>ERZ791617.156-NODE-156-length-55675-cov-3.92562_pt1 | contig 55675 bp, 39 predicted proteins | sample MGYA00510272_ERZ791617 | MGnify/ENA primary metagenome ERZ791617 (study PRJEB30046, sample SAMN00715200) | human gut metagenome | study: EMG produced TPA metagenomics assembly of the A metagenome-wide association study of gut microbiota in type 2...
AAAGCATAACGCCGGAAGGCATGCCGTTGGAAGAGGCAATAAAAAAAGAAGTGGCATTCAGCAACCTCCGTCGCTTTGCCACTTCGCTTGTTTATGAGAAAACATAATATCTTATTACTGAATCATCATCTCATAACCTTTATGACCTTGCCGTTGGAATACTTTTCAATAGTAATGCCATGATAGTCATTATTGACTCTTGTGCCGTTGAGGGTATATCTTGCCACAATGGTTGATGCCGTGTTCTGTATTGTTGATGTAGAGATTCCGCTTGTAGCATTAAGAAGCTGTCTTGCGGCATTCTCAATCTTGCAGTTCTTTATATCGTCAGCATCGTAGTTGTATACGAATGCCACAACCTCCATATTGTCCTTGTTCCATGCCGGGGCAATATCGAAAGAACAGTTGTATGTGAAGAACTTGTCGGTCCATTCTATCGGCTCTCCCCAGATGGCGTTATAGGCACGTGTCAGATGCTGCTGGAAGTATTTGCCGCTGACGCCAGCCTGACTTATAGCTTCCACATCGTTCTCTATAAGGTAAACCATAACGTAGGGATGTTCTGCCGAGTATAACTCGTTGCATACGCCACTTACGTTGACGCCAAGTCTGTTGCTTGCATCATCTTTGTCGAGCGTCAGATTGACAATGGCATTTGTAGACAGTTCTCTTTCACTTGCCACGGCAGCTTTCAGAATGCTGTAGTTGCCAGGATTGAAGACAGGAGTCGGCTGGTTCGTTGTCGTCGTGAAGTAAGGCATACAGTCTACCATTGCTGCCGGTGCATAAGTGTTACCAGAGTTGTTGTAGAACCATAGCAGTTTTTCTTCCTCATATTTCCCTTTGCTGTCTTTATTGCCAAGTGTGAAATCGTCGGTATAGTATCCAACGTGGTGTGCCACCACAAAAACGTTGTCGGCATATCCCTCCTCCTGAAGCAATGTGTGAATGTTGGTTGCTGCCATAGGGCAGTTGCTGCATTTCTCTGTCGTAAACTCTTCAAGCACCACATTCTTTATATATGTATAGAACGGCACAGTAGTGTTGTTTCCGGCATTGCAGTCCGTGGCATTGTCGATGCCGGAGAGCTCCACGGTCCAGGAAGTCTTGTCATCGGTATATACATTCGGGTCGAATGTCACGCTGATGGTAGTATCGGCAAGCGATGCCAGTTCTGTGTCAATATGCGACGAAACGGTATTCCCGTTGCCGGTCTTCATAGTCAGAGTGTAGCCATCCACGTTCTTCGTGCCATAGTTATGCACGCTGAGAGTGAGACTCATTGCCGTGGCACTCATGGCAGGCTTGGGTGTTATCTTTGCAGAACTTATGCCCAGGTCATATTCCGGCAGGTCGTCGCCGGTCACGAGAGCCTCAATGCTCAGCACACCCTCGTCGCTAACATCTTTCCATTTGCCGGTGCCTTGCTTGATGAAAGACGTGCCGATACGTGATGGCTGCACAATGCTGATAATCTCCGAAGTAGCCTTCTGTCTGAAGCTGTAGCCTACATACAGTCCGTCCTCAACATCGTCAAGAGTGAAAGGCTTGTCGAAAACAAACTTGTTCCATCCCTTCACCACATTCTTTGTTCCTGCCTTTCTGATAGCCTTCGCTTCAGCAAGGTTATCCCCGTCCTTGGTCTTCCTTACCCACACTACGAGGGTGTCGGTGTTAAGAACGTTCACGACACCGGCTCTGATACCGGCAATCCTGTTTCCTTTGTAGGCAGACAGGGCATCTTTCGACAGGTATATTGCAGCATTGTTCCATGCCTTGCCGTCCTGCTTGTATAGAGCTGTGCTTGCCACTTTCCCGTTGCAGTATCCTATATTCAGAGTGTCGCTCTGTGCGAAACCGCTTGTTGCCAAGAAGGCAAGCATGGCTGACAAAAATATCTTTTTCATACGTCAGAATTATTTGAATATTTTCTTTACTTGTTTGCCGTTCTTCACGATTATGCAGCCTTTGGATGAATCGGCAACCTTGCGTCCAACCAGGTCAAAAGTCTCAGCCTTCATGCCTTCCTCGTTGCTGATTTCGCTTATTCCTGTTGCTGCAGGCAATGCCACTACGCATTCGTCAGAGCGGTCAGAGCGGTCTGTTCCGTCAGAAGCCTGTATGCGGAAGCTGTATTTCTCTCCGCCTGTCAGACCATTGAAACCAAGAGAAGTCTTTCCTTCGGTCTTTACCTCATTGTAGCCATCCACTGGAGTTCTGAGAGTTTCGTGAATACTTGCCACCACATCATCGATGACAACGAAACCGCTTATACGTTCAAGTCTGATGCGCACCTTGGCAGCTCCGTCGGTTGCCACCTTTATAGTTTGTGCAGTAGTAGGAGCCTCGATGGTCTTAATCTCATTCCACTCCCCGTTTTCCTCAGCTTCAATATGGAGCTTGTTTCCAGCCTTGCTTGAGCGTGCCCAGAAAGAGAGCGTCTCCATCTTGCTTTCAGGATAAGCCACGATGAGATAGTCATTGTCGTTTGACAGACGTAGAGACGGAGCGGCACTGCCGTAGTATCCTTTCACCGAGTAGTATGTCTGGCTGTTGGTATTCCAAAGCTCCGGCAGTCCGTCATACTTGTCGGTAAAGTCATAGCCTTTGTCTGTAGTCTGTTCATTGAAAGTGTGATGATACAGCGTGGCGAGATAGTCAGTCGCACCTTCCACATCATTCCATGAAGCCTTGAAACCATCGCTCGTAATGTCGGTAGCGGTCAGTCCGTTTGGCATTCTCTTTGAGAATACGAGAGGCAGGGTTTGCACAGGCACGGTAGTATTGTCAGAGTTGTAGCTTGCCAGCGTTGCCGAGACGCTCACCTCGTAGTCGGTCAGAGGTGTAAGCCTGTCAATGTTCAAAGTGGCAGTCTGTGGAAATATCTTTTCGTTAAGTCCCTGTATATAAGTCTTGTTTCCCTGCTTGTCGGTGGTATAAGCACTTACTGTGTATGATGTGGCGTCATCCACAGGAGTCCATGTTGCCACGAAGCTGCTGTCTTTAATGTCGCTTACGAGTACAGACTCCGGTGCCGGCATCTTGAATTTCGTTCCGGCAAGAATCATGCGTATCGTGTCGTTGCGTTCTGCCACATGGTCAATCTTCAGCAGGTCGTTGCCAGCCCATGATTTCAGCTGGTACTGAGTGATGTTTGATGCACCCGGCATGATGTCTCCATTACGTGTTGCATCTGTGGCAGTGCCGTCCACCTCAACGATGTCCACACGCTGATGAGTCATGTCCGTATTCACATAGTTGCCTTTCCATGCCGCTTCGTCCATGTCAATATGCCATGTCAGCATGCCATGGCCCGGCAGGTACTTGTCCCACCCCGTCTTCTGGCGGTTTTCAAGAATAAAGTATTCGTTGTCGTTAGTTCCGTCAACCTTTATTCTGTATGCCTTGTTGCAGTCGGCGAGATAAGGCAGCACGTTGATGCTGTCGGCATTAATGTTTAGATCGATATAGTCGAGCCAGCCAAGCTCGGCACGTTCGAAGGCGGAGAATACAGGTGGCGTGTTCATGTTGTTGTTGTAGGAGCCAGATGCCATGGTGTCCCATGCACCCAAGCCGAAAGTCAGCATTCCATAACTCACGTCGTAGTGGTCTGCCAGTCCGAGCACGTGTCCGAACTCATGGACGAATGTTCCGATACCGGTAGGAATCTTTGTGCCGTCGCTTGTGTAGCGCAGTTCATTGCTGCAAGTATAGCGGTCAATCTGTTTGCCGTCGAGCACGAGGTCCTGCTTCCATCCTGTTTCTCCGAGATACCAAGAGTGCGGCCATATCAGTTCCGTGCCGTTAGGTGTGTCTGCTTGTCCGTTGTCGGCATAGAAGAAGTAAATGTTGTCCACCTTGCCGTCGTTGTCGGTATCATAGTCGGCAAAGTTGATCTCGTCGTCGAGAGCCTGACATGATTCTATGATAGCCTCGTATATCATTGCATCCTGCGATGGGTTGTCGCTGCCGTAGTAAGAGGCGGACTTGGAAAGCTTCACCGGTCCGACGACATCAAACTCAGGGTCAAACTTGTTGAACGAAGAGGCATGGTAGAAGTCCACTGCCGATCCGTTGATGCCTGTTCCCTCCCATGTGAATCCCGGTGTGTTGAGCAAGCCGTTGAAGAACAGCTTCGGATTTTCTATTGATGTGAAGTTCGTGTCGGCGAACTCCCATAGTATGACGAGAGACTTCTGATGTCCAATCGTAGGGAAGTCGTTGATGCGTATGCGCTTTGGCGAACCGGCTTTTCGGGAACCGTTGCTCTTTGCCGTTTCAAAACTTCTGTTCTGCAAGACAGCCTTTTGTATGGCATTCATATCCATCTTCGCAACGTAGGCTTTAGCTTTTATGTCGCGGTCGGCGGCATCCTTGGCGATGATGCCGCTGCCCGAGAGCTTGCCAGCCTTGAGCTGTGCATATTCAAAGGCATGGGCCTTGGCGTTGTAGAATAGCGGAGTGCCGTCGGCGGAAAAGAGCATGTGGCAATGTTCATCGCCACGCATCATTACTGTTACGTATGAACCATCTGGTTGTCTCATCTTCTTGGCTTGTGGGTCAGCAGGGATTGCCATCATGGTCTGTGTGGATGCTATTGCAAGCAGAGCCAAAGCTGTCAGTATGTTCTTTTTCATTGTCTTTTCACTTATTGTTATTGAAATGTTCTTATAGAAGAAAAGATACAGGGAGAAATCTTTCAACATATTATTATATGTGGAATTGGAATCGCCCTGTATCTTTCTACTTTTGAATTATTGTCCTGAATGTCTTTTTACCTTACATTCATCTTACTTTACGTTTACCTTGAATGTCTTGCCGCCGACTTTGGCAACATAGACACCTGCAGGAACAGTCACAGTCTCGTTGTCGGCAGTCTTGATGCTTGCAAGCTTCTGTCCACCGATGGTGTAGATTGTAACATCTGCACCGTTGGCAGCCTTGATGCTTATCACTCCTTCGCCTCCATAAACCTTAGCGTTTGTGGTATTGAGTTCTGTGATGCCTGTCGTTACGGCTACAGTATTTGACAGTTCGGATTCTCCGAGGTCGTACACAGCACTTACTGCATAAGAGCCGCTTGCACCTTCTGCCTTGGCAGATGTTGTAGTGGCAGAACCGGTGTTCTCCGCACCGCAGTATATGTTGTAGCTGAGGAGTTTCGGAGCCTTTGCCTCGGTATACTTGATGTTATCGATCATTGTTCCGAATCCGTCGAGTACGGTATGGATAGCAACGTACTTGGCGTCAGCCGGCAGAGTAACTTTCACTTCCTGCCATGTAGCAGTAGCATCGTAGGTAACGGTCTTCACCTTGTTTGTGAATGACTCCGGCTCCTGATCGGTGCTTGAAGTGAGAATCTCGATAGAGTTTGTCTGTTCGTTGGCAAGAGTCATGAACGAGAATTCAGTACCGCCCTTAATCTCTGGCGAAATGAACCAGTCGTCGTCAGGATCATTGTTTGAGTGTCCTTCTGCGTCAGCGCCATAGTTTCCGAAGTGGATAAGACATTTCTCACCTTCGTAAGCCTTCCACATTGTTGCATCAGGGCATCCTGCCTCTTTTGCGCTCCATGTCATCCATGCGAAAGGCTGGTTTGCATATGGCCAGTAGTTGCCATAATACTGAACGAAGGTCAAAGTAAGGTGACCGTCGCGGTCAACAGTCTTCCATCCCTTGATGTTGTCGGTGGTAAATGCCGGAACATTCTCGAAGTCCAGAGTAACCTCTCTACCGTCCATTGTTTCAGGAGCCATCCATGAGAGGTTGTCGTTATCGGTTACGGTGAGGTTTGAAGGAGCAGGCAGGTTGAGTTGCTCTGGAGCAAGTTCCACCTCTGTGCTGTAGTTGTTGTCCTTGTTCTCGTCGCCGTCGTATAATACTTCAGCGCTGTATACATAATCCTTCTGAGCGGCAGTGATGTTGAGCGGGAAGCTGAACGTTGCCTGCTTGCCTATGCCGAGAGCCTCGGTAGACTCCTTCTCGTCGATTGCTTCGCCGTTCAGGTAGAATAGAACGGAGTAGTTGTCGGCAACCTTTGCTCCCTTGTTAGTTACAGTCACGTCGATTGTAGCGGCATCGCCGACTACAGGGTAGTAAGGCTGTGAGATAGCTGCAAGTGCAAGGTCGTTGCCTGTAGCTTCCTTTATTGTCCAGTTGTCAGAGAATACGCGTCCGCTTGGGGTAGGCAGATAAGCCTTTAGTGCAACCTGTGCCTTGTGGCCTTTCAGAGCAGAGAGGTCAAACACATGTTCTACCCATCCGCTGTTGCCGCTCAGACTGACTGGGTCGCCCAGAGTGATGTAGTTAGTACCGTCAGTTGTAGCCACTGCGGTTACCGTTGTTCCTTCTGTCAAGCCCTCTGTGTGGTGTAGCCAAGCAGAGAGAACAGGATTCTCGGCATTGGTGAAGTCGATGATAGGAGTCGTGAAGCGTCCTATGAAGTCTTCTGTGCCAGGATTGATGAACACTAGTTGAAGCTGGTCATCGTTCTGTGGCTTCACATTGTAGTTATAGTATCCTTCATCGGTAGTCCATCCCCGGTCTGCAATCCAAGGACTGTGTGTGATGCCTGCCGATGCGCTGAACGGTTCGTTGAACGGCATTGTGTAAGGCACGCCAAGCACGATGCCTGCCTTTGTGTAGTCAGACTCTCCGTTTTCTGAAGTTGCAGTAATGCCAAACACGTATTGGTTTTGTTCCTCTGTGGCATCTTTGATGTCAACCTCTACAGATGTTTCGTTGCCAGTCTCTCCGACTTCTGTATAAGAAGGATAGCTGTTGCTGTCGTATTTGTAAATCTTGTAGTTGATTGTTTCTGGATTTACGTATCCACCGTTTACGCCTTCTGTTGCAGCATCCCATGAGAGGTTTGCTATGGTGCGCTCTTCTCCCCAGGTAATCTTTATGTTGCTGATAGGTTTAGGAGTGTCTGTACCGATAAACTTGCGTATAATGACAGGCCATCCCTCGCCGTTTGCGTTGGCTGCTACAATTTTGAAGTCGTTCCAACCATGAATGGCATTCACCTTAATGGAGCAGTCTGCACCAGGAGCTACGTTAGTCAGCGTACCGAGCACGTTGCCTTTAAGGTCGTATGCTGTAACCTTTGTCAGACTAGACAGGGTGTTCCCGTTGATAGCTGTTGCCGGAAGCTTGAATGATATAGTAGCGCCGAGAGCCCCTTTAGCATTAGGTGTGACGTTCAATGAACGTATCTTGTCTGGGGCTGTTTCCTTGGCAATGGCCTTAATCTCCACGTCGTCGATGCTCCAGTAACCATTGATGCTGTAGTCGTGTATGCCGAAGTTGTAGAGCCCGTTGTCGGTTGGACGGAAATAGTACTCTTTGACTTCGTTGCCGTTGGTCGTATAGTTGTCCAGGTTGTCTATCTCATAGTCTTGAGCTTCAATAGTGTTGCCTTGACCAACTGTGGTAAACAGTATTCCGTTTCCATTTACCTTGTATGAGAAGGCGTAGAGGTTGTCGCTTGAGAGCTGTGCGGATGGAGTTATGAGCCAGTCGTCGTTTTCTCCATACATACCATTTATCTGATTATAATTCCAGTTCCATGACCATGTACGTGCCGTACCATCGTTGTTTGCATTGATAATAGTCCATCCTATTATGCTGTCCATGTCGTCGAAACCATTCTTGTAAGGCAGAGCAAGATATTTGCCGCCACTTGCTTTGTTCGTGCTTATGGCGAAACTTGCCTGTCCGTGACTCGTGGCATAGATGGTGTATGAATAACTCTGAATTTCATCTGCAATGTCGTCGCATGCTGATGTTTCGGTAATGCCATCGGCGATGACCTTACCGTCGGAGTTGCGTACCACCTTGTATGTAAGGTCAGAAGCATCGAACTTGCTGCCGAAGTCGGCATAACGTCCTTCAGTAGGAGCCAGCCATGTTATCGTAGCCTTATTGTCTTTTATAGTCAGAGTTGGGTTGCCTACGCTTGCCGGAGCATCATATCCGGCGCAAACAACCTTGCCGTTTACAAGCTTGCCAATTTCGTTGAACAGAGGAGAGAGCATAACGGTAACGACATGCATGCCGCCTGTAAGCTCTGTTGTGAACTCTATCTTCTGGCCATAAGTAATCTGTGATGGCAGGCTAACGTTTGTATAATTGTTGTCAACATATATCCAGCAGCGCAGATTCTTAGAAGCCCAGCTCGGGAATTTTATATCTTCGTTTTTATCTGTTTTGTTCGGTACGGTGAATGACACTTTTGCCGTAGTGCCGTTTTCTTCCATCGTTACGCTTAGGTCGCTGATATCTGCCAGCGTGTAGGTGCTGTAAGATGTCTCAGCCTCAGGACGCTTGTAGAAATGTTGGAATCCGGTAGGCAGTTGCTCCACCAATGTGGTATTCAGCAGTCCGGTAGTATTGTCCTTGACAAATGGTGATACTTTGTAGTATATGGTACCGTTTGTAAAGTCATAGTGGTTCACAAGCAGCCTGCCCAGATTACTGTCGTATAGCATAGGCTGTAGTCCGTATACATATTGATTAGGAATACCCGTTGCTCCCAGATTAGTTAGTTCACATGTCTGTGGGTCTACTTTGTATATGTATACAGAGTCGTCACTGTTTTGTAGATATAGGTTTCCTCCAGTCGCACTGAAGCCTTTTATTGAGAGGTTTCCTTTCGTGCGTTCCAACTGCCAGCCTCCGAGATAGCCTATGCGCTGAAGTTTGCAAGAGGCTGTATCGAGCACGTTGAGATAGTATCCTTCTGTTTCACCGCCGGGACAATCCTCGCCTATGGATATAGCATAAACCAGGTCGCGCTGGTTGTCATAACTTAAGATATATGGCACACGGTCTTTTGGACCGGGAGCATCAAATGTCTTCTGGCTCAGACGCTCCAATGTGTTAGCGTCATATATGGTGCGTACAATTTTCTTGTAAGTGTATGTGGCGGCATCCCTGACAGGCAGAAAACTATACAGTTTTCCCTTTGCCATATATTGATATGGTGAAATGCCATTGTCGCTTGACACCGTATCACATTCGAAAGGCTGTAGGTCGAAATTAACGAGACCTCCTGTTGCGGTAGTTCCGTCTTCTGCGGTGCCGGCATAGGCATTGAAGCCAGTGTAGGTCCACTTCTTCTGCTCGTCAGTCTTGTCCACCTTCTTTGTACCCTTAGGCGATGCAGTCTTGAAGACTGGCTTGTTGCCTGTGTCGGCTACGTAGTTGCCGTAAGCCAACTTGTCACTTGCATCGTAGAGAGGCCACGGACTCTTGAAGTCCTTCATTGCTTCTTCTACAGATTGCTTAGCTTTGGCTTCCGCTTTCTGCGGATTTGCCAATGACGCCTTGTCTGCACTCTTCTTCGGAGTGAAGGAAACCTTGGTCTGTGCGGATGCCGTTGTGGTGAACATCGTCGTTGCCAAGGTGAGCGTCAGAATCGAATTAGTAATTCTACTCATAAGCAAATTTGTTTTTTATGTGTGTGAACATTAATTGAAAAATTCTGCCGCAAAGTTAGCAATATGTATGGAATCAGGGCTATTTCCTTATCGTCAGTTCTTTTAAATTCAAGAAAATAAAATAAAAATGTTGTCCGAAAGCTTAAAAAACAGGTAATTAGTAAGTAAAAACTGAATCTTTATGACTATTCTTTATCGTTATCCTTATAATATTAATATATGGAAAACAGCCTGCATTGCTTTGTTCTTTGTAGGAAAATACTTAACTTTGCCACAGTTATGAACACTAATTGGAAATACATACACATTATTATATTATGTCTTCTTCTCCTGACAAGTGTTGCGGCAAACGCAGTGGAAAAGAAGCAGGATCCGTCGCTTACTCTGAAGGTGAAGGGTGATGCCTGTTATGAAGCAGGCAGATATTCCGATGCATTGGAGTTTTATACCAAGGCGCTGGAGAGTGCAAAGAATGAGAAAAACGACCAGATGTATTATGTTTGTCTCGGTAATATCGGCAACATATATGCAAGCATGAACGACATAAAGCGTGCTCTACATTATTACACCACAGGTTATGAGGCAGCCAAGGAGACCAACGACATAGACCGTCAGTGGGGATTCTCCACCAATATCGTGGCTGCCTATTGTATGCTTCAAGAGGTAGACAACGCCAAAGCATTCTTTGATGTGCAGATGAAGATACCGTATGAGAACACGGAGATAAAGCGGTACTATTTTCTAAACAACCAGGCTTATATCGCCATGGCGGAGAACAATAGCCGCATGGCAGAGTATTACTTCAAGAAGGTAATGGCTTTCGCACAGGAACGCCACATGAACACGATGTACTATGTCGGTCCGCTTGTGGAGCTGGGCAAGATATATATGCAGAGGAAAAATAGCAGGGAGGCGATAGAATGTTTTGAGATTGCCCGTGACAGCGTGCTCAGGATGGAGAACAAAGACCGTCTGGTGAGCATCTTTCAGGCGATGTCGGAAGCATACCGCAAGTCGGGCAACGCCGATTCCGCCGAGGCTTACCGCAGAAGATACCTTGCGATGTCCGACTCTATCTTCAATATCAGTCAGTTCAACCTTGCCAACGGCAAGCTCTTTGAATATGAAAACAAGGAGAACAAGGCGCGTATAGATTCGCTTACGTCGCAGAACTACATACAGCTCTTCGTGATACTCGTCTTCGTGGTCTTCGCCCTGGCGGTGACGCTGCTGTATGTTGCCCTCCGTCGCAAGGCGCGCAACCTGCAGGAGGCGCAGAAGATGCTCGTGAGCAAGAACGAGGAACTGATGGCGAGCGACAGTCATAGCAGGCAACTCCTGAAGCGTTATGTTGAGGCTATGGACAAGCAGAAGATACAGACCGGTACGGAAATTCCCGACAATGGCATGATGCAGGATGCCGACAGCGGCACCGAAAGCATCGAAGAGCATGAAGACCAACGCACGGGTCTCGGTCTGAACGAGGAGCTCCGCAACCGTCTGCTCAACAGCATAACCACGATACTCGAAGACGTTTCTGTAATATCCAACTCCGACTTCAACCTTTCCATGCTTGCCGAAAAGGCTGGTTCCAACACGAAATATGTTTCATCAATCATCAATGACGTGTATGGAAAGAACTTCAAGACGGTGCTCAACGAATACCGCATCCGTGAGGCTTGCCGCCGTCTTACCGACAAGGACCACTATGGCAATATGACCATACAGGCTATCTACGAAGAACTTGGTTACAATTCCGCCGCAAGCTTCATTCAGGCGTTCAAGAAAGTGAACGGAATGACGCCGTCGGTATACCAGAAACTGAAGTCGGGAAATGAACAGAAAATGTAGTTTTCCGCACCTTCTGAATTTGTAATGTTTTAGAAAGTTACCGACTTTCTAAATGAATATACGGGCGAAAAAAACAGGGACTTACGACTCAAAACTCAGGGACTTACGACTCGAAACTAAGGGACTTACGACTCGAAAACCAGGGACTTACGGCATGAAAGTGCTATAGTTTACGACCCGAAATACAATTTTAATGGAGCGAAACATCGTTTTTTACATGATTATCACACAGAAATCATTCATTTTTAATGATAAATTAAACGTTTCGTTTACATATTATGACAGATAAATGACAGATATTGTAAATATCTGCGAATCTGTCAGCATGTTATTTTATTTATTATCAGAGTGTTACATGATAAAATGACAGAATGACAAATAAAAAACAAAAAAATATTTTTCACGCGAGGATTATTCATAGTATTAATCTCCCGCAGCTTTCAGCAGATGAACACAGATGATTTTCTCTGAAGACATGGAGATAAGTATTCTGCACACGGATGTTATTTTTGAACACGAATAAATCGAATCGAACGAATTTTCCATCCGGTTCACATTTCGTCTAAATTACGTCAAAGTTCCGATGTATATTTATCTTCCACACTTCAGAGGTTGATAGGGAAACAATGTAAGCCATAGGCTTGACAATCTTCTGTATATACCCTGTCAGGCAATGCCCAGCAGCTCGATCTCGAAGATGAGCGTGGAGCCGCCCGGTATTCCCGGTTGCGAGAACTTGCCGTAGCCTTTCTCTGCAGGGATATACACCTCCCATTTGTCGCCCACACACATCTGCTGCATGGCGATAATCCATCCGTCGATGAGGTCGGAGAGGCGTACGGCGAGCGGTGTTCCGCCGAGCGAGGAGTCGAACTTCTTGCCGTTGATGGTCCTGCCCGTATAGTGGACAGTCACTATGCTGCGTCTCGACGGGTGCCGTCCGTCGTTGAGACCCTCCTTCACCACCTTATAATATATACCTCCGGGAATCTCCTTCACTCCCTCTTCCTTCGCTTTCTCCTGCAGCCATTCCTTGTTGGCTTTGGCATATTCCTGTTTCTTCATATTGAACTGTGTCTTGTTATTTGTTGTCTGTAATGCAATCCAAGTATCCTCTTGCTCCATATAGCGGCACGTTGGTTATGCTTTCCTGTTCCCGATAGTCGCTCATTGAGAAGCGTATGCCACGCATTCCGGGATGGTTGGCAATGGTCGTCTTCAGCGATTTCGCCTGAAGATTCTCCTCCGCTTTCACTTCTACGGGCATGACCAGTGTGCCGGTTTGTATGACGAAGTCGAGTTCAAGCTGACTGTTTTCCTTGCTGTAATAATATATCGGGATATCGCGCAGCGATTTCATCTGGCAACAGATGAAGTTCTCTGTAAAGTCGCCCTTGCTGGTGTTCTCTTTGTTCGGGAGCAGAAGCATGGCAGGCGGAGTCTTGCTCATGGCACCGAGCAGTCCGCAGTCCAGGAGATACAGTTTGAATGCGCTAATATCTTCATGTATCTTCAGCGGAAGCCCCAGCGACGTAGTTCTGCTTATCTTGTATACCAGTCCAGCATCGATGAGCCATTGTATTGCCAGTTCGTAGTCTTTTGCCCTTGCCCCCTGCTTTATTACGCCATATATGAATTTCTTGTTTTCCTTTGCCAGCTGTGACGGTATGGAGTTCCACACCTGGTTTATTCTCACCACCTGGTCGGTGGGGGCGTGTTTGGATATGTCTTTTTCGTAAGCCATGATGATTTCCTCCTGCACCTCTCTTACGGCGTTGGCGTCGTTCGTGTCGATAAATGTCTTGACCGCCTCGGGCATTCCGCCGGTCATGTAATATTCCCTTAGGTGCTGGATGTAGGTCGTCCTCAATGATTTCACTATATCCCACATGCCGTTTTTCAGTAGATCCATTTGTTGTTTGAAACCTCTTGCCCAAAGAAACTCCTCGTATGTCATCGGGAACATTTCCAGAGTGTTTACCTTTCCTACGGGATATGATTCCCCTTGGTGCAGCGTAAGCCCGAGCAGCGATCCTGCCACTGCCACATGATACTCTCTTGCGTTCTCGCAGAAGTATTTCAATGAGGCAAGTCCGCGGCGTAGTTCTTGTATCTCATCCATGATGATGAGTGTTTTGCCTGCTTGTATATTGATGCCGGTAATGGCACCGATGGTGAGTAGGATTCTCTCTATGTTGTAGTCGGGCATGAACAAATCCCTGACCATGGCATTGTTGTCACAGTTGATATAGGCTACATTCTCAAACTCCCGTCGCCCGAATTCTTTAAGGATATAGGTCTTTCCCACCTGTCTTGCACCAAGTAGGATAAGGGGCTTTCTGTCCTTTCTCTCTTTCCAGGCGACAAGGTCCTGCATGATGAATCTTTCCATATGTAATATGTGTTTGTGGCAAAAGTACTGAAAATAAGTGAGATACGCAAGCGTTTTTCATTTTTATGAGGGACTTTTTACTTGATTACTACACTTTTATGAGGGACTTTTTGTCTGATTACTACACTTTTATGAGGGACTTTTGCCTTTTTCTTCCTTTTGACAGCATCTTGAAGCTGCTTTGGATATCAAAGATGTTGCGGTATCAGGATAGTCTTTGCAGTCGTAGTGAGGGTGGAGCGAAATGAGAGAAAATGCAATTTTTTTGAAAGGATTTGCAAGTTTTTTGAGAAGAATTGCCATTTCGGTTTGTTCGTTTCGTGCTTAACTTTGCAGCGGAAAACAAAAGGAGTTTAATATCTTGATTATTAACCAGACAAAAAACTTAAACATTATGGAAACAAAACGACATTTATGGAATAAGCTTGCTGCAATTACAGCATTGCTGACAATGATGTTTGCCGTGCCTGTCCATACGCAGGCTCAGGACGAAAAACTGGATCTATGGATTGCCGGTACGCAGGTGACGAGTGACAACTGGGATAATCTTAACGACTTGCCTGGTGTCAGCGGTGAGGTTATCTTATACCGTAGTTCAGGCAGTCCGACACTTTTTCTAAATAATGCTACGATATACTCTTCAAAGTATCCTGCAATAGAAAGTAACATCCATAGTCTGAGCATCCAATTCGAAGGTAAGAATAAGATGATAGGCAGTTACAGGGGTATGCGCTTATTGGGAAATACCTGGATAACAAGTAGTAGGATTTCAGAACAAGGTGAAGCCGTTCTTGATGTAGAAGCAACGGATGGTATTGGTATTGAAGTTTCTAATTGCAGTATGGATGTCGCCCAATTTGCAATATTGAATGTAAAGGGAAATACAGGTATCGTCGGATTCCAAAGCGCGGAACTTGCGGTCAGGAATGATGCTATAGTTACAACCGATGCTAAGTCGGGTGCAATCTTCAGCTTTAAGAACATCATCCTTGAGCGCCAAATCTCTATCTGTGCGCCTGACGATGCTGTATACGACAAGAAACTAAAAGGTATTGCCAAGGATGGAAGCCTCGTTAAGGATAGGGTAGTGATAGGTCCGGTCTATGACCTTAAGGTGGGAGGAATGCAGGTTACAGCCACTAACTACAATGATCTCAGCGTCAACGACTTTGTTGATGGTAATGCCAGTTATGATCGTGCCCGGAATATTCTGAATTTAAATGGGGCGACAGTTGGTGCTCCTATCGAAGATGTCGCAATCGAGAGTGGTATCCCGGATCTGAAAATCAAACTTGGAGGAGTCAATAAGGTAAATGGTTCCAATTATCCGGGCATGCTGTTACGGGCTAATACGTTTATATACGGTCCGGGTCAGATAGATATAAGCGCAGGGTATAATTGCGGAATCTATCTGGAAGGAGGTAATCTTACTGTCGGACAGAGGTGCAGGATTGGCATTACAGGAGATTATGCCATTGCAGGAGACGGCAAGTCGCCGACACAGCTATATTTGAACAACTCCACGTTACAGGCGGAGGGGCGCGAAGCTGTAATAAGTTCAGTACCTTTTGTGGTATTAAATGGCTGCTACATATCCGAACCGCTAAACGCAAAATTCGATGTTTTTAAAGGTGGACTTGTCGTCGATGGGGCATTGCTGAAAGGCAAGGCTGTGATAGAACCTTCGTATGGCTTCACAATAGCTGGACAGGAAGTGACCCCGCTGAATTGCAATGACCTTAAGGTGATAGACGGTGTGACGGGAGACTTGGCGATGTATGATCCTGCCACTAAGACGCTGACACTCAAGAATGCGTTTATTATTAAAGATTCGTATTATGGGCTTCATAATATGTATGCCGACGAACTTAATATCGTAGTGCAGGGTCTCAATAACATCTCCTCAAACGTGGCAATGAAATGTGATATGGATACAAAAACCCGTATTACGGGTGACGGTTCTATGCTGTCTGGCGGTTCGTTATACTTAGACGGAAAAAGTATTGGTCTCAGTCTTGGTTGTTCTTCATCGTTGGTTGTAGAGGAAATAGAATTGAATGCCAGAGGTGATAAACGAGGAATCACAGGAGATAGTTATACTTATGGCTTAAGGGATGAAAGGTCGACAGTTACGGTTCAGAATTATGCTGTTGTGGAAGCCCTCGGATCGGAAGAAGGCTCAATACGCGAAACAAGGCTTATCCTTAATAAGTGTGCTATCCATGAGCCGTTGGATGCAGAGTATGATATAGAGAAAGGCGATGTTACGCTCTGGGGAAAGATAGTGAAAGCCCCGGTTATAATATATGCTACTCCGGAAGATGTAGGCATCGATGCTGTCGGTGCAGACCTCGTGCCTGTCCGCAGGCAGGGAATATACAATCTGCAGGGCACAAGGCTGCCTCAGGACTGGGAGTCTCTGCCGAAGGGCATATATATCGTTGATGGTGTAAAGAGAGTGAAGGAGTAAATATGGATGCTCCTCCGTATGGAGTATAAAAACAAGCCCATCCCGACTTCCCTGATAGGGCAAGTCGGGATGGGTGCTTTATATTCTGTATTGTCCAATATGTATTCTGCTATTTCACCTCCTCGAAGTCCACGTATTCACCCTCCTCCTGAGTGAATATCTTTCGGTTTATCTTGTCTTCGGTGCGGCGGTCTTCGATAACATCTCCTGTCGGTGTGGTGGCACGGTTGTTGGTGGAGCTGGAGCGGTAGTTGTGTTCTTGCCCAGTCTGATAGCCATACGCACTTCTGTTCTGCTGTGCGCCGAAGTCGCGAAACTGCTTTGTCGCATTATGCAGTTTGCGGTATATGCTATAGAATTTCCATGCTACTCTGCCTATTAAATATATGAACAGGAACAGTAGGGTGTATAGTAATAGAGCCATAATTGTTTCTCTTTTGTTTCTGTTGATAAATTATATTGTTCTCGGAAACTGTAATACAACTATTGTGCCATGCTGGCAGTCGGGGCTTTCGTGCAACTTATGTTTATACATTGTTGTCCTTTTCCTTGTTTGTGATATTGACGTAAACCGACAATATGACATACCAGGCGATGATAACGGCAAAGGCGGAAAGCTTGAATATTATCAGCAGAGGGACACATGTGGCGATGAAGATGTATTTTATCTCATTGCCTTTCCATCCCCAGTGTTTGAACTTGAGGGCAAACATCGGCAGTTCTGCCACTTGTATGTAGCTGCTTATCAGTACCATAGCCATTATTGCGAAAACGCAATATGGCGAATACTCGATTATGTCGTTGGCTCCCACGATGAGTGATCCCCAGAAGAGGGCGTTGGCAGGCGTTGGCAGTCCGATGAATGATGTGGTCTGTCGGGTGTCGAGATTGAATTTTGCAAGTCGCAGAGCAGCGAAAGCAGCCATTATATATGCAAAATACGGAAGTATGTCGCGCAGAGGCTCAAGCGGATCTGGATAGTCCATCACGCTGAGCTCCGCAAAAACCATCGTTGCCGGTGCCACACCGAAGGTAATGTCGTCGGCAAGCGAGTCGAGTTCCTTGCCGATAGGCGAGGACACGCCTAATAGTCTTGCGCTCATACCGTCGAAGAAGTCGAACACTGCTCCTATGACAATCCATAGCAGAGCCAGCTCCGGTCTGTTTACGAAAGCGAATGATGTGGCGATGCAGCCGGATATGAGGTTGCAGCATGTTATCGAGTTAGGGATGTTCCGTGTGATGAAGTTTGCCATAATATTTATCTCCTGAAAAAAAGTTCTGATACAAAAGCCCCGAAAGCATCCTTTGTGGCTTGCATTCGGGGCATACTATTATTTAAGCTTTGCTATGACTGTCTTGTCTCCTGTGGTCAGCTGTCCCATCTTCACGCACACTTCTGTGCCGAGAGGCAGGTATACATCCACTCTTGAACCGAATTTTATGAATCCGAGATGTTCGTCAATGTAGCAGTCCTCTTCTGGTTTGGCGTATGTGACGATGCGTCTTGCCACGGCGCCGGCTATTTGTCTGCACAGAATCTCCGTGCCATCATCGGTCTCAAGCATGATGTCGGCATGTTCATTCTCCTCGCTTGCCTTCGGCAGCCATGCCTTATGGAAGTTGCCGTTCTGGTGGTGCACGAACTTAACCCTTCCGTCAACGGGGAACCAGTTGGCGTGGACGTTGAACAAGCTCATGAAGATGCTTATCATGAGGCGCTTGTCGTGGAAGTATTTGGTTTCTTCCACTTCCTCTATGACAACAATCTTTCCGTCGGCAGGAGCCACGACAATCTTGTCGGTCTCGCCTTCAAAGAATCTTTTGGGGCATCTGAAGAAGTTGAGTACTATGGCGTATACAATACCGAAGACCACAACGTAGCTCCAGAACACGAGCTTGCAGTCTATGGAGAACCATAAGGCAGCGGCGATGGCTGCGATGATAATTGCTCCATAAAGCAAGGTGTCTGTACCCTCTCTGTGTATCCTAACGTTTTTAAGTTTCTTTATTTTTTTACCCATAGTATTGCTTGCTTGTGAATGCTGCTTAATTTAAAAGCGGTGCAAAGTTACCTCTTTTTTATTTATTCTACAAGTTTTACTCTTATTCTTTTGGTCGTTTCGGGTTTAAAGCGTAACTTTGAGCCTCAATTTGGTAGTAAATAACCAACTTTTTGTTAATTAGGATTATAAATTACGATAAATGCAGGATTTCATACATCTTCACGTTCATACGTATTATAGTATACTTGATGGACAATCGAGCATCCAGAAACTCGTTGACAAAGCGATTGCCAACGGCATGAAGGGAATGGCAATCACCGACCATGGAGACATGTTCGGTGTGAAAGAGCTGTTCAACTATTGCAACAAGGTGAACGGCAAGTTGCGCGATGAGGGTAAGCCCGAGTTCAAGCCTATATTCGGATGCGAGATGTATGTGGCACGAAGACATAAGAGCGACCGCTCCGACCCTAAACAGGACAAGAGCGGCTATCACCTCATCGTGTTGGCAAAGAACTATAACGGATACAAGAATCTGATAAAGCTCGTGTCGAGAGCATGGGTAGACGGATTCTATATGCGACCGCGTACCGACCGTGAGGATCTGGAAAAGTATCATGAAGACCTCATCGTCTGTTCGGCATGTATCGCCGGTGAGGTGCCGGCAAAGATATTGCGCGATGATATAGAGGGAGCACGCGAAGCCATAGAATGGTATCAGAGAGTGTTTGGAGACGATTATTATCTTGAGCTTCAGCGCCACGAGGTGAAAGACCCTAACCAAAGGGCAAACCGCGAGACCTTCCCTTTGCAGCAGAAGGCAAACCGCGTCATCATGCAGCTTGCCAAGGAATACGGCATAAAGCTTGTTTGTACAAACGATGCCCACTTCGTTGACAAGGACAATGCCGAGGCGCACGACCATCTACTGTGTCTTTCCACAGGTAAGGACCTCGACGACCCTAACCGTATGCTCTATTCCAAGCAGGAATGGTTCAAGACACGCGAAGAGATGAACGAGGTGTTTGCCGATGTGCCGGAGGCTCTGTCGAACACTATAGAGATTCTCGACAAGGTGGAGACCTACAGTATCGACCATGCGCCAATCATGCCTTTCTTCCCTATTCCGGCAGAGTTCGGAACAGAGGAAGATACGCGCCGCAATATAACGCCGGAGCAGCTCTACCATGAGTTTACCTCCGACGAGAACGGTGAGAATCCTCTGCCGAAGGAAGAGGCTGACAAGAAGATCAAGAAGCTTGGCGGACTGGACAAGCTATATAGAATAAAATTTGAGGCCGACTATCTTGCAAAGTTGGCATACGATGGTGCCAAGGTGCGCTATGGAGACCCTCTGTCGAAGGAAGTGGAAGAGCGAGTAAAGTTTGAGCTTCATATCATGAAGACGATGGGATTCCCAGGCTACTTCCTTATCGTACAGGACTTTATCAACTCTGCCCGCGATGAGCTTGGAGTGATGGTCGGACCGGGACGTGGCTCCGCTGCCGGTTCCGTTGTTGCCTATTGCTTGGGTATAACTAAGATAGACCCGATGAAATATGACCTCCTGTTTGAGCGTTTCCTTAATCCTGACCGTATATCATTGCCTGATATCGATACCGACTTCGATGATGATGGTCGTGGAAAGGTGCTTGAATGGGTGGAAGACAAATATGGACATGACAAAGTGGCACATATCATCACATACGGCACGATGGCTACAAAGAATGCCTTGAAGGACGTGGCGCGTGTGGAGAAAGTGCCATTGCCTGTCATCAACCATCTGTGTAAGCAGATTCCAGACAAGCTGCCTGATGGGTTGAAGATGAATCTGTCGAATGTCATAAAGTGTGTGCCGGAGATAAAGGAGGCGGAGGCTTCGTCAGACGAACGTCTGCGCAATACCATCTCGTATGCAAAGATGCTTGAAGGTACCGTGCGTGGCACCGGTATTCATGCTTGTGGTACTATTATCTGTCGTGACGCTATCAGCGATTGGGTGCCTGTATCTACAGCGGAAGATAAGTCTGACCCCGGACACAAGCTGCTTTGTACGCAGTACGACGGACACGTTATTGAGGAGACGGGACTTATCAAGATGGACTTCCTGGGCCTGAAGACTCTATCCATCCTGAAGGAAGCCGTTGAAAATATCCGTATGCATCGTGGCATAGAGATTGACCTTGACACTATTCCAATCGATGACCCTGAGACGTATAAGTTATATAGTGAAGGAAAGACTATAGGCACGTTCCAGTTTGAGTCTGCCGGTATGCAGAAATACCTGAGGGAGCTTCATCCGACAACCTTCGAGGACATCATTGCCATGAATGCCCTCTATCGTCCGGGACCTATGGACTACATCCCTTCATTTATTGCCCGTAAGAACGGCAAGGAGGAGATAAAATACGACATTCCTTGTATGGAGAAATACCTCAAGGATACATACGGTATTACGGTATATCAGGAGCAGGTGATGCTTCTGTCCAGACAGCTTGCCGACTTCACCCGAGGTCAGAGCGACGCCCTTCGTAAGGCGATGGGTAAGAAGAAGAAAGCCATCGTTGACCAGATGAAGCCTATGTTTATAGAAGGCGGAAAGAAAAACGGGCACGACCCGAAGGTGTTGGAGAAGATCTGGGCAGACTGGGAGAAGTTCGCTTCGTATGCTTTCAATAAGAGTCATGCCACCTGCTATTCGTGGGTTGCCTATCAGACGGCATATCTCAAAGCCCATTACCCTGCTGAATACATGGCTGCCAACATGAGTCGTAACCTTGCCAACATAACGGAAATCACGAAACTCATGGATGAGTGCAAGTCTATGGGAATAGAGACTCTCGGACCGGATGTAAATGAGAGTTGGAACAAGTTCAGTGTAAACAAGGATGGTGCCATCCGTTTCGGTCTTGCTGCCATAAAAGGTATGGGTGCTGCCGCTGCTGAGGCTTTGATTTCAGAGAGAGAAAAGAACGGTCCGTATAAGGATGTCTTCGACGTGGCTCAGAGGGTTAACCTCAGTGCTTGCAACAGGAAGTGCTTTGAGAGTATGGCTCTGAGTGGAGGCTTCGATAGCTTTGGCATTAAGCGTGAACGCTATTTCGGCAAGAATGAGAAAGGCGAGAACTTCTTTGATACGATGCTTCGTTTCGGACAGAGCTATCAGGTGGCACAGAACGAGTCTGCCAATTCTCTGTTCGGAGGCTTTGAGGCAGTGGAAATAGCCACTCCTAAGATTCCGGAAAGTGAATCGTGGAGTGATATCGAGCGTCTGAACAAGGAGCGTGAGCTGGTGGGAATATATCTTTCTGCCCATCCGCTGGATGAGTTTGCCGTGGTGCTCAACAATATGTGCAACACAAAATGTCCGGAAATCTCCGATAAGGAGGAGTTGGCAAAGCGTGGAGAGGTAACGGTGGGAGGTATCGTTACGGGAGTGAGGGAGTCTTTTACGAAGAAGTCTGGTAAGCCTTGTGGCTTTATCATGATAGAGGACTTCAGCGGTTCGGGAGAATTAGCCCTCTTTGGAGAGACGTGGGGCAAGTGGAGAGGAATGTTCTCTCTCGGTTGCTCTGTGTTTATAACGGCAAATGTTGTTCAGAAGGGTGCTAACTATTATGACTTCAATATCGCAGACATACAGTATCTGCAGACTGTCAAGGACAAGAGAATAGAAAAGCTGACAATAGATATTGATGCACAGAAGATAACGGAGGTGCAGGTGTCTGACCTGATGGAACTGGTAAAGGAGAATCCGGGAAGCACCAATCTGTTTGTACAGCTGAAGAGTCAGGAGCATCGTCGCAACGTGACGATGCGGAGTGGTCTGTCAGGAGTTGACGTTAACCGCAATCTGCTTATGTATATAGATAGCTGTGACGCGATGGATTATTTTATTAATTAAAGAAAGTGGATTTGTGGCATGATGTTTGCCGCAACGTTTAGTGATATAGAAAAACATTTATTATTAACAATAAAAGAAAGATTAAAGATGGAAGTAACAATCACCACTGAAAACTTTGAGAGTTTGAAGAATGGCGAAAAGCCTTTAGTAGTTGATTTCTGGGCAACATGGTGTGGACCTTGTCGTGCTATTGCTCCTTATATCGAGGAGTTGGCAAAGGAGTACGACGGCAAGATTGTTGTTGGTAAGTGCGACGTTGAGGAGAACGATGATATCGTGATGGAGTTCGGCGTTCGTAACATTCCTACAATCTTGTTCTTCAAGAATGGTGAGGTCGTTGACCGTCTCGTTGGCGGACAGTCCAAGTCTGCTATCCAGAAGAAATTTGAGGCTCTGCTGTAATGTCTCAGCCCAAATGATTACAAATTAAAAAAGCGTGTGCATAATGCATACGCTTTTTTATTTGCTAAAACTATTTGTGTTATCTTCTGCTTTTGAAGAATTCCTGCATAAGTGCTCTGCATTCCTCCTCCAAGATGCCGCTTGTTACAGTTGCTTTGGGATGGAGAACGTTGGGTGCGAATTTGTGGAAACCCCTCTTTTCATCGCTTGCTCCATATACGATACGTGGAATCTGTGCCCATCCGATGGCACCGGCACACATGGGGCAAGGCTCTACCGTTACGTATAAGGTGCAGTCTGTCAGATATTTGCCTCCGAGAGCATTTGCTGCAGCCGTTATTGCCTGCATTTCGGCATGGGCAGTAACGTCGGTCAATGTCTCGGTTAGATTATGGGCTCTTGATATTATGCGCCCTTGGCATACAACGACAGCCCCGACAGGAATCTCGCCTTCTTCGAATGCAGCTTGCGCTTCGGCGAGAGCCTTTCTCATGAATGTTTCATCTTGCTTCTGCAAATCAGAGTTCATCATTGCTCTTCTTTATAGGGTTGTTGTAGTGAAGGAGGGTTAGAAGGATACAGTTCTTGTTCCGTCCGTATTCTCCTTAATCTCCACTCTTATTGTATCTTCAGGCAGAAGGTCCTCGATAAGTTCCGGCCATTCTATGAAGCATACCCCACCGCCATAGAAATAGTCTTCGTATCCCATGTCGTAAACTTCTTCAAGTTTTTTGATACGGTAGAAGTCGAAGTGGTAGATAGGGTATTCGAGTTTGTCGGATTCATACTCGTTTACAATGGCAAAGGTTGGCGAAGTCACGGTGTCGTCCACACCAAGACTTTCACAGATTGCTTTAATGAAGGTGGTCTTGCCTGCTCCCATCTTTCCGTAGAAGGCGAACACTTTGCCGTCGCCCATGTTCTTTACAAACTCTTGTGCAGCATCATTTATACTGTCAAGACCGTTTATTGTCAGTTCGTTATTCATAATTATCTCTTTTTCCTTTTAAGTGTTACCAATGGAATAAGCATTTCTTCCAATGAGATTCCTCCATGTTGGAATGTGTCTTTGTAGTAAGACACGTAGTAGTTGTAATTGTTTGGATATGCAAAGAAGGTGTCACCTGTTGCAAACACATACGATGTGCTTAGGTTCGGCGACGGCAGATGTGCCTTCTGCGGTTCCTTTATGGCGAACACTTCTTTAGCATTGTATTTGAGGTTCTTGCCTAATTTGTAACGCAGATTGGTGTTAGTGTTTCTGTCGCCGACAATCTTTATCGGTCTTGAAGCACGTATGCTGCCGTGGTCTGTGGTGAGCACTATGGTATAGTCGCTCTCGGCAAGTCTTTTGAACAGGTCCGACAGTACGGTATGCCTGAACCAGCTCAGTGTGATGCTTCTGTAAGCCGACTCGTTGTTTGCGAGTTCGCGTACCATCTTCGACTCGGTTCTTGCATGGCTCAGCATGTCGATGAAGTTTATGACAACCACATTAAGGTCGTTATCCTCAAGCTGACTGAACTGTTGCAGCAGCTTGTCAGCTCCTGTAGAGTCGTTCACTTTGTGGTAAGAAAACTTGGTGTTGCTTCTTCTGTATCTGTCGAGCTGTGTCTGTATCAGCGGAGCCTCGTTGAGGTTCTTGCCCTCTTCCTCATCTTCGTCCACCCACAGCTCAGGGAACATCTGTGCAATCTGTGTAGGCATCAGTCCGCTGAAGATGGCATTTCGTGCATATTGCGTAGCTGTAGGCAGGATGCTCATATACATGTTCTCGTCGATATCGAACATGTCTCCTATTTCCTTTGCCAGCATCTTCCACTGGTCATAGCGGAAATTGTCTACAACGATAAGGAACACCTTCTCTTGCTTGTCGAGCAATGGGAAAATCTTGTTGCTGAAGATGCTGTTGCTCATGAGAGGACGGTTAGGGTCTTTCATGTTCTTTGCATCCATCCAGTCGAGATAGTTGTTGCGGATAAACTTGGCAAAGCTGTTGTTGGCTTCGCTTTTCTGCATCATGAGCATATCCGTCATATTGCTGTCGGTGCTGCTTAGTTCAAGTTCCCAGTGTACGATAAGCTTGTATACCTCCATCCAGTCTTCGATAGTTCTGCAACTGTCTATCCTGGTGGAGATGTTCATAAAGTTCTGCTGATATCCGGTCTGTGTCACCTCCGTCACTATTTCCTTCTGGTGAATGTTCTTTTTTAGAGTAAGAAGAATCTGGTTTGGATTGACGGGCTTTATGAGATAGTCGGCAATCTTGGAGCCTATCGCCTGATCCATGATATTCTCCTCTTCGCTTTTAGTCACCATTACGACAGGAGTAGCGGGCAGGATTTCCTTTATCTGCTGCAGAGTCTCCAGCCCGCTAATACCTGGCATCATCTCGTCAAGAAGAACAAGGTCGAAGTTATGATGCCTACACTCGTCGATGGCATCAGTACCATTGCTTACGGTTATAACCTCGTAGCCTTTCTTTTCCAGAAATATAATGTGGGCATGTAAGAGTTCAATCTCATCATCAACCCATAATAGAAGTCCGTTGCTCATATATAATCAATGTTATTAAGAACTCGCAAATTCTTTTTCCGTTATCAGAAACCGTCCAACTCGTAGTAGTCATCCTCCAGGTTGAAGTCTTGCTGTTGCTTCTTGTTGTTTGAAGGTTGTATGTTATACTCGTTGGAGTCGATGTCGTCGTTGAAATGTATACCGTTGTCCTGTTCCTTAGGCTGCTGCTGTGGCGTTGCAGGCTTCACCTCCGGTTTTGGTTCAGCTTTCACCTCAGTCTTGCTTCCGGTCTTCACTTCGGTTTTGTTACCAGTATTCGTTTCTGGTATGCTTTCAGCTTTCACCTCGGTGCTGATATAGGTGTTAGTAAAGCCGGAGTCGATATCCTCCTCGGCATTCTGCTTCGTTGCAGGTTGCTGTGGAGCTATGTCGAATGTCTCTTCCTTGTTCTCTTCCGTAGCATTCTCTTCTGTAGGTACAGTTATAGAGTTTTCTTCCTCCTCCTGTTTTGCATTGTTGTCTGTATCTGTCGGTATGGTTACGGAATTATCCTCCTCAGTCTTTTCCGACGGGTCAATGCCTATCTGCATATATGTGTCGTCGTCAATTACTCCGCCGTTTATCAGCTCATTCTCATCCTTCTTCTCTTCCTCCGGCTGCTTCTCGTATTCGATGGTTGCCGGTTCTGTCAGCAGTTGTACTGTGCTGATTCTGAGAGGAATGAAGTGCTTCTCGTAGAACTTCTCGTAGTCGTTGTAGCTATACCTCGTTCCGAGCAGTTCCTTGTTGGAGTCGCTTATTATTATGGAGCGGCATTTACGGGTCAGACTCAGAATGTTCTTGTTGGAGTATAGTTGTCTTGCATACTGCAGGGCTTCGTCGTAGCTCTTGAATCCGCTTACAACCATTCTTTCCAGTCCCTCCACCTCTTCTGTCGTAATCTCAAAGTTTCTCACGAGGAAGTTTGAGAAGTTGTATTTTGCCAATTCATACAGCAGCTGGTTCTCATTGATAGAGTCCGTCTTGTATGCTATGATAAATGAGAAGTCAACATTTCTCTCTGCCGTGAATGTGCGCGTCTTTATGGAGTCGCTGTCGCTCATCACAGCAGCACGTCTTTCCCATACATCGCTGATGTCGAACTTTCCTCCATGTAGCTTTCTGCCGGCTTTCACACCGTTTATTATCATGCCGGCAAGAGTGCTGACGTCGCTTTTCGGATATTTGTCAACGACAGTCTGCATGTCCTCCATGCATCCTTTGGCATCGCCGCCATTGAGCTTAGCCATACCATCGAAGAATATGAACTTGTCGCGGTTGGCACCCAATGGGAATCTCTTTGCCGATAGTTCAACGTTGTTTCTTACTTCTGTCAGCTTGTCAGCCTTGAAGGCATTGTACGTTGCGGCATAAAGCGAGTCTTCCAGATGCACTCCGTATTTTGCATTCTCAATGAAGTTAGGATCGGATAGGAGAGTGGTCCATTCGCTGTCCGGGAAACCGTCTTTCAGCTTTCCTAAGTATATCTGTGCAATCTCCGGCTTGTGCATACGGCTGTATAGCAGGAACAGATGATAGTATGCATTGTCCATGTGCTCATATTCTGGATAATTGTCAGATAGTCTTCTCAGTTCCTTTTCGCTGAGAGGCAGGTTGTCGAGTTTGTCCTTGAATATCACGCCGGCATTGTACAGACCATCCATTATGATAAGGTCGCTTGCCTTGACCTGCTCTTCCGTGAAAGGAATCTGTGCCAAGTAATATTCTCTCTTGTGTGGGTCGTTCTGTGCGCTGTCCGCAATGTTCTTAAGGGAATCTTCCGCTATGGCAGCGTTGGCAAGCGAGTCTCTCATCTCGTCTGTCATCTCTTCCACACCCGTGGCTTGTGCCACAACTGTCTTGTTTACACGTTGCCAGTCATCCACATTCTCTCTCTTTCCCCACAGCTTCTGGAAGGTAGCCTTACCCTGGTTTACTGCCATAGGGTTATAGAAGTACCATGTACCGTTCTTCTGGTTCTGGTTGTTTGTCGTTGTCTTGTTGTTCTGGTTGAAACCTGTGTTTCCACCGTTCTCTGCTAATTTCTGCTGAGCTTCACTTTCCGCCTGTGCATCCCGTTCAGCCTTCTCTTTCTTCTTGAGAGCCTCTATAACTCTATCAATAGCGGCGTTTCTGTCTTTTTCCGACATTTTGGCAAGGCTCTGCAAGGAGTCTTGCAGATGTACAGCATCGGTATGTGGCACGAGTTCATCAAGAATCTTTGATCGGTCAGCCAGCTGCTTGTAGTCTTTACGCTCCTTGTCGAGCAGACCGATGGCTTCTCCATAGCATCTCTGTGCGTTGCTGAAATCCTCACGTGTCCAATATATGTCTCCGAGTGTGAGCAGCAACACACCTTTCTCAATGCCGTTTCTTGTAGACTTGGCATTACCTTTTTCATACGCATCAATGGCTTTCAGCGTATCCTTCTGCGCCATATAGATATTTCCTATGGCGTAGTATACCTGGTCAAGATAGTCCTTGTTGTTGTCGCTTGCTGCCATGCGACGTAGCCGAGCCACGTTCTGCTTCCATTTTCCACTTGCCATAACCTCCGTCATTGCAATTCTTGCATTGAATTCCAGTTCGTAAGGAGGATTCTGACTGATAACTTTCTTGTAAGCCTTGTATGCTAAAGCCTTGTTTCCGAGAGTTGTTTGCAGCTGTCCCATGATATACCACTCGCGGGCTTTCTGTTTCCTTCTCTTTTCGTGTTTTATCACTTTTCTGAGATAAGGAACAGCCTCGGCATATCTTCCAGCCTTGATATAATAGTCGGCATAGGCATAATCCCAGTCTTTCTGAGCTCTCCAGTTTATGGAGTCTCTGCGCATCTTGGTTATTACGTCTTCTGCATCATACAGCCAGTCCTGTTCTGCATAGCATCTTGCAAGCCAAGCTCTTGCCTTACCGTATATAGCAGGTTGCGTGGCATACAGTCTGCTCATGTATGAGAATGTTGAGGCTGCCTCCTCAAAGGAGCCTTTCATAAACTGCGAGCGTCCCATCAGGAGCCACGCCTTCCAAAGAAACGGGTTGTATTCCCTGCGGTTCAGCCATTCAATGTCTTTGGCGGTCTTCTTTCTTGACTTGTTCCATTCCGGGCGTTTCTTTATACTGTGAAGCTTTATCACCTTCTGGCATTTCTCTATAGCCCGGTCGTAGTTGCCCTTTCCCAATTCCCTGCTGCTTTTGTTTCCAACGGTGTAAAGGGGCAATAGCTCGGTAAAGTTGTCCTTGTTGCCGTTTTCCTTTTCGAGCGAGGCGTCGATATAGGCAAGAGAGCCGTTGTAATACGTGTTGTATCTTGTATTGAAAGAATGCCACCATCGGGTGGTCGGCGTGTTCTTTTGCGTCGAGCATCCTATTATTGTCATAACGGCAAGAAAGGTTATGATTATGGCTATATGTTTATTTTTGATATTATTCACTCTATATTAACTCGCAAATGGGTTATTTATTGTGTCTGTCCCCTAATATAATAAGGTATAAGTATATGATGTATTATTTTGCAAAAGTAAGAAAATATCTCAGTATAGACAAAAAAGAAACTGAGAAATAGGTCTATTGTAACATTGATTGTTCCATATAGAGCCTATTTCTCAGATAGAGCTAAAAGACAATGTGATTGTGTTGCCTTAAATGTTTTTATTGAAGTTTTGCAAGTTTCTCAACTTGTAAACATACGGCATGTCAATGACATGCGAAGCTGTGTTATCTTATAATAACTTTCTGCATGTTCCTGTTCTTGCCGTCTTTTGGAGCCACGATATATACACCCTTGTTCAGTCCGCCGAGGTTCTTGGCGTTGCTTACAAGCAGCTGTCCGTCAATAGTATATATGTCGAAAGTCTGGGCGTTGTCCATACTGTCAACAACAGATATTCCAGTGGAAACGACAACGGTGAGCGTTCCTGTGCCATACGACAAGTCATAGTTCTTCGATTCACCACCGCTGACAACAATAGTATAAGTGCCGGCAGGTGATTTCTCGTCAGCTTCGCAAGTCGCTACAGGCAGCTCTGTGAATGCTTCCACCTCAGTATCGTTGTTCTTGAAGCCTTCGAAGGTAAGCTTGAAGTCTGGGTTCACCTGTCCTTCCTCGCGTTCCGCATCTTCCACACCAACGGTAAGAGGAGCCTTTGTGATGATAAGGAAGCCGTCTTCATATTCTACAGTCGGTTCCGTTATCGTACCAGCCTCAATGTGGATAGGGTATCTGCCGGCAGGGGATTCCGGTGTGGCGTCGCAGGTTACTACAGGAGTACCCTCAACGAAGTCACCGTTTATAGAGTAACCCATCTTAGGATTCTCTTCGCCATACTCACGCATTGCATTGCGCGCCTTTATCGTTGTTCCGTATTCTATGATATTTGTAAATTCTCCCCATTGTGAAGCACTCTTGAACTTGTCTGTGTTTCCTGCACGTACATAAAGCTTGCATGAGGTTTTGTTTACATTCTCAAACACACCAGCTCCAAGTGCTGTCAAAGGAGTCTTGCTTACTATACGTATTTCGCTCAATCCTGCGCAGCTTGCAAAGGCACCCTCACCGATATATGTCAGTTGGTCTCCCAATGTCAGTTTTGATATTCTTCCTCTGCCAGAGAAAGCGAAGTCGTCAATCTTTGCCACCTTGCCGGATATGTAAAGCTCTGTGTTAACCTTTGGCAAAGAACCGATAATCGTAGTCTCGTCGAGTGAATACAAGATGTTGTCCTTAATCTTGAAGTCTGCATCATCAGCAGGTATGAGAGTCACGTCGCTTAGTCTGCTGCATCCTGCGAAAGCACCTGCGCCAAAGCTCTTTATGCCTTTCGGAAGAATGATTCCGCGCAGAGACGCACATTTGAAGAATGCCTTCTTAGGCAGCACGTTGTCATTGTTTATCTTCAGTGGTGAACCTGACTCCATAAGGTAGGCGTCACCGCCAGTAGTAATCTTTGCCTCGCTGAGGTCTAAGACTCTCAGTTTGCCGTCGGTCTTCTCTCCGTATTCGTCTCTTCCTGCCATCGCTCTGATGGTCTTAAGATCGGTTCCGTTTATTGCACCTTTTATTTTCAGAGTGTCGTATTTGTAGAAGTTCTCTTTGTCAATAAGAGATTGCAGGATTCCTGCCTTTTCCATCTCTACACTGTCGGATTTTAGGTCTATTGCACCTTCCGGCATGATGTTGATTACGGCATCCTGGTTGCGTGAGAACTGATAACCTGAAGGGTTCAGCAGGGCTATGTCGTAATAGCCGTCGTCGCTGCCTTCCCATCCCCAGTTGATGTGTACTCGTCCGTCGGCGTCATATCCGTCAAGAACGAAAGAGTGTCCTCCCGACCAGTCGTCGCCACCATATATAATAGGTAGTCTTCTGCTGATCTGGTCGTATATCATCTCCATCCACTCCTGCTCGGAGAAGTTGGGGCGGAACACATACTTGGCTTCTGTCAGACCGAAGTATTTGTTCAAACCGTCAGCCGTCTGGTCGTGATAAGCTCCACTGCCGTCAGGGCCGTAGTCCATGTTTGTAGACACTCCGCAGTCTCTCATCAGCAGAGCCACGGCGTTAGCCTGTTCCGTAGTATATGAACCAGTGGTGTAAGTGTCCAGCATGTTGTCCCAGTCGTAGATGTCATTCTCGAAGTCAGCAGTCACAGGTGTTCCCGACGTGTTGTTTGCCGGGTAGTAGATGGTTCTTGTTCCCACACCGTTTTTCGGACCCTTATGGAAGTAGAGAACCTGGGCTGTTGAAGTAGCTACGCATCCAGTCAGGCATCTGCCTCCGTTCCCCATCGGACACATGTTCCAGTACGGTTCCTCCTGTCCCCATTTTGAAGTACAGAGAGCGTCAACCGTAGCGTCGTATTTGTCGGGGTCTGGTTTTGTTATATTCTTTATAGTAGTATTGTTTTTTGCGGCTGTCTTTACAACATCGTTCACGGCTCTAAGCCACCAGAGGAAGTTCTCGTTTGTTATGTTTGATGTAATCTTGGAATCAGAGTATCCAAGTACTTCGGGAGCAACGTCGTCGGTAGCTATTACCGCAAAGCCTTCTCCGCCTTCCCTGCTGTAGATAACGTAGCCCTCGTCTCTTGTTATTTCCTTTACCTTTATATTGGCTGGTGCAGCATTTCCCAGTCCTGTGTGTCTGGCAAGGATGAACTTTGCTGCTTGTTTCATTTGCGCTGTAGTGCGTGGCTTGGCGTTTGCCGTATCAGTGGCAAGCAATAATGAAATCATTGTCGCGGCTAATGCCCATAGTGCCCTTTTGGTTGAATAATGGTTGTGTGTCATATATAAAAAGCTTTTTTAAAGAATTGAGAAAATGCCACACCCGTCTTCTTGGCGGATGTGGCATTTGTTATATTTGGGTTATCAATATCGCCACAGGAGCTTTATCTGATGATAACCTTCTGGTCGTTGATGATGTAAGATCCAGACTTCAGGTTCTTCAGAGTCTTCATACCGGTTCCGATAAGCTTACCGTCGATAGTGTAGACGTCGTAAGAAGAAGCCTTGATGACATTCTCTACAGACTCGATGTCGGTTGTGATAGCTGTTGCTATAGTAGCCTCAGACTCGCCGTCTGCGAATACAGCTGTTACAGCGTAGACATAAGTCTTGCCCTTCTCTGCAGTTCCGTCAGTAAACTCAACCTTGTCAGCATCCATAGTCTTCAGCAACTCTCCGTCACGGTATACCTTGTAACCGGTAACCTTTCCAGAGCCAGCCTCATATTTGACATCGTCAATCTGGAATACGAAGTTAGTCGCGTTGCCTGTGTTATGATGGATAGCGAAGTATGTAGCTCCCTCTGGAAGCTCTGCTGTATACTCTTGCCATGTGCCGCTGCTTGCAGTACGTGTTTCGCCAACTTTCACGAAGTTGCTGATGTCAGTTCCTTCCTTAGAATACAGAATATCGAATGTCTCCGGGTAAGCATTATCTGCTGTACTGTTGTCAGATGCCCAGAACGAGATAGTCTGTTTCTTTCCGCTCAGTGCCGGACTGATGAGCCAGTTGTCGGCATCGTAGAACTCCTCTGACTGAGAGTCAGGATTGTACTTGTAGAATGATGCAATGTACTTGTTTCCTGCATGAGGTACCAGTGATGGGTTAGCGTCAAGATAATCCTGAGTAAGCCATCCGTTCAGCGGATCCATTACTATGAATGAGAATCTGTCACCCTGACCTGGGTATAGAAGGTTTCTGAACAATCCTCCTGTTTCAGCATTCTCTGGTGTAGAGCCAAGAGATGTTGTCCAACCACCGAACTCATCCTGTGCCCAAGATTCACACTCCTCGAATCCGTCTTCTACAGGTATTGCTGATTCAACAACTGCAGACCATGTAACCTTCACGCTACCGTCGCCGTTTTCCGTTGCATTAACTGTTGCCGGACGTGGTTTGTTAGAGATGTTGTATGCTACAGATATAGACTTCGCATTGTCGTCTGGGTTCAGGTCGGTGTCGTAAACAACCTTTGCCTTCAGTTCAACAGCGTTGTTGCTGTCCATAACGCTTGAAGCATATTCGAACGAATAGGTCTTTGATTCAAACGGAGCAAGTTCTGCCTTCTCCTCCTTGCTTTCAACAAGCTTGTCGCCCGCATAGAGTTCCACAGTGTAGTTCTTAGCCTTGTTGCTGCCGAAGTTGCTTACAGTAACGTCTACCTTTGCCTTTTCACCCTTCTTGATCTTCTTAGGAGCAGTGATGTCCTTCAGGGTAAGGTCGCTTTCTAATACGTCGCGAACATAGAACTCATCAAGGTAAATTAATTCGTTAGCGTTTGCAGTAGCCTTGAATCTCAGGATGACGTATGGCAGAGAGGCGTATTCAGGCTTCAGAGCTATAGCATTGCGAACCCAGCTGCCTGCGTCCTTCTCGGCGTCGATAGTCGTCAGATCCTCTACAGAGCCGTCAGGCTTCTGTACGGAAACCGTAATCTTGGCGTTAGAAGCCGCTGCTGCGTTGTGGCTGAATATAACCATCGGGTTAGTAGCACCTGCCAGTTTGATCTTACCTGAGCCGAGAGTTCCGTATCCGTCGTCAGCACCACTTTGCATTGCGAAGCATCCGCCGTCGCCGTCAGAAGACTCCTTGGCGAGACCTAAGTTGAAGTTTTTGCTTGCGATCCACCACAAGTCGTATGCCAATTCTCCTCCAGGAGCACTCTCGACGAATGGGATGGTATAAGGCTTACCGATGATTACAGATGGTGTGATAGCAATATCGCCTTCTCCAACTTCGTTGACCGCAGATACACCATACTGCTGTAATGTCTGGTCACCCTCGTCGGTCTTGATGGCTTTTTCGTATGAGCTTGTTCCAACAGGAATTTCTGCCTCTAATTCTGGTACGGTACCGAATGCACTTTCCTTAAGAGTATAGAATTTGTGAGATGTATTCTGTGTGTCAACATAGCCACCGTTTGCACCCTTGTCGCTATCGGTCCATGAAATTTTGATAGAAGTGGTTTGGTCGGCTGCGTTCAGTTCTGGCATGTCAGGTGTGTCGACACCTACATAAATCTTTACAGATTCTGTGGTACGTCCTTCACCTTCAGCATTTACAGAAGTTACGCTGTATGAGTTGAAACCGTTTTCTGGAGTTGTATCCACGAACGACTGCTTAGAGCCAGGAGCCACGTCGGTCAATTCCTTGATGACAGCGCCCTCACGCTTAATCTTAAGGGTCAGCTTGCCTGTAAGGGCAGAGCCGTCGATAGCCTTAGAAGGAGCAGTGAAGCTTATAGTAGCACTCTTGGCACCCTTGTCGCCCGGAACTGCTGTCAGCTCGCTAACAGCATCAGGGGCAGTTGTTGACATACCTGCGCCAACGCTGATGTCATCAAGTTGGAGGTAGTACTTGTCAGCATCACTTACAGCATGGAATCCGATATACAGTGTGCCGTCCTCAGAAGCTGTAATTTCCTTGGTGTATTCAGTGAATTCACTGCCAGGAAGATCTGTCGGCTCCATTATCACGTTCTTCATACCCTCAACGGTGTTCGTTGAGCCATACTTAACCTCGAGTCTTTCCACGAAAGACGGCTTGTAAGACTTAGCCTTGAACTTGACAGTATAGATCTTGCCCTTCTCGACTTTGAGAGGAGGAGTGATGAGCCAGTCGTCACCACCGTTCTTAGAATTGTATGTGTATCTAACCTCACCAGAGCCATCGCTGTTCTGATAATAAGTCCATGTGGATTTATCATCGTTGTTGTTGATGACTGTGAAGTAAGCCATTGCATCTTTGCTGTCGAAGCCTTCAGCGTATGGAGGAGTGATAGGATCACCGTATAGCTTGTAGTCTGTTCTTGCCTCAGCACCTGTCTTCTTGTCGTTGTAAGCCTTCACGCCGTAAGCATAAGCTGTAAGGCCTCTGGTATTCAACTTGTCTGTGGCACTGGTTGCTGTGACGCCCTTGGCAACTACTGTCTCGCCCGGATAACGTACAACATCGTACTTGATGTCGCCGATGAATCCGTCGTTGACACCTGCTGTAACGGCATCCCATGTCAAGTTGACGTCACCGGTCTCTGCGTTGATGTCGAGTTTCAGGTTGTCAGCTGCCTTAGGTGTATCGTAGCCGATATACTGGGTAATCTTGGTTTTCTGTCCCTTGCCTTCGGAATTGGAAGTAGTAACAACGATGCTCTTCTTTCCGTCCTCAGCAATTGTTACGTTCTCTGTAACGTTTGCACCAGGATTGCCAGTACCGGTCTTCAATGTGTTTGAACCCTCGGTGATTGTGTATGTCACCTCACCTGTAAGGTCGTCACCCTTGATGTTCTTTGTAGGCAACTTGAATGAAACAGTACCGCTCAGACTACCGTTTGCAAAGTTTGCAGCCAAGTCTGTCGCTGCAGTAGGAGCACCGTCAGCAAGAGCTTCAGGAACGGTCATCATGGTAACCATGTTCTGGTTCGTGAATTCTCCAACCAGCTCAGCAGCACCTGTTGTCAGGTTGATGGTGTAGAGCCTTGTGTTTGCTTCATTGTCAACACATGCCCAATAGAAAGTATTGTCCTTCTGGTCGATTTCACCACTCTGGAAGTAGAATGCTCCGTCGCTGTCGAGAAGGTTAAGACCTGTTTCTCCGACGAGTGTCTCTTGTGCGGTTGAAGTGTCAATTTTGTATAGACCGCCGTCTTCCGCTACACCATACAATACGTTTTCTTTAGTAATACCGAGAGCAACATACATGTGGCTCAGCATACCGATGGTAGAACGGGTCTTGTTCTCGTAGTCAACGACACCAAGCTCTAAGCCCTGACCGTCAGCACTGAAGAAAGCACCGTAGATAGTACCGTTTTCTGCTGTCGCGGTTTCGGTTGCGATGAGAGACATGTCGTCCAGAATCTCTGATTCTCCAATCTGCTCCCATGTATTGGTGTCAAACTGATATAATGAAGCAAATATCATTCCCCAGAAAGAGAAGTAGTTCACTACATACATCTTGTCGCCAATGATTGCACCACCACCATTAGGCATGATGCTGGCATTCAGTCCAAGGGCTTCAACACCGATGTTGCTTACAGCATTGAACTTATAGATGCCATAGAGAGGATTCTCCTGCGACCATGTGTTGTCGTTTATGATAGCTCCCCACAGCTCTCTTCCAGATACGTATTTGGCTGCCTTCAATGGTACCCTCGGTTCAAGAGCCATTGCAGGCATGATGCCACCGCTACGCATCTCTTTGAGGCCGGAAAACTTATTTTGATTTAAAATCTTCCCTTTAAAAAGTTTTGGATAACTTGCCTTGACCTTCTCGTCGAGCTTGCGCAAAGCTGCCGGAGTAGTTTTTTCGGCCTTATGTAACACTGATACAGGAACACGACCACGCAAGCCTGATTCAAGCTTCTGCGCGTCAGTTTGCATTGGCAATAACAGCATCGCCGCTGTAGCTCCTGTGATGATGAAGTTAAGTTTATTATTCATAAGCAAAAAACATAATTTGTTGAATAATGTGTAGTATTTGTCCTTTTTATGCTTGCAAATATATAGATAAAACCAATATTTCGCTAATAAATCGAAATATTTTTATTAAAATCAGTTCTTTATTTTTACATAATAACAAAATGTTATTCCAAAAAGACGGTTACACCTTATTTATATAATATAAAAGAAAGAAAAGTTAATGAAAAGTCTATAAAACGGAAGTTTATTAAATAGTTTTGGTGACAAATTGTAAAACGTACACTATTAACCTTAAATTGCTTTCTGTAAACTGTGTGTTTGTCGTTTTTTTTTAGTAAGCAAGCAAACAGCTGTCTTGATAATTATCTTCTCGGCAAGCAAGCAAACTGCTTCTCCCCCTTCAGGGGAGACGGGAGAGGGGTAAAAATACACATGAAGAAATGTCTATTCCATGTCTCCCATCATATCACCAATCTGTTTCTCGAAACAAAAAACATGAGAAAGCAATGAGAATACTTTTTGTTAACTTTATTTTGCTTATGCTTTATAAAATTAAACAACAGAAAACAAGCAGATATGTCTGTTTTAACCAGTACTCCATCCATCTCTAAATAGAAACTTATTTAATCCCTTTTAGAAAGTTACGTAATTTCTATGAGAAAGTTACCGAGTTTCTCCAAGAAAGTTACCGACTTTCTAAAAGCTGACAAATTCAAGCCTCCGGTGTGTGTCTTGTGGAATGTCGTAAATAGAGTTGTAGAATGAAACGTTCTTATTGTAAACTTGTGTTAAACTTTATAGACTTGCTTACAGATTTATAGTTAAGAAAAATGCCACACCCGTCATTCTTTGCGGATGTGGCATCTATTATTCTTGAAGTTATCAAGGTTATTAAGAGCGTTTATCTGATGATAATTTTTTTGTCGTCCTTTGATGTATTATGTTGTCCAATACACTGTAAGCCTTAAAGAATTTCAAAGACTATGCTGTATGACCGTTATTCGCTGATGATGAACCCTGCTTTCTTCAGGTCATCCCAGAAGTTTGGATAAGACTTTGAGACCACTTGCGGGTTGTTGATCTTTATGCTTCCGAGAGTCATTGCCGCAGGTGCGAAAGCCAATGCCATGCGGTGGTCTTCGTAGGTGTCGATGGCGATGTCGACATCTGGCTCACAGCGTTCGCCGTTCCAGGATAGTTCTGTGCCGTCGCCATCGTCTATTATATATCCGAGTTTCTTCATCTCCGTCTTCAATGCGGCGATACGGTCGGTCTCTTTGATGTGCAGGGAGGCAAGACCTGTAAAATGGAATGGCACATTCATCATGGCACACGTTACGACAAATGTCTGTGCCAGGTCGGGCTGGTTTTTGAAGTCGTAGTCGAGGCGTGCCGATCTGATGCCGATCTTCTTGAGTCTTACCGTTGTTGGCACGCCACGCTGCTTGTTGCCGAATATGGTCTTTATGCCAAGCATGTTGAAGAGATACTTCACTACGGAGTCGCCTTGCAGCGAACCGTCGGTCAGTCCGTTAAGCTCTACTTCCGCTTCCGGGTCCTTGCTCAGTGCTACCATTTCGTACCAGTATGAGGCAGCGCTCCAGTCACTCTCGATATAATATTTGATGGGGGTGTAGGGCTTTGGCTTCACTTCAATGATGTCCGTGTCAGTCCATTCCGCATCCACTCCGAAATCTCGCATGGTGCAGAGCGTGAGGTCCACGTATGGTCGGGAGATGATGTCTCCGTCGAGTTTCAGCTTTAAGCCGTTTTTCAGCTTCGGGGCAATCATAAGGAGCGCAGAAATAAACTGTGAACTGACGTTGCCTTGTATTTCCAGCCTTCCGCCTTCCAGCTCCTTGCCGGTGATGCGCAGTGGCGGGAATCCGTTCTTTTCGGCGTATTCGATGTCGGCGCCCAGTCTTCTCAGTGCATCCACGAGGATGTGGATGGGACGGTTTTTCATCCTTTCTGTTCCTGTAATGACGTGTGTGCCGGGCGTTACGGCAAGGAAGGCGGTCATGAATCGCATTGCTGTGCCAGCCGCCTTTATGTCAATCGTTTCAGGCATGTATTTGAGAGCTTCAATGATTACCTCCGTATCGTCGCAGTCAGAGAGGTTGTCCGGCAGGATTTCTCCTCCCGACAGGGCGTAAATCACCAAAGCCCTGTTGCTGATGCTTTTTGAAGCCGGCAGGTTGATGTTTGCGTTCAGTAGCTCCGGTGCAGTTATGTTGTAAGTCATGAATGGGTACTTTATGTTATATAAGTGTGTTTGAAGTTCCTCTATTGTTGCATAATAGATTCGCTTTAGTATATCTGCAAAAGTAAGAAATATTATTATAACGTACAAGTTAAGCGATGCAAAACGTTCATAAGAAATGTGGCTGAAAGCGACAAAGGGGACTGTTTCGCATGGAAACAGTCCCCTTTGGAATATCAGAATGTCAATGTTTGTTATTTATTCTTTCCTACATACTCGAAGATTAGGTCTTTTGCATCTTCGGTAGATAGTCCCTGGTTGTAGAGAGGCTTGCCGTCGAGCAACTCAGGTTGACCTTTGTTGTCGTAGCCGTCATAGATGGCTGCTTCGACGAGTTGGAAATGAGCCTGTCCGTTGAACCATTCTCCCAAGGAGTTCTGCATGAAGGCAATCTTGATGTCGTGGTTTACATTGCCGTAAAAGAGATTCATGCTGATGGTTTCAGGCTGGTTGTAATATGCGATGTATTTGTCCTTCAGGTAGTACGGTACGTATTTCACCTTGATGTCGGTATATCCATAGTCATCGGCAGCAGCCTTGAGGTCGTCGTGATTCTTTAGTTGCTTGAAGAACAGCTTTACAGGTACACTCTCAATGACGAATGCACTTTCCGGGTAGCTGAATCTGACTGTCATGTTTTCTATAGAGTCAGTCTGTTTAGGGTATTTCGTCTTGTCGATGTCCTTGTTGAAATAATAGAGTTTTCCCGAATAGCTGCCGCTCATTGTCATGATGCAGGTTTTGATTTCGTTTTCGGTGAGTCCGTTGGTGTCATCATCGTTGTCAACACATGAAGTCATTGACAGAGAGACGAGCATCCCAATGATAAACAGAGGGAGAATGTTTATAAGCTTTTTCATCTTGGTTTTGATTTGATTTTATTTGTTGACTATCATTAATAAAAACACTGGCAAGTGCATAATATTGCATTTGCCGGATGTTTTTTTTATGATTTTCAGTATTTGCTGTGTATGAGGTTCATGAATTCCTGTCTTGTCTTTGCCTGTTCGAAGGCTCCGCAGAAGTCACTTGTCGTAGTGATGGAGTTCTGTTTCTCCACGCCTCTCATCTGCATGCACATGTGTTTTGCCTCCACGACGACGATGACTCCCTGTGGATGAAGTGTCTCGTTGATGCAGTCCTTTATCTGCTGCGTCATTCGCTCCTGCACTTGCAGGCGATGGCTGAAGATATCCACGACACGTGCTATCTTGCTCAGTCCTGTGATGTAGCCGTTAGGTATGTAGGCTACATGCACCTTGCCGTAGAACGGCAGCATGTGATGTTCGCAGAGAGAGAAGAAGTCTATGTCTTTCACGATGACCATCTGGTTGTATTCCTCTTTGAAGAGGGCATCGGTCAATACCTTGTGTGCATCCTGTGTGTAGCCTCTTGTCAGTATCTGCATTGCCTTTGCCACGCGCATCGGTGTCTTCTGCAGTCCCTCCCTTTCAGGGTCTTCGCCAAGAAGTTCTAATACACTTTTATAATTAGCAGCCAGGTCTTCGAGACCTGGACGAAATTCTGTTTCCGGATTCATTATTATGTTCTTGTTTTTTTAGTATCCCACGCTGATTTTTCCTTTTACTATACACGCTTGAGAATATCCCATCGCCTTGATACTTTTCAGCAGGCTGGCAGCTTCTGAGTATGAACGGAAGTTTCCTACTCTGCAAATCCATCTCGGCGAGTAGAAATGTACGTATACGGGCTGGTCTGGGAACCTCATTTTTATAGCGTCGCCGATGCGGTTAGCCTTCTCGCGGTCGGCTCTTGAATTTCCTCCTGAATAAGCTTGGATGCGGTAACCAGTCACCTTATAGCTGTTTCGCATCATCTTCTTGCTTGTATCGACCACTACGTCAGAGTCGGCAGACTTCTGGGTCTGGTGCTTCTCTGTAGGAATGTTCCTGTGGTCGTTGGTAGCGGCTTGTTTGTGTGTTGCCGTTTCCTCGTGGTGTGGCACTACTGTCGCCTTATGCTCAGTATTGTCGCTTTGATGTATTTCTTTAGTCTGTTGCGCAGCCTGCTGGCTGCTTTTCAGTTTGGCGTTGTTCACCAAGTTGTCTATATCGGCACTTTGCTTTACCGTAACCGTTCCTTCGCCCTGCTTCTGTTTCTGCAGGTCGCTAAGGAATGACTGTGCGTGGCAGCTCATGGAGATGCCTGTCGCAAATACTAATATAGCGATGAACTGTTTCATGATTGATGTGTTATGTTAGTAAATATCCTCTGCGACGCACTGCGGAGTGTGCCACAGAGGATTTATTTTGCAGAAAATTATCTTGCGTCGATAATGCCTTTGAAGTCAGCAGCCTTCAGTGAAGCTCCACCGATAAGTCCACCGTCGATGTCTGGCTTGGCAAACAGCTCAGGAGCATTGCTTGCCTTGCAGCTTCCACCATAGAGGATAGAAGTGTCGTCAGCAACCTCTTTGCCATACTTGTCGGCAATCACGCTGCGGATGTAGGCATGAATCTCCTCAGCCTGGTCAGCAGTAGCTGTCTTGCCGGTGCCGATAGCCCAGATTGGCTCATAGGCAACGATGACGTTCTTGAACTCCTCTGCCGTGAGGTTGAATACGCTGCCTTCAAGCTCAGCCTTAACCACTTCGTTCTGCTTGTTAGCTTCGCGCTCCTCAAGGCTCTCGCCGATGCAGAAGATAACCTTCAGACCATTCTTCAGTGCGAGCAGCACCTTCTCCTTCAGAATTTCCGGAGTCTCGTTGTAGTAGCCTCTACGCTCAGAGTGACCAATGATAACATACTGTGCGCCTGTGCTCTTAACCATTTCTGCAGAAACCTCACCAGTGTAGGCTCCCTTCTCCTTGTCTGCGCAGTTCTCGGCACCCAGTCCGATAACGTCCTGGTTGAGGAACTGTGCTATGCTTGCCAAATGTATGAATGGTGTGCAGATGATTACGCCACAGTTTGGTTTCTCGGCTGTCAGTGTTTCGTTGAGCTCTTTAGCCAGAGCGATTCCGTCTTGCAGGTTCATGTTCATTTTCCAGTTGCCTGCTACAATTTTCTTTCTCATTACTATATATGCTAAATTATTAAAAAATGATAGTTCTATGATTTACTTTCTTTTTCTCTTCTCACCCATTTTGTCCAAGCCCACGTCCTGTCGGCGAAGGTTAGCAGGAAGAGAGGCATGAAGAACCACAGCAGCACGTAGCCGATTTTCTCGCCGACTGATGTCTGTGGCAGTCTGCCTTCTGGCGTTTTTTCCAAATTCGGTGTGGAGTCATTCAGCTTTGGAAGTTTGTTGTGGCTCCATTTCTGTATTATTGTTCCACCTTTTATTAATATAAGGCCGGGGTTGCTTCTTACGATAGTCTTCAGCGTTGTCTCGTCGGTGAAGAGGAAACCATATTCAGCTCCCGTCATATCTGTCCATCTGCCAATGGCTTTCTTGTTGCTTGCCGTCAGGGCATAGAACCGATAGCCGTATTTCTGGCAGTAGTCATATATCTGGTTTATGTCTCCGAAGTTGGAGTCATCCGCGTTTTCGAGGTGCGGCATTATGAGCAGGAAGGTGTAGCCCTTGTCGCTGAGTATGTCCTGCGTCAGGTCATCGCCCGTTGCGGTGTCCTCCATGCTGAAGTCGTGTATCGGCGGCACATAGCCTTCACTCGTCTGCACTGTCTTGCTGTCTACGAACGTCCATGTGGAGTCAGGGTAGTTGTCGAGAGTGAACTCCTTTGTCTTCCCGTCCTTCTTCAGTATGAAGGTGGTCTCGAATGTCGGCTGCTCTGCACCCTCCGGTATTTCCATTCCCTTCCTGATGTCTGCCCCTATATGGTAGGGTCTGAAGTCAAACAGCGGCAGGTCATACAGACAGTAGGTGCTTGTGGCTATACAGAATATGACGGTATAGTTTATGACAATCCATTGGTTAGCCTTGCTGATGAACCTCACCATTGCCAATGGTGCCTTCCATATTGCTAAGGCAGCGGCGAGCAGTATAATGTTCTTGCCTAAAGTCTGCCAGTTGGTCAGTTTAAGAGCGTCGCCGAAGCATCCGCAGTCTTTAACCGGATTTGCCAGAGCTATCCACACTGTGGTCGCGGTCATTATCGCCATGAAGAGGAGAATGGTCTTTGATACGAGTCTTCTCCTTATGGCGAAGAGCAGCAGAATGCCGAGACTGAACTCCAAGGCGGCAAGGATTACCGATGCTCCGAGCGTGAGATAGCTCGGTATGAAGCTGTCGATGTTCAGTGCAACAAGATAATCGTGAATCTTGTATTGCGTGCCTAACGGGTCTATCGCCTTTACATATCCTGAGAATATGAAGGTGGCGGCGACAAGAAACCGGCACACGTTGACCGCGATGTTCTTTATAGCGTTCACCGTCATTGTACTATTCTCCAAACGTAAGTTTTATCACCCCGAACACGGAGTAGTTGATGATGTCCATGTAGTTGGCATCGATACCTTCCGACACGAGCGTGCCGCCGTTCAGGTTCTCTATTTCCTTTACCCTTTCGATTTTGGTTAGTATGAAGTCAGTGTAGCTGCTCACTCTCATCATTCTCCATGCTTCGTTGTAGTCATGGTTCTTGCGCAGCATGAGCTGTAGCGCCACTTCTGCGTATTTGTCGTACAGCGTCATTGCCTCTTCATTGGATATGTCGACAGAGTCTGCAAATCCTTTCTCCAGTTGTATGAGTCCTACGATGCCGTAATTTATGAGAGCCACGAATTCGGAGCGTATGTCGTCCTCGACGAGAGCTTTCCCTTTCACCTCGATGCTCCTGATACGGCGTGCCTTGATAAGCAGCTGGTCGGTGAGCGATGAGGGGCGCAGCATTCTCCAAGACGCATTGTAGTCGTGGAGTTTTTTCTCGAAGAGCGAACGGCATTCCTGCATTACGCTTTTGAACTGTTCCTCTGTATTATTGTTCTCTTTTACCATTATAAAGCTTCTAATAATTGCGCAAAGTTACGCAATTATATTGATATACAATAGTTTTGGACTGATTTTTTAGTTCTCTTTCCTTTTCTCCCTGATAAATCTCACCGTGGCGCACTGTGTGTCGAAGCGTGCCTGCAGCGAGTCTTTCAGCAGTTTCAGATTGGTCAGTCTTGAGAGTTCCTCGGCTGTTGCTATGCCCTTTTTCTTATGCTCCTCCACTGTGATGAAAAGCTCTTGCCATTCGGTACTGGCTTTTTGCAGCATTCCATCGGTTTGTGCAATCTGCTTTTGTGCGAGTTTCTCTGATGCGTCCTGGAAGAACTGCAATGCTTTCTCACGTTCCTTTATCGCTTCGGGATATGTCCTGCGCAGGGAGTCCACAAGCGAGAGCACCTTCTCGTATGCAGCGTTGTCGTATTCCTTTTGTGCTTCGTCAAGCAGTTGTTGTGCTTTGTCGTTCTTGGAGTCTGAGCAGGCAGACAGTGTCGCGGCAGCAATTACAGCCGCTCCTAAAATCCTAAATATCTTCATGCTGTTTATGTTTTTTGTGCAAATTTAGACAAAACCGACTGTAATACAAAATGAAATGGAAAGACTTTCATTAAATAACAGAAGTTTTATGGGTTTTCAACTTGCGGAACAGGTTAGTGAGTTTCGTTCTAAGGACGGTATTTAGAAGTAACAGATTACCAATTATTTGTGGTTAATACGGTAGAAAAGTGGATTGGGTTTTATTTGTTGGTTTAAGGAAAGTGAAGATTTAACGGTTTTGATTTGCTTTTACGAACAAATGTGAGGTTTGGATGACAAAATGATGGAAGAGACGAGAAATAAGTGGACGCTGCCAAAAGAGAAAATAGAATGGGATGCAGTTGAAACTATACCCCATTCTATATATAAAGAGGCATAAAGTCAAATGCCTTGTATTTGAGAAAATAACACTCTTTTGGGCAACTTTATGTGGATATAATCTTTATTCTCGGTTAAAAGCAGTAACTTTGCGGTAAACACAACAAATAATTGAAGTATGGCGGATTTAAATCGTGTCAAGACCGTATTGGCAGAAAGAGGTATTATGAGTGAATGGTTGGCAAAGACATTGCATAAGGACCCTGCCACAGTATCGAAGTGATGCAACAACCACGCACAACCCGATTTGAACACATTGGCACAAATAGCCGATGTTCTCAATGTGGATATACACGAGTTGATTTGCCATACAAAAGTGGAATGAACAGAATATGAGATATACTATCGAAGAGATACGTCAGATGCCCGAAGGGCAGACTTTCGACTGCAAGAGCATACATATAGAACCGAAGGCTCTCGCCAACACTATTGTCGCTATGGCAAATGCCGATGGCGGCATGATAGCCGTAGGTATATCCGACAAGACTCGCCGTATCGAGGGTGTCAACCAAGACAAGGCTCATTTGAACGAGATACTTCGCACTCCGTTTGATTTCTGTGTACCCACCATTTCTGTTACGACAGAGTTCATGCCTTGCCAAGACAGTGAGGGCAATGACAACCACATACTGATAATCCATGTCCCGGCCAGTCCTCGCCTCCATGCCAACCAAGCCGATGAGGTGTTTTGGCGGGTGGGCGACAAGTCGCGTAAGCTACCCTTTGAGGAACGTCTGCAACTGATGTATGACAAGGGTGAACGATACTACGAGGACAGCCCTGCCTACGATGCCACTATCGAGGATATCGACATGGATGCCGTAAAAGCATATATGAAGCGCATTGGTTATGGCAAGTCTCCAATGGAATACTTGCAAGAGAACAAAGGATTCCTGACTTACAAGGGCGATGTACCACAAGTCAGCACTGCCTGCATCTTGCTCTTCGGTAAACGTCCCCAGAACTTCTTCCCTCGTGCCCGTGTCCGTTTTATCAAGTACTATGGTACAGAAGAGAAAGTCGGCAGGGAGATGAACGTCATCAAGGATGTCACCTTCGAGGGGCGCATCCTCGACCAGATACAGAAAACCATCGACTACCTCGAAACGCAAGTGAAGGAACATTCCTATCTCGGTGAGGACGGACTCTTCAAGACCGACAGGGAATATCCTAAGTTCGTGATACAAGAGATGACGGTAAACTCGGTTTGCCACCGCGATTACAGCATCAAAGGAACGGAGATACAGATAAAGATGTTTGACGACCGACTTGTGTTCGAGACCCCAGGTAAGCTGCCAGGTATCGTCCGCACCGACAATATCCGCCACACCCATTTCTCCCGTAATCCCAAGATAGCCGAGTACCTGAAAGCCTACGACTATGTAAAGGAGTTCGGTGAAGGAGTTGACCGTATGTGTCGTGAGCTTTCTGCCATTGGCACGAAGGAACCCCAATATCATTTGTTCGCCTTTATAATGAAGGCTTCTGTGTGGGCTAATTTATTGGAGGAAGGGCAAGAAAAGACTATATCCGACCAGAAGCGACCAGAAGGCGACCAGATAAGCGACCAGATAAAAATGATTTTAGAACTAATCAAGGAAAAACCACAAATAAGTAGAAGCGAAATTTCACACAAAATGGGACTTCATGAAAGTAGTGTAAAGCGTCGTCTGAAGATGATGGTTGATAAAGGTATTATTCAACGCATAGGTTCCGACAAAGGTGGTCATTGGCAAATTAAATAAATCTATCCTAATTATGAAATGTAAAATTGAAACATCAAATGGTATCATGTTTTTGAAAGGAATAGATGGGGATAAACGATTGGAAATTGCTGATTATATTGAACTCCATGATAGTTCATTGACTTATGGTAAGTTTGATTCTTGATAAAAAATATTTTTATTGGGGGAAGAATCATGTAATATACACTAAACTATGGGGGTGTATTGATTCCATGATGGATGTTGTTGTTCCGTTTATCTATTCGCACATGAAGGTGGAATTCAATTATATTAGAGCTGATAAAGAAGTAGAATATAATATAGTTTTTGAAAGTCCTGAATATGCTTCCTGTTATTTTAATCAGTATGGAGTCCCTGTTATTTATTCATTGACAGAAGACGTGCTTCGGAAACTGACGAGTAATATGACGGAAGTGTTACTGTTGTGTAACGTTTGCAAATGAAAAAAAGAAAAAAATAATATATTTTTTGTATTTTAGAAGATATATTTATACTTTTGCAGAGATTTCAAATTTCACCTCTCTGTTGAGAAGTAGCTTTATATAGAATCGTCCTTCTCGAAAACAAGTTAAGGCGTGTTCGTATATAAGGATTGAACAGAATATTGACTTAATAGACATACAAAACAGTATATAGATATGGAAAAAGTAGCTTTGATTACAGGTATAACGGGTCAGGATGGCTCATTTTTGGCAGAGTTCCTGCTGAGTAAGGGATACGAAGTGCATGGCACGATAAGACGCTCGTCGGTTGACTTCCGCGAGAGAATAGCCCATCTTGAGGGACAGCCACATTTTCATTTGCACTATGCAGACTTGGGTGACTCGATGAGTATCATACAAGTGATGAAAAAGGTGAGACCAACAGAGGTGTATAACCTGGCAGCACAGAGCCATGTGCAGGTGAGTTTCGACTCTCCAGAGTTTACTGCTGACGTTGACGCAACTGGAGTTCTCCGTATACTGGAGGCTATACGCCAGTGCGGACTGGAGAAGACCTGCCGTATGTATCAGGCTTCAACATCAGAGCTTTACGGAAAAGTGGAGGAGGTACCACAGAACGAGAACACTCCGTTCCACCCATATAGCCCGTATGCCGTGGCAAAGCTCTATGGATACTGGATTGTAAAGGAGTACCGCGAGGCATACAATATGTTCTGCTGCTCGGGTATCCTGTTCAACCATGAGAGTGAACGTCGTGGAGAAACTTTCGTGACTCGTAAGATAACACTCGCAGCTGCACGTATAGCACAGGGCAAACAGGACAAGCTGTATCTCGGTAATCTGTCTTCGCTCCGTGACTGGGGTTATGCAAAAGACTATGTAGAGTGTATGTGGCTCATACTGCAGCACGACAAACCTGAGGACTTCGTCATTGCTACCGGTGTGCAGCATTCGGTAAGAGACTTCTGCTATCTTGCATTCAAACATGTAGGAATAGAACTCGAATTCAAGGGCGAGGGCGAAAACGAGAAGGGTATTGACAAGAAGACGGGCAAGGTGCTCATCGAGGTGTCGAAGGACTTCTACCGTCCAACCGATGTGGTTAACCTGTGGGGTGACCCTACAAAGGCAAAGGCTGAGCTTGGATGGGATCCGGGCAAGACCTCATTCGAACAGCTCGTTAAGATAATGGTTGAAGCGGATATGGCAAAGGTTGCCGTAGAGCGTGCCGGAGAACAGGTGAAGATGAACCTTGCCGAGTATTTGGAGAAAGGAATCGTGAAATAGTGATTATTTATTAGTGATTAATTATTAGTGATTATATGCTGTTGAGAAATGAGTGAAAGTGGAGATCTTTTATCACATAAATGTATGAAGTTTGCTATTCGTATAGTAAAATTATATAAATGGTTATGTGATGAAAAGAAGGAATCTGTAATGAGTAAGCAACTACTTCGCTCTGGTACAAGTATTGGTGCTAATTTAGCAGAGGCACAAGCAGCAATAAGTAAGGCTGATTTTACAGCAAAAATCTTTATTAGCGCTAAAGAGTGTCGCGAAACGCAATATTGGATTGAATTATTGTTTCAGACAGATTATCTGGATAAAAAACAATATGAGTCAATTCTGACTGATTCTGTAGAATTGGGGAAAATGTTGTCTTCTATAACAAAGAAACTCCAACCCAACGGTAGACAGTCATCAACAGTAAATAATCACTAACAAATAATCACTAATCAATAATAAATAATAAATGAATAAAGACAGTAAGATTTATATAGCCGGACACCACGGACTCGTGGGTTCGGCAATATGGAACAACCTCAAGAAAAGAGGATACAACAACCTCGTTGGACGGTCGCATAAGGAACTTGACCTCACGGATCAGTATGCCGTGGAGAAATTCTTCGACGAGGAAAAACCAAACGCAGTGGTGCTTGCCGCTGCCTTCGTGGGAGGAATAATGGCAAACTCATTGTACAGGGCTGACTTCATAATGCAGAACATGAAGATGCAGTGCAATGTGATAAGCAACGCTTACAGCCACGGAGTGGAGAAGCTGCTCTTCCTTGGCTCCACATGTATCTATCCGAAAGATGCACCGCAGCCGATGAAGGAAGACGCATTGCTCACCTCACCACTCGAATATACCAATGAGGAATATGCCATAGCAAAGATTGCCGGACTGAAGATGTGTGAGAGCTACAACCTGCAGTATGGCACAAACTATATCGCAGTGATGCCGACGAACCTATATGGACCTAATGATAACTTCCATCTTGAGAACAGTCATGTGATGCCGGCGATGATGAGAAAGGTATATCTCGCAAAGCTTATCCATGATGACAACTGGGACATGATTGTAAAGGACATGGACAAACGGCCGATAAATCCGGACGACAAGCTCCGGAAAATTATCGGTGACGGAAATGTGGATGGCAGCAACACAAGGGAGAGAATCCTGAAGGCACTGGAATATTATGGTATATATAATAATAAGGTGGTGCTTTGGGGTACAGGCAAGCCGTTGCGTGAGTTCCTGTGGAGCGAGGATATGGCAGATGCCAGCGTGCATGTGTTGTTGAATGTTGACTTCAAGGATATCATCGGAATAGAGAAATACAGTAGTGTATTCTATGGAGCGAAAGTAGATGGCGTCGTAGACCGTAACAACAGTGAGGGCAGGGGAGGAGCTATTCCGGCTCTCGGAGAAATCCGCAACTGCCATATCAATGTGGGTACGGGAAAGGAACTTACGATAAAAGCCCTGTCGGAACTCGTGGTGAAGACTGTTGGATTCGAAGGTACTGTGGAGTTTGACTCAAGCAAGCCCGATGGCACACCGCGCAAACTGATTGACGTTGAGAAATTGCACTCGCTCGGATGGACACACAAAGTGGAGATAGAAGACGGTGTGCGCAAGCTGTATGAATGGTATAGAGGTGGACTCGTCGATTAATATTTTACTTCGCTCGTACAAATTATGTTAAAGTTTATTTTGAACAGGTGAATAAAAGCAAATATATAAAGGAATTTCTTACCTTTGTAAATACCTTTAAAAGGTAATTTCGTATACAGACAATGAGCCCTGAAGAAACAGGACTCATTGTTCTTGATACGGATAAATGTATTTAGAAAGCCTGAATCTATCTTACAAGACTTAAAAAAAGGAAATAAGAAACAAACCAGACGGTACTTAGGACTTTCCGTCGATTTATATGATTAAAAAATAATGTATTTATGATAAGTAATACGCATAGAAATGGACTTGTTGTTGCTGGAACGCTGATATGTGATTGGCTTCTGGCAATGTTGACTTATTGGCTATTTATGAGTCTTTTCCTTGATGTGACATGGGACGAGATGCAGCTGCATACATCAGTAGTGTTAGGTGTATTGTATTGTGCATGCATAATAAACGGAGGCGTGATACTGTATTTGAGAGAGGTGAAGAGGTATCAGATAGTTACGAAGGTTACAAGGAATGTGCTTCTGTTTGCCGTTATTGCAATACCACTGCTTAAATTCGGGCATTTCCGGACAATGAGCTATGATATGGTTCCGCTATTTCTGTTAGCGGTGATAGTTGTTGTTTCATCCTTCAGGCTGAGTGTCAGGTCTCTGATGAATTATTACAGGAAAAAGGGAGGACATATAACTAAGGTGGTCTTTGTTGGAAGCAAGTACAACAATCTTGCCTTATACAAGGAGATGATGTCTATCACTTCGTTGGGTTACAAACCGTTAGGTTACTTCGATGATAATGTGAATCCCAAGTTTCCGGAGGATTGCCCTTATCTCGGCACTCCATCAGACGTTATGGAGTATCTTGCCAATCATAAAGACGTGCAGGAACTCTTCTGCTGTCTGCCGTCGCAGAGGGCGGAAGAGATAATGAAAATCCTGCATTATTGTGAGAAGCACTTTGTACATTTCTATAATGTGCCGAACGTAACAAACTATCTCCACCACCGTGTATATTTCAACATGCTCGGTTCTGTGCCGTATCTGAGTCTTTACAGAGAGCCGCTCTCACGTCCGGAGAACCGAGCAGAGAAGAGACTCTTCGATATCTTGGTGTCAGGTCTGTTCCTATGCACGCTGTTCCCGATAATACTTGTCATCGTGACGATAATAACAAAACTGACAATGCCGGGTCCGGTGTTCTTCAAGCAGAAGAGAAACGGACTGAACGGAAAGGAGTTCTATTGCTACAAGTTCCGCAGCATGAAGGTCAACGCCGATGCCGACAAGGTGCAGGCAACGAAAGATGACCCGCGAAAGACGAAGTGGGGAAACATAATGAGAAAGACCAACATCGACGAGTTGCCGCAGTTCTGGAATGTGTTTATCGGCAATATGAGTATTGTTGGTCCACGTCCACACATGCTCAAGCATACCGAGGAATACTCAAAGCTGATAGATAAATATATGATACGTCATTTCGTGAAGCCGGGTATTACGGGATGGAGCCAGGTGACAGGCTTCCGTGGAGAGACAAAAGAACTCTCGCAGATGGAAGGCAGAGTGCAGGGCGACATCTGGTATATAGAACACTGGTCGCTCGGACTTGACCTGTATATAATGTATCGTACAATAGCAAATGTCATAGCAGGTGATAAGGAGGCATACTAAGCCTCCTGCCTATACTTATGCTTTGGAAATAATATAGATGCGTCATTAGGACGCATTGAAATAAAGAATGCGGATTACCCGAAAGCAAAAGGCAATCCGCATTCTTTATGAATTGCTGATGGGCAGACAGGACTAATTTATATGTACAAATACAAATTCTTCATTCCCCATCACTTTTTCTTCGCTAATTATTAGTAACTTTGCAGCCGCTTATATTTAATAGTTGTATATGAGACTACTTTCAGATGCCGAACTGGCACAGATCCTTGATAAAGAAATTTTCCATAAAATATCAGCTGCAGCGGATTCGCTCGGCGTAGAATGCTACGTCGTAGGGGGATACGTGCGCGACTTGTTTCTTGAACGCCCGTCAAACGATATTGATGTGGTGGTGGTGGGCAGTGGTATTGAAGTCGCTGATGCACTGAGAAAGTCACTTGGTAAGAAAGCTCACATCTCCGTGTTCCGTAATTTCGGTACGGCACAGGTGAAATTCAAAGACCTGGAGGTGGAGTTTGTAGGAGCAAGAAAGGAAAGCTACACACGCGGCTCAAGAAAACCTATAGTGGAAGATGGTACGCTGGAAGACGACCAGAACCGTCGTGACTTTTCCATCAATGCACTTGCCGTATGCCTGAACAAAGACAGATTCGGAGAACTCGTAGACCCGTTCGATGGCGTTTACGACATGGAAGACGGCATTATACGTACACCCCTCGACCCGGACATAACATTCTCTGACGACCCACTGAGAATGATGCGCTGCATACGTTTTGCCACACAGCTCAACTTCTATATCGAGGATGAGACGTTTGAGGCTCTGGAACGTAATGCCGAACGCATAAAGATTATAAGCGGAGAGCGTGTGGAGGAAGAGCTGAACAAGATAATGATGACACCTACTCCAAGCAAAGGATTCGTGGATCTGCAACGCTGCGGATTACTGAAACTTATAATGCCGGAGCTTAGTGTGCTTGACATTGTGGAGACACGAGGTGGAAGAGCACATAAGAATAATTTCTATCATACACTGGAAGTGCTTGACAATGTGTGCAAGAAGAGTGACAACCTGTGGCTCAGATGGGCAGCACTGATGCACGACATAGGCAAGACAAAGAGCAAACGCTGGGACCCGCTGGTGGGATGGACCTTCCATAACCATAACTATCTCGGAGCTAAGATGGTGCCGGATATCTTCCGTAGGATGAAACTGCCTATGGATGCAAAGATGAAATATGTTCAGAAGATGGTTGACCTGCATATGAGGCCTATCGCCATTGCTGACGATGTGGTTACGGACAGTGCCGTTCGCCGACTTATCAATGATGCCGGTGATGACATAGATGACCTTATGACCCTATGTGAGGCAGATATAACGAGCAAGAACCAAGTGCGTAAACAGAGATTTCTTGAGAACTTCCGTATGGTGAGAGAGAAGCTTGCCGACTTGAAAGAGAAGGACTTCAAGCGACTCCTGCAGCCAGTCATTGACGGAAACGAGATTATGGAGATGTTTAATCTCAAGCCGTCAAGAGAGGTTGGAACACTGAAGCAGACACTAAAGAACGCTGTGCTCGACAATAAAGTGCCTAATGAGCGTGAACCACTTATGGAGCTGCTTATGAAGAAAGCAAAGTCAATGGGACTATGCTAAGATAAATGCAGGATAGAGTTAAGAAAAAGTAGACGAGTGTCCTATTTTTCTTTTACAATGTCTTTAGTTGCCTGAGCATCTGTTCATTTCTTGAAAATTAAGTTAAAACAAAACAATAAATATTCCTCATGCATCTATGTATGAGGAATATTGTCTAATTTTGCATCGTGAAAACTTGAATGTGTGTTTGAGTTTTTACGTAAAGCATGTGATTTAAAGAATATTAGGTATAAACAAAACATTAATTATATAAATAGGTATGAAGAAAAAATGCAATTTTTTGATTCTGCTTTTTGCTGCTGCCATGGTGGTAACGTCATGCGGAAGCAAGCAGAGCGGTAAGCCGAATTTCGGAGATGACGAATATGCGGTCAGAACAATCAGTGGCCAGAGCACAGAGCTTCAGACCACCTACCCTGCAACAATCAAGGGTGTACAGGATGTAGAGATACGTCCGAAAGTTTCAGGATTCATAACAAAACTCTGTGTTCAGGAAGGACAGGCTGTAAAGAAGGGACAGCTGCTTTTTGTCATTGACAATGTTACTTATGCCGCTGCTGTACGTCAGGCAAGGGCTGCCGTAAACTCAGCAAAGGCTCAGCTCAACACGGCTAAGCTTACTTATACAAATAATGAGAAACTTTTCAAGAACAACGTAATCGGTTCGTACGAGCTGCAGTCGGCAAAGAATACTCTTGAGGCCGCTTATGCTGCTGTGGCACAGGCCGAAGCAAACTATGTTACAGCAAAGCAGAATCTCGACTTCTGCTACGTGACCAGTCCTGCAAACGGTGTTATCGGCGACCTGCCATATCGTGTAGGTGCTCTCGTAAGCGCTTCAAGTCAGCAGCCGTTGACAACGGTTTCAAGCATCGGTACAATGCAGGTTTACTTCTCAGTAACGGAGAAAGACCTCCTCGAAATGACAAAGGGAGTAGGTGGTATTCATGCTGCCATCAAGGACTATCCGGCTGTGAAGCTGCAGCTTGCAGACGGAACAATATATAATCATGAGGGACGTGTGGCTACAGTAAGTGGCGTTATCGACCCGACAACCGGTTCTGTGTCGATGCGTGCAGACTTCCCTAACCCAGAACATCTTCTGAAGAGTGGTGCATCAGGTAGCATCGTTGTTCCTCATCATGCTTCATCTGCCATCATCATCCCGCAGGATGCCGTATCACAGGTTCAGGACAAGTACTTCGTATACGTAGTAGGTTCTGACAGTAAGGTAAAGTATACACCTGTAACAGTTAATCCAAACAATGATGGCAAGAACTACATCATCGAGACAGGTCTTAAAGTTGGCGACCGCATCGTTATGAACGGTATCTCGGGTCTTACCGACGGACAGAAGATTACTCCAATAACAGAGGCTCAGTATCAGGAGAAGCTGAAGAAGACTGAGGCTATGGGAGCAGACCAGAGCGACCTGAGCAAGCTGAAGAAGGATTTTGGAAAATAAGTAACAAGTAGACGAGTAGACAAGTAGACAAGTAGACAAGTAGACAAGGAGACGAGTTGACAAGGAGATTTGCATAAATTCAACTCGCCGACTGGTGATACTTACGAAGCTGACAATTCGTCAACTCATTCACAACCACCTCGTTTACCCGTAACTCGTCAACTAAAAATATTACAACAATGAGATTAGATACATTTATCAAACGTCCGGTGCTGTCCACCGTAATCTCTATCTTGATAGTGATTCTCGGTGTCATCGGACTTATATCGCTGCCAATCGAGCAGTACCCTAACATGGCGCCTCCAACCATCATGGTGCGTGCGTCCTATACGGGTGCCAACTCACAGACAGTGCTTAACTCCGTGCTTGCTCCTTTGGAGGAGTCAATCAACGGTGTGGAGGGCATGACATACATGACCTCATCTGCAACAAACGATGGTTCCGCTTCAATCACAGTGTTTTTCAAACAAGGAATGAATGCGGACATGTGTCAGGTGAATGTGCAGAACCGTGTGTCGCAGGCATCGGCACTGCTGCCAGCCGAGGTAACAAAGGCTGGTGTGCAGGTGATGAAGCGACAGTCGTCAACGGTTATCCTCTTCGGTCTTACAGCCGACGACGACCGCTACGATGACAAGTTCCTCACCAACTACGCCAACATCAACGTAGTTCCTGCCATCAAGCGTGTGAACGGTGTGGGTGAGTGTCAGTGCTTCTCGCAGAAGGACTACACCATGCGTCTCTGGCTCGACCCTGTGAAGATGAAGAGTTACGGACTGATTCCTTCCGACCTCACGGGCGTTCTGGCACAGCAGAATATCGAGGCGGCACCAGGTTCCGTGGGCGAATCCTCAGACAATCAGTATCAGTACACATTCCGCTATAGAGGTCGTCTGCAGACTCCAGAGGAGTTCGGCGACATGATCATCAAGTCAACTCAGGACGGACAGACAATCCGCGTGAAGGATGTGGCACGTGTAGAGATGGGTGCTCTCTCATATACAGTGGAGTCACAGAACAACGGTAAGCCATCCGTTACCATGATGGTGACCCAGACCGCTGGTTCAAATGCTACAGAGATTGCAACGAACATCAAGAAGCTGCTGAAAGAGCAAGAGGCTTCAATGCCGCCGGGCATCCACTTCGATATTATGCAGGATGTGACAGAGTTCCTCTTCGCATCTATCGAAGACCTTATCAAGACCTTGGTTGAGGCATTCATTCTTGTGTTCATCGTGGTATACATCTTCTTGCAGGACACCAGGTCAACACTTATTCCGTTGATTGCCGTGCCGGTGTCATTGATTGGTACGTTCTTCTTCCTCTATGTGTTCGGCTTCTCGCTGAACCTCTTGACGCTCGCTGCCCTCGTGCTTGCCATCGCCATCGTGGTCGATGATGCCATCGTGGTAGTTGAGGCTGTCCATGCAAAGCTCGACCTCGGTTACAAGTCGGCAACGACAGCCTCTATCGACGCAATGAATGAGATTTCGGGAGCCATCATCTCCATCACCCTCGTTATGGCATCAGTGTTCATCCCTGTGTCATTCATGGGTGGTACGTCAGGAGCCTTCTATCGTGAGTTCGGTATAACGATGGCCATCTCCATCATCATTTCCGCCCTCAACGCCTTGACTCTTTCTCCTGCGCTTTGTGCAATGTTGCTGAAGCCTAAGAACGAGGACGGTTCAGAGCGCAAGA
>ERZ791617.161-NODE-161-length-54262-cov-4.14266_pt1 | contig 54262 bp, 41 predicted proteins | sample MGYA00510272_ERZ791617 | MGnify/ENA primary metagenome ERZ791617 (study PRJEB30046, sample SAMN00715200) | human gut metagenome | study: EMG produced TPA metagenomics assembly of the A metagenome-wide association study of gut microbiota in type 2...
CCATAGCCGTAGCGCTGACAGTTATCCTGCAGGCAACCCTGCGCAATCTGCTGCTGACGATAGCAACAGGCACTATAGGCTATATGCTGCTGGTGCAATATGTATTTATGTAAAGAATGTTCGAAAGCAAGCACAAAGATATCAGCAAAGCTGTAATACGAAAGATAATATTCCCCATATATAATGGTAAATTGATTTTCTACTATTATATATAGTATAGGGGAATGTTTTTTATCTGCCGTACAAAATTAAAACTACCCTCCGCCATGCTCTGTCCAACATGACGAAGGGTAGTCTTTTCATTTATATCCTATATATACTGCCAATGTCCCCTAAGCAAATATATACAGAAAGAAGGAATTTGTAATTGTAAGCATCTTTGAAGCTTTGTGCGTCAGGGCAGCTTCCGCCCCGTCTATAATAAATTGTTCTCTATCCAATTTGCGTCTGCTGACCGCTCCCATTCGGGAGCGTTGCAGACGTTTTAAGAAAGGTGGTAAGACTTATGTCTTTAATTAATTATGCTGCAGTTGGGAAGAACGGCCATACGATAGGAATAACGATGATTGCAACAATCATGCTGACTGCTACCAAGCCGCCGCCGCATTTTACATAATCCATGAATTTGTACTTGCCAGGGCCAAGTACCAGGGTGTTCGGAGGAGTACCTACCGGAGAAGCGAATGCGCAGCTGGAAGCAATCAGGATTGCCATCAGTACAGCTTTCGGAGATGCACCCATTTGAGTAGACAGTGCAATGCCAACCGGGCACAGCAGAGCTTTAGAAGCGGTGTTGCTCATAAACTGAGTCAGGACAACTGCCAGACCGAAGAGTACAGCAGTTACCAGATACGGAGACGGGTTACCGCCCATCAGGCTTACGGTAAATTCAGCAATCAGCTTGCCGGCGCCGCTGGTGTTCATAGCTGTTGCAACAGGAATCATGCCTGCAAACAGGAAGATAGTAATCCAGTCAATGGAGTTATAGGCTTGTTTTTCAGTGATGCAGCCTGTCAGTACGCACAGTACCGCTCCGACAACAGCAGCCAGTTCCAGAGGAACGACGCTGGTTGCCATAGAACCGATAACGCCAACCATGATGATACCGCAGATCATCTGTTTTTTAGGAGTAGTGTTAGTAGCATCAATCTCCTGCTCTACATCTGCAACCTCGTCGGTTTTAGCTTCCGGCAGAATATATTTGCCAAGGAACATCATGTAAACTATGCCGGCAACAGTAATAGGAATGCCGATGTAGGCATATTCAAAGAAGCCAAATTGCAGCTCCGGCATACCAGCTGCTTTCAGAGCAACGTTTGCCAGAATGTTCGGCGGGGTACCAATCAAGGTACAGGTACCGCCAAGGCCGGCAGCGAAAGCCAACGGCATCAGCTGACGAGAAGCGGAAAGCTTTGCTTGTGCGCAGATACCCATAACTACAGGAATCAGGCAAGCGGTGGTACCAGTGTTAGACAAGAACGCAGACATAACAGCTGCAATAATCATAAGACCAAACATCAGGCTGTTTTCATTGGTACCAAACAGCTTTACTACAGCGCCGCCAACCTTTTGAGCAAGGCCGGTGTAAAACATAGCAGCGCCAACGACGAACATACCGCCAAAAAGAACTACAGTAGAATCTGCCAGGCCAAGGAAGATTTGGTTCTCAGGAACCAGGCCCAATGCACTGCAGGCTATAGCAGCCAGAACCGCGGTCATTGCCAGCGGAATCATTTCGGTAACGAATAACAGTGCAACTACTGCTAACAAAATCAAGCATTTAATTGCTGGTGTCATAAAAATTTCCCTCCACTTATTTCTTCTTAAATAGGTTTACATATTGAAAAGTGTTTACAAAGAGCTTGCCATCTTCGCCTCGATGCGGGAAGACTTTACCTTCCTTTTTCCTGTTCTCGATAGCTCGATAGTAAAACTTCTTGTCTACCTGTTTCAGGTACTCCCGAATCTTAGAATCTTCTTTTTCATCATTCATGATAAGTGCAATGTCCAAAACTTATCAGCTCCTTTCTTGTTCCTTTTGGAGAGTGCCTTTCACTGTTAGAGATTATACAATATATTCCAAAATAATAAAAATACCTAGTTGGAATAGAAGTTATATGAATTAAGTATATTTCGGAAAGTAATTAAATATATTTTGGAACTAATTTCCACTTATTTTTTACAGCAGGCAGTTTTACATTATACTATAATTATCGCCGGAATAAAAATACCTATGTAGCATTATTCATATATCAGTCAGGAATATTTTAGGCGAACAAAAAGCCAGTCTGCCAACGACGTACAAGGAGGTAGGCTATAACGTCATCGCTCGCGGACTGGCATATTATAATGCTGCTGTCTAAAGCTTAAAGCAAAATATTCTTAAACCACTTACTATAGTATTCTCTGTCCAACTCTTTGAGATAGTTCAGTACAAAGCTCATCTTTCTTCTTAACCTCTTTTTAATGCTTTCAGGGATGCTTCGCTCAGTTTGAAGCCCTGTACTCTTTTGCTGAAGGCAAAGCCTTTTTCACCACAATGCGGGAATACTTTTGCTGCACCGTTGCGTTGACGGCATAGATGTGCGAATAAACCGATTTCTTTTTCGACTGCCATTTTTGTTTCAGCCATGATTGTTCTCTCCTTTGCTTTGAATAAGTCAATTTGTCAATTTGCTCTGTATAAGGCCCCTGCTTTATACGCATTTAGTATAACAGATATTGCTTAATAAGAAAAATAGCTAATAGGAATTATAGATATGACATTTTATTATTGCTTTTTAGCATTCTTCTGTTCTATAATAGCCTTAACCACTTAAATTCTTGAAATCATACTAGCAATATGATAAACTAATTATATTATTCCCATATTTAGAATTCATTACTGTTTTTGTTTTACATAAGTTTAGTTTTAGTTGGAGGTCTGCAAAACATGGAATTAGACAATTACAGAAACTTTTTGGCAATTATCGAAGCCGGCAGTTTTACCGGTGCGGCTGATTACGTACACATCGCTCAGCCGGCCCTCAGCAAGCAGCTGCGTGCCCTGGAAAACTATTTCGGCACCAAGCTTATAATTACCACCCGCGGCAGCCGTCAGATTCTCCTGACCGAAGCAGGACGCGTCCTCTATCAAAAAGCAAAGTACATGTGCGCTTTGGAGGATCTTGCCAAAAGCGAAATCGAAAACATCATGGGCGGTGTTGTAGGTACCCTGCGTTTCAGCATTGCCAACTCCCGCAGTGCTTTATTCATCAAATCCTCACTCAAGGATTTCTGTGCTCTTTATCCTAATATCAAATGTGAGCTGTTTGAAGCAAGCATAAATGAACAGACACAGCAAATGCTTAACGGTATTACCGAGCTGGGAATTTTGAGTGTTCCGGTAGAGCATCAGGATAACTTTGAGGTTCTCTTCCGTCGCGATGAAGAGCTTACAGCCGTTTTCCATAAAAACTCTGTTTTTTTGGACGACAGCAAAAAGGTTGTCACCCTTAAGGAATTAGAGGATGTACCTCTGAGCATCAGCTCCGGCTGCTCCGAAATTTTTCTCAAGGCCTGTGCGCAGACATCCATCGTGCCGCGTATCACCTGCACCAGCACAACCCGCAGCACTACATTGGAATGGACACGCGTCAAGGCAGCTGTTTCTATAGTGCCTGTAGAGCCCGGAGAGGACCTTGGTGAAGAATTTATCACCCGTCCTATATCCGACATCAAGGCAGACGTTTACAAAACCGTAGTAAAGGTTAAGGACAGACCGCTTTCCGTCGTTGCCCAGCATTTCCTCAAATTCTATTCCAAGACACGTAATTCACAACAGGTATGCAACCTGGATGAAGTCCTGAAAAACTCCTCGTTATAAAACAAAAACCGCCTCACGGCGGTTTTTTGTTTTATAATACTATGCTTATGCTTTCCTTGCGAAGGCAATAAAAAAGCCGCCTTACCTGGCGGTTTTTTTATTGTTGCATTGCCACACCCCTGTAACAAGCTACACACGATAAAATTGGAGGAGAAGGAGAATTTGAAAAATCTTTACGTAACAGAACAGCAAATTGTCCGATTTGCTTGGTTTGTTCTAATGTTTGGGAAATCAATATTTCGACCCACATTTGATAGTTGAAAAAAACCGTCTTTGCAAGCAAAGACGGTTAATGCGCACAATTAAGATAGCTGCCACTCTCACATAAACAGTATCTTGTCTGTTAACATCTTCTCCTGTCGCTCGCAGGTCAAGCATATGCTTGTACGAAGTGCTTTGCTGACTCCAGGCAAACCTGTTACAGCGGCGGGACCGTGTGGATTTTCACCAATTAGCGCTTCATACGAAATATTGATTTGTTGCTTTTAATTATACTAAGTCCGATTAAGAATGTCAAGACTTTAGCGAAAAAGTTCTCGAAAAAAATATTGTAAGAACTTATATCACTAAAGAGGCGCTTATTTGTTGACAATAAAAGAATTAGCATCTCTTACTCTTTTTAGGTTAAAAATTCTCACGCCCCGCTTTGTTTTACATTGTGTTTTTACACTTTTATATTAATGTTTTGCAGCACCTATAAGCCATTATAAAAAACAAAAAGGCTGTCACCGATGAAGCTTCATCAATGACAGCCTTTAGCTTGCCGGTCAAAAATCACCACTGGGTGCTTTCTTGCCAGACTTTATTTGTTTTGATTGCGATGCCTCATTGAAGCACGATCAATATCAAAGGCATTAATCAGCTCGGTAACAGCCTGACTTGGGGATACCACGCCATTAACAGCTGCTTCCATTACTGCCGGTAAGCGTCCTTTAATCATCGGGTCTTCAAAGAACAGGTTATGTAAATGCTCGTCAATCATGCTGTTAACCCAAGAAATAGTCTGCGATTTACGACGTCTGTCGAAGGAACCGCATTCCTTGGTAACCTTTTCGAACTTGCGCATTACTGCCCAAAGCTCAAGCAGGCCTTCCTTGGTCAAAGCAGAGCATCTGTAGGCGTGAGTTTTCCAGCCTTCGGTAGCAGGGCGGATGAATTCAATCATACGCTCATACTCACCCTGGGTAACAATAGCTTTCGGCAGATTGTCACCATCGGCTTTGTTGACAACGATAGCGTCGGCAACCTCCATGATGCCTTTCTTGATGCCTTGCAGATCATCACCGGCACCGGTCAGTACTACCAGCATAAAGAAGTCAACCATCGAACGGACAGTGATTTCGGACTGGCCTACACCTACGGTTTCTACTAAGATAACGTCACAGCCTGCAGCCTCGCAAAGCAGCATGGTTTCACGGCTTTTACGGGCAACGCCGCCCAAGGTACCCTTTGCAGGGGACGGACGGATAAAGCAATTTGGTTCACGCGAAAGCATCTGCATACGCGTTTTATCACCCAAAATAGAGCCACCGGTAATAGAGCTGGTAGGGTCGACAGCAAGAACTGCGACCTTGTAGCCCTGATGACACAGCATCTGGCCAAAGGACTCGATAAAGGTACTTTTGCCGGCACCCGGTACACCGGAAATGCCGATGCGCAAAGCTTTGCCTGTACGCGGCAGAAGAGCCTGCAGGACACGCTGTGCTTTATCAAAATCCCTCGGTGCATTGCTTTCTATAAGAGTAATAGCTTGAGATAAGGTTTTACGATCGCCTTCACTGACTCCTTTTATTAACTCTTCCGGACTAGGCTTTTTCCTCAAGGGGAATTTCCTAATTTTATCCACAGGGTTATACTTCTCCTCGCTGACAGCGTTTACGGCACTGTCAATCCCGCCCATTACAGAGCAGGCAAAGTTAGGATCTTTTTTCAGGGGTACCCAACTCGGCCTAATATCTTTTTCACCAGTTTCAGGCATTTATATCACCTCAGTCTTCAGCGTGTTCAGCTTTTGCACGGTCAACCAACATTTGCAGTAATTGGATGCAGCACTTAGGAATGTTGGTACCAGGTCCAAAGATGCCTGCTGCACCATGTTCATACAGGTAGTCGTAATCCTGTGCAGGAATTACGCCGCCGATACATACCATGATATCTTCACGGCCACGTTTCTTCAGTTCTTCAACGATTGCCGGCAGCAAGGTTTTATGACCTGCAGCCAGAGAAGAGAAGCCAACCATATCAACGTCGTTATCTACAGCGTCTTGTGCAGATTCTTCCGGAGTCTGGAACAGAGGACCAACGTCGACGGTCCAGCCCATATCAGCGAAGGAGGTTGCCAGAACTTTTTGTCCGCGGTCATGACCGTCTTGGCCCATTTTAGCCAGGAAGATACGAGGACGACGGCCTTCAAGTTTTTCAAACTCATCAGCCAGTTTGGTAGCTTTTTCCATGTCATCGTTGCCGCTGAATTCACTGGAGTATACACCGGATACAGTGTGGATTACAGCATTGAAACGACCGGATACTTTTTCAACTGCGTCAGAAATTTCACCGAGGGAAGCACGGTCGCGAGCAGCTTGTACAGCCATTTCCAGCAGGTTGCCGTTGTCACGGGTTTCTGCTGCGCGGGTAATAGCTTCCAGATCGCGTGCAACAGCGTCGTTGTCGCGTTCTGCTCTCAGTTTTTCCAGACGTTTAATCTGAGCGTTACGTACAGCGGTGTTATCGATGGACAGTACGTTCAGAGGATCTTCCTTAGCCAGACGATATTTGTTCAGGCCAACGATGGTTTCTTTACCGCTATCGATGTTAGCTTGGCGACGAGCTGCGCACTCTTCGATACGCATTTTCGGCAGGCCGGTTGCAATAGCTTTTGCCATACCACCGAGTGCTTCAACTTCCTGGATATGAGCCCAAGCACGGCGAATGATTTCGTTGGTGAGGTATTCAACATAGTAGGAACCGCCCCACGGATCGATAATCTTGCAGACTTTGGTTTCATCCTGGATGTACAGCTGGGTGTTACGAGCAAGACGAGCGGAGAAGTCGGTCGGCAGTGCGATAGCTTCGTCCAGTGCGTTTGTATGCAGGGATTGGGTATGGCCCAGAGCAGCAGACATAGCTTCCATACAAGTACGGGAGATGTTGTTGAACGGATCCTGTTCGGTCAGAGACCAGCCGGAAGTCTGGCTGTGAGTACGCAGTGCCATGGATTTCGGGTTCTTAGCGCCGAAGCTCTTAAGAATCTTAGCCCACAGAACACGAGCAGCACGCATTTTTGCAACTTCCATGAAGTAGTTTTTGCCCATATCCCAGAAGAAGGACAGACGTTTTGCGAATGCGTCTACAGGCAGGCCTGCAGCTTCACCGGTACGGATATATTCCATACCATCGGCCAGAGTGTAGCCTAATTCAAGGTCGCAGGTTGCGCCGCACTCTTGAATATGGTAACCGGAAATGGAAATACTGTTGAATTTAGGCATATATTTGGTGGTATATTCGAAAATATCACCGATGATACGCATGGACATAGCAGGCGGATAAATGTAGGTGTTACGTACCATGAACTCTTTCAGAATATCGTTCTGAATGGTACCGGCCATGATGGATTTATCAACACCTTGTTCTTCACCGGATACGATGAAGAATGCCAGTACAGGCAGTACTGCGCCGTTCATAGTCATGGATACGGACATCTGATCCAGAGGAATACCGGAGAACAGGATGTTCATATCGAGCATGGAGCAAACAGATACGCCTGCTTTACCAACGTCACCAACTACACGCGGGTTATCAGCGTCATAGCCGCGGTGAGTCGGCAAGTCGAACGCGATGGACAGACCTTTTTGGCCTGCAGCCAGGTTACGACGATAGAATGCGTTGGATTCTTCCGCAGTGGAGAAACCTGCATATTGACGTACAGTCCACGGACGGAATACATACATTGTGGAGTAAGGACCACGCAGGAACGGAGGAATACCGCTCATGAAGTCCAAATGGTTACATTTATCATAGATATCCTTGGTGTACAGCGGAGCTTTAGGAATACGTTCCAAGGTAGTATCATAAAGGGCATCATAATTTTCGCCCATTTTTTCTTCCAGATTTTTCTTCCATTCGTCATAAGAACAAGAAGGATGATCAGGAAGGGCTACTTTAGTGAAATCCGGATTAATGCTCATTATTCAATCATCCCTTTCTTCTTTTGCAGCATCTTCAGAGTTTGGAAGCAGTTAGCTTTTACGCTGATGAAATCGTCAACGCCAGCATCTTTGTAAACTTGTTCCATGTCTTTGGGAGCAGCGCCGGCCAGGAACAGAGTAGCGGACGGTTTCATAGCTGCTTTAATCATCGGAGCCAGTTTCGGAACGATTTCCGGATAGGTAGCATCGGTGGAGCAGATAACTGCAACATCGTAGTCGCCTTCTTTGAAAGCTTTGAGGCATTTTTCGTATTGATCGCCATCTTCGCCGTCTTGGAAACCATCGTTCAGATGAACGTTGAATTCACCAACCTGCAGGAAAGAGGTGGAGAAGTCGGCACGAGCTTTATGTTGAGGAATCGGTCCCATATTGCACAGGAATACTTCAACATTTTTGCCGGTTTTCTTAACATAGTCTTCAGTTTCGAAACGCAGTGCTTCATAGCGCTCTGTCCAGTGATGAGCAGCGATTGCTTCAACGGTTTCCGGAGCTTCAGCCTTGCAGGATGCAGCAGCAACCTGGCCGATAGTAGCACCGTTGCTGAATGCTTCGATTGCGCCTTCAACAGTTTCAACAGCAGCCAGCTTGCCGGCCAGGTAGTTGGTGTCGATGTCAGCAACGTAAGCAGCAACAGCAGCTTCGCGTTCTTTCTTCAGTTTCGGAGTGTCCTCTTCGCGGCGCTCCAGCGGTTCTTCGGTCATGTTCGGGTACATGTTTACGCCAACAGCGCGATCGCTGCGCATTTCCAGAGCTTTGAAGCGCTTAGCCAGAACGTCAGCAACTTGTGCTTGAGGATAGCCGGCTTCCAGAGCTTTAATGATGCCGCCCATTTCCTCAACCTTTTGGAACTCAGCCCAGATTTTTTCGGTAATCTGCTTGGTCAGGGTTTCAATGCCCCAGGAACCGCCAGCAGCATCAATCGGGCTCAGCATACCAAATTCTTCTTGCAGCATTACATGCAGGTTACGAGCGATACGACGGGAGAATACGTCGCCTTTACGGATCAGCTCGTCAAACGGCGGATTGTCATAAGTGCAAACGCCGCCTACAACGCTGGAGAAGGTTTGGGTGCAGTTACGCAACATGTTAACATACGGGTCAACAACGGTTTTAGTGAAGCGAGCGCAACGGCCATGAACTTTAATAGCACGGTCTGCTTCTTCAGCACCGAATGCTTCCATAATAGCTGCCCAGATCATACGCAGGGAACGCAGTTTTGCGATTTCCATGAAGAAGTTAGCACCTTGGTTGAAGCAGAAGTACAGGGAGTTAGCAATATCGTGCAGTTCAACACCGCGTTTTTGCATTTGACGTACATATTCAACTGCAGTAGCAAAGGTGTAAGCAACCTCTTGTACTGCTTCAGCACCGCCATCGGTGTAAGCATCACTGTTGATGAAAACAGTGCGCAGCTCCGGAGTATTAGCTTTAGCAAATTTAATGGTTTCAGCCATTTCATCATACAAAGCATCCAGAGAGGTTTCGGTTTTACCGGTTTTTACCAGCTCGCCGATCGGGTCGCCGCCGATAACGCCGCGCAGGGTGTTTACATCATGACCTGCACCCTTCAGAGCAGCAACAGTCAGAGCCAGCAGGTTTTTAGCGCCGGCACCGGTGTACATCATAATAGGATATTTGTCAAGTTTCAGACCATCCAGCAGAACGCTCATATCTTCAACGGTAGTAACGTTCACGCCAATATCGCCGGGTTTTTCTGCATCTTTAACGTCTACGCCGTTTTTGGTTGCAGTATCCAGTTTGATATTGTAAACAGTGGAGCCCTTGGAAATTTCTTCCTTCAGCAGCTCGTTGTTTTCAGCCGGCAGGGTTTCATCGCAAGCTTGTGCAATGCCCCAAGGCTCGTGTACATAACCGTTAACAGTTGCGCCACGCAGGAAATCGCCCATACCGGGATAATCGTTGGTCGGCAGAATTGCATCAGTGCCTTTACGAGTATAAATCGGGTCAAAGGTAATGCCCTCGTAGTTTTTGGTATACATGATCTTGTCAAAGGGTTTGCCCTTCAACAGTGCATTACATGCCTCCACCCATTCATCCCAGGTGGGTTCGGTAAATTCATCAAAAGTTACCTCCGGGAATTCGGTTACTTTCTCTGACTTACGCAACATGGCTTCCAGTTCTTTGTCTGTCAACGGTCTTTCGCCATCAACGACTGCTGCAGTTTTTTGTTGTTCATCAGCCATTCAAATAATCCTCCTTTAATAATTTAATCATTACTGTGAAAAAGCTCACAGCACCAAGCTGAAACGCATATCACCTCCAGCCAATCTCGTCTGCTGATGCAGCTGCTATCCGACCGCTCTCACCCGGTCATCAGGGGACATGTGCCGCATCCTTGCTTGGATAGATTTTAAGAAGCAAACAGCATTTATATACACGGTCACGGTTGTCCAGGCCGTATATAACAAAATAACAGGCAGTTTAATCTGCCAGGAACTCCTGCAGACGTCCGTAATTAATCTGGACTCTGCGCAGCTCGTTTTCTTCAGGCATAGTATCATTAAGAATCATGTTGCCTAAAGCAGCACCCGGCTCTGCGCCGCGGTTCTGCATAAAACGGGCATAGTATTCAATCTGCGGAACATCTTCGGCAGCCTTGTAAATAACAGCAGCCTGTTCCAAAGGATCTTCTGCGATGATATAGGGATTTACACCTTCATTAAAGTATTTTTTCAAAAGCTCGCAGATATCTGTCTTTTTGGGGTTATATTGCACACGTACGCACTTTACTTCCAGCTCACCGCTGGCTTTAGCACGTCCGGCAACAACTTCTTCAACGCCTTTCATACCTTCAAAGGCTGCTAGCAGTTCAGCAATTTTGCCTGCCAAATATAATTCTTTCATATCAATAACCTCCCTTTAAACAGCAAAAAATAAAGCCACCACATTTGTGATGGCTGGATTGTCAGCACGACAGCGCACCCCTACGCTGTCGTACTTGAGAGGAGAAAGGAAATGTTCTCAGCTAAAAGAAAAATTTGAGAATGGGATTTGAAAAACACGATATGTCCAGTATCGCGGACAAGTATGACAGATAACATCGATGGCCCGGCCACTCTCCAAAAGGTCACAGCCATCACATGACCTTCAATGGCATAAGAAACAGAAAACCGTTTCTCAAAAAGAATCCTTTACCCAATATGGGCAGGACTTTTGAAAAACGGTGAAATATCAAAAGCTACTAGGCGCACAAGCCTATACTACAGCTCTACGACATCTCTCCCCGTCTCTCGCAGGTCAAACGACGATGCATCTTACAGGCAGTTCTTCTGGCTTCGCTTCTTCACGTGTTTCACCTTCCCAGAGGACCCCTCCAGTGGTATAAACAAAACACGCTCCACGTCACAGCGGCGGGACCGTGCCGGACTTTCACCGGCTTCTCTATTGAGCATTCGCACCTGTAATATCAATATCAACTTGTTGACTTAATTATAGCAGTTACTATTTATCTTGTCAACCTTTTTTATTGATTTTTATTTTTGTGTTTTCATTCCATGTATATATCAGTCTTATGTGTAGCTGCATCCATTTCTGATTAACTGTTCTTTGTGTTTAATTTACATATAATACAATAAAAAATCTATTATATCAGCCGCAACCGGCTTTAAGGCAATAAAAAACGCCTACAGCTCAGCTGCAAGCGTTCTTACGATTTAGCAATCTTCATTTTTATACCACCTGTTAATGGATATAGTAGAAATTCATTTCATATAAAGCTTTGACAAATTTTTCCAGCATTATTCTCACCTCCCGAGATCAGTGAATCATATACCATTTAAAGTTGCACAGAGTTTCAACAAATTTTTCAAAAGTCATTTTTATATCATCCCTTCTGCTTTATTTTAAGGTCTTGCCTTAACATGCATTAAGTATAACACCTTATGACGTTTTTGTCCACTATGGACTTTTTATGTCCCGATAGATGTTTATAATGCTTCAAAGCCTTGCACCATGCTATTTTACAAGGATTTTACATACAAAAGCAAAGAGGACTGCTAGAAAAATTTTTCTTAAATCATGAAAAATTTTTCTGCAATCCTCTAAAATTATGCCTGCTTAGCCTTAAACCACCATGCCAGCAGCGGCGGGATAAAGATATTTATCACCAGCACACGCACCAGCTGATAGGTCAGGATAATCGAAACATTCTCACCCATACTCATACCGGCTAAAGACATTTCGGCTATACCTCCCGGCGCCATCGCCAGAAACGCCGTTACCAGCGAAAAACTGTAGCGTGCGGAAAGCACATTAGCCATACCGATACTCACAACAATGAGTATCGCCGTACCGATAAGAATATAGGGCACCATTTTTTCTGTTTTTACGATGCGGTCCGCATCAAGCTGCATACCCATGAACAGACCGATGCTGGCCTGCGCCGCCGCCATGAGCCAAAAAGGCACAGGCTGCACACCGCCGTCAAAGACGGAAAATGCAGCCGTCGCCAAAATCGGTCCTAACAGTTTCGGCGTCGGCATATGTATTTTTGTTGCTATAAAGCTGCCCAATATAGACAATGGCACTACAACAAGCCAATGCACTCCGCCATGATTGGGCAATGCTACGCTGCTGCCCGTCACCTGCGCGTTCAGCAGCCAGATTACAAGAAACGGCACAGTAATAACTACACCCAGCAGACGCAGAATCTGCATTACCATGACAACATTAGGATTGACCTCCTTGTCGTCCTCGCAAAGCAACATCGTCAGCGTCATGCCGCCGGGAAGCATACCCATAATGCAGCTTTTGAGGTTTTCCCGCGCCAGCTTTGCCGTAACAAAGGCCAAGGCAATACTGGCAGCCAAAATAACTATCGTTGCTTCCGCTACACCAACCAGCTCAGCCAGAAAGTTATTCCAAGTGTCGGCTGTAAAGGTAGAACCGATACCGTAGCCTGCAACCATCAATGCATATTCACGCCATTGCTTAGGCCAGCTTACGTCGCTGCGATGTGTCAGAGTTTTACAAAGCAAAGCAGTCAGCAGGCCGCCCAGCAAAAACGGTATCGGCAGATGCATGCGTACCAGCAGGCTTCCCAGGCAAAGCGCCATGATAAAAAGCAATAAGCGGTTTAAAAACATAGCTTTTACTCCTGCTCTACACCGTTAGCGGATAAAGCATTCATGATGCGCTCAATCAGCTCGCCGCGCATTGTATGCTGTGAGGAGGAATAAGTGATAATCTCATGCTCCTTCAGGCCCATTTCACGCTTGAAGAGTGCCTTTTGGGACATGGCCGCATTTTTAGAAAGCTTGTCGGATTTTGTCAGTACAACCTGTACCTTCAGGCCGCAGCTGCGCAGCCAGTTAAAGCATTCCATATCGCTGTCCATAGGCTTATGGCGGATATCAATCAGCTGGCAGACAACACCGAGGTTTTCACTGCCGGATAAATATTTGCTGATAAACCCGGACCATTGGTCCTTATTATTATGGTTTGTTTTAGCAAAGCCGTAGCCGGGTAAATCTACCAGATAAAAGGATGCCCTTTCATCCTCACCCTCAACTACGCGCTTAGCCTCTAGCTCATAAAAGTTGATGGTCTGCGTTTTTCCCGGAGTAGAGCTTACGCGTGCCAGGCCGTTGCGGCGGCAGAGTGAATTGATAAGCGACGATTTACCGACATTACTGCGGCCGATAAAGGCAGCCTCAATAAGAGCAGGCTGCGGATATTGGTCTGCACGTACTGCAGAGGCCACATATTTAGCACGGATAATATCCCAATTATCTTTACTCATTTTTATCCTCCAATGCCAGCTTCAAAACATCATCAAGATGCTCAACAGGTATAAACTGCATTTCCTTACGAATATTTTCCGGCAGCTCGTCCAGATCCTGCATATTGCGCTTCGGCAGCAGTACTGTCTTTACGCCATAGCGATAAGCCGCCAGCATTTTTTCCTTAATACCGCCGACAGGCCATACCTTGCCGGACAGGGAAATTTCGCCGGTCATCGCCAGCTTGCCTTTAACCTTTTTACCTGTCAGCGCCGATACCATGGCAGTAACCATTGTTACGCCGGCAGACGGTCCGTCTTTGGGCACAGCGCCCTCCGGCAGGTGGATATGGATATCCATCGTTTCACCAAAGTTGGCTGCAATCCCCAGCGCTTCCGCACGGCTGCGGATATAGGTATAACCGGCCTGAGCCGACTCCTTCATTACATCGCCCAGCTGACCTGTAAGCGTGAGGTTGCCCTTGCCCTTAAACGCCAGCACCTCTACCTTCAGCAGCTCGCCGCCGACACTGGTCCATGCCAGGCCATTGGCAACGCCGACACTTGATTTCAGGCTGATATCATCATCAAGGTAAATAACCGGTCCCAGATATTTTTCCAGATTCTTTTCTGTTACCTGAGCGCCCTTACTCTTGCCCTTGACGATTTTGAACGCAACCTTACGGCAAATGCCTGCCAGCTTACGCTCCAGGTTACGCACGCCTGCTTCCCTGGTATAGTCGTGAATTACACGGCGGATAGCCTTTTCGCTGACGCTTACCTTATATTTTTCCAAACCGTTCAGCTTAAGCTCCTTCGGCAAAAGATGCAATTGAGCAATCTTAACCTTTTCTTCATCAGTATAGCTGCTCAGCTGGATAATCTCCAGACGGTCCAGCAGAGCCGGCGGAATAGTATCTACGGCATTAGCTGTTACAATCCAGAATACATGCGACAAATCAAACGGGAATTCAATAAAGTGGTCACTGAAGCTGTTGTTCTGCTCCGGATCAAGCACCTCCAACAGCGCTGAAGCCGGATCACCGCGAAAATCAGAAGCCATTTTATCAATCTCGTCCAACAGGAATACCGGGTTCATGCAGCCGCAAGCCTGCATACCGTGAATAATGCGTCCCGGCATAGAACCGATATAGGTACGGCGATGACCGCGGATTTCCGCTTCATCACGCACACCGCCCAAAGAAACGCGGGTAAATTTACGCTTAATAGCCTTGGCAATACTGCTTGCCAAACTGGTCTTGCCTACGCCCGGAGGTCCTACCAGACACAGAATAGGGCCGCGTGTGCTTTTGGACAATGCACGTACTGCCAGATACTCCAGAATGCGCTCCTTAACCTTCTTCAGGCCGTAGTGGTCATTATCAAGAACAGCCTGAGCCTTATCCAGGTCAAAATTATCCTTGGTAAATTTGCCCCAAGGCAATGCCAGCAAAGAATCAATATAGGTGCGGATTACCGCTCCCTCCGGCGTCATCGACGGCATTTTCGCCAGACGTCCCAGCTCCTTATTGATTTTTTCCGCAACGTTTTGCGGCATTTCCAGCTTGGACATCTGCTCCTTGTAGTCAGCGATTTCTGCCTGCACGTCTTCGTTTTCGCCAAGCTCCTTGCTAATAGCCTTAATCTGTTCACGCAGATAATATTCCTTCTGATTCTGCTCCACCTGCTGGTGTACCTGCTCGGAAATATTTTTGGCTACATCGGCAATTTCCTGCTCACGCACCAGAATCTCGTATAATTTACGCAGACGCAGCTTCAGCGGCGCCATTTCCAGCAGCTCTTCCTTTTCGGTCAAAGACAGCGGCAGATAGCCGACAATAATATCAGGCACCTTGCTTAAATCAGTACGAGATTTAAGCGACTGCACCGTATCGGGATTAACCTTTTTCGTAAGCAGTACCCATTGCTCAAAGGCATCCAGCAGCAGACGGCGCAGGCCTTCTGCTTCGGCATCGACCGCATCGTCAGCAGGCACTACTTCTACCTCACCGACAAAGAAATCCTGCTCATTCTCATGAACCTCTACCGCATTCAGCACATGTACGCGCTCCAGGCCTTCTACCAGCAAGCGCACAGCACCGTTAGGCAGCTGCAGCCTTTGCTTGATATTAGCCAGAACCCCCCATTCATATAAATCATCGGCAGCAACATTTTCCTGCTCAGGCTGTTTTTGCCCAACCAGAATAATTTGCTTGTCCGTACCTTCGGCTGCGTCAATAGCAGCTATAGATTTTTCTCGGCCGACATCCAGATTGGCAATCATGCCCGGAAAAATCAAGACGCCCCTCAAAGCAAGAAGGGGCTTTGTAATTATCAAATTAGCCATATAATCCCTCCTTAAGCTCCCAAAACAAGAGAGAAATTTATCGGCAGTACGCACACAGGCATACTTGCCATAGCGATAAAATAAGGGAGAAGGTATAATAATCCTTCCCCCTTAGATATTTTGTTATTTTGTAAGCATTTGCGGCTCGCAATGCTGGCGTATAGTAGCTTCAGTAACAATGCACTTTGTTACATCATCACGGGAAGGAACATCATACATTACGTTACGCATGGTGGATTCAATAATAGATCTCAGGCCACGCGCTCCGGCATTACGTTTCAATGCTTCCTCAGCAATAGCAGTAAGAGCACCCGGTTCAAACTCCAGCTCCACGCCATCCATTTCCAGGAAACGCTGGTATTGCTTAACCAAAGCATTACGCGGCTCAGTCAGTATTTGTACCAGGGCAGCCTCATCCAACGGATTGAGTGTTACTACTACCGGCATACGTCCTGCAAATTCCGGAATAATACCGAACTTCATGATATCCTCAGGCAATACCTTGGCAAATACAGCCTCGTTATCAACCTCTTCCTTACGGCGGATATCAGCACCAAAGCCCAGGTTTTTCTTACCTACGCGGGCATTGATGATATGCTCCAGTCCAGCAAAGGCACCACCGCAGATAAACAGGATATTGGTTGTATCAATATTGATAAACTCCTGATGCGGATGCTTACGTCCTCCCTTAGGCGGAACGCTGGCAACAGTACCTTCAAGGATTTTCAGCAGAGCCTGCTGAACACCTTCACCGGAAACATCACGGGTAATGGAAACGTTTTCGGATTTACGGGCAATTTTATCAATCTCGTCGATATAGATAATGCCGCGTTGAGCAGCTTCAATGTCATAATCGGCATTGCTGATAAGCTTGAGCAGAATGTTTTCAACATCCTCGCCTACATAGCCTGCTTCCGTTAAGGTAGTAGCATCAGCAATAGCAAAGGGAACCTGCAGAATCTTTGCCAGAGTCTGGGCGAGCAGTGTTTTGCCGCTACCGGTAGGACCGAGCATCAGAATATTGGATTTCTGCAGCTCCAGGTCGCGCTTGGACTCCGGATTCTGGATTTCGTAGTTGATTCTCTTGTAATGATTATATACTGCTACGGACAAGGTTTTTTTTGCCTCATCCTGACCAATAACATACTCATCTAAGATTGCCTTGATTTCCTGAGGCTTCGGCAGATCAGCTGCATTCGCCAACTGCTCGGCAGCATCGCTTTCTTTTTCCTCGTCAAGCATGGATTTGCAGAAGTCGACACACTCATCGCAGATAAATACTCCACGACCGGAAATCAGTCTTTTTACCTGACCTTCACGCTTGCCGCAAAAGGAACAGCATGGTTTTCCATCATGTCCTTCATCAAAATTCATATTTTAAATCTCCTTATAGTATATCTTACTCTGCAGATTTACTACGGGAAACAACCTCATCAATCAGGCCATATTCCTTAGCTTCTTTACTTGTCAGATAATGATCGCGCTCGGTATCGGCAGCAATTTTTTCCACTGTCTGACCGGTATGCTTTGCCAGAACCTGGTTCATTTCTTCACGGATACGCAGAATTTCACGGGCATGGATTTCAATCTCCGTTGCCTGGCCCTGTGCACCGCCCAAGGGCTGATGAATCATAACACGGGAATACGGCAATGCAAAACGTTTGCCCGGCGCGCCTGCTGCCAGGAGCACGGATGCCATGCTGGCAGCCATGCCCATGCAGATAGTAGAAACGTCAGGCTTAATATACTGCATCGTATCATAAATAGCCATACCGGCGCTTACGCTGCCGCCGGGGCTGGTAATATACAGATGGATGTCTTTGTCCGGATCCTCGGACTCCAGAAACAATAACTGAGCAATGACAATATTTGCCATATTGTCATCAATCGGACCGGTAACGAAAACAATCCTATCCTTCAAAAGACGTGAATAAATATCATAGGAACGTTCTCCACGACTAGATTGTTCAACAACGATAGGCACATAATTCATTTTGTCACACTCCTTTACTGTAAGTATAACCTAAAATTATTTTGCGCTGTCGATAACAACGTGTGCAGCTTTGCGGCGCAGAATGTTAGCCAGCAGCAAGCCCATGGTGCCGTTGCCTTTGATGATTTTCTTAACTTCTTCAGGAGAAGCGCCGTGTTGTGCGGAAATAGCAGCGATTTCTGCATCAACGTCAGCCATGTCAACCTGAATGTCTTCAGCTTTAGCTATAGCGTCCAGAACCAGATCGGTCTTAACGTTTTCTTCAGCAACCGGGCGTTGGTTTTCACGGATTTTAGCCATGTCCAGACCGGTGTATTGCATGTACATATCCAGGCTCATTTTACGGCTTTCCAGGCTCATTTTCATTTCTTCAACCATTTGGCTGATTTTGTCTTCGATCATGATTTCCGGAACGCTGAATTTAGCGTTAGCTACAGCCAGGTCAATCAGTTCATGCTCGTATTCAGCTTTAGCGTTAGCTTCAGCAGCTTTTTGCATACGCTCTTTGTAGTTAGCACGCAGATCTTCTACAGTTTTGAATTCGGTCTTGGAAGCAACATATTCGTCGTTCAGTTCCGGCAGCTCTTTGCGTTTTACGTCTTGGATGTTTACTTTGAAGATAGCTTCTTTGCCAGCCAGGTCTTTAACAAAGTAATCTTCCGGGAAGGTTACTTCTACGTCAGTAGAATCGCCTTTAGACAGGCCAACCAGCTGATCTTCGAAGCCGGGGATGAAGGAGTTGGAACCAACTTCCAGAGGATAGCCTTTGCCTTCACCGCCGCTGAACGGTTCGCCGTCAACAGTACCTGCAAAGTCGATGATAGCGAAGTCACCTTTTTCAATTACAGCGCCTTCTTCAGCAACTACCATTTTAGCGTCGCGGCCCATCATGTCTTTAATTTGAGCGTCAACCTGCTCGTCGGTTACTTCAACTTCTTTTTTCTCTACATGCAGACCTTTGTATTCGCCCAGTTCCGGTTCCGGTTTCAGGGTTACTTTAATGGTCAGTTCCATATCTTTGCCTTCTTCGAAGGTAGATTCTTCAACTTTAGGATCGGATACAGGGATCAGTTTTTCCTGATTCAGAGCTTCGCTGTATGCTTTGTTAGCAACGATTTCAAAAGCTTCTTGTTTTACAGCTTCTTTGCCATAGTGCATTTCAATGATAGCACGCGGAGCTTTGCCTTTACGGAAGCCAGGGATATTTGCCTGGTCAGCAATTTTTTGTACAGCCTTTTTATAGCCTGCGTTTACCTCAGCAGCCGGAGCGGTAATTTTTAAAGTTGCCTCATTTTCTACTCTTTCAACAGTAACGTTCATTAATAAAATCCTCCCTTAAATTTATGTGGGTAAAAAATAATATAATCGGATTAAACTGTCAGCTTTCCTTAGCGAAAATGTGCTGACACAAATCGCTCATAATATCATATCACAATGCTCGCTTCTTGACAATACCAAAAAACCCGACAGAAGCAATCTGTCGGGCAAATTTTTAAGTGGAGCGGAAAACGAGATTCGAACTCGCGACCCCCTCCTTGGCAAGGAGGTGCTCTACCACTGAGCTATTTCCGCGTCGTGTGCATCAGCAACGAATATAAGTATAAGACATCAGGCGACTTTTGTCAACACCTTTTTTGAAAAAAGTTGAGATTTTTTTCAAGTTTTTTTCTCAGCCCTATCCTAACCCATTACAACGCGCCAAATCATCATAGACAAGCGCCGCCAGACGCTGCGTTAATTCCTGGTTTTCCGCACAAAGCTTCGTCTGTGACAGCAATGCTTCCAGCTTAGCCTTGTTGCACATCATGCAGCAGCAAGGCATAATGATTTCGCTGGCCATATAGGCAGCGGCGCGCAAAGACATTTCATCCTGCAGCAGGCTGCCGCTTGCTGCCTTGGATGCGAAAACCGCAAGGCGCATATCCAGCGCCCGCGCCAGCTGTTTTTCTAAAACACCGGCCATAGCTTAACGCATGTTTTCGATAAAGTCTTCAAAGGTGTTAATCAATACAGTGTGACCGGTAACCTTCAAATCGCGCAGATAAGTGCCGTAGGATTCATAAACCTCGTCACTCAGCTCCATTTTCAGGCCTTCCTTAACATATTCATCCATCATTTTCAGAATGAAACGGTTAACTTCATTGGTACCGGGCTTAACATTCAAAGGAATAATGCGGCTTTCAGCCTCATATTTTTCTACAACAACCTTCCAGCCACCGGGAACAGGCGGCAGACGGGTTGCTTTAATGAAATAATTATCAGGAGAAAAGCCTACATAACCATCCATTTTATTATATAATTTTGCTTTTTGTACAGGGAAACCATTTTTATTGCCCCATTTAACGATTTCTTCGCAAACTTCATTATTATGGATTACGCTCGGAAAAGTTGCTTCCGCTAAGATTTCAGACATACTGATACCTCCTCATGGTTTATAGTCATATTTTACTCTAACTTGCAGATTATTTCAACAAAAAAGCATGTATACAATAAGTCTCAAACTTTTAAAAAACCGGCATCAAGCTGATGCCGGTTCAAAAGCAATTCTTTTAAATTTGTCCCAAAGCCTTCAAAATGCACTGAGCGATAATCGCGCTGGCAATATAGGTGCCTACAAAGACAACGATTGCCAGAATAACAATGCGCCAGCCGGTCTTGGCAAAGGCATCAAGGTCCTTGCCTATGGATACACCGGCATAAGCCAGAATCGGGGTACATAAGGCCACAAAGCCGACATTTTTTACATAGCCGTTGATAATATCACTGCCGGGAACGCCGGGGATAGTCAGAATACAGCCCAGTGTTACAACCCATGCCGCAGCCGGAATACCTCCGGGAATATATTTTGACAACAGCATGCCGACAAAAGCAATAACCGCCAAAATCAGCAGGCCGGGAATAGACTGGATAATATCAGCCTTGGTTCCCAATACGTTGGAGAACAAGCTCATGAAGGTTACAATAGCCAAAATGATAATTGTATCTTTAATTTTCATTATGCTTCCTCTCCTTTCTTATCAGCTTCTGGCAGTACGCCATATTTTATCTTATAGAATCTCTTATAGAGCCATTCGGTCATCGGCAAGCCCAGCCATACGGACATATACAAACCGTCAAGACCGGAAAGCATATTACTTGCTGCGCCGAAGGCTGCCAGCTGATCAGCCATATCAGGATACATAGCAACCAAAGAGCCCACTGCAGCCGTCATCATGCTGGCAGAGCCTACGCCGGAGGCCATAGCCAATGCATACGGGTGAATCGGCAGTACGGAAGCAGCAACGCTGGCCATCAGGCCGAAGAAAATAGTACCGAAAACAGTACCGGCAATATAAACGCCCATAACGCCGCGGCCTTCACTGCTGTCCAGACCAAACTTTTCGCCGATAAGCGCAACGTTCGGCTCACGTGCGATAGAATGCGCAGCACCGATGGTTTCACGCTTCAGGCCCAGGTAAACAGCAACAGGTACGCCTAAAAGCACAGTACCGAGGTTACCAAACTCCTGCAGAATCAGCGCCGGAGAAGCTGCCAGAATCTTCGGCAGGGTAGGACCTACCAGCGTACCGTAGCGTGCCATCAAAAGCATCAGCGTTACGCCGACCAGACTGCTGGCATCCAGCATTTCCTTTCTGCCGGACAGGTTCAAAAATTTAGGTGTTGTCAAAATACCCAAAAGCAGAGCGTACAGCATCGGCAACAATACGATACGACCGATACCGAACTTCAGGGTATGAGTGCCGATCAGCTCGGAAACAATGATCAGCGCCAGAATTATGGCATGTAATTTAATGTTCTTCATTACATTCCCTCCCACAAATTATTTCTATTTTACTTATTAAAATAGCTCTCCAATTTCGCAATATACTCTTCCTTGGTCAGAATCGGCTTGAAGTCAGCCAGGATAGCCTTAGCCTCTTTCGCATCATCATACAGCAAATCTATCAGCATCATGGCAAAGGCTTTAGCCGGCAACAGCACAGCAGCATTAAAATCTACCATATGGAAGTCAGGTGTATGCAGCAGGCCGTCCGTACCACCGATAAACGGATGGATAACAGGCATCAGGTGTGATACGTCACCCATATCGGTAGATGCGCTGAAATGACCGGCATCCTTTATCTCTACATCCGGATAAGCAATTTTCGCATTTGCTGCAAACAGTTCATTCATGCGCTTGTTGCAGCTCAGCGGGAACATGCCCGGCAGTGTTTCGATAACGGTCTGTGCGCCGACAGCATCGCCGCCAGCCTTAAGTGCTGCGTCAACGCGCGTATGTGTGGAATCAATAGCATCCATGGTTTTTGCACGCACATACAGCTCCAGGCGTACATCATCAGGCACAGAATTTACAAAGTCACCGCCCTTAGTAATAATCGGGTGCACACGCACTACGTCCTGCTCACGGAAGGTTTCACGCAAAGCGTTGATACCCATAAGTCCCAGACAAGCAGCATTCAGCGCGTTGACACCTTCATGCGGAGCGTCGGCTGCATGGGCTGTTTTGCCGATATAGCGAACAGTTTTACCTACAAAGCCGTTGCTGCTTTCGCCGATAGAAACCGTAGGCTTCGGCATATTTTTATCAGCATGCATCTGCATAGCCATATCAATATCATCAAAAGCGCCTTCATAAATCAGCTCGCCCTTGCCGCTCATAAAATGCAGCTTGCCAGACTCCACTAATTTTTTGCGGTACGCAATTTCGATATATTCCTCAGCAGGAACACCGAAGAACACCACATCACCGGCCAGCTCCGGTAAAACACCGGATTTTACCATACCGCAGGCAGCTGCCAGCATGGTGGAGATCTGCAGATTATGGCCACAGGCATGCGCAGCGCCTGTTGCCGGGTCCGCCTTCGGACTTGTAGGACAGCCTACTGCATCAAGCTCGCCTAAAACGGCTGCTGTCGGTCCGGGCTTGCCGCCTTTCGCACGTCCCTTAACACCATTGATTGCCAAGCCGGTCTGCGGCTCCAAGCCCAGGTCACGCATAAATTCCGCAACCTTGGCAGCGGTTTTGACTTCCTTGAAGCCTAATTCCGGTTCATCGTTGATGCTGGCACAAATTGCCTTTATCTTGTCCGCATATGCGTCAATTGCCGCACATGCCTTTTCTTTTAAAATTTCTTTTGTCATTTCAGTGCGCCTCCAACGTACCTGTCTATTTGACACGTACATTAATAAAAAAATTTAAGTATTTGACTCAATTATATCATACTTATAGGTAAAGTCAAATAAGAATATCCGCTAAAAAAATTATTACCTTATAATGTGCAATTTGATGCAATATTAGCTATTTTTCAGAATTTTGTCCACTAAATATATGCTCTAAAATGTTTACTCCCTACTTTTTTTGCTAAGTTTTACAGTTTTTCTGTTTACCTTTTACCGACATCTGTGCTAAAATATAAAAATGGTATTTGTCGGCAGAAAGAATCCGACTTAAAACAGTTGACTGCTGACAACTACAGCACATGTTGATATAATATAAGGAAAGGAGTCTTGACATGTTTGCTCAGATGAAAAAAGATATTGATGCCATTATGCTGCGCGACCCGGCCGCAAAAACAAGACTGGAGGCCGCACTGTGTTATCCCGGGCTACATGCCATCTGGCTCCATCGTATAGCGCATCACTTTTATCTGAAAGGCTGGGTAGTATTCCCACGCCTGCTTAATACATTTTCCCGTTTTCTTACCGGTATTGACATCCATCCCGGTGCTACACTGGGCCCCGGTCTTTTCATTGACCATGGCATGGGACTTGTTATCGGCGAAACCGCTGAGCTTGGCAGCAATGTTACGCTCTATCAGGGAGTTACCCTTGGCGGTACCGGCAAGGAAAAAGGTAAGCGCCATCCCACCATCGGCAACAATGTTGTTGTTTCCAGCGGTGCGAAGGTACTCGGTTCCTTCAAGGTAGGCGACAATTCCAAAATTGGCAGCGGCAGCGTAGTTCTTAAAGAGGTTCCGCCCAATTCCGTCGTTGTTGGTGTACCCGGACGTGTTGTAACACGCAACGGTGTACGTATTGCCTCCAACAATGATGCCGAAAGCATGATTGACCTGAACCATGATAAACTGCCTGATCCGGTAGCAGATTATGAAGAGCTGCTCGCCAAGCACATGGAAGAAATTAACGGCCGCCTCAAGGAACTGGAAAATCTTATTTATGACACTCAAGGTAAGCATTCTGACTAAAAAGAGGTAGAAAAATGAGCAGAACAATGACCACAGCAGAAGCCATTCAGGAAGCACGCCGCTGCCTGAATTGTGCGCGCCCTACGTGCCGCACCGGCTGTCCGATTGAAAACAATATTCCCGGCTTTATCCGTGCCTTAAGCGAAGGTAATATCGGTATGGCTTACGAAATTATTTCCGAACGCAGCAATCTGCCCGCTATCTGCGGACGTGTCTGCCCGCATGAGCGTCAGTGCGAAGCACATTGTGTGCTGACAAAAAAGAAATGCGGTATCGAAATCGGCAGTCTGGAAATGTTCATTGCCGACTTTGCCCACAACAATGATTTAAAGTCCACGCAACCTTCAAGCAAGCTGCGCGGTAAGGTTGCCGTAATCGGCTCCGGACCGGCAGGTCTTACTGTAGCAGGCGATTTGGCCAAAATGGATTTCGATGTTACTATTTTCGAAGCACAAAGCGAGCCCGGCGGCGTACTGCTTTTCGGCATTCCGGAATTCCGTCTGCAAAAGGATGTTGTCCGCCGTGAAATCAGCGAGCTGCAACATATCGGTGTGGAAATCCGCACCAAGCAGCTTGCCGGCGTAGATTTTACCGTAGATGACCTTTTTGCCCAAGGCTATGATGCAATTTTCATGGGCACAGGTACCTCTCTGCCGCGCACGTTGGACATCCCCGGCAAGGAACTGTCCGGTATTTTGACAGCAACCTACTTCCTGCGTATGGTGGTACTGGCTGACGGAGGCAAGCTGGATGCCAGCGAAACACTGCTGCACACCGGTGACAACGTTATCGTTGTCGGCGCAGGCAACGTGGCTATGGATGCGGCCCGCACCTCTATCCGCCGCGGTGCCAAAAACGTCACCATCGTCTACCACAAAACGGAAGCTGAAATTTCTGCTTTTCCATCTGAATATGAAGCCGCTGTTGCCGAAGGTGTACAGTTCCGCTTCCTGAAGCAACCTATCGCCTACTTCAACAAAAAGCAGATGCGCGCCTTAAAGAATATCCGCCGACAGGCTACGGCAGCGGACGAAACCGAATTAGCCGGCTTATTGCTGCAAAACATCACCAAAACCGAAACCGGTGAGTTTATTGCAGAAGGCGGTCAGGAGCTTATACCCTGCGACTGCGTTATCCTCGCAGTAGGCCAGAAACCTGCAGCACGTATTGTTTCTTCCACTAAGGGTATTCAGGTTGATAAACAGGGCTTTGTTATAACCCGTGACCGTCCCTACGGCATGACTACCCGCGCCGGTGTCTTCAGCAGCGGCGATGTGGTACATGGTCCTGCTACCGTCGTTTTGGCAATGAAGGAATCGAAGAAGGTAGCTGCAGGCATTGCGCAATATGTTGATGCCAAAAAGCTGCTGGAAGACTGCACTATGGATTCCACTACTCTGTAATAAGCATTTTTGCATACAAAAAAACCGTCATTTCCCCAATAGTCTGAGGAAATGACGGTTTTATTTCTTTTATTCGCTATATTTTCTATACGCGGTATGATTGGTGCAGCCGACAATGTTATTGATAGCAAAGCCATGCTTGAGCGCAGCAGTGACAAATTTCTTTGCCTGAAGTACCGCTTCCTTCATGCTAAGGACGTTTGCCAGGCCTGCGGTAATTGCTGCTGAGAAGGTGCAGCCTGCGCCATGGTTGTAGGAAGGATAAATTTTCGGCACAGCCATTTCTGTGAATTCCTTGCCATCGTAAAAAATATCAATTGCGGAATTGTCGCTCAGACGCTCTCCGCCCTTGATAACAACGCTCTTCGCACCGGCAGCAACAATCTTCTCTGCTGCTTCCTTAATCTGCTCTACGGTAGTAACCTCAGGCATATCTGCAAGATAAGCAGCTTCCACGGTATTCGGGGTAATAATATCGCAGCGCGGCATCAGCAGCTTTTTGATAGATTCTGCCGCATCCGGCACCAGAATCAGGTCACAGCCCTTGCAGACCATAACCGGATCAATAACAACGTTCTGCAAATTGTACTTATCAATCGTAGCTGCAACCAGCTCTACCAGCTCGGCACTGCCCAGCATACCGGTTTTCATCGCATTGATGCCAACGCCTTCAATCGCTGTCACCAGCTGTTTTTCTACCAAATCCAACGGCAACGGAAATACGCTGTGCTCCCAAGTAGTAGGATGCATAGTAACAATGCAGGTCAAGGCAGGCATACCATAAACGCCCAGCTCCTCCATAGTTTTAATATCCGCTTCCATACCGGCGCCGCCGCTTGTATCGCTGCCAGCAATTGTCAATGCTTTATTCATCAAGGTCATAAGACACACTCCTTCACTTTAATAATGTAATCATTATAACCTATCGACTGGCATCTGAATAAGCTCAATTTATGGATATTTAATATAGTCAGATAAAAAGCTTTGCAAACAAAACGACCTAGAAACATAGCAACCTATTTATGTTTAGAATGTATAAGTATAGGTCACATGCACCATGCGCGGCAGGCAGTAATACTTGGTAGCGGAGCCCGGATTGCTTACGATATCATCCCTGTCGAAGATATTTTCCACGCCAAGCTCTACACTGCTGCTCTTATCGAACTTATAGCCGGCAATAAAGTTTACCGGCAGCAAATCGCCCCAGCCGCTGGCTCTGTCCGTAGTAAACATGCCTGTCAGCGCAGCATTGAACTTAGCATCATGGTATTTAATGCCGGCATTGTATTGCTCGCGTGCAAATTTACGCTCCCATACGCCTTTTTTATTTTTACCCATAGGATTGCAGAAATTAGCGCCCAGAGAATAGCTGTATTTGCTGCCGAAATCCTTCTCATAGGTCATTTCCAGACCTTTGTTTTTAAAGGACATATTACGTGTCACATACGGATTGGAGCTGGTTCCCTTGCCTTCGTACTCAATAGTATCCAAATCCATATAATACAAAGCAGCTTTGAACATGCTTGTATTAGATGTCTTTTTGTAACCGAACTCATAGGTCCAGCCTTCTTCAGGCTCCAGTAAAGGATTAGCCGCAAAGTTGGCACCACCACCGCCGTAAATCTGGGTAAATGTAGGCATCTTAAAAGATTTTGCCGCATTTGCATATAAGCTGCTGTTGTTATCCAGCTTCTTCAGCAAAGCAAACTGCGGAGTAAAAGCATTGTAACGCTTATTGGCCTCTACAACAGTTTCACGGGCACCTACTGTAGCAGTATAGCCTGCACCAAGATCCTTGGAAAGCTGTGCAAACACAGCATAATTCGTTCTGAATTCGTTAATCTTCGTACCCGGTTTAATATTTTTGGCTACGGTAATATCATTTTTATAGGAATCACGGGAAACCGTCGTACCAACAATAACATCACCGAATTTACCGGTAATCTGCTTTTGCAGATCAAGGCCTATGGTATCAAAGCGTAAATGATCGGACTTGGTCCATTTAGAGCCCGTAACATTGTAAGTCTGATTTCTGCGGTTGCTGCGGTTATAAAACAAATTGGCACTCACGCTGTCATCCTTATATTGTAAGCGTGAAAAATCATCAATATAGTGGTAATTCGCATCCTCGGTAAGCTTGCTCCAGGTTTTGTCATACTGATCATAGGAATACTTGCTGTCATTGTGCTGATGTGAAAAACTCCAATTATCATCAAACTTATAGCTTGCGGTAAAGGACTTTTTGTTTAAATCATTAATCTGCTTATAATTACTGCTGTATCCCTTCATCGGGTCACTCTGCTCCAGCGCTACTGCAAAGTTCAGCTTATTAGCATTCAATGTCAGTGCTGCCTTCTCCCTGCCGTATTCACCCTTAGTCAGAGATAAGGTGTTGGGCATTTTCTTTTTCGTGATGATATTAATAACACCGGTAGAAGCCTCGGAACCGTAAAGAGTAGAAGCAGCGCCCTTAACAATTTCTACGCGTGCAATAGATTCTACAGGAATGGAATCCAGATAATAGGTTTCATTGATGTTGGCAGGTACACCGTCAATCATTACCACAGTGCCTTTATTCGCACCGCGCATCAGGATTTTTGCGTTCATACCGCCAAGGGACTGGCTGCCGCCATAGGAATAGGTAGTTACGCCGCTTTGCAAACGCAAGGCATCAAAAAGATTAGAAGCACCGGTTTCCACAAGCTGCTTCTGGGAAACGGTTATAACGGAAGCAGGTGTATCAACATCACGCTTGCTTTCACGCTGCGCGGTAACAACCATGGTATCAAGATTGTATGTCTGTAAATCATCGGCAAATGCCGGTACCGCAAAAGATATATTCGCAGCCAACAGCGTAGCCGTCAGGGAAATTACAGTATTTTTTCTCATAAATATTCATCCTCTCATGTACATAAAACATCTAACAAATATAAATTTATAACACTTTTAAGGATGCTTGTCAATAAAGTTTTCACGATGATGCGGGCTTTTCAACAAAAAAGCTCCCGGATTTCTCCGAGAGCCGATTGCCATAGTTGGCGGAGTAAGTATAAGAATTGAAGTTATTTGTTCTTCACTCCAACCTGCTTGCCTTCGCTTAAAGCCAACGGTTTCTGACCTGACAAAAGCGTTTGCTGTTTTTGCTGTATTTCCTTTAAGCTTGTCTCTCCACCTTGACTAAGCTCTAACGTTTGCTTCTGTACGCTCGCCAGCAGTTCCTTAGTCAGCATACCTGTTTGTTCTATAATGCTATTTTTACTTTTGATAAAGCCATTAATAACCTGTTGCTGACGTATCGCAATATTGTCCAACTGCTTCATGTAATACTCACTCTGCAATCTCATATCGTCTTCAATACGCTTTTGATACAGCTTATGCGCAGGTGAATCAATCTCATATTTTCCCAAGATTTCTAATAACGCTGGGAGTTTTTCCATATTGTACTCATCGTTATCTGCTTTTACTTTATCACCCAACTCATCATAAAATTTTTCAATATCCTTGACAATAGGCAATGAGCCTTTTTCGATAATTTCCATACGTGTTTCTGCAATTTCGGTCAGCTTGGACTGCATTCTGATGATCATCTCTGCTGTCGCAGCAAATCCCTTCACCTTGGCCTGCACAAGTGCTTCTTCACAATCGTAATGCGCCTGCAAAAACTCCATCTGCGCCTTATGCATAAGCTCCTGACGTTCGCGCTCCATGGTAGCTAATCTAATCTTTGTGTTCTGCTCAATCTCAGCTATCCTTACCTTATCCGGCTCATATACTGTTGAGCTTGTCGAGCGACTACCACCACTACTAGAACTGCCACCAAAGAATCCTTTAATCCAGCCACCTATTTTGCCAAAAATGCTCATATCATCAACCCCCTTATTTTGCAATAACCGTTCTACCTGATGGCTTCTAAACCTGCCCAAGGTACAAACATTCGCAAAGTGCTCACAATTATTAAAAATTACATTATAATCGCCATCACCAATGCAGTTACGTGCATAAGCAACTATCTGGTCCGGTGCATACAGGTCCTGAAATTCTTCATCAGTATATTCTTTTACCTCCAGCTCGCCGCCTTTGAGGAAAAAATTTAAATCTGAACTGATAACCCTGTTTTTCGATGAATCCATAATGCTATCATCATCTGTACCGGTAAAATGAATAACTTCATTGTCTGAAACATAGATACCATGATGCGTGTAAATACCATGCATACGTTTTACGCGTATATGGTCACCCATTACAGGATTCTTCTGCACCCAAATTTCTTCAGTAAATACTGCATCAGTTATCGGCAGCTGCGGAACAACGCTTTCCATAAACCATTACTTCCTTTGCTACTTAGCCAAATCCTTACGCATTTTGAAAATCAAAGAATTATACGCCTTTTCACGCCTTGCCTTTTCTTCACTATATGCTTTAGCATCTGCAAGGTAAATATCATAATTCTTTTGTTTCAAAGCAGCAAATTCATCTAAGATGGTGTGCGATATTTTCTGTAAATCATTATTGGCAACAAACTTTAAAACTTCGTCAATTTGAATATCCAGCAAGCTATTCGCCCAATTCAAGATCCAGACTCTGTCTTCTGCATTCTTACAGTTGAAGATAATATCCTGCAGCTCTGACTGAAGCATCGCCACAAATTTGTAAAGACTGCTTTCTGTTTCAAACTTCTCCTGTAAATCGCCACCAGCCTGAAAAGCAAATTTCTGATAAATTCCTTTACGTTCTTCCTTGTAAAATTTATCAATCTGCTTTTTATACTCATCTAAAATATGAATAAGCTGTTCAGGGACAGATGTCTTGACTTCTTTATTCGTTGGCATGGAGCCGCACAAGCCACGTTCAATAACCGGCTGCATTTTTAATTCAATCGCATATCTTAACTGTTGCCAATCCTGGTACCAGGCGGACCATATTTCTTCTTCAATTCCATCATCTTCGCAGTCATTTTTCATATCTTCTTTATAGGTTGTTTTAAACACTCTATAGCCTTCAGTCCAATTCTCCCAGATATTGATAGCATTCATGACGAAGGTATGGTTTGCCTCAAAATATTCAATCTTGCGCAAAGCATTTTTGATGATTTTGGCAGTATTTTCCGCCAGGAAAGCAAAGCTTGCTCTCTTTTCCAACTCCAGCTCTGCCAATTCACGAAGAGAATTTTCACCCTCATCAATTTCATCAATTCTGTATTCCAAAGCATCTGCCTGCTTCTTCACAGCCAAAAGCTTTGTTTTAACGCTACTCATTCCCAAAGAAAAGTTTTTTTGGAAGAAGTGTTGTCTGTCACGCAGTAAGATGTTTTCTGCTTCTGTAAGGTTGGAATTAACTTCATATTTTTTGGAAAGCTTAAGACTGATTAAATTGAAATCCTTGATTACCGACACCTTTTGTTCTTCGTAATAATCTACTTTTTCCATGAGTTCTCTGCACCACTGCTGCACAGCCTGATAATACTTGATGAGAGAAGCATCAATAGCCTTGATATCATACTTTGCCAGCAACGCTGTGTAATCAAAATCTGATGAAAGCAACGTGACCTTCTGCAAATCATTAATTTGTGTTTGCAGCTCCTGTAATTGCGCTAAAAGCTTGGGCTTTTCAAAGTATATTTGCTTATAAAGCTCCGTAACCTCCGCATCATCAAAAATTGGCCATAATTCATTTTTCGTGAAGAGGTCTAAGGTAAATTGCAGGCGTTCCTTTTCGGTGTAAACAGGATTTCCCGGTTTAACTTTTTCTTGATAGTCAGTGTCTTGAATCAAATAATCAGAGCAAGGGAATAATGCTCCAGAATTGTCTCTATTATCATATAATTTACTTGTAGCACCTTGTTCCCCCAAGTATTTTCTTTTTCTATCACCGTTATATTCGCAAATATAATAATAGTTACCAAGTAACCCCCAATATCCATCACCCTTTCGATGAAAAGGTATCGTTTTATCCTCTACTGCCTGCCAAAGCTCATAACAAGTTGGTACTCTAAAGCCATCCATACCGAATGAATAACCGCTAATTATATTATCAACCTCAGATGAAAAATAACCATTTCTACCTTCTTTTAGATAATTAAACGTATTTAAGTTAGCCCAAAGCAATCCTGTACTCTTATCAAAAAGAACTTTAGGCTTGTTTTTTATAAAATACCATCTCTGATTCTTGATTGCCTCAAGAATTTTTTCGACACCCGTCCCTCCTAATTCCATTATCCCTGCATTTATAGCTGCTAATTTTCCATCTACTACTGCCAATTTGGCAGCGATTTCCTGTCTTTGCGCCGAGTACTGTGCTTTCTCCAAATTTAATTTCTGTACTCTCTTGGCATTATTCTCATTTTCTATACCTTCACAAGCTGCTTCTATTGCACGAATCTTTTTTAACAAGCCATCTCTTTGCGCTGTTAATGATGCCAAATTACTCATAAAATTTTCCCTCCTGATCTAATTTAGGAAATCCTTTAATACTGCGCTATCTATTAATTGAATTCCTTTCTTCTCAAGAACTTGATTAATATAATCGATTGCTTCATCAGCTCGATTACACTCATCTCTTGCATATTTTACAATTCCTACACATACCAAATTCAACAGTTCTCTATATTGAGCTTCCAAAACTTTATCATTTTTGTAATACTGATAAAGGTTAATCGCAGATGGTAACATTTTATCATTTATTCCATGTATTACATTATGCCATTTATCACTTGGATAGCATGTCATAGCTTCACAACCTTCTATCGTCCATACAATTTCATATATTTTCTTTTTTTCGTCAACGACCTTAATTAATCGCCTTGTTTCATCATTTACAGCATCAACTACTGATTTATCACAAAATAATCTAGAACCCTTTCCAAAACTTTCAAGTTTAACTGCATTTAAATATGTCAGTCCCATAACATTTAATGACGATAAATTTAACTCAGAATTTTTAATATGATACTCGTCAAAAAAACTAACATCATCACCAACTGACAATCCACCTCTAAATAATATTGGAAATGCTTTATGATACCTAATATCTCCGTTTATGCATCCTTCCGCATTTTTATTCGTAGTTACTTTATTAATATCCGAAAAATCTTCTCGAAATGGTTCAGAATACTCGATATATGCTGTGGCAATGAAATTCGCTAATTGTTTAACAAATTTATTGCAATCAGTTCCTCCTAAAACTAAGGAATCACTAAAACTTATCATTTGCTCGAATGCAGTTACAGATGTCTTTTCCACAAATTGATGAAATTCAACAGCATTAGGATGGTTCTTTCTATAGTCTTCTATTGAATGGCATTTATTATCAATAACTTTTGTTTTAATCATATCATTGAATGAATTTATATTATCAACAGCAGCTTCAGTATTGTTTTTCAACAGATTAGAAAAACCTAGCAAATCCAAAAATGCAACTATCATAGATATAGTATACCTCCTAGTAACACCAAAGCTTCTCTGCAATCATCAGAGTTGAAAGCTTTTACTTTTTTTTCTTATTATAGCTATAGTATCGCCCATTTTCAACTTTATATTTTGGTAAACTTCTTTTAAATTTTATATATGCGGTAGATTGTATAAAGAAGTATCTTATCTCTGCCTCTATTATGTACCAAAAACCGACCTCGTGCGGTGCTTTAAGCTTGATATATGTGGAATATATTTGACATAGACACTACAAGCTTACTTGACCTCCGCTTGCTTTTAGTATAGTATGAGGCGAGAAGCAATAACACTGGAATAAAATTTTTTTGTGATAATTTGCTGACTGCTGTCGGCAGCTGCTATGCACATAAGCTTTTAAATTTTTGTGAGGTTATTTCCATAGCAACACTGCAACGCGCCTTTCCCACGCTGATTAACCACAAATTTGTCACCAATGGAAAGATGAGGAGAAGAGGCAGTGACTGCGTTCCTCCGCACCATAGCAAAAAGCTCCCGGATTTCTCCGGGAGCTTTTTTGCTGGCATCAAACCTTATTTTTTGCTTCTCTGCCTAGCTCGCCTAACACTGAAAATAAAGTCGGTTTTTCTTTAATTAAGTTTATTGGCTGCTCCTTTTTTGCTCTTATCCGTACCTGCGCTTTTGGCTTCTCTAGCATAATTTTGTCATTTTTACTTTTGCCCAGGGCAGCTTCAGAACTCTTAATCTGCGGAAAGCTATAGATATAACCAACTTTACTTTTAGCCTGAGGAGCAAGGCTAACCGGCAGCCAGTTTCTTTTTTCTCCGTCTAATACAGTCCCATCAAGGTTCCATGTATAGGGCTTAGCTTCGACATTTTTTACAGCAGCAGTTAAATCATTCCACGAAAACTCTGCTTGCGCAACTGTCACATCATTTAAGCTAGAGCGGGCATCCACCTCAGTATCTGCTACGAGCAGTACTCGCACAGCTGCGGTATCCCTATTAATGCGGTAACGCTCAAAAATATCTGCTAGTGATACATTTACCCAATCTGCCTCAGTTTCTCCACTAAAAAGAAGCACCGAAAATTTATTTTCCTTAGGTAATTCTATCTGTCCCCTAAATATTCCTTTGCTTATCCAACCAATAACGGTCACTGTATCTTTCATTGTCTAATCTCCCCAATTATTCTCTTACGGTGTCCGCAAGCTTATTAATCTCTTTGCGCATGTTGACGTCTGCACCCTTGAAATGCTTCTCAACCATATCCTTCACAGAAGCGCCTACCTGCTGACGTTCAGGCGAGCCCGGCTGCAAATCGCCTTTCATAAAGTCTACATACTGCTTCATATCCGTCACACCATTTTTTTTCATGCTCTGCATCAGATTAGCAATGTCCGCTGCTTCATATCCCTGATTCTTAAGATTAGGGATTGCCTTAACGAAATCCGGATCCAGCTTCAAACCACTCTTCTCTTCAATATCCTTGATATACAGGCCTAAGCCGACCAGCTGATATTTCTGTCTCTCTTCTGGAGTAAGCTTCTCCACCTTAGCAGGGTCCAGTTTTACCTCGTTACGCAGATATTCAAGATAATCACTGACGGAATCAAAATCCTCCGGTTTTTTATCTGCCTGCTCTGCCTTCATACCAATTTCTTCCGGCTTTTCCTCTTTAGGTTTGTCTGTAAACAACTCTGCTAAAATGGAAACTACTGCCACAAATACCAAAATATGGGGAGCAAGAGTAGGAGCTAAAGCACTAACTCCTCTCATAACTGCACCACCTATACCACTGCACAAACTGCTCACTGCCGAGCATACCGAACTAGCGACTGAACATATAGCGCCCCAAATACCCATGATAATAAATCCTCCTATTCTTAAATAAAACTTACGTTATTCTTAACAAAATTGTCTTCTGCCTTTTCTCCCTGCATATACGCAGTAAAATACTCAGCAAAGGCCTGTTTGATATTGTTATCGTCCTTCTGAGCATGGTCCACAGCTGCCAGTCCCCAAGCAACAATGTCAGCTAACGAGATAATTTTATCTTCTACTACGCTGCGCAGCATTGTTGCATAGTACTCATTCCAAGCGTCCTTATGCTCATTAACTCTACGCACAATATTCGCAGGAATATTATTGCTCAGGAACTCAATAGTCTCTGCACAATACTCATTCCAGGCTTCTTTATGCTCATTAACTCTACGCATAATATTCGCAGGAATACCATTATCATTGCACAGTAACTCTACGGCCTTCACCTTCTGCTCTGGAGTCAGATTCTGCGCATTTATTTTTACATTTTTAAATACGCAGCGCTGATAATAATCAAATGCTGCACACGTCAGCTCTTCATCTGCCAAGGGTGCATTTTCTGTGCTGGTGTCTGCTTTAATCTGCACCTGCAGTGCCTGCCCATAATTATCCGAAAACATAATCGCCCTGCCGGCGTTCAAATTCGACAAGAACTCCTTCTGCTCCTCCTTCAAAGCCATCGTATTGCCCACGGCTTCCTTATCATCTTGGGCAAACAGACGGTGTACGATTTTGGTATTCGTATTTTTGAGCACGTCCGGCGCCAGCTTATTCGGAATCTGGTCAACGATAATAAGCCCTTCGCCATATTTACGAATTTCTGCCAGCATATCCGAGAAGGTTTCTACGCCTTGCTTCTTATTTTGGCTGTCGCCAGGCATATATTTGCTGAGCAGCCTGTGCGATTCTTCTACAAGAATGATGTGTGCATGAGCCTTTTTATCATGCAGATAACGAGCCTTTACCGCCTCATTGAATGCAGCAAGAACAAAGCCCATAATCAAAGCCTTTTCATTGCCATTTTTAATTCCTTCCAGCTCCAGAACCACCTTGCGGTCTAATAAATCCGCAAAATTTATAGAGCGCCGCGTATTAAGCATCAAGCCCTTAGAGCCAATCACCAGACTTTGCAGGCGCGCACGGATAGAGCCTATATAATCATTCTTCAAGCGTTCGTCGAAGCCCTGCTCCTTAACAACCTTTTCAATATTGTTCAACAAATCGCCCATTGTCGGAAAGGCAAAAACACCATCGGCAAAGGGATCGGCATACTTGCTATTCTTGTTCGTGGTAATATCCCAGCCATAATCCTCATAGCATTTGTACAGAATTGTTTCAATCAGCTGCGGAATTGCTGCTTCCATGTCAAAAGCTGCCTCAATGCTGGCTTTAATCATATCTACATGCGATGTGATATTTTCATGTGGCAAAAACTCAAACGGATTCAGTCTGAACGGAGCTGCCTTTTCATTTCCCAGGGTAAAAACAAGCAAATCCTTGCAGGCCGGGTTATTGCGCAAAATGCGGTATTCTGTTTTCGCAGGCTCGATAACCAAAAACGGCAGCTTGCTTTGCAGCAAAATCTTATGGCAGGTTGTTGTTTTGCCGCTGCCCGTTACGCCAGCGATAAAAATGTGCTTATCCAGGACATCCTTATCCAGATATATCGGTGTTCTTTCGACCTCATTGCCATTTTGTACCAAATTGCCAAGATAAATACAATCTTCTTGCTCCGGTTCAGTATAGTTCAGTCCGAACTCCACCTCTTCACGCAGACGCATACCAATAACCTCTTTTTGCGGCAGGCCTGCCAGCATCGAAAGCTCATTAGTGGTAATCCAATTGCACAGTGCAAAGTCCCGACTGCAGTCCACAGGCTGGGAAAGCATCGCCCGTGCCAGCTTTTCCTCTTCGGAAATCGCTTTAGCAAAATGCCCCCGCGGCAGCTGGTAATTCTTCACCGCTGCTCTGTCGCTCGCATCAAGCTTATTGGAACGCAAAGGCACCTTGTTGCCTTGCTTGCCGGAATATAAAGCTAAAGCAGTATTTTCGAGCTTAATCAGCGCAGGCTTATTCTTCGTCAGCACATAAATTGCAGAAAGAAAGATGCCCTTGCCCTTGCCATAATCCAGACGCGGGAAGATGACCTCATCGCAATACTTTATCCATTCTCCTGCTTTTTTATTCAAATATTCGCGTGAATAGGTTTTGGAAGTACTGCTATTTGTGCCTTCCTGATCTGAAACACTGTGGCTATCGCCCTTAGTAGAGCTTGTACTGTCCGAACTCGAAGAATTCGTTCCGCCACTTTCACCCTTGCTTTCTCCGCCGCCAGTAGAAGACTGCTTAGAACTGCTAGTCGAGCTTGAGGAGCCCCCGGAACTACTGCTGGTAGTCGTAGAAACGCTGTTGTTAGTACTTACTCCCTTCGACCACCCCTTGTTTTCACCAGTGCTTTTACTATGGCTTACTGACGAGCTGGAATTTTCTCCCTTTGTCCAGCTTTGCGACTTCGACTTGCCCTCCGAGCTGCCTTCCTGCAGGCTATACTTCGCCAAAGGACTGACCGTCGTATAGGCTTCCTGCAGTGTCTGCTCCAGCTCACAGATGCTATCAGGCTGCAAAGCCTTCGCCACCAGCAGCAGGCAGAACTCCTCGCCCTGCATCACGTCGACCAGGCGGTCTACGCTCTGGAACTCTTCGTTATCCTTAATCGTTCCTGCTACGCCCTCAATACGCGAAGCATACTTCATGTGCCGCACCTTATTCAACACAGGCTCTGCCTCTTCCGGGTTGACCTCCTGCACCTTACAGCCACGGAAATTACCCCTAATACTTGCCATCAGCACATTGCGTCCGATATCACTCAAAAGCAAATCGTCATTGATGGCTTCTGACGGATTTTTGGAAAGGCCATAATAAAATTTTACGCCCTTGGCATCACCCACGATAAGATACAGAAAGTTTACGCCCGGAATCCGCACAGAGCTCAATACATTCTCCAAAGCTTCCTTACGCGGTGCCTCTTCTTCAAAGGTGATTTCATCAATCCGATAAAGAACAATATCTCTTTCCGTGATATCCTGACTGCTGCCCAACCCAAGCTTGCTATTGCTGAAATAATACTTATGCGACTGGTTAAGCACATCTAAAATTTTCACATCATTATCCATTTAGTACGCTCCTTCTGCTTCATCACACTTACGCATACTGCTTAATAATTCAACTCAACCTCTACCGGTCCAAACTTAAATTCTTTTCTCTGCAAGGCTTCGTTGTTCTCAGCTACAGCATAGGCAATTTTATTCGGTGCAACAGCACACAGATAAATCATCCAGTCCTCGTTCACCGCTGCGGGGGGAAGCTTTTGGCGGCTCTTTTTGCCCTCTTTGACCAAAAGGCCATTCTTCCTTCCGGCAGACGTAGAACTCGTATAATAAAATTCAAAACGGTCTTCTCCGGCATCAAGATAAGCAACCCATTCGTTATATTTGCTATCCCCGTTCAACAACGACTCAAAATAACCATGCTCATCACTATAGCCGACAAAGAATTTAAACTTGATTTCCTCTTCTGCCTTCTTTTCGCTGATAACCTTAATCGTCGAGCCCTTGCGACACTGTACCAAGCCAATAGCAACGCCTGTCTTGCCCGTCGGTCGCTTTAATTTATCGGCAACATCTTTTCTGCTTTGGCTGCTATCTGCGCCCAGAGGCTGATAGAGCTTAATGACGTCGCCGCCTGTCAAAATTTCATAGCTGCGTCTTGCGCTTTTGGCCTTAATTTTGTCTTTAAGCTTAGCAATCTTTTCCTTAAAGACAGCCTGCAGAATAAGCGACTTGCTGGAGTTGCCTGCGAGAAAAATATTAATGCTCTTGCTTTCCTTCGCAACCTCATAATATTTATCCTTGCTGAAGTTGACCAGCAAGGCATCAAAAAAGCTTTCCACGCCCTGCTCAATCCTCGTGCGCAAAACCTTCGTCAGCTCCTCGCTATTAAGCAGCAAATCTACAGCCTTCGTCTCACCGGAATTAGTAAACAGCTCTATCTTGAGCTTGCCATCACGGAACCAGGGTGATGCCGCCGGCTTCGTGAGCTGCACTCCATTTTGCACCTGTCCTTTACTAGCTTCAGGCAGCTCGCCTTCCCAGAAGCCGCGCAGCCTTTCCATCAGCTGACGCATATTGCTATACGCTTCCTGCGAATCGGACAGCAGGCCCTCATAGCCCACGAAGCGCTCGCACTCCGGCGGCTTAACAAAGGCAATGTTTTCCTTGCGCAGCAAAGCCTTATTTTTGCAAAAAACATGAAACGCTAATAGCTCCAGCAGATTCTCGCCGCCCAGATACTTGTCACCGACATCGCCAAAATGCTCAATGACATAATGGTATCTGCGTTCCTTAACGCCGTTTGCCTTGCGCCAGATGCCAAAATCAAAGTCCGTCGTACCGCCGCCAAAATCAAAAATTGCATAGGCTATTTTTTCATTTTCCTTTGGGAACAGCTTATACTCCTGCAAAGCACAGACGGCATATGCCGCAGGCTCGCTCACGCCCTGCTCCACGCTGAACTGCTCCATGCACTGTTTGTCCTGCAAAACTGCCATAGGCAGAGAACGCATGATACCCTTACGGAAGCTCTTTAAAATGCGGTTGCGCACCTCAAGCGTATAGGTAACAGGGAAGGAGAGCAGGTATTCCATATAAATACGCTTGGTATACTGATTGTTGATATAAAGCCCGATATAATAGGCATATAGCTCTATCGGATCAAAGCTGTTTTCCGGCAGCTCCGCATAAGGCGGCAGGTCAATTTCCTTGCCCTTGGTATCGCGGACACGCACTCTGCGCTCCGGGTCGCCTGCCCATTGCTTGAGCTCCGCAAAAAACGAGAAATAATTGCCTGAGCTTTTATTGTTTTTCCAATCATCAAAGGCTGTGTGCGAAGATGTTGCGTCCTCCCAATGCGTCAGCGGTCTGCCGCCAGACTGCTGATAAGCCTTCTCGAAGCTTGCTATATCAATAAATTCCATGACCGTCGGATTTTCGTAATCCTTGATTTTCGGCTCTGCCTGCACATTGCCGATACCAATGCGCACAGGCTCGATGGCATCGCTGTCGTCCTGTGTCATAACGACTGTCGACTTCGTACCAAAATCAATGCCGACCACTCCTCCGTCCACGATGTCGCGGCGAGGGTCGCGTGCGTAAAAGGAGCGGGTTGCTGTCGGCAGCATTCTTTCCTGCTTAATTACTGCATCCCAAAGCTCCCAGGAGCCACGGTTCGGATCCTCCAGCAGCATCTTGTCATATTCCGTAAGATCAAAGCGCATCTTATCGCACGCCAGCAAAGAAGCCTGCAAGTCATCTACCAAAGCAGCATCTGCATTTTTGCTCAGCTCATTTAAAGCCTTGTCTAATTCCTGCTTGCTTTTTGGCTCTTGCCAATAACCTAATTCTTGCAAAACCTTCGCCAGCTCGCTCTTTTTCTGCCATGCAACAGTAATTTGATTATTTGCTACAGTCAAAAGTGCTTTTTCTTTTAATACCTGCAACAATAAATAAACCTTGCGCACCTCTATATCAGTAATAACAGGTACCAAGCCCTTGTCCAAAATAAAGGTAAGGCGTTTTTGTTTAGAAGGAATACGGCAAATAAGCAAATCAAGAGCATAATATCAGTCGGAACCATTAAAGCCGCAAAAACCATCACTATTTTTGTATATATAGGCAAAGTATTTTCCCTTTTTAATATAAAGAGTGTAGTAATCACGACTATATAGTTTTTGAAGAAGCTTTTGTATTTTGGTAAAATCCACAAAATCCATAAAGTCGAATTTTAAGCCCTTAACTGGAAGCTCAGGCTGAGCACATTCTCCACTATGATTGTGATACGTATACTCCTCCCTCAGACTTAATTTCGCCGCATCCTCAAAAATAAAATGCGCTTCAGGGGCAGGCGGCAGCAGCACGTGGCAGTTGCTGAAGCGAATAACCTCTTTTTGCGAGTTCAACCAATCTTCTACCTTTTCCATTAAAGCGGGCAGCCTGTCTTGGAAATTCATAATACCGCCGAAAAATTTCAGCAGATTTTCCTCAATAGGCAGCTGCTGCACCCTTTTTATTGTTGTGCCAGCAGGAGAAATGTTTGCGTAGCTTTCCGGCTTCGCTGTTAGGTTCGGCATCTCATTCACCTCCTGCATAGCTTCCACCCCCCGAAATTTTTTGCCATCATGCGGCGATTCTTGTTCTTCTTCATGAATTTATAGCTCCTTTACTCATGCTCTCGTTAACAAAGCTGCTTAATACTCCAGCTTCACCTTCAGCGGAGAGAACTTAAACTCCTCCCGCTTCAATGCCTCATCATCTGCTGCCACGGTATATTCTATGGTAGCAGGTGCAACGGCACGCAGATAAATCGTCCAGTCCTCGTTGACAGCCTCCTGCGGCAGGCGCAGATGGCAGTTTTTGACCATCGTATTATTTTCAACGCGCAAGCCCTTGCTTCTGCCTGCTGTTGCGGATTTCGTGTAATAAAACTCAAAGGAAGCATCTCCTGCATCCCAGTACGGAATCCAAACATTATATTGCTGCTCGCTAGTCATCAGCGCTGCAAAATAACCATCCTCATCCTTATCGCCAAGGAAGCAGCTGAATTTTATTTCCTCGTCAGCCTTGCGCTCATTGATAACCTTGATTTTGGAACCTGGGCGGCATTTTACCAGACCAATAGCCACGCCCGTTTTCGCCGTCGGCCTTTCTGCGACCTGCAAATCCTCGCTGACCTTCAGCTCCTTGAGCTTGGCAGCAGCCTCCTCTGTTCCCAAAGGCGGGAACAGCTCTATGAACTCCTTCATATCCTTCTGCGCAACTCTTTTGCTGATTTCATTTTGATATTTAGTAATCAGCTTTTGGAAAACAGCCTTCAAAATCAACGATTTGCTGGAATTACCGGCTAAAAATACATTGATTTTGGAAATCCCCTGCCGCTGCTCGTCTTCACCAAGCGCCGCTGCATACTTACTGCTATTTTTTATCAGTGCATCAAAGAAGGCATCTACACCTTGATAAATACGCTGCTCCAAAATCTTTTTCAGTTTCGCTTCGTCAGTACGAAGCGAAAAATTTTCTGCGACGCTGCCATCGTTTTTAAATAAAGACAGCTTAATTTGCCCATCTTTAAAATAGGTTATTTCCTGCTTTTGTGCCTCTGACGTATCTCTTCTAGTCGTATAAGCATCAGCCTCCACAGCTCTGCCTTCCCAGAAGGGACGCAGCTTTTCCATCAGTGAGCGCATATTGCTGCGTGCCTCTTGGGAATTTCTCAATAAAACCTCGCTGCCGGAAAACTCCTTGCACTCTGGCGGACAAAAGAAGCTTATCCCGGTCTTGCGCAAAGCATCTGCATTGGCCTTAAACACTTCAAAAGCCAAAAGCTCCAGCAAATTCTCACCGCCAAGATACTTGTCGCCACCATCGCCAAAATGCTCGATGACGTAGTTAAAGCGTCTCTCCTTCGGCACCTTCGCCTTGCGCCAGATGCCAAAATCAAAATCCGTCGTACCGCCGCCAAAATCAAAAACAGCATAAGCTATTTTTTCATCATTTTGCGGACGCAGGTGATACTCCTGCAAAGCACAAACAGCATAAGCCGCAGGCTCGCCCACGCCCTGCTCTACATGGAATTTCTGCATACATTGCTCGTCCTGCACAATGCCTTGGGGCAGAGAATGCCTGAGGCCTCTCCGAAAACTGTTTAAAATACGCTTGCGTACATCAAGCGTATAGGTCACAGGGAAGGAAAGCAGATATTCCATATAAATCTTGCCACGATGCATATTATTGATATACAAGCCAATGTAATATGCGTAAATCTCTATCGGGTCAAAGTCTCCCTCATGCAGCTCGGCATAAGGCGGCAGCAGAATTTCTTTTTTCTTCTTGTCGCGGATACGGATATTTCTGCTGCTGTCGCCTGCCCATTGCTTCAGCTCGCCAAAGAAAGCAAAATAATTCTCTGTCTTATCAATATTATTCCAGTCCTCAAAAGCCGTATGCGAAGTAGTGATATCTGCCCAGCTGGTCAGCGGTCTTCCCTCACGGCTTGCATAAGCCTGCATAAAGCTTTCAATATCTATGAACTCCATAACCGTCGGGTTTTCGTAATGCTTGGCTTTGACTGCTGCGTCGAGCTGTCCGCTGCCCACGCGAATCGGTGTAATCGTTTCCGTATCACCCTTAATGGCTACGACCGTCGACTTCGTGCCAAAATCAATGCCGACAAGCCCGCCCTCAAAGATATCTGTGCGCGGGTCGCGTGCGTAGAAGTACCTTCCTACATCTATCTTATTTTCCGTTTCATCGTGCAGCGCATCCCAAAGCTCCCACGAGCCACGGTTCGGATCCTCCAGCTGCATCTTATCGTAAGCTGTGAGATCCGCACGCACAGTATCGCGCACGAGCAAATTGACAGTTAATTCGTCAACGTTTAAATGCAGATTTTTTATTTTGCTGACATCAGGCTGAGGCGCATCCTTCCACAATTTATATTTTGCTAAGCAATTTTGTACCTGCGCAAGTTTTGCAGCTTCTACGAATACTTTTCTTTCTTTAAACTGCACAAGCTGCTGTTGGACTAAATTGCAAAGGCATTCGTATTCCATATCCAATTCCACATTCTTTAAAACAGGATACAATTTCTTTTCTAAAATATACTGCAGCTTGTCCTGCTTTTGCGGAATTCTGCTGATACGCAGCTCATAAGCATCATCATAGTCATTTTTACTATACTCAAAAGTATCCTTATCAGGATCATATAAAGCATATCTATGTGCACCCGTCACATAAACAATCAACAATTTTCTTGCTATATCTTCTATCCTATGTACACTTGAACTACCCGCTAATGTAATCCAACCGAATTTAGGTGTTGCCTCTTCTTGCGATAATATTTTTTTCGCTAACTTTACTATCTTCTTTATTTCCGCAAGTGTAGGAATGAAAAATTCTAAATTTGATGGCAGCTTCTCTCTGCCGGAAAAAGACTTCGCATCTACATTACTCAAATCTGCACGTCTTTGTAATTTTATTTGGCTACTATCCTCGACAAAAAAATCTGCATTGCTAGGAAGAATTATCGGCGAACCGACAAAATGAACATCTCTGCCATTTAAATCTACATTTAATCTTTTAAAAATATCATTGACGATTTGCTCTGCAAACATCAAATTATTATTTTCTTCAAGCACAGCTTCTGCAACAGGCAGACACGTCACTCTTTGCACAGCTGCGCCAGCAAAATTTATCTCGCTCTCCATCGACCTCTGCTCCTTTGCTAACATATTTTGTGATGTCAAAAAAAACTCTCTTTCTTTTAATATATAACATAAGTTTGTTATATACGCTGTTTTCTCCATCATCACTGCCATTCTACCAAAGCCTTTCTATTCGCTCTCTCACGTCTCTTATTCCAGATTCCCGGCAGTAAAACCTTTTCTATTTTTCCCGAGTATTTACTGCAGTTTTCACTGCGCATATGCACGTCATCATCAAAGCCTTTCCCGATTTCATCGTCAAGCAGCATATACACCCGCTCGCCCTGATATGCATTACACAGCTCCAGCAAATACTCAAAAATCTGTAATAAAGCCTCACGTTCTGCGCCCAGCTCAGCATAATAGCGTTTCATAGAGTCCCAGAACATCTCCACATATTCTATATTGCTTCCGGTGGAGATAAAAGCTACTATAGAAGAATCTGCAATAATATCGGTAAACCTTCCGCGTATGCCTTGGGGCAGGCTCTTATATAGTCTATAAAATTTTGCCGGTTCCGCAAATTCTTTTTGCCAGGCATTAAGCTCTCTTTGCAGCTTAGCATTAGCTGCGTTGATTTTTTCATAATCCTGTTCGAGCTTCCCTGCTGCGGCAGCTGCGCTGCGCAATTCTTCATTCTTTTGCGCCAGTTCCCAAGCCTGATTTTTCACTTGCTCTGCCAGCTTGCTATTTTCATTCTCTTGCTGCTCTTTCGCTCTTTTTAAAGCATTAATGCTTGCAGCTTGTTTATTATTTTCTTCCTGCAACTCAGCTATTCTCTGAACCAGTTCATCAAAAGACTTCTTGATTTTTTTGTTTTTTTCAAAATCATGCTCATTTTGCTTATCTGCCTCAACAGCATCAATTGCGGCTAAACCTTTAGTATCCTCCACAATCTCCCGTATTCTTTTTTGAATATCAGCTTCAGCCAGAGCATTTTCAAGATTTTTTAGAAACTTTTTATATTTTTCTTTGTCGCCTTCAAACATCTTGTGTTTTTCCACCTTTCATTAAATCAAAAAAGCCAACCGCCAATATGCGTCTCCTCAAAAAGCCTGCTCCACGCAGGTACATTCTTCAGCAAAACTCATAGCCAACGATTGACTTTTACATAAACCTTCCAACTCATGGAAACCAGCCCCTTAATTTATATTAGCTGCATAAGGCTAAATCTGCTAAGCATTTTCGGTCAACTAATTTAATTATAACCTTTAATATTTTATTCCGGCATAATTAGCGCCACCTTATTGCAACTGAGATAAATTCCTACTACTTATTATAGCATATTATCAATATAATAAAAACGAGAAATACCGCACAAATTAACATAAGTGTATTTCGTGCGGCACTTTTTCTACCCCAACAACAAATTAATGCTTCTTTAATCCTATCAATTTTTATTTCAGCAGTGCTGCTTTCTAATCTACAACGCCGCTATTCAGCAGTGCTGTTTTTGAATTTGCAACTGCCTTACTCAGCAGGGCAACCTTTTTGTCTATTTCCTTTTGGACACGCTCTTTGTAATCCTTTAAGGCCGCATCAATGGTATCGATAACCTGGGAATCGTAATCCACATAATTAATGGCGTCCTTCAAATCTCCCATATATTCTTCGCAAGCCTTATTTACATCTTTATAGCAGTATTTATCTTCATATTTATCATTACCGAAGAAACTCGTACCTGCATATACTTCTGTATCATCTGTATCCATATAATCCCTATAATCACTACGGGAAGTATAATTGCAGCCATTAAACTCTCTCATTACATCACTGCAGCCGCGGTCTTCAAACTCTTTGAGCCTTGCATTGATGATATCAACAAGCGTAGAATTCTTACTGCCGCCGGGGAAAACCTCAAATTCTTTAAAGTCTGCTGGCAGCATAATTCCGCCTGCAGCTGCCGCTCCGGCAAATTCCTGCAGCACATCTGCATATTGCTTGTTAATCTGCCCCCAAAAACCGCTTTCATCGAAAGTATAAAACTTTCTCAGCTTATCTTCCTTGTATTGCACAAAAACCTCAAGAATTAATTTCTTATACTGTGAATAGCAGATACGGTCAAATTCATTTTCTGCAGCACTCATAGCTCTGCTTTCGCTGGAATAATCATAACGATATTCTCCCTGCGGATAGGAACAAGTCATACGGTAATCCTGTGCGTGCATTTTGACATCTTCCCTACTAACCTTAGGAACGGTAATCTTTGCTAAAGCGTTTTGCAGTTTTTCCGGCAGCTTGCTTAAGTCTGCGCCTGCACCTTCCGCTATGCTTAAAGCTTGTACAGGGCAACCGGCAACAATTTCTTCAGCCTTGGTTAAAAAATCATCACTAAAATAGCCACCATTGGCAGGCACAGCCTTGCCTTCTGCATCTTCCTGCAAAAGTTTTGTTTCTAATAAGCAGTTGCCACAAGCAATGCATTTTTCACTAACAACAAATTTTTTCATCTTGATTCCTCCAAATCTACAAATTTTTTATATCCTGCATACACTGACTGCCAATCGCCAATGCTTCCGTTGTTTCTTGCGTAACCTTTCCTTCGTCCGTAAGTACAGGGGCATCAATTATTTTTTTCAGTGTAACTGCCAGATTTATGCAGCTGCAAAAGGCCTTGCGGTCGTTTTCTGTATAAGCAGCTCTGTCCCTGCCCTTAGCAGCAATCAGTTCATCTGAATAGCTGATAGCTTGCATAAACAACCTGTTTAACCTTGGCAATAAATCAGACACCTTATTGCAAGAAGCTATCACACCGTCTAAAACAGCAGCTAAATTTTCAGCCTGACTGTAGACAACACGTGAACTGCGCAGCTGCGCGCCAGCCATTTGCAGCTCTCTTTCAGAATCATTGATAAACGCATTGCCTAAGCCAAATACGCCGAAGCCCTTTAAGATACTGACAGCAATTTCTTTATCAGTCATTGGTCTTACAGCTGTCTGTGCCACTGCATTGATAATCTGTATCTCTTTAGGGCTAAAGCTTTGCTGGTTTAAAACTGCCAGCATCTTGTCATCACGAAAGTCAATTTTCATGAGCTTACCATACACAGCAACAAAATTCTGCATTGAAGTAATCAATATCGAACGCTTACGGTTGGAAAGCTTCTTCATAGCATTATCTGCTGCCTGCTTCTTTACTTCCACCAGCCTGTGAGCTTCTTGCTCCATCGCAAAAGCTTTAGCATAACGCTTTCTCGTCCTGCTATCTATCTGCATTGATTTTTCTGCGCCATAAAGGCCGCTACCCAAAACTGCGCCAAGTACCAGTCCGATCATATCATCTTACCCCCTTCATAATGTCAGCACTGCATCTTTATCATCAAAAAAATTGTTAAACTCTTCCAGCGACTGAAAAGCACATTTTTGCTTAAATACCGCCAGAATATCATTCAGTCCTTGGGTAATCGCTTTATCATCTACTGCGTAAACGCCCTGCATAACATGCTCAAAACCACCATCAAAAACCGCCGTCATATATGCATCTCTTGCTTTATTGTATTCATCAATCCGCTGCTTTTGCTGCGCCAGACTTTGCAATGCAGTATTAATAATATGCTTAAATTCCGCCTGCCGTTTTTTATCCAACCTGCGTTCCATCTGATATTTAGTGACCGCTCTGGTTATTTCTCCCACAACCAGGGAAGTAACCACTGCCGCTACCGGTCCGCCCAAGGCAAAAGCCATGTTCGCTGCCAATACACCTGCAGTGCCGCAAACAATTTGTGCAGAGCATTCTTCGCCGCTGATATTGCCATCTAAATAGTTCGCAACAATACCACCTATTTCTACAGCCATCGTCAGCTGCATAATCGGCAAATTTTTTCCTGACAGCTTAGCAAAATCCTTTGCCCCGGCCTTTTTCGCTACTGCGACAACACCATCCTGTACTACCGAAATACCGGCAGCACTGCCAAAGCTCCTTACAGTATCCTTCCCGACATTTTTTACAGCCTGCTTAATGTCCTGTTCACCTTTCACCAAGTCCACAAGATTAGTCAAGCCGGAAACAGCTACAGTTACAAAGGCTGCTTCCCTGCCGGCAGCAGTTGCCTTCTTTACCGATGGCGCAACTGCATCCAGCTTAGAACTGATAACTTTGCTGTTTTTTATTTCATTAACCGTATTTTCTATTTTATACTTAGTCGCCTGTGTCCGTATATGCGCCTCTGCCTTCACTTCTTCTTTCAGCATATTAACGCTCGTCACAGCATCCGGGCAGTCAACAGCTTTTTTATTTGTCTTGAAGATTTTCTTGCCAAATAAAGTCTCTGATACATCATTAATTTGCGCAGCGCCTGCTTCAGTATATTTTTTTGCTATATACTCGTGGTTATTCAGCGCACCCTTGGACTTGTTCAGCGAAGCATTGGTATTAGCAAGGTTCGCATCATCATTAGCCATTGTTCTTATCTGCTCCGGCGTCAAATCAGAGCCATAACGCCTGATTTGCTCATCTAACGGAACAATGTGGTCAACGTTTGATTGCTTTTCATTAATATGCTTATTAGCATTATAAAAAATTCTCTTACCCGTATATTCGTCAGTTATACTTTTTTTATTGCCAAAGGATCTGTTTTTATAGCTGTCAGCCGCATTGTTGCGTCTGTTAATATCATCTACCTGACTACGCTTTATCTTATCACTCATATGCCGCCTCCAAAATTTATTGAGAAGTATCTTCTACTCCTTCCATTAGTTCACTCATCGTAACCCTCAGCTTCTTGGCAATCTATTCCTGTATAAAACTCTTCAATTGCCTGTAAGTAAAGCATCTTGGTGTCTGTTTATTATATCTCGGTGCAAATAATTAGCATTAGCTCCTTTTCCCACTATATTATAGCACATTCTTAATTTCATATTTTTGCACAATTTTTTCACAATTTTACATATAGTTTAATTTCTTGCGCTTTACCTATTAAGCTTAGCAAGGTGCTTACGTAATTTATATTTTCGCCATAATTGCGATAAGAAGTTATGGTGCGTTATTCTCCTAACCTCACGTCAAATCACCCATTTGCCACATAAGCATGAACACATTTAAAGTTCAACATATTAAATAAATTTTTCGCAGGACTGCAAAACGCAGCCCTGCCTGTTACCTTATAGCTGTAAATAATCAATCAATACTAAACCAGCGTTATAGCCGGCCAGCGAAGCAGTTGTCCTATCCATAGGATGCCACGAACCATCATCAGCCTGATATTGAACAAGATAGCCTTTACCAGTAAGCAGACCTACAATACATTGCTGTCGGCTTTGCTTCCCAGTGCTACCTATTACAATCATGTCATATTGCACAATTGTTTGACCATTATTGCGCGACAAAATTTTCGCACTGCGACAATCAACATAACGATGTGCTCCTTGTCGTTGAAATACTTCCGGTATATATTTATCGCCATTCAAAAACGCTTGCGGTTGAAATAAATTATACTTCGGTCCACTGCTATTCACACTGATATTTGCATTGTTATTGTTGTATGTAGTTGCTTTACCATTATTCTCTTCCTGCTGCATGTTTAAAATGCCTTGCACATTATATTTATAGGCACCTGTATTGATGAGCAGCTTGCCTTTACCATTATCTAATTCCAACTGAGTCCAGTGTAAATTAAAGTCCTTGTATTTACTCTCTAAGAAATATTGGCACTCTACTGTCAAAACTTGCTTAGAATTCAATTTGAAGCCTTTTAAATCATTACGATCGCCAAAAGTAATAACATTAAATTTTTTAGGCGTTAGCAAATCATTGCCAATTCTCAGGTTAACAGAAAGCTTATCAAGGTCTATTGTTTCATTTTTGCTCATATTAGTAAAAGCTATCGTTACACTATAAACCCAATCATCAATCTTGCGTCGTTCAAGCACGGCAAAGCCTAGCTTGGTATCGCCAATTTGTTGAACTCGATACGAAGCGTCACTGCAATCTAAATAAGCGGCTCCCTTATGAAATTCACCATCATTAGCCATGCCATACCAGTTTAAATCGTGCTGCAAAACAGCATTTTGGAATTCTACCTTTTCAAAGGCTTCCATTTCCATTGGTCCATTATCGCCAGAATATTGTTCCATATTAGAGCAGACTCTCTTAAGATAAACATTGTAAGCCTGCAGATAATCCTTCACGCTTTTAGCGTAATTAGCTATTTGGTAGCGTTTGATGGCTTTCTCCCCATCCTTTTTAGAAGGACCATTATCCTTGCTTTCCATCATTTTCTTGTTGAAATCCCTAACGCTCTCATTGCCCTTCGCTTCATCATATTTTTCATCACTCAGCTTGGCGATATTCTTTTCATTTTCTTCAATTAAACTCTTAATCTGCTTGAGCATTTTTTGTTTATCAATATTGCGATTTTCCAGCATGGCCTGAGCCTGCTCTGTTTCCATCTCAGCAACCTTCGTACTGTTGTTAAGATACATGGAATGTATTTTTTGCTCTTCTGACTTACCACAACCGGTAAGCACCACTGTTAAGATAAGCATTGCATAAAAAAACAGCTTTTTCACACTATGACCTCCCTATATAACTTTTCCAGTTAAATGTTTTACAAAAAAAGTACTATTGCAAAGGATCTGCTCCGTAGCGATTATCACCTACCGTACCAGGCGCAAACAGTAAATACAACTCAAAAAAGCCATTGAGCAGTGGCACAAAGGTTAATAATACTAATAAGCCATCTTTATCCAAATCGTGCAAGCGACGAACAGATATAGCACTATTTATCCAAACCAAAAGAGCAAAAGCTATTAAGCCTATGAAGCAAGCCAGATAATCAATTGCTTCCATATAGTAATCATCTACAAACTCGTCGATGATGCAGGCGATAATAAAAAACACCAAACAACTACTCATGCTCTTGAGAAAATAATCCAATCTATTAATGCGTCCCTCAAAACTCAAAAATTGCTCTTTAAAAATCTCTTTATTCAAAGCAGGTTTACGCTCGGGATTATTGCCAAAAAGTCTGCTGAAGATTTCTTTAAAATCCTTGGGATTATCATTGCTATGAGCTTTTCCCAACTGAAAACCACATTTTGTGCAAAATTTGACACCAATAGGATAAGTTGTACCGCACTTAGGGCAAATTACATTTGTCGGCTCAATCTTCGGTAACTGATCTGTCCCGCATACCGGACAAAACCTTCCCTGGTCGTCAATTTCGGCTCCACACTTAACACAATACTTTGACATAATATCTGCCTCCCTCTGATATTTTTTATTGCCGCTGCTTCTTACTTTCTCTCCTGCAGAAGCCGCACCGGGTCAACCCCCAAGGCCTGCGCCAGCAAAAATATAGACTCCATATTAAACGGTCCCTTACCGCATTCTATATCCGAGACGCGCGCCCTTGACATTTGGGCTTTCTCCGCCAGCTCACTCTGCGTCATACTCAATGCTCTGCGATAATACATAATGTTCAAGCCAATAGTTTTATATTTTTCTTCAAACAAAAAGCATCACTTCTTATCTCTTCCCTTCTATATATTATGAACTTAAAAGGTTACCCTTGCGGTGCTTTAGATTTTATATATATGGAATATATTTGACATAAACCATACAAGCTTACTTGACCACCGCCTGCTTTTAGTATAAGATGGAGTCAGAAATAATAATACCATGATAAAATTTCTTTTTCGTGATATTATAATGACGAAAAAGCAGATGCCGACAAAACATCAGCATCTGCTAGCAACATAAGATTTTAGATTTTTTCGAGGTTATACCTATGACGACAATGCAACGCGCCTTTCCGGCGCCAGTGATTCCCCAATTTTTCACCAATAATATCTGCGGCAATTATCAGATTCGCCGCTTTTTTAACGGTCAGGACGACTTTATCTGCGCCCAAGGCCCCTTTCATACGCAAACCATCGCTTCCCAAAGCGAGAAAGACGCATCAGCCCCTTCCCTGGCCATTGCCTTCGCCAATATTGACGAAAACGATAAAACGCAGGTGCTTGCCTTCTGCAATGCCTACGGCCTGCCCTATTCTTCGCAGCGCTGCCTTAGCAAACGTGCACACCTTGATGACGAAAATCATTCTGTGCTCGTCAACGATTTCAGCTTTATCGACACTACCCTTTTTATGGGAGATATCCTTGTAGAAAAAGACTACGCTGCCAATGACGCCGAGGTTACCTTGAATTACACACTGTTCGAAGTAGACGAAATGGACATTATGAGCCTGCGCCTTTTTGCCCGCTGCGTCAAAATCGTCCGCAGCCTGCTTATTGTCCAAAGCTATCTCTTCCGACACGAAGGGACACAGGCAGGCGTTATCTATGCACTTGCCTACCTGCTGCATTATAGCGCACGTGGCATTCACTACCTGCTGCCGCGCATCAAAACACCTACGCTCAAGGCAGCAGAATACTTTGCTACGCGTAAGCGCATTTCGCACACACAGCTGCTCAAGAGTATCCGTAAAGCAGATGCAGACTACGCCTGTCAGCTGCAAAACTTTCTCGCAGTCGTAGACAAGCATATGCTGCACACACTTGCTGATTATGACAAGGACCTGCTGACGAAGAAACAGCTTACTGCTATAATTCTCGCTGAAGATATTCCAAGCATAAGCCTTGACCACACTTTTGCCAGACGCGTCCTGCTCGATATCATCAACGATAATATCTATACCGCCAGACCGCAAATGGACCTGGCGCAAGAAAAATTTACCAGCCTTTGGCAATGCAGCTATCTTATGCAGGCAATTTATCTTGATTTGTATCAGCTGCTGCTCAATCCGGGCGAATACCACCGCTGCGCCAATCTTGAATGCAGCAATTATTTTCTCATCAGCGGACGCCGTGCAGACAAACGCTACTGCTGCAATCGCTGTGCTTCCAAAATGGGTAAGCAAGGCAAAACATATAGACCGCATAAAGAGAAATGAGAAACAAATTCAAGCAACAAAAAAGCTCTCAGATTTCTCTGAGAGCCGATTGCCATAGTTGGCGGAGCGGGTTGGGGTGGCAAACCCTGTGCGGGGTAAACCGCTGTAACATTTCGCAAGAAGCAAAATTTAAAAACAAAAAAGCTCTCGGATTTCTCCGAGAGCCGATTGCCATAGTTGGCGGAGTGGGTGGGATTCGAACCCACGCACGGGGTAAACCGTCTAACGATTTAGCAAACCGTCCTCTTCAGCCAGCTTGAGTACCACTCCATTAGACTACTTGTTTATTATAACAGATTCTTATCTAAATTGCAAGACCCTATTATAATTTTTTAATGGCGGAAAGGGTGGGATTCGAACCCACGGAAGGCTTGCACCTTCGCTAGTTTTCAAGACTAGAGCCTTCAACCACTCGGCCACCTTTCCATTAGAATTTTATTATACTTTAAAAACACGCTTACGTCAAGTACTTACAAAGCACCAAGCAATAAAGCCTTATTGCAACGCTTTATCCGTTACTGCAAGCAAACGTGTTTCCAACGCTTCGGCATCTGCCAAAAGCTTCTTCAGGTCTGCTGCAGCCTGCGCGTTCCACACCTCATCCTTAGTCAGTCCCAGGTTAATGCGCACGTTGTACTCCGCACAGCGCAGTGCCGCACGCGCCAGCAAACCGCTGCAGGCACCATCCGTAATCACGCCCGGGTTTCCTGCCACTACCAACCTGTCTGCCAGCTTCAGTACAGCAAAGGAGCTGCGGGCAATATTCAGCGGTACAGTCGCTGCCTGCTTTGCAGCGGCACGTATTGCCGCTGTACGCGCAGCCTTTTCTTCATCAGTAGTCTTAGGCAGCTTATAACAACTCATAAAGCTGTTGAATACAGCCGCATCCTCATCTACAAGCGTCAAAAGACGTACGCGTTCTGCTTCCGCTTGCTCCAGCAGTTCTTTGACCTCCGGCTCGCGGTCGGCAAACTTTTCTTTGCCAATTGTCAGATTAGCAACCATAGAAGCAAGCGCCGCCGCCAAAGCTCCGGCCATTGCAGCGCCGCCGCCGCCACCGGGGGCGGGCG
>ERZ791617.166-NODE-166-length-52961-cov-10.9082_pt1 | contig 52961 bp, 29 predicted proteins | sample MGYA00510272_ERZ791617 | MGnify/ENA primary metagenome ERZ791617 (study PRJEB30046, sample SAMN00715200) | human gut metagenome | study: EMG produced TPA metagenomics assembly of the A metagenome-wide association study of gut microbiota in type 2...
AACCAAAACGCTTAGGAAAGTGAGCTAAATTTGGTACAACGAACTGGACACCCTAATAACTTGGTCAAATTTTGACCTGTATTTTTGTCGGTTTTGGAGTTTGGAAGAGGGAGCATAGCGGGCTATGTGACCGATGACAAATTTCAAAAACGGCAAAAAGACAGAGCATAAGAATAGAAATCCTTATTTCCTCAAAATTGGTCAAGCTATTTTTTTACCATTACCTAAAACTCCTGAAAAATTTGCTCTTGTCAAAAACAAATCGTAACTTTACAACCTCAAACTAAAAATTGAATGATATGAAGAAGGCCATTGTTTCATTCGTTTTGTCTTTGATGTTCCCGTTGGTACTTTTCGCCGACGGCTACACCTCATTGTGGAAACAATACAATGAGGCCGAGACCAGGGATTTGCCAAAGACGCAGATCAAGATTCTGAACAAGATAATCGCCCAGGCAAAAGCCGGCAAGAGCTATGGCAACCTGCTGAAAGCGGAGTTTGATAAAGTAGCGACTGCATCGGGCATTTCAGATGAATTGTTCCAGTCAGAACTGTCCGCCTTGAAGAAGGCTGCGGGCGAAGCCTCAGCAGTAGACCCCGCCTTGGCTGCGGTATACAACTGTGCCCTTGGCTGCAGCTATTCTCTTGTTGCTAAAAGTCACTACAAATCTGACAGCAAGAAACTCAGTCGCGAGTATTTCGACAAGGCACTTGCCGATCCCGAAATGCTTGCATCAAAGAAGGCGCTCGATTATGCACCGTTTGTGCGTGAAGGCGTCGACAGCGAGATATTCGGAAACGACCTGCTCAGTCTGGTAGGTTATTACTCAGAGCGTTATGCCCTTCTCAATGACTATTATAACAAGGCGGGCAACCGCAGGGCTTCGCTCGTCACAGCTCTTTGGATGCTCGAAAAGAGAGTCAAGGCCAATCCCGTGAAAAAGGTCATCAAGGGTAATACCTATCTGGCAAGCCTCGACTCCCTGGTGGCTCTCTATGGCGACCTGAAGGAATGTGGCGAGGTGGCTATCGCAAAATACGATTACATGGCAGACTGTCAGGATGTAACACCGAAACAGAAAGTGGATTATATCATGTTTGCCAAGCAGAAATGGGCAGCTTGGAAAGGTATAAACCGGCTTGAGCGATACTATGCGGAGATGGTGCGGCCGGGATTCGAAATGAATGTAGGAAACACCTATCTGCCGAACCGTGAAGACACCCTGAGCATCGAGGCACGCAATCTGAAACATCTAACAGTCAGCATTTACCGACTGGATACCAAGTCGTATCTCGACGACAGGACAAACAATTTCAACATAGACAAGGCAAAGAAACTCATCATCGCGAAGTCGAAGGTGGTGATTGACCTGCCGGTGGTTTACGAAAACGAATACGACATCAACAAACTCTATGCGAAGCTGCCGAAGATGCAGCCGGGAATGTATTATGTGGTGGTAGAGGCAGACAACAAGAAGCTGAAACCGATAAATGCCGTTTTCACTGTCTCCGATGTATTTGTTGGTAGTCTGCCATTGCCGGGCGACAAGGTGAGATACGCCATCATGAGTGCCACTACCGGACAGCCGCTTGCCGGCGCAAAACTGCAGTTGTGGCGCGACAACAAGGTGATCTCAACGCTGACCGCTGATGAGAAAGGCGAAGTGGTGACGAACAGCCAGGAGCCATACTATGATTGCGTAAGAGCCTATACCGATACCGACAACTATATGATTGGCGAACGCGAGTGGAACAGGTTCAACTATTATGGCGACAAGATTCATCGCAGCGTGGTGTCACTCTTCACCGACCGTTCCATCTATCGTCCGGGACAGACAGTGCATGTGTCTGCCGTGGCATACAAGCAGGAAGGACTGCATTCATCAAAGGTGACGACCGGCGCCGAACTCAAATTCACCCTCTGTGACGCCAACAACAAAGTGCTGGCAGAAAAGAAGGCGACAACCGACGACTATGGCACGGCATCAGTAGACTTCAATCTGCCCGGCAGCAATGTCTTGAGCGGCAGGTTCTCGGTTAGATGCATGGGCAACGGCACTAGATATGCGGCATTCCGGGTGGAAGAATACAAGCGGCCTACCTTTGATGTGAAGTTCGACGAGGTGACCGACGAATACCACGATGGCGACACCCTTGTGGTGGGCGGTACGGCGATGACATTCAGCGGTGTGCCGGTGCCTGGTGCAAAGGTGGCATACGATGTGCAGCGCAGATGCTCCAGCTGGTTCAGGTATTACTATGGGGCGAACAACGATGCCCAGCAGATGCTGACCGACACCGTAATGACCGACTCAAAGGGTAGGTTTGAGGTGCGCATCCCGGTGGTATTGCCAGCCGACTATCAGGCAGACAACGAAGGCTACGATGTGAAGACGCCTGGCAGATTCGTATGGCAGACACGCTATCGCTTCACTGCCACAGCCACAGTGACCGACAACGGAGGCGAGAGCCATTCAGCCGAGACGAGCATCGTATTGGGATCGAGAGCCACCGAACTGAAATTGGATTTGCCGGAGAAGGTGATTAAAGACAGTGTGGCGACAGTTGTCTTCAACCGCTACAATGCTTCTGCAAAACAGATTGACGGAAAGGTGACATACTGGTTCGACTCCCAGACAAAGAAATATACGGCGAAAGCCAATGAAAACATTAAGATAGACTGGCGGAAAACCAGTGGCATACTCTCCGGCAGACACCAGCTGTGGGCAACATGCGGCAACGACACCGTGATGCGTGAGTTCGTGCTCTTCGGCATAGACGACAAGCGTCCGGCAGCCGATACGCCAGACTGGGCATACATATCAAGCAAGGAGTTCCCGAGAGATGGCAAACCGGTTTATGTGCAGGTGGGCACGTCGTGCGACAACACCCTCGTGCGCTATTCCATCATCTCCAGCGACAAAGAACTGGAGAGCGGAACCTTCAGTCTGAGCAATGCCGTCAAGACCATCTCGCTTACCTATAAGGAAGAATATGGCGAGGCGGTGCTCCTCAACTATCTGTGGGTGAAGGATGGCAAGGCATACAGCCATAAGTTCACCATCACAAGACCGCTGGAGGACAAGAGGCTCGACCTGAAATGGGTGACCTTCCGCGACAGACTCACACCGGGACAGAAAGAGAAATGGACGCTCAACATCTCGCGTCCGAAAGTGAACGACGTGATAAACAAGCGCAACGCCAGCACTGACGGTCAGAACAACGGTCAGCTTCTGGCTCTGATGTATGACAAGTCGCTCGAACAGATAGTGAAGACCAGCTTCAACTTTAGTCTCAATCTGTTGCAGAACAGTCCCTACACCAGATGGAGAATGTTGCCGGAGATAACAGAAAACGGATTGTCTTCATGGCAGACGATGCCTGTGATGAATGGAAAATCGTTTGATCTCAATACATTGGACAATTCTGTTTCCATACTGAGCTGGATGCTGATGCTTAATGACAGAAGTGATGACAGGGTTTCACTTCCACTCAGAGTCAGGGGAAGTGCAAAGAATTCCGTTTCCATCCGAGGCGAAGCAGTAGAAGAAACTGCTACTGTATTGAAGGCAAAAGAAGAAAAGGCGAAAACCTTTGCCTTTGTTCCGCTTGGTAACGATGCCTCCGACAGAGGCTCGGCTGGCGTGGAGAATGCCGACGGTGAAGAGAGAGCCTCTGCTGCCGTGCCGCAGATACGCGAGAACCTCAACGAGACAGCCTTCTTCTATCCTGCCCTCTATGCCGACAAGGACGGCAATGTGGATATAGTGTTCACGTTGCCGGAGAGCGTCACCACATGGAACTTCCGCGGCTTTGCCCACGACAAGGAGATGAACTTCGGAATGATAGAGAGCGAGGCAGTGGCGAGCAAGAAGGTGATGGTGATGCCTAATGTGCCGCGCTTCGTGAGAGAGGGCGACAAGGCTACGATGGCAGCCCGTGTGGCAAATGCCACCGACAAGCCGGTTGCAGCCCTCGTAAGAATGCAGCTCCTCGACCCGGAGACGGAAAGAGTGGTATGCGAGAAGAAGCAGAACGTGACCATCGACGCCAATGCCACTGCAAACGTGGACTTCAGTTTCGAAGCTCAGGGCGACACTCCGCTCCTCGTATGCCGCATCACGGCAGAGGGAAAAGGCTTCAGCGACGGTGAGCAGCATTATCTGCCGGTGTTGCCGAGCAGAGAGAGAGTGATGAACACCGTGCCGTTCACCTTCACTGGCAGCGGCGAGAAGACAGTGGCTATGGCTGACCTCTTCCCGAAGGGGGTAGAGGACAAGAAACTCACCGTGGAATATACCGCCAACCCGTCATGGCTTATGATACAGACGCTGCCGTATATCTCGACAGTGGACTACAAGAACGCCATATCCCTTTCAACGGCTTATTATGCCAACGCCCTCGGACGATATATCATGAACCAGTCGCCGGTGATAAAGCAGGTGGTAAACATCTGGAAACAGGAGCCGGCAGGCAGCGACAACAGCCTGATGAGTGCTCTGCAGCGCAACCAGGAACTGAAAACCCTCGTGCTCGACGAGACGCCATGGGTGATGGATGCCGACAATGAGGCAGACCAGAAGAGGATGCTCACCACATTCTTCGACGAGTCAGCGATGGACTACCGGCTGGCTTCGCAGCTCAAAGACCTGAAAGACCTCCAGAATAGCGACGGCTCATGGAGCTGGTGGCGAGGAATGAGAGGTTCGGCAAGCATAACGGCACAGGTGTTGCAGACCCTCGCCCGTCTCAATGTGATGGCAGGCTATCAGAAAGCCACGGCCAAGATGATAGAGAATGGAATGGACTATCTCAGAACAGTCGTGATGAAGGAGTTTGAGGAAATGAAACGTATGGAAAAGAAGGGACAGAAACCGATGATCTGCGACTACCATGCCATACAGTATCTATATATAAACACACTGCTCGGCAAGAATCCTTTCTATGACTCCGATTATGTGGAGCTGAAGAACTATCTCCTCAAATATCTTGAGGCTGACCGCCACCGCGACATCTATTCAAAGGCGCTCATGGCTGTGGTGCTCAATGGAGACGGCAAGGCTAAGAAGGCAAAGGAGTATGTGGAGAGCATACGCCAGTATACGGTGACGAAGCCGGGCATGGGAACATATTTCGACACATGGCATGCCGGATACTCGTGGTTCGACTATCGCATTCCTACCCAGACTGCTGCGATAGAGGCTCTGAAGGCTGTAGACCCTGCCGACACGGAGACCATAAACCAGATGCGCCTATGGCTCCTGCAGAGCAAGCGCACACAGGCTTGGGACACACCGATAAATACTGTAAACGCCGTGTATGCCTTCCTCGACGGCAACTATAAAAAGCTGTCTTCTGACAAGGAGGAATCCATGACGCTTGCCGTAGACGGCAAGAACAAGTCGCTGCCTAAGGCTTCTGCCGGACTGGGATATACCAAGGTGGTATACGACATCGACAAGCAGAACTCTCTCACGCTGACCAAGACCGGCGAGGGAACATCATGGGGAGCTGCCTATGCACAGTTCACGCAGGCGGCTGCCGACATCGCCGACAGCAAGTCGGGCATCAAGGTGGTTCGCCAGGTGATGGTTCCCGAGAATGGCAAGGCCGCCAAGAGTGGTGCTCTCAATGTGGGCGACCGCATCGCTGTGCGCATCACCATCACCGCCGACCGCGACTACGACTTCGTGCAGGTAGTAGACAAGCGAGCGGCATGTATGGAGCCAGTGGCGCAGACCAGCGGATACGGATGGGGATACTACTGCACACCGAAGGACAATGCCACCCATTACTACTTCGACCGCCTCTCGAAAGGCGAGCACGTGGTGGAGACGGAGTACTATATCGACCGTGCAGGAAACTACACCGCCGGAACATGTACCGTGCAGTGTGCCTACTCTCCTGAATTCTCCGGCAGGGCCGGCGGCATGGAGCTGAAGATTGTGAAATGATAGTATCGGCACGATAGAATGTCAGCCGGTATTGTCAGATAGAATGTCAGATACGACACCATATAGAATAACAGACATATAAAAACAGATATATAATAGATGAATAACAAAACGATGATATTATCCTTGCTGGCTATGGCGTCGGTTGATGCCATGGCGCAGCGCATAACGGCAAAGAATGAGATAGTAGACTGTGGCAGCGTGATGTATGAAACCCCTGTTACGGTGAAGTTTGAACTCACCAACAAGGGTAGCGAACTGAACATCGACCAGGTGAGGGTGAGCTGCGGATGCACCACGGTGGACTATCCGCGTACGGCAATCCCCAAGGGCGACAGCTTCACTGTTACGGCAACCTACGATGCACGCCAACTCGGACACTTCGAGAAGGAAGTGGCGCTCTTCTGCAATTCCTCCAAGCATCCTTTCTATCTCAAGATGAAAGGAGTGGTGGTGGATGAAATATCTGATTTCACTGGTACCTTCGAACACAAGATCGATGGTATGATGGTGGACAAGAACGATGTGGAGTTCGACGACGTGAACCGTGGCGACTATCCCGTGCAGCTCATCCATATCAAGAACAACACGGGCGAGACTATCAGTCCTGTGGTGATGCATCTTCCGGCTTATCTCACGGCAAGCGTGTCGCCGACCAACATCGCTCCGGGCAAGACCGGCGTTGCCACGCTGAAACTCAACTCCAAGAAGCTGCGTGACTTCGGACTGACACAGACCTCCGTGTTCCTCGCCAAGAAACCGGGCGAGAAGGTGAGTATCGACAAGGAAATATCTGTCTCTGCCGTCTTGTTGCCAGATTTCGACAATATGTCGGAGACGCAGCTCGCCAACGCACCGAGCATAAAGCTCTCTGCCACGGAACTCGATTTCGGTGACTTCGGCGAAAAGCCAAGCAAGACCGAAACGGTGATAATAGAGAACACCGGACGTTCGGTGCTCGACATCCGTTCGATGCAGATGTTCACCACCGGCATGAGCGTGAAGCTCAACAAGACGAAGATAAAGCCGGGCGAACAGGCAAAACTGAAGGTGACGCTGAACAAGAAGCAGCTGCGCAACGCCAGAAGCAAACCGCGTGTGCTGATCATCACCAACGACCCGAAACAGCCGAAGGTGGTAGTGAAAATGAAACTGAAAACACGATAATCTTAATCTAAATACACAGTATGGACCATCCAGAGAACAGTAAAGAATACGTGGGGCTGCAGGTGAACCAAGGTGTGGCGCAGCCCTCCATCATAAACCCATATCTGAAGCGCAGCCGCTTCCAGCGCCGCGAACTCTCCGTTGCCGAAATGGTGGAAGGAATCGTGAAGGGCGACGTCACCGTGCTCTCACAGGCAGTGACCCTCGTAGAGAGTGTCAATCCGGACCATCAGCAGAAGGCGCAGGAGGTGATAGACAAATGTCTGCCATATAGCGGCAAATCCATCCGCATCGGTATCAGCGGTGTGCCGGGAGCAGGAAAAAGCACGTCGATAGACGAGTTTGGAGTGCATGTCCTCGACCGCACCGGCGGCAAGCTCGCCGTGCTCGCCATCGACCCCAGTTCGGAGCGCTCCAAGGGAAGTATCCTCGGCGACAAGACCCGTATGGAGAAACTGTCGGTAAGGAAGGAGTCGTTCATCCGTCCCAGTCCTACGGCAGGATCCCTCGGCGGTGTGGCACGCAAGACCCGTGAGTCGATAATCCTCTGCGAGGCAGCCGGCTACGACAAGATTTTCGTGGAGACCGTGGGAGTGGGGCAGAGCGAGACAGCCTGTCATTCCATGGTAGACTTCTTCCTCCTCATCCAACTTGCAGGAACCGGTGACGAGCTGCAGGGCATCAAGCGAGGCATAATGGAGATTTCCGACGGAATAGTGATAAACAAATGCGACGGCAGCAACGTGGACAAGTGTCACATCGCAGCCACCAACTTCCGCAACGCCCTGCATTTCTTCCCGCCATCAGACAGCGGATGGGTGCCGAAGGTGCTTTGCTACAGTGGTTTCTATGGAACAGGCGTCAAGGAGGTGTGGGATATGATATATGAGTATTTCGACTTCGTGAAAGGTAACGGATACTTTGACTATCGTCGCAACGAGCAGAACAAATACTGGATGTATGAGGCGATAAACGAGCAACTGCGCAACAGCTTCTACAACAATCCTGATATTCAGCAGAGGCTGCAGGCATACGAGAACAGTGTGCTGCTCGGACAGAAGACCAGCTTCGCAGCTGCCCGCGACCTTCTCGACATTTATTTCAAGAAACTGTGATGGATAGAAACAACGGAAAAGAGGTGACACAGCATACCCATTCCTGTGGCAATGCGTCGCCTGCGGTAGAGATAGACAGCGGGAGCGGTTTCTGCTTCGGTGTCACCACTGCCATTCGCAAGGCGGAAGAGGAACTTGCCAACGGTGGCACGCTCTATTGTCTGGGTGACATCGTGCACAACAGTATGGAGTGTGAGCGGCTGAAGAAACTCGGACTCGTCACCATCAACCATGATGAGATGGAGCGCCTGCGCAATGTCAAGGTGCTGCTCAGAGCCCACGGCGAACCGCCGGAGACCTATGCCATGGCGGAGCGCAACGGCATAGAGATAATCGACGCCACATGTCCTGTGGTGCTACAGCTGCAGCGTCGCATAAAGAGTCAGTATGACGCCCATGGCGAAGCGCAGATAGTGATATTCGGCAAACCCGGACATGCCGAAGTGCTCGGTCTTGTGGGACAGACCCAGGGCAGCGCCCGCGTGATAGCCCATTTCGACGATGTGAAGACGCTCGACTTCTCCCGCGACATATATCTGTATTCGCAGACCACCAAGTCGCTCGACGAGTTCCACCGCATCATCGACTACATACAATGCCACATCTCGCCCGACGCCACGTTCCGCAGCTTCGACACCATCTGCCGACAGGTGGCAAACCGTATGCCTAATGTCAGCAGCTTCGCCTCGCGCCATGATCTTGTGCTCTTTGTGTGTGGCAGAAAGAGCAGCAACGGCAGGGTGCTCTTCAACGAATGTCTGCGCATCAATCCCAATACACACCTCATTGAGGGACCGGGAGAGATATGCGACGAGTGGCTCCATGGTGCCGCCACGATAGGAATCTGCGGAGCCACGAGCACCCCCAAGTGGCTCATGGAGGAGTGTATGCAGAAGATATTGAATGGCGAACAAGGATAACCCCCGATCTGTCTGATTACTGATTTGGAATAAAGAATAATAGAAGACTCTTGCCCAATGAATCAATCTTGTGTCATATTAGTATATATAATAAAAGGTATGAGACTTTTGCTTAGTCCCATACCTTTTGTCTTCTTCTTAGGATATCTTTATACCAGCTTTTCCATCGTTTCCTCAAACTTCTGTTTCAGCCATTCCTTCTGTTCGGGGATTGTCATGTTGCTGTTGTCGAGCACCATGGCGTCGTCAGCCTGTTTCAGAGGCGAAGTCTCGCGATGTGTGTCGATATAGTCACGCTCCTCCACGTTCTTCAATATCTCGTTGAAGTCGGCAGCCATACCCTTCTGCTTCAGTTCGTCGTAGCGGCGCTGGGCGCGTACCTCGGCAGACGCCGTGACGAAGATTTTCAGTTCGGCGTCGGGGAACACCACTGTGCCGATGTCTCTGCCGTCCATCACGATGCCCTTCTCCTTGCCCATCTCCTGCTGCTGTCTCACGAGTGCCTGGCGTACGAAAGGCAGGGCGGCTATGGGGCTCACATGGCTCGACACCTCCATCGAGCGTATCTCCTTCTCCACGCATTCTCCGTTGAGATAAGTGTCGGGGCGGCCGGTTCCGGTGTTCAGTCTGAATGATATGTTTATCTCCGGCATCGCCTTCTGCAGGGCTTCGGTGTCTATCGTGTTGTCGGCGGCAAACATGCCGTGGCGCAGGGCATAGAGCGTCACCGAGCGATACATCGCTCCTGTGTCCACATATATATATCCCAAATCCTTGGCGAGGTCTTTTGCCATCGTGCTCTTTCCGCAGGATGAGAATCCGTCGATGGCGATAACGATGCGATTGTTCTTTGCTTCCATTTCTTTCTTTATGGTGTTTTGAGTTTTGTCATTACAGAGAATACGACACGTTGACGAGCAGCGAGTTGGCCGACACGTGGTATTTGGCATATCCCACCTGCAGCTTGAACCTCTCCAACTGCATTCCGGCTCCGAACGACAGTCCGGCTCCGTGGCTGCTCTTTGAGGCGTCCTCGCCAGTGCCATCGGCTATCTTCATGTCGTGTGCACGACGGAAGTTGTATCCTCCGGCCACATAAAACTGGTCGGAGAGTATCAGTTCCACTCCACACACGAGGTGGTTTATGAAGCTGTAGTCCCAGTGGTTGAGGTCAACGAGCGTTGCCGAGATTCTGAACGGCATGTTTGCAAATCTCTTGCTTGCTCCTATCTGCAGGTCGAGCGGCATCTTGCCGTAGTCCTCGTCGTATGCCTTGAACTGTCCGCCGAGGTTCTTGGCCACTGCCGACACTGAGAACTCCGACTCCGGGTCGTAGTAGTTCAGTCCCAGGTCTATGCCAGCCGCCATGGAGCTGTATCCGCCGATATACGATGCCACCCATCTTGCCGTTATACCTCCGGCGAGGTTTTTCGCCAGCATATAGCTGAAGGTTCCTGCCAGTGCAATCTCCTGTGCAGAGAATTCTCCCGTCTGGACGTTGTTCTGGTCAGTTTCCTTCATCTTGCCGTAGTTGATGTATTGTCCCAGAACCGCCCACGATGCCTTGTCGTTTACCACCCTGTTGAATGCCGCGCTTCCCGTTATCGCCCCCTCCATATATGTCATGAAGTTGAGGTTCAGCGTCTTGTCGCTTACCGACGACAGCAGTGCTGGGTTGCTGAACGTGAGCGACGGGTCGTCTTCTATGATGCTCACGTTGTCGCCACCGAGGGCTGCCGCATGAGCGCTCACGGGCAGCCTCAGGAAGTTGTATTCCGTCTGGCTCTCCTGTGCGGTTGCCGTGGCGGTCGCCACGATGCTCAGTATGAGGTATAAAAAGATTTTTCTCATTCTTGTCTTTTATGGGGAGTCTGTCCTTGTTTTGCAGTTATGGACAGTTCCTTGGTGATAAATAGGTTGCCGCTCTTTGTCCGTCGGGTCATCCGACTGCTTACTGGTGCAAAGTTACAGCATCTCAACGTTAAAAACGAAAAAATCCCTTTTATATTGTTTTGAGTCCATTCATTTTCATCAGGTCGGTAGTATGATGCTTCAATCCAAGACGACCTGATGACCGATTCGGGTTTAAAGATGTTATCAAGTTTACTCAGATTTCCCTGTTCTCGGCTCACAACAATCTCATTAACCATTGTTTTCCTTACTTTTCTGCTTTATCCTCATTCATAAAAAACTGGCAGAACTCTCTTAATTGCTGCTGCATTTGCTCCTGTGGTATCAAGATACGCTTATACTCAGCAATCATTGTTGGACTCATGCTGCGACTCATGGCATATTCAACAACCACCTTGTCTGCATCGGGGCATAATATTATGCCAATAGATGGGTTCTCGTTTGAACGCTTCACATCGCGGTCAAGAGCCTCCAGGTAAAACTCCAACTGACCAAGGTCGCGTGGGTGGAACTTTGTTTTCTTCAATTCCACAGCAACGAGAGCTTGAAGCCCACGATGGAAGAACAGTAAATCAGCCTTAAACGAAGAAGCACCGACATTTAAGCGATACTCTTGATCCATAAAGATAAAGTCCTTACCCAATTCAAGAATAAACTGCTTCATGTGTTCTATCAAGTCATGCTTCAGCTTCGATTCGCTATGTTTTTTTGGCAAGTTGAGGAAATCCACGAAGTATGTATCTTTGAACATTATCGGAGATTTGGGATAAGTTTCAAGCAGACCTTTCGACAGATTAGTTTTGTTACTCAATAACGCTGAATATGTATGGTTCGATATACAGCGTTGCAGTTCGCGTACAAACAAATGCTCTTTATGGGCATAAAGAATGTAGAATAACCGTTCTTCTACACTTTTACACCTACACAATATCTCAATATGGTTTGTCAAAGTTGTCAGTGCCAAGATGTCGGGCATTTGTCCAATTTGTGACTGCACAGTTATAGCCTCTCCTTGCTTAAATCCTATTTGTGCAGTTTCCGACTGCACAAATTTATCCGTCATATATTTTCTTATAGCTACAGCAAAAACTTCAGATGAATATTCATCATAAAACATCACCATGTTGTAAATGTTTCTCTTGCTGAAGCCTTTGATATCAGGGCGGTTGGAACGAATATATTCAGACAATTGGGCTACGACTTTACTTCCCCATTCCTCGCTTTTCAGTTTCATTGAAACATAACCTCCAACATACCATGCACAAAGCAGAGATTGTTCGTTGACTGCACGTGACGCCTTACTCCTATGCTGAACTATTATATCCACCACTTCTGTAAAATCTCGCTCTTGGGAAGTTCTTGTCAAATCCTTATTTATGCTCATATTCCTTATTATAACCCGTTGGCGGAATTAATTTAGTGCATATTTAATTCTGCCAATGGACTTTTTATTAATATAGTTTACGTATCACAGAATGGTAGGTGCACTAATATTGCCAATGGTTCTGGCAAGCAAACCATTCGCTATTTCATTCCCCCACAAACTCTTTCACCTTTTCTGTGTATTCTTTGTGGTGGTCGCGGTATGCCATGGCGTGTTCAGAATCCTTGGCTATGAAGATGGCTTTGCGGCCGTGGCGCTTAGCCTCGTAGAGCGGACGGAGCATGGAGTAGGGCACGTAGGTGTCGTCATCGCCGTGGATGAAGAGCATCGGTTTGGTGCTGCGCTCCACCTGCTTTATCTGCTGCGCCTCGTCAAACGACCATCCGTATCTCTGTTGGCAAAGCCCGGAAGTTGTATTCATCAGCGGGAACGACGGCAGCCCGAACTCCTCTTTCAGCTGTCCTGCAAACTCATCCCATACGCTCGTATAGCCACAGTCTTCAACAAAACACTCCACATAATCCGGAGTCTTCTCACCCGCCACGGCCATCGTGGTGGCTGCACCCATAGAGATGCCGTGAATGACTTGCTTTGTGGATGAATACCTTGACGCTCTGAACACATTATTTGCCACTTCCGCCCATCTTATCACGTCCCATCTGTCATGCCACCCCATCTGTATATGGTCACCCTCGCTCTGTCCGTGTCCATACAGGTCGGGCAAGAGCACATTATATCCCAAATCGTGGTTGTATAGATAAGCGATGTGTAGCATTCCCTCGGCACGCACCTTATAGCCGTGCACCACAACTGCCGTTTTGTCTGTTGCCTTTGGTGCATAAAGATAAATGGCGTGTGCCTTGTAGCCGGAGGGCATAATGAGGAACGTGTCCTTCACGCAATGGTTCCGGTATATGGAATCCATCCACGCCGTAGTCCACGGACATTCGTTCCGTGTCCTGTTCTTCCAGTGTTCCGCCGTCATGCGTTCCCCTTTCGGATAGCCGAGCGAATAGTCAAGCATATAGCTGCTGGCTCCATACAATGCAAGAACCAACATTACTGCTACCCCCAACGTTATCCATACCTTTATATAACAGGACTTTCTGTTCTCTCTCTGCCTCATATAATACTCTTACTATTTACATATTTATTATTTCGCTTCAAAATTAAGCAAAATAATGGAAATAACATGTAATAAATAAAGATTAAGCGGAACGTTGGTCTGAATAATAAGACCAACGTCCCGCCACCTTATAGAAATTGAGTATAATACAATTATTCTGTTACAGTGAACCATTCATAGTAATCGCCGAAAGTTATCTTGTTGTTCTTATCCACACTAAATGTTAATGTCTGTCCCAACATCACATTCTTAACCCTATACATATTCTATATCTCCGGAGACTCTATCGTGGTCTGTTTCTCGGCAGGATTGCAACAAATCGTTCAAAACATGCAACAGATGATACGATGAACGATTCGTTTCTGTTTGTGCAACATCCGTTCTTGTTGGATATCAATACATTATATAACTTTGCAGCACTAAAATCAAACAACTAACAAAACCATTAAAACTTATGAGCAATCTATCAAAAGTATTGATTAGCTTCTCACTTCTGGCGATGAGCATTACTGCCAACGCACAGAAAATTAAAGTGAGCGGTGTGGTTACAGACGAAGCTGGTGAAACAGTAATCGGAGCAACCATAATGGAAAAAGGAACGAAGTCGGGAACTATAACAGACTTTGACGGTAACTTCATGCTTGATGCTGACCAGGGAGCAACTCTTGTCATATCTTATGTCGGCTACAAGACAGTGGAAGTTAAAGTACAGCCAAACATGAAAATAAAATTGGCTGAACTTGCCAACAACCTGAACGAAGTTGTCGTAACGGGCTATACAACCCAAAAGAAAGCCGACTTGACGGGTTCTGTATCTGTCGTTTCTACAAAGAATCTGAAATCATCTTCTGACACAGACCCGATGCGTGCCTTGCAAGGACGAGTTGCCGGTATGACCGTTACAACCGACGGTTCTCCTATTGGTAGCGGTAAGGTACGTATCCGTGGTATTGGTTCTTTCAACTCTTCACAAGATCCTCTTTATATTATAGATGGTGTACCTACAAACATGGCACTGAACACTCTCAACACTAATGATATCGAGAGTATGCAGGTGTTGAAAGATGCAGCCTCGGCTTCTATCTATGGTTCAAGAGCTTCAAACGGTGTTATCATCATAACGACGAAGAAGGGAAAGAAGGGTAACAAGGTGGCTGTGGACTTCTCAGCAAACCTTACCGCACAATTCTATTCAAGTCAGTCGAAAATGAAACTCCTCAATTCTGGCGAATATGTTACAGCCATGGCACAGGCAGCTCTCAACGACGGTCTCGACCCTGTTGTCTATGCAGCAAACTATGGCATTGATTTGAATGCACAGAACGGTACTCCTATCACAGTTTGGAATCCGGCAACAAACCAATATCAGAACTATACGATAAACGGAAGGTACGACGGATATATAAACTCAAAGAAGACAATGCGATTCTCTGACACCGACTGGCTGGATGCTATCTCACGTACCGGATTCATGCAGAATTACGATTTATCGGTATCGCATGCCAACGACAAGCACAGCGCAATGTTCTCTTTAGGATACAAGAATAATGAGGGCGTATTGAAATATACTGATTTCCAGAATATCTCAGCAAGACTGAATACTTCATGGAATCTGAACAAGATGCTTACTGTTGGCGAGAATCTCACTCTTACTTACACATCGCAAGTAGACTGCCACCCTATGGAGAATGCGTTGAAGATGCCTTCTATCGTTCCTGTATACGAGGAGAACAGTAAGGTTTTCGCAGGTCCTGTTGGCAGCATGTCCGACCGCCAGAACCCTTGCCGCGAGCAATACGACAACCGTAACAATGATCTCGACTACTGGCGCATATTCGGCAATGCATTTGTAGAACTGAAGCCTATCAAAGGATTGACACTCCGCTCAAACTTCGGTTTGGACTTCAAGACATCATTCATCAATGCGATGACAAACACTTTCCATTCTGACATCGTAAGGAATGATATTGCCAAAACAACATTGAGCAACAATAACGAGACCAACTGGACTTGGTCTAACACTGCACAGTATGTAAATAAGATAGGTAAGCACAATTTTGACATCCTCGTCGGTAGCGAAATGTCTAAACAGTCTGTTATTGATTTCTCTGCCTACTCTGAAGGATATGCCCTGGAAGACAAAAACTATATGTGGCCAAATGCTGCAACTGGAACTATGACCAATAGCGGTGCTAAGTTTGGCTATCGTCTGGCATCATTCTTCGGAAAAGTGAACTACAACTGGGATGATCTTCTCCTTGCATCTTTTACTATCCGCTACGACGGTTCTTCACGCTTCGGCAAGGCTCACCGCTGGGGTACATTCCCTGCTGCATCTCTCGGCTTCCGCTTCTCTAATCTGTTGAAAAAGGAATGGCTTGACGATGCAAAGCTGCGTCTGTCATGGGGACAGACAGGTAATCAGGCAATCGACAACAACGCACAGTTTGGACTTTATGTCGCTGACTACGGATTGGACCGCGTTACATCTACAGCCTACGACCTGTTCTTGCAGGGTTCCGGCACTTTCCCTTCAGGTTACCGCGCCACACAACTTGCAAACCCTAATTTGAAGTGGGAATCGGCAACACAATACAATGTTGGTGTTGACTTCACGATGTTCAACAACAGTTTCTACGGAACTGTCGATGCTTATATCAAGAATGTGAAGGACATGCTGATTAATCCTGCATACCTCGGTGCAACGGGCGAGGGTGGCAACACTTGGAAAAACGGCCCGTCGCTCCGCAACTGGGGTATGGAGTTCAGCTTGGGCTATCGCACAACACTTGCTAACGGACTCGGAATCGACGTCAACGGCAATTTGGATTTCTTCCGCAACAAAGTAACTTATCTGCCTTCATCTACAACGGGTGCTTATACTCATACTACAAAAGAAAATCTCGTACAGAGCGGCAAGTCATACGGTTCTATCGTTGGATATGTAGCTGACGGAATATTCCAGACTCAAGAGGAAGTTGACAAGTCGGGACAGCCAAACGCACGTGTCGGTGGACTGAAATACAAGGATTTGGATCACAGTGGCAGCATTAATGCCGACGACCAGACTTGGATTTACGATCCAGTGCCAGCATTCTCTTACGGACTGAACATTGCTCTCAACTACAAGGGATTTGATTTCAGCATGTTCTGGCAGGGTGTTTACGATCAGGACGTCTACAACAACCAGAAGTTCCAGACCGATTTCTGGGCTGTTAACGACCCTGGTTCAAACAAGGGAACACGTCTGCTGAACGCATGGAACACAAACAATACAAGTTCGTCGATTCCTCGCTTGAGCACAATGAATACTGCAGATGAGGGCAGGGCTTCTTCATACTTCGTGGAGAATGGTTCTTACCTGAAGCTCCGCACTCTGCAGATTGGATACAATATACCTAAGAGTGTTTTGTCAAAAGTCAAGATGTCAAGTGCACGCATTTATGTTTCCGGACAGAATCTGCTTACTATAAAGAGCAAGAGCCTGACATGCTCCGATCCTGAGAATCCTGACTGGAATTATCCTTTGGCAACATCATTGTCGTTTGGACTTCAAGTTGGTTTCTAATACAAATTGCAGAATTATCATTAAGACATAAAAGGTATAACGATTAAACGAATTTTCATTATGAAAAAGATATATACAATAGTGCTTGCAGTAGCACTTGCAGGAACATTCGCAAGTTGTGATGACTTTCTGGACTATAATCCGACAGCTGTGATAGACGAAGACAAGGCCTTCAATGAGCCGGAAAAGATGGTGAACAGCGCATACGCCATGCTTGGTGACTGCTGGTACAGCTATCCGTTCAATCTCTGGCCTTATGGCGACCTGGCATCAGACGACTGTCTGAAAGGTGGCTGGGGAACTGGTGACACTGGTTACCACGATGTGGAAATATGGAAGACTCTGACTTCTACAAAAGGGGAACTCGATGAACTTTGGTATCGCCTTTACTGTGCCGTATCTCGTTGCAACCGTGCGTTGGTCTCTCTTGAACAGAACGGCGAAAAGACCCTTGGAGCTGAAACAACGAAACAGCGCGAAGCTGAGGTTAGATTCCTCCGTGCACATTTCTATTTCAAGCTGATTACCATGTTCCGCCAGATTCCATGGATTGACGAAAAGGTATATGCCGACAATGCTACGGAGAAGACTTCTAACACACAATTCACATACGAGGAACTGTTCCAGAAGATTATCGACGATTTCCAGTTTGCCCATGATGTTCTACCAGCTAAGCAGGCTGATGGCGGACGTGCCAACAAGATTGCTGCTGCCGGATATTTGGCAAAATGTTATCTCACATTGGCTTGGGGCGACGGATATGAGGCAACCGATGGCGTTGACCATATCAACAAGCAATACATGCAGAAGGTTGTTGACTATACTGATGAGGTAAAGAATTCCAATTATGGATATCTGGAAGACTACGGCGACATTTTCTTGCCTGAATACAAGAACAGTAAAGAGTCTGTATTCGCCGTGCAAACCTCTGATTATAGCGGAGACCATACAAAATATGGTCGTGCCAACTGGTCGAACATGTTGAACGGCTGTTGGGGTATCTGGTCTTGCGGATGGGATGTTCACAAACCATCACAGGACTTGGTGAATGCCTTCAAGACACGCAACGGACTGCCAGAGTTTGATGACTACAACAATAGTATCGACTACCCGGTAAACGGCAAGGTCACTGCCCAGAAATGGGATCCGCGTTTGTTCCACACCATCGGTATGCCTACCTTCCCATATAAATACGAAAAGGAATACACTCTGACGACAGACAATGCCCGCACTCCTAACGTCTACGGTTATTACACTTCAATGAAAGAAGTGCCACAACGCTCTAAAGGTGAAACATATAACGGCTCATGGCAGGCTTTCGCAATGAACGACTACGTATTGAGATACACCGATGTAATGCTTATGAGAGCCGAAGCTCTTATAGAACTTGACCGTCTTGGAGAAGCACGCGCCATAATTAACGATATCAGACAGAGAGCAAAGAATTCTATAGACAAACACATTGAATATGCCAAAGACCAGTGTGACATTGCTCTCTATCCAGAGTCTTATTTCCAGGATAAGGAAACTGCACGGAAATGCCTGCGCTGGGAGCGTCGTCTTGAGTTGGCAATGGAAAACGGAAGATTCTTCGACTTGCGCCGTTGGGGAATAGCTTCAACTACGCTGAATAATTACTTCAAGAAAGAGCAGAAGGATGTTTACACATTTACCGACAAGGATGGTAATACAGTAAATCAGACTTACGCCGAATATCTGAGGGATGCCCACTTCACAGCCGGCAAGAATGAATTCTATCCAGTGCCATACAACCAGTTATATTATATACCAGGCTTGTATAAGCAGAACAAAGGATACGACGATGCAAAATAAGAATATTGGTTTTCTTATAATATAAGTATAGGCTAGTCAAAAGAAATTAATAGGTAAACTTTAGTCAGAAAAGGTGATTGGATTGATTCAGGATAACATTTAAATTTAAGAATACAGAGATATGAAAAGAAATATATTATCAGTTCTGATTGCTCTGGCATCAATAGGCACAGCATGCGCACAGGAAACACAGTTTCTGAGCAGCAACCATTGTCTGTACCGTATACAGCAGAAGGACAAATGCCTGTTGCTGCCAGTACAGGAGAGTGCTGAAATGAGCAACATAAAGGTTATCGCCGGCAACAAACAGATGAAGTCGCTCAATGTACGACTGGCAATGAACAAGGTGGATTATTATGTTCCGCTTTATCTGGATGAATTCAATGAGGAAAAGACGTTAGCTCTTGATATTCACGTGAACGGCAACTACCGCAACGATGGTGGTATTGCCACTTTCACTTGCTGGAAAAATATCAAGAATGCAGAGAGCTTTGACACGACAAACCGCGAACAATATCGTCCGCTCTACCATCACACCCCAGCTTACGGGTGGATGAACGACCCGAACGGAATGTTCTTCAAGGACGGTGTATGGCATCTCTACTTCCAGCATAACCCTTATGGTTCGCAGTGGGAGAACATGACATGGGGCCACTCCACATCAACCGACCTCATCCATTGGACGTTCCAAGGCGACCCGGTACAGCCCGATGCTTGGGGTTCAATATTCAGCGGCTCGTCAGTGGTAGACAAGAACAACACTGCCGGATTTGGAGAAAACGCCATCGTGGCTCTCTACACATCAGCCGGTGAGAATCAGACGCAGAGCATGGCTTACAGCACCGACAACGGAAAGACTTTCACAAAATATGATGGCAATCCGATAATAACGAGCAACGTGCCCGACTTCCGCGATCCTCACATGTTCTGGAACGAGGATATCAAGAAATGGAACATGATTCTCGCTGCCGGTCAGCAGATGAACATCTACTCGTCTGACAATCTTAAAGACTGGAAGTTTGAAAGCTCGTTCGGAGCCGAATACGGCAGTCATGGCGGTGTATGGGAATGCCCGGATTTGATGAAGATGAAAGTACGTGGCACAGACAAAGAGAAATGGATGCTTGTGTGCAACATAAATCCTGGAGGTCCTTCCGGAGGTTCGGCAACACAATATTTTGTTGGTGACTTCGACGGACATAAATTTACTTGCGAATCGAAACCGGAAGTGACAAAATGGATGGACTATGGTAAAGACCACTATGCCACCGTTACTTTCGACAATGCTCCCAACGGCAGACACGTGGCTTTGGCATGGATGAGCAACTGGCAGTATGCCAATCAGGTGCCTACGTTGCAGTATCGTTCTGCCAACTCCATTCCTCGCGACTTGGGACTCTTCGAATATAAAGGCAACACTTATTGCAGCGTTACTCCATCAGAAGAGATTACTGCTGCACGAAGTAAAAAACCATCAAAGTCTTTGAGCGAAGCTTGCGAAATGGTGGTCAATCTGAAGGGTGATGCCACGATTACGCTGAGCAACAGCAAGGGCGAGAAGGTGGTCATGACATATAAGGCAAAGGACGAAACATTCTCGATGGACCGCACACTAAGCGGAAAGACCGATTTCAGCAGCGACTTTGCTGCCATAACTACAGCCCCTGTATATGGCAAGATGAACAAGCTGCGCATATTCATCGACAAGAGCAGTATTGAGGTGTTCGACAACGACGGAAAGATGGCTATGACAAACCTTGTGTTCCCAACAAAACCTTACGACAAGGTAACGATAAAGGGCAAGACAAAGAAATATGCAGTATATAAACTGAAATAATGAACTTATATAAAACAGAATAAAATGAGTAAATCTGCTAAACTTACCCTCATCCCGGTGATGCTCTGTTTCTTCGCCATGGGATTCGTAGATATGGTAGGCATCGCCTCCAACTACGTGAAAGAAGACCTCAACCTGAATGACGCTACGGCAAACATGTTCCCGTCGCTCGTCTTCTTCTGGTTCCTCCTGTTCAGTGTGCCCACGGGCATGCTTATGAGCAAGATCGGCAAGAAGAACACCGTGTTGCTCTCGCTCGCCGTGACCACAGTGTCGCTCCTTCTGCCGCTTTTCGGCGAGAACTTCACACTGATGCTCGTGTCGTTCTCCCTGCTCGGCATAGGCAACACTCTGATGCAGACGTCGCTCAACCCACTGGTGTCTGTCGTTATAAAGGGCAACCTCGCCTCAACGCTCACCTTCGGACAGTTCGTTAAGGCGATAGCCTCATTCCTTGCTCCATACATAGCCATGTGGGGAGCCATTGCTACAATACCGAGCTTCGGCTTCGGATGGAGGATACTCTTCCCCATATATATGATAATAGGTATGGTGGCTGCCGCTGCCCTTTGCGTCACATCCATTCCGGAAGAGCACAACGAGGGTAAGGCTACCGGCATAATGGACAGTGTGCGGTTGCTCGGCAGACCTATCGTGCTGCTTTCCTTCATCGGCATCATGTGTCATGTGGGCATCGACGTAGGTACCAACACCACAGCTCCGAAGATTCTCATCGAGCGTCTCGGATGGTCTCTCAACGAGGCAGCCTTCGCCACATCCCTCTATTTCATCTTCAGAACCTTGGGATGTCTGACGGGTTCGTTCTTCCTCCGTGTGATGAAGGCGCGCACATTCTTCATCATCAGCGTGGTGATGATGGCGCTGAGTATGGCTGGAATGTTCGTAGGAACAAGCAAAGTCATTCTTTATGCAGCAATAGCTCTTGTGGGATACGGCAACTCCAACATCTTCTCCATCGTCTTCTCGCAGGCTCTCATCTCGGTGCCTGAGCATAAGAACGAGGTGAGCGGACTGATGGTTATGGGTCTCTTCGGAGGTACGGTGTTCCCTCTCCTGATGGGATTCGCCAGCGACGCCATCGGACAGGTTGGTGCTGTGGCTGTAATGGCAGCCGGAGTGGTTTATCTGTTCACATATATAAATAAGGTGAAACAATAACTTGTACGGGAAACCGTTATAATAATAGGGAATTCAGATACACGATATAAATAAACTCAGATATACGACTATGAAAGATAAATATGTAGTAGGACTTGGCGAGGCTCTTTGGGACGTCTTGCCTGATGGAAAGAAACTTGGTGGCGCACCGGCAAACTTCGCTTATCATGCCGGACAGTTTGGCCTCAACTCCATTGCTGTGAGTGCCCTCGGCGAGGACAAACTTGCAGAAGAGACTATAGAGCAGTTGGAAGGAAAAGGACTCAACTATGTAATGCCACGCGTGCCTTATCCAACAGGTACCGTACAGGTGGAGCTTGATGATGAAGGTATTCCGACATACGACATCAAGGAGAATGTGGCTTGGGACAACATTCCTTTCACCGACGAGGTGAAGGCTGTGGCTGAAAACACGCTTGCCGTATGCTGGGGCTCGCTGGCACAGCGCAATGTGGTGAGCCGCGAGACCATCTACAAGTTCCTCGACAATACACCGAAAGACTGCCTTAAGATTTTCGACATCAACCTGCGACAGAACTTCTATACCAAGGAGGTGATCTGCGAATCTATGAAACGCTGCAACATACTGAAGATTAACGACGAGGAACTGATACAGATAGGCAGGATGTTCGGCTATCCGGGTCTGGACATAGAGAACAAATGCTGGCTCATACTCGGCAAGTACAACCTCGACATGCTGGTGCTCACGTGTGGCGTGAACGGCAGCTATGTGTTCACTCCGGGCTGTGTGTCATATCAGGAAACGCCCCGGGTGGAAGTGGCAGACACTGTAGGTGCCGGCGACTCGTTCACCGGTTCGTTCTGTGCAGCAATCCTCAGCGGAAAGACTGTAAGGGAAGCACATAAGCTCGCCGTTGAAGTGAGCGCCTATGTGTGCACCCAGAACGGTGCGATGCCCGACATAAAGGAACATTTCGAAATCTAAGCAATAAAGCAAAAGCCATATACTCTAAATGGCAGGCTTTATGCAGCAAAAAAGGGTCCATACGAAGTCAAGAGCAGTTGATTTTGTATGGACCCTTTGGTTTTTATCTTACTATCGGTTGCAAGAAAGTTGTGACATCAGCGTTTATCAACAAACTGAGAGAATCTCTCCAGCCCTTCTTTTACGAGCTGTCGCGGACAGGCGAGGTTCCAACGCATGAAGCCTTCGCCTTCCTTACCGTACATGCTGCCGGCATTGAGCCATAGTTTGGCTTCCTTCATGAGTTCCTCTTCGAGTTCTTCCGACGGGATGCCGAGGCTCCGGCAGTCCATCCATGCGAGATAGGTGCCTTCGAGTGGTGCCACAGGCAACTGGGGCAGATGCTCCTCACAGTAGTCCTTGAAGAAGAGATAGTTGCCGTGGATATACTGGAGCAGCTGATTGAGCCATTCCTCTCCCTCGTTGTATGCGGCGATGGTGGCAATCACGCCAAACGGATTCACGTCGCATACCTCGTTGATGTTTATCGCCTTGTCGATGCGCTGTCGCCACTTGTCGTTCTCCACGATGATGTTGGCAATCTGCAGTCCGGCGATGTTGAACGCCTTGCTCGGTGCAACGCAGGTGACGGAATGCTTCTGGAACTCTTCCGACACGGAGGCAAACGGTGTGTAGGTGAATCCAGGGTGTACCAGTTCGCAGTGGATTTCGTCGGCCACCACGACAACATTGTTCTTGATGCAGATGTCGCCTATGCGCCGCAGCTCCTCCCTTGTCCACACTCGTCCCGAGGGGTTGTGCGGATTGCAGAGCAGCATAAGGGTGGTCTTCGGGTCGGCGGCACGACGCTCCAGGTCTTCATAGTCGATGGAGAAAGTGTTGTTCTCATACCTCAATGCACAGCTGTCCAATTCGCATCCGTTATTCCTGATAGAGGAGAAGAAGCAGTTGTATACCGGAGTAAGGGTCAGCACTTTATCACCCACATTGGTCAACGCCTTTATCACGGCAGACAATGCCGGAACTACTCCCGACGTATATATGAACCATTCGCGCCTCGGCTTCCAATGGTGGCGCCGGCTGAACCATGAGATTACCGCATCGTAGTATTCCTCCGGCACACGGGTGTAGCCGAATATACCGTGCTCCACGCGTTTCTTCAGGGCGTTGATGATGCAGGGGGCAGTAGGGAAATCCATGTCGGCAACCCACATCGGCAGCACCTCCTTGTCGTCGGTGCTGTCCCATTTATATGAGTTTGTGCCGCGTCGCGGCGTTACCTTGTCGAAATCATATTTCATATTCGTCATTTTCTTTCCTCAATCACGCAGTCGGCAGGCTGCTTGATGTTCTCGTCGATGGTAATGGAACCGATTTTGTCGGCAACGATGCGTCCCGACATAGGGTTCTTGATGTTCGCGATGCTGCCCTTGATGTCGGCATTCAGTGTGGAGTATTCAAATGCGCGGTCGCAGTCTTCGCCGAAGGTGCAGTTCTCGAGAATGAGGTCGTGGGCATAGCAGAGGGGCTGCTCGCCGGTGATGTGGCAGTTCACGAGCCGCAGGTTCCTTGAGTGCCATCCCAGGTATTCGCCGTTCAGCTCGGAGTCGTACACGGTAACGTTATCCACCTCCCAGAAAGCATCCTTCGTTGTAATCTTCGCATTATGCACCTCGATGTTTCTTGCATACTGGAACACGTATTTGCTGTCGCTCTCCAATCCATCAACATAAACGTCATGGCTGAACATGAATGGATAGGTGCCGCCGTGCATCTTCAGGTTCTCTATGCGTATGTTGTCGCAGCGCCAGAACACCTCGTCTGCATCGTTCATCGTTACGTTCTTCAGTTCGAGATGGCTCATCTCGCGAAACATCTTAGGCGCATCGATAACCGTGTCGCGCATCTTCAGATGGTCGCAATACCACAGGGCTGAACGTCCGCCGACAGCGAAGTAGCAGTTTTCTATTTCAAACCCATGGACATGCCAGAAAGGATAGTTACCCTCGAAACGGCAGTTGGTCGCCTTTATGTTGCTGCATTCCTTTATTGCCGACTCGCCCTCAGTGATGAGCACGTTGTCGATATGCAGGTCGTGAGAAGCGAACAGTGGGCGTTCGCCTCCGAATTGTTTGTCTTTTATGATTTGCATGATGTCGTATGTTGTTTTTATTTGTTTGATTCCGTTTTGTTGTATCTTTGTAGTTGTCCGCTGCAAAGTTATACATTATTTCCATAAGTGCAATTACCATTATTGCTGAAAATAGTATATATTCATCGAAACAATTGCTGATAGTTATATTCCTTTACTGACGTTTCCTTCTATAGAAACTTTGGGCACAGTTTTGGGCACTGTGCTTGCCCACTTGGGGCACGCTGCTTTCTCACTTGGGGCAAGGTGCTTGCCCCACTTGGGCACGGTGCTTGCCCGTTTCTTGATGTTTTGATATGCTTTCCAATGGATGTGATTCGGCAATTTCAAGAACACGCAAGAGCATACAAGCGATATACCAAGATAAAACTGGCTGCGCAAAGAAACTGTTCTCTATTCATAATTCTGAACCATGGAAAGGAATAATAATTATGGCTCAGCACATAGACTTCAGCCCCCACCTAGCCTCAAACCCATCCTAACCTTCCCCAAGAGAAGGAACTAGTTACTCTGCTTACCGACTTTAGCCCCACCTAACCTCCCCCGAAGGGGAGGGACAGATACCATTGGCTGTTGAATATTGTCTGATTATCATTTGTAGTTGTCTGATTATCAATCGTTTATCAATAGCGATAGTAACTTTTGTTGAAAATATTCTGCTATGTATATAAAAAACAAAAGGAGAGTGTGTAGACACACACCCTCCTCCTATGCTTAGCGCTAAGAGCAGTGCTGATTTGCAGGTGGTGTAACATCATTACCGCGGTGGTGTAACGTCATTACCGCGGTGCTGTAACATCGTTACCGCGCAACGGTAACAACGTTACCACGCCACGGGAACAGCATTGTTGCGGTTCTTTCGCAAGAAAAACGCTCAACTTCTTTTCTTTATTCTTTATGTTTTTCCGTTTTTTGCTTAACTTTGCGTATCTTAACATAAGCGGATGCGCATCCGCAGAGAAAGATACGATTAATATATACCAGAAGAGTTATGTTATATTTGTTACAGTTTGCATGTCTGATATTCATGTTTATCTGCGCATTCTTCATTGCCGTCACGCGACTTCACGTGAGATGGATAAACCGGCGGTATGAGTGGTCGCGCTGGATGATATTCGCAGCCCTGCTTTTTATGGCGGTACACTTCTTCCTGCAGATGTACTTCGGCTTCCGCGCCACGGACGAAGATGTGGGAGCCGTCATCAATGTGCTGGTCTACCTGCCTTGCTTCACGCTTTTCTCGATGGCTATCTACAACATTGAGGCTACCCACACCAAGCGCCGTAAGATGAACCTTATCTGCGCCGCCGTATACGCCGCCATGCTTGCCGCCTTCGCTGTGGGCTACAGCTTTAGCGGCTCCCTGAACATTGGCGCATGGCTTTACGTGATGCTTGCTCTCTTTTTTGGCAATATTGTCTACTGCATATACATGATAATAATAGAGATGAACAAGCGGAAGAAACTCCTTGAGACGATGACAGCCACGGATATGCTGCCTTTTATAAGATATGCCCACGCGAGCATCGCGATGCTTTCCCTCATAGCCATATCCATGCCGTTCGCCATCCTCTCCACCAAGTCGTTGTACATAATAGGTCCGGTCGGTCTCCTCGTACTGCTTTTCTTCATCGTGAACTTTGTGGCGTTCGGCAACTGTTACGTACCTACCGAGGAGCTGCTGGATAGGGAAAGAGGCAACGGCGAAACCGACGACGACGAACAGACGACGGCAGAGAACTGCGCCTCGCAGTCGGCGGCTGACTGTGAGCAGTCCGCGCAGCGCCTCTCAGCCGAACGCAGCGCCTTCATCCAGGCGGCGCTCGACAAGTGGTGTGCAGACATGGGCTATAAGGACAGTTCGGTCAATATGCTTACATTGTCACATTCGCTGGACATCAACAAAAACGAACTGAGCCAATTCTTCAGCCAATGCCAGAACACGACGTTCCGTATATGGCTCAGCGAGATACGTATCAATGCTGCCAAAAAGATGATGAAGGAGTTTCCCGACTACAACAACGACATCATTTCTGCCGAATGCGGTTTCTCTTCAAGGTCATATCTTTATAGGATTTTTAAGGAAAAGGAGGGATGCACTCCTGTTGAATGGAGAGCCAAAAACTCATAAAAAACTACTGAGAAACCCTCTGTAAGGTGTCTACTTCGTAGGAAGTGGACACCTTTTTTATATGAATTGGACATTTACGCACACGAATCAGACACTTAATTTTAATGAAAAACATTAAATTTGCCCTATGAAAGAAACGTACCTATAACTCTATTGCATAAAGATAAGATCAAATCAAATCATATACAATAATCAAAACATCTGAAAATGAAAAAAAGAAGACAACAGCAACATCCTCCATATTTGGACGGGCGGGTTGCAAGCAATTCTGTTTCTACGCGGCGTTCCATGCGAACGTCCGCGGGAAGGTTCATGCAGTTCTTCCTTTGTGTCATGATGCTGATGGCGTTCTCAGTGCAGAAGGCGTCGGCGTATGACGATTGGCAGGACAGCTGGATAAGTCAATGGTACGATGCGGAAAATGCCACTATCGTACTCGACATCCGCGTTTACCAATCGTGGGGTGGAGCAGGATCCGGCCATTGCGGATTCTGTCGTGATGACGGTTGGCTTGATGTCAGTGTGGCTGGATACGACATCCATCTCAAAGGTCCGAAAGACAAGTGGACAAGCTATGACCCTAACTCAGATCAGGTCACGGGAATCGACAAGAAATACGTACAATGGCTTGGTTTCAGAAAAACAGATGGCGACAAGGGATCTTATTTCATTAAGATCACCATTCCGCTGATACAGGACCGAATCGGAAAAGACGTATTTGTAAAATACAAGGGAGTATGGTGGCGCGAATTGAAAACGGCGACGGATCAGGACGTTGATTTCACTGCAACCGTAGACACCCATTTCGGCTGTACGCCGACTATAATCACAAATGCCTATTATGGCGTAAAGGGGAATAAGCCTGGCTATGTCATCGCATGGAAAAAAGACGGAACGGCAAAGCAGAACTCCATTGACAAAAAGGGACATTTCAGACTCTGCTATTCAAACGGTGACCCCGTGCCAAACATCTCCACTATCGATGCGAGTCTTTATAGCAGTGGAGAGTTCTTTATCCCAGTGGAGAGTCTGAATCTTGACAATCCGTCTGAATACAAGATTATACAGCACTACGAGCCGACTTATAACAATAAGGTAATTTACGAGACATCAAGCTCTGCCAATAACACCCGTCCTGCCTATCCGCAGGTGAAGGAAATCAGCGCCAACTATGATCAGGTGACGCTCAAGGCGAAGGTGAACTGGAATCTCAGTGCGGCTCCGACGCAGAACTGCATTGAGGACAATATGGTGCTCACAATCAAGAGTACGAATAGGGCGACAAATGCTGTGGAGACAACCACACAGAATATCAAGTATATGGCTGGTAAGACAGCATACAGCTATGAGTTTGACGTACCTTTAGGCGAGAGCCTGAATTATGAATTCAGCATTAAGCGTTCGCATACAGGCAACTCTGATGTATGGAACAACGCTTTCAGCAAGCAGACCTCTCTCTCGGCTTCTGCAAAGCACAGCAATGTTACGGCAGGTTCTGTACATGCTAAGCTTAGTGAAGACGACCAGACTGCCACTATCACTTGGCAGACTGAGGGCGACATCTGGAGTTCGGGCACCAAAGCGGTGCTTACACGTGTGAACGTTACGACCAATACTACTGACAACATTGAGCTGTCGAAGGAAGAATTCCTCAGCGGCAAGTATGTTGACGACATGATAATGGTGTGCAACGAATATCGTTACCGCCTTACTGTGAAGCCTGCCGAGGCTTACGGCACTCTGCCTACGGTGGCTGCTCCGGAGTCAATCATGCCCACAAGCATAGGCAATCTTGTTGCGTTCACAGCCGGCAAGGGATATTATTCTGATCGCGTGGAACTGGCATGGAGCAGCAAGGGCAACTTTGAGCGCTTCGTAATCAACCGCAAGGAGCATGGCGCTCCTGATACAGACTATAAGCAGATAGCCGTTACTGAGGGCAACGAGGCTCAGAACGACTATTACTATAACGACGTGAACGCCATTCCCGGCATTGTCTACGACTATCGTATCAAGGGACAGGTGATGTGCTCTGGCAATCTGCTTGAGAGCGACGAGGAACTTACTGACGTTGGTTTCCGCACACCTACGGGCGACATCTACGGCCGCGTAACATTCGAAAACGGACAGGCAGTGGCTGGAGCAAAGGTTACAGCTGAGCCTACCGAAGGCTCTGGCGTTCCCGGCAAGTCGTACGTTTTCAGCGGTGCGTCAAAGCTTACCGTCGACAACGAGTCGCTCTTGAAGGACGCTACGAAGGCTGCAACACTCCAGGCATGGGTACGAGCAGACAAGGAAGGTACTATCATCGAGAAGCCGGGCATGTACAAGCTGGCATACAACAACCAGTATATTGAGTTCACGGTAGGCTCTCAGACACTGAAGACTTCGAAGAAACTCAAGGACTACGCTTCTTCGGCACAGTTCGTGCATCTCTCAGCCGTGGCAAGTGCTACACACCTTATTGTATATATAAACGGTAAGGCAGTGGCAGAAGCCAAGCGTACGGCTCAGATTACGGGCAACGACAATAAGGTGGTGATTGGTGAAGGCTTCACCGGAGCCATCGACGAAGTTCGTATCTGGAACAAGGCGCTCAATGCTGACACCCTCGCCAACGACTACGACCGCTATATCGTAGGTAATGAGGACGGCCTGCAGGCTTACTACACCTTCGACTATTCGGTAGACAACGCCTTCTACGACATATCGTACAAGGGCACCAAGTACAACATGAACCATGGTGTGGCTACGGATGTTACTATCAGTTCGAAAGACATTCCTACTTCTGCACAGCTCGGCTACAGCAGCTACACAGCTGTAGACGGTTCATACCAGATTCGTTCGCTGCCCTACACCGGCAACGGAACCACTTATATGATTGTGCCTACTCTTGGCATACATCAGTTTGCGTCGGCTAAGGAGCTGCGCCTCATCAACTCGCAGTCACAGAGCCACACCGTGAACTTCACGGATAAGTCGTCGTTCAACATTTCGGGTAAGGTGATGTATAAGGGTGGCAACGTGCCCGTTGAGGGCGTGTCGTTCGCCGTGGATGGCGTCACCGTAATGGACGGCAAGAGCAACATTGTGAAGACCGACTCGCACGGACAGTTCACTATCAGCGTGCCCGTAGGACAGCACGAGGTGAAGGCTGTGCTTGCCAACCATACGTTCGAGAACGGCGGCAAGCTGACCAACCCCGACGGCACCGACCGCAACTATCAGGACGACGACGGCGGCTTCGAAATCTTTGACGTTACAACCGTACGCTACATCGGACGCGTAGCTGGTGGTACGAAGCAGGAGGCGCTCCCCGTGGGTCACTCGCTCTCGAAGAACAACCTCGCTGACGACGTACGCATCGAACTCACCTATCCGAACGATAATTACAAGATGACAACTGAAGCTCGCGAGACTACACTCAATCACGTCAAGGGCGCATACGTAAGCAAGCAGCACCAGAACCGCGTAGCTTACAATGGCAACAAGATTACTATCTATCCAGACGCAGAAACGGGTGAGTTCTATGCCGACCTCATTCCTGAGAAGTATAAGATTAATGTAGTAGTGCCTGGTCATGACAAAATCCCGGGCAGTGGCGACGACCTCAACTTGAGCAACGAGTTTGCAAAGCAGAGCGAGGTGAATGCTTATGTCGACTCTATCTCTACGCAGGGCAAGTATGTCAATTGCAGCGACACTGTATATTACAACAAGAAGCAGCAGTTCATCAAGCGCTACACTCCGTCAATCATCGTGAAGGAGAAGGTGAAGGGTAAGCTTCAGGACTTCTTCGGAAAGGAAGAACTCAGCATCGCTACCCTCGACCAAACAAAGGCTATAAAGGTAAAGACCTACAATCCTGATAATGCTGCACAGCCTTACACACTCGGCGTGCCGGTGTATGAGCAGGGACAATACGTCACTTATCACATCACCACAGCGGAGGTGTACGAATATAAGGATAAGGACGGCAGACGTAAGGATGGCGTTAAGGAGGACATCGTGCCAACGCCTGAGGCTAAACTGTCATTCAGTAGAGGCGACATTGCGTACGGAACGCAAGAAGACATCACTACTGACGAGAACGGTGAGGCTGAATGGACTTTCCAGGTTAACAACCCGGAAATGACTTCGGCTCTGCGCTCAGCAGCTATGGATATGACCTACAGCGAAAACAGCGAAAGCACATCTTCTACAACAATCAACTGGAAGGGTGGCTTTGACGGCAAGGGAAATACTAAGGCTATCGTAATTGGTGCAAAGACTCTGGGATCGGACTTCGTTACGAACGGACCCGACAAGGTGCTCTTCGTGCTGCGCGACCCACCGGGAAGCAACTCTTATGCTTATCTTGAGAAGGGTGTGACAGTTACTTCTACAAGTACATATGAGGGAAATGTCACTAACGAGGGAGTATTGAACAACGAGGCAAAGGTTGGTGCCAAGGTCATCACCTTCACCGGTCTTGGTGCCGGAGTGGTGTACGAGAACGACGTGAAGAACGAATTCTCATTCGGTGCTTCTCACAGTGAGACAATCGGTGGTACAGACTCTGACACTAAGACGATGACCACTACCACACGCTTCGAGACAAGTAGCGACCCGCAGTATGTAGGAAGCGACGGCGACCTCTTCGTTGGCTATTCTACCAATATCGGTGTAGGCAAGACCGAAAACATCGCCGTTACTACACGTGAGATGTATCAGGCCAATCCTTCAGAATACGAACTGTTCAGCAATGTTACTCCCGAAAACAGTGAATATCTGCTTGTGAAGACTACTGGTCTGGGACTTTCGCAGAAGTATGGCACTATGTTCACCTATCCGCAGGTGCACATCGAGCAGGTGCTGTTGCCTAAACTTGAGGATGTACGCAACAAGTTGCTGCATCAGCCAGCTGAAGGTATCGACTTCCAGGCAATGGCTGACAACACCAAACTCCCAGTATACGTTTCGAAGTTGGCAGCTGACGATCCTAACTTCGGCAAGAGCAACAACGACAAGGTGTTTAAGGGTGCCAATGCCACCGACCCGATTGACGGACCAAGTTACAAGATCTACACTCCGGCAGGACAGCCGTTGAAGGAGGATACTATCATGTTCCTCAATCAGTCGATTGACAACTGGAAGATGCAGCTTCGCAATAACGAGGAACAGAAGGTGAAGGCAGAACTCATGCAGAACCATTCGTTCCAGGGCGGTGCTTCTTACGAATACTCTGAGGAGTATGAGGTTGGACGCTCGGAGACTCAACGCTTCTCTATCTTGATTGGCGCTCAGTTCACCAACAACTTCGGATGGACACTCAATGGCACTGGTATGGTGTTCACTTTAGACGAGAGCCTTACCACCGAACACGGCGGCGAGTTCTCAACTGAGGAAACTGCACGCCACTGCAAGGGCTACGTGCTCGCAGAGGAAGGCTCTGACTACATCTCTGTAGACGTATGCCGCGAGGCAGGATACAAGAACGGCGACCAGTACATCAAGTACAAGGACATGAAGGATGAAAAGGGACAGACCTTCTCTACATTCATCTTCAAGACCCGTGGCGGTGCTACGTCTTGTCCGTTCGAGGGCGAATACAAGACCAAGTATTACGAACCGGGACAGCACGTCATCAATGAGGCTACCGTTCAGGTGGAAGTTCCGGAGATAACCGTTGAAAAGGACTTCATCGAGAATGTTCCTTCTGGCAAGTCGGCTTACCTCACGCTCTATCTGCGCAACAACTCTGAGTCGCAGGACGACAACTGGTATAACCTCGTTATTGACGATGCCAGCAATCCTAACGGAGCACAGCTGCTCATCGATGGCGCACCGATCGGCAACGGCAGAGCATTGCTCGTACCGGCAGGCGGAACACTCACCAAGACACTCGAGGTGCGCAAGGGTTCGGTGATGAACTACGACAATCTCCGACTGATGCTTCAGTCGCAGTGTCAGTGTGACATATATGACGACGTGACGTTCAGCGTACACTTCACTCCCTCGGCTACTGACGTGAACCTGAAGAAGCCTACCGACAACTGGACATACAACACCAAGTTGGCAACAGCGGAGGTGAACGGCGTGCAGAAGCATTACATGGACGTAGTGATTGACGGATTTGATGTGAACTATGACAACTTCCATCGCATCATGCTTCAGTTCAAGCCGTCGTCGGGCAGCGACAACGACTGGACAACGCTCATGAGCAACTACAACGACCAGACTCTCTTCGACCAGGCAGTGAAGAATGGTATGAATGCAGAGATGATCAAGGCTGCTGATGCCGGTACTATCAAGTATCGCTGGTTTATGGACGACCAGCAGGATCAGCGTTACGACCTGCGCACTGTAGGTACGAGCATGATCAACAATGAAGAGGTATACAACTATTCTGCCGTACACAGCGGCATCAAGGATATGTATAACCCGCGCCTATTCGGTAGCGCTCAGCCAGCTAATGGTGTACTGACGGTCAACGACGAGGTGAAGCTCACATTCAACGAGCCTATAGCCGACGGACTCCTCACCGACAACAACTTCTCGGTGACAGGTATACGCAACGGCGCACAGACCGACCATAGCGTAAGCGTACGTCTTGACGGAAAGAACGACGAACTCGTGTCTGAGTTCCAGCGCAACTGGAGTGGCAAGAACCTCACCATCGAGATGTGGACTCTTGCAGACAAGCCTCAGGACGCTGTGCTCTTCAGCCAGGGCAACGCCAACAGTGCGATAGAGCTTGCAACGACGAGCGACAACCGCTTGAAGGTGAAGGTGGCTGATAAGACCATCGTCAGCGACAAGGCGTTCGACTACGAGCAGGGCACATGGGCACACGTGGCTCTTGTATATAATAATGAAGGAAACGTGTCGGCTTACTATAACTACGAACAGCTTATCAGCGCAGCTGAGGTGGGCGAGTACAATGGCGAGGGCGCTTACGTGTTCGGAGCCAGCGTAGACGGAAGCGGACACTTCGCAGGCAAGATGCACGGCGCCCGTATTTGGGACAAGGTAGTCACACCAGCACGTCTGCAGACCAACTCGCTGACAATGCTCTCAGGAGCCGAAAGCAATCTCATTGCTTACTATCCTATGTCAGAAGCTAAGGGCAGCGTTCTTGCCGACAAGGCACACGGTGCTAACCTTGAGATGCGAGGCGGCGAATGGGCTAACCCCGAGGGACGCGCAGCAGCGTTCAATGGTAAGGACCAGTATCTGAAGCTCTCTTCGGGCAGTTCATGTGTCGTAGACAACAGCATGGACTACACCATCGAGACATGGTTCAAGGCCGACGAGGCTCAGCAGACGGCTACCATCATCTCTAACGGACGCGGCGACGGCGAGGACATGGGCGGTTCGCTCAATCTCTTCGCTCTCAATCTGGAGGAAGGCCGTCTGGTGTTCCACAACAACGGTGTGCGTGTGGCGTGCGACGGTAGCTACGCCGACAACGACTGGCACCACGTAGCTGTAGCTGTCAACCGTACAAGCGGACGCGGACAGATATACGTGGACGGCAAGCTGAACACTTACTTCGAGGCAGCCGACCTTGGTGGCATAGCTGCGGCTTACATACATCTCGGCGCTCGTGTGTGGACTCCTGCCGACAACCTGCAGCAGGAGAAGGCAGACAACTTCTTCAAGGGCGAGATTGACGAGGTGCGTGTATGGAATCTCTACAAGAGCGAAACGCTCGTGGAGAACGGCAACAGCAACCGTCTTGACGGCACTGAGAAGGGACTCTTGGCTTACTATCCGTTTGAGACATACATCGAATGGCAGGGCGTGAAGGAACTGCAGTTCTCTCTGAAAGACCAGAAGCAGCAGGCTGACCCGACGCAGCAGGTGCCTGACGCAGTTGCGGTAGGCGGCGATGTCGAGACCAAGACCTCTGCACCCGTCAAGGCAAAGGGACCGGAGAGCAAGCTGCTCTACGACTTCGTAGTGAACAACGACGCGCTCATCATCAATCTGAAGGAGCCTTACGAGCGCATAGAGAAGACTATCGTGAAGTTCACGGTGGACGGCGTGCGCGACAAGAACGGCAACGAGATTCTCTCGCCGATAACATGGAGCGCATTCATCGACCGCAACCAGCTGAAGTGGAGCGACCGGGCTCTCACCGTAGTGAAGAAGCTCAACGAGGAGAAGACCATCAAGGTGAAGGCACTCAACAACGGCGGTTCAATCGAACACTTCACCGTAGAGAACCTTCCTTCATGGCTTGAGGCAGAACCGGCAAGCGGCACCATCGACCCGACAGCGTCGCAGGACATCGTGCTGACTATCGACCCGAGTCTGAACATCGGCACATACGACGAGACGCTCTATCTGCGTGGCGACAACAACGTGGTGGAGGCTCTGCAGCTCACGGTGAAGGTAGAGGGCGAGAAGCCCGACTGGACGGTGAACGCCGCCGACTTCAAGTATAATATGTCTGTCTTCGGCAAGCTGTATATCAATAAGGTATACTCTTCTGACGACGAGGACATGCTTGCTGCGTTCAGCGGCGGAAAGTGCGTAGGCGTATGCAACAACCGCTACTACAAGCAGAACGACATGTACTACGCCATGCTCACGGTCTACTCTAACGACGTAAGCAGCGACAACCTCGAGTTCCGCATCTGGGACGCAAGCACCGGACAGACCTACATAGCCGAGAGCGAGAAGCCGATAAGCTTCGAGAATAACGCCGTAGTGGGCAGTCCGTCGCAGCCAGCGCTCTTCACGGCGAAGGACTATCGTGTGCAGAACATCACGCTGAACGAGGGATGGACGTGGATATCGACGAACATCGCATCCGACAAACTCTCCGATCTTAACAAGCTGCTTGCCGACGGCAAGTGGACATCAGACGACCAGGTGAAGAACGAGCAGTACGGCTTCGCATCGTGGACAAAGCGCAACGGATGGATGGGACAGCTCACCGCCATCGACAACGACCAGATGTATCTCGTACACAGTTCGCAGCCGCAGAGCCTGCATATCTCAGGACCGGCGGTTGACCCCACCTCGCACAAGCTCACCATACGCGGAGCAAAGGCAGACGGCACAGCGCGCTGGAACTACATCTCGTATCTGCCTTCAGACAACTTCACGCTGAAGGAGGCTCTCGCCGGCTACGACGCCAAGGAAGGCGACATCGTGAAGTCGCAGACGCAGATGGCTATGTACAGCGGCAATCTGGGATGGATAGGCAGTCTGACGTACATGGAGAACGGCAAGGGATACATGCTCCTGCGCCAGTCGCAGGACGACGCTCAGCTGCAGTATCCGTCGAAGACTTCTGTAGGACGCAAGACTAAGGCTGCGATGGCAGCTGCCAAGAACGCTGACGGCACAAACGCTTACTTCCCCTACTCAGCCAACATGACGGCAGTGGTAGAGGTGGAAGGCGTAGAGCTGCAGCAGGGCGACCGCCTTGTGAGCTACGTAGCAGGCGAGCCGCGCGGCTATGCCGAGGCTATAGCTCTGCCCGACGGCAGAACCGTCTTCATGCTCACCATCGGTGGCGACAAGCCCGAGGCTGTTGACTTCACTGTAGAGCGCGACGGCGACGTCGTAGCCAAGGCACCGAGCGCTGTAAGCTATGCTGCCAACAGCAATGTGGGCACCCTCAGCGAGCCGATGCGCATCAGCTTCCTCGGCACCGAGGGCGGACTCTACATCTATCCGTCGCCGTTCTACTCGCAGCTGAAGATACGTGCCACTGTCGGCCGCGACGCCAATACAGATGTATACGTCAGCGACATGAGCGGCAAGCGTATCGTGGCATGGAACGACTGCAACGCTGGCGGCAATGTAGACATCACATGGAACGCCGGCAACATGGTTCCGGCTGGTGTGTATATCGTCAGCATCGCCGTAGACGGCAACGTTTATTCGATGAAGGCTATCAAGAAGTAATATTTTAAAAAGAAAGACTATATGAAATATATAAAGTATTCGTTTCTCGCCGCATTGGGCTTACTCTTCGCACAATGCACCGAAGAGGGCGACAAGACTTATCCGCAACAACCCGCTCCCCAGTGGAGCGTGGTTGAGGAGGACTTCGTAAGCGAGACTCCAACATGGCAGGTGGCGTCTGCCACTCCTGCTTCCGCCCCGATGTGGCGAGCCGACTTCAGCGGCAACGATCAGGCGCCGTTGTGGAGCGACCCCGACAAGAGTGTCTATCCGATGAGCATGACTGCCGTAGTGCGTCTCTCGCCGGTGCTCGAAACGCTTGCCACCGACGGCGACAAGATGGCTGCCTTCATTGGCGGCGAGTGTCGCGGTGTGGCTAAGACGGTGATGAACGACGGCGTGCGCCTCTTCTTCATCCACGTGAAGGCGCCGTCGAGCGAGAAAGGCAATGTGGAGTTCCGCTATTACAGTGCTGCCGCCAAGCGCACGTATGTCTCCGTAGCGTCAGACGTCAGATATGAGGTCGACAAGATTTACGGCACAGCCGACGCGCCCGCCTATCCCGACTTCGAGCAGTCGGGACCCTTCCCCGTACCTACTAAGGTATGGGTGAAGGTGGACAAGGCGAAGCTGCCCTTCAACGTAGCTGCAGGCGACGAGCTGCAGGCGTTTGTGGGCGACGAGTGTCGCGGCATAAAGCACGTGGAGAGCGAGGCTGATATGCTCTACTGGTACGACATCCTCGGACGTGCCGAGGGCGAGCAGGTGATATTCCGCTATTACAGCGCGGAGAAGAAGCAGGTGTTCGTTTCCGAGCAGTCCTTCGTTATCGGCAAGCGCGGTTCGGTGGTTGGTTCTGAGGAACAGCCGCAGACTCTCAGCTTCGTGCCGCAAGGCAGCATGACCGCTTATCTCACCCTTGACGCCGTTACAGGCAGCTATGCCGACAAGAGCGGCGACAAGCTGGCGGCGTTCATTGGCAATGTGTGCGCCGGCGTGGGCGAACTTGTGGGCGAGCAGAACGGCAGACCGGTATACAAGATGGTGGTCAACGGCGTCAGCTCACAGGCGGCGTCTGTAGACATACGCTATTACAGCCATCGCAACAGCTACGTGTTCACGGCTCCTGCATGCCTCGCCTTCGCCGACGGCAAGGTGGAGGCTTCGCCCGAGCAGCCGCTCACCCTGCCTCTCGTTCTCGCCGGCAAGCATCCGCTCAAGATGACAGCTTGTGTGGCATTGCCTCAGAACGTCGTGCGCCAGGCAACGGCAGACGACCTGATGGCTGCATTCGTGGGCGCAGAATGTCGCGGCATGGCAAAGGCAGAACAGGCGGAGAACGGCGAGTATGTCTTCCGCATGGAGATAAACGGCAGCATGGGAGCGGAGGAACCCGTTACGCTGAAGTATTATGCCGCACGCAACAAGTATCTCTATCAGGCTGTCTCGGCTTTCACGTTTGCCGGCGGCGCAAGCTACGGCACAGCTGGCGAGCCCAGCAGACCTGCTTTCCTCATTGTTGAATAAGCTTAAAACCTATCTGTATATATGAATAAGAAAACTATAATAAGCATGGTGCTGGGGTGCATGTCGCTGCTCCCGGCATCTGCGCAGAACGGATGGTTCGTTGAGGCGGGCGGAGGCGTGCAGGCTATCTTCTCGAGCGATGCCGGCAAGCTGCACTTCGGCAAGCGTCTCACTCCTTCATACCACGTCGGCGTCGGCAAGTGGATCACTCCGGCTTACGCCCTGCGCCTGCAGATTGGCGGCTATGCGCTCAACGGCATGTCCACATCCGAAGGACTCTATCTGCGCGACCCGCAGACCGACGGCTCTATATACGGCCCTCACGACCCCGTTATCGACAATGTGACGGTCCGCCCCGACGGCACCTATCGCCATTATCTGCGTTACGTCAACGCTCATGCCGACTTCATGGTGAGCCTCTCGCGTCTGCTCTTCCGCAGCGAGGGCCGCTTCGATGTGCTTCCGGCTGTAGGATTGGGCTACGCCCGCACCTTCGCCTATCGCGGCACGGCGGACGCCAACTCGCTCACAGCCAACTTCTCTATAGCCGCCAAGTACAGCGTGCTGAAGTGCATGGATGTAAACCTTGAGATAGCTTCGGCTCTCATGCCCGACCATTTCGACGGTCGCATCACTGGTCGCAAGTACGAGCCGACGCTCGGTGCAACGCTCGGACTGACCTATCGCTTCAACGCCTCAAAGCCTTGCGCCAAGAAGCAGCGCTGCCATAAGCTCCGTCGTGAAGCCGTGGTCGACACGGTGTACGTGAAGGAGCGGATAGTGGAGCGTCCCGTCTTTAAGGACCGCATAGTGGAGAAGTCGGTTGTGAAGAAACAGGAAGCGTTCCGTCTCGCCTCGGTCAGCTTCGCTTGCGCTTCCGCCAAGCCAGAGAAGAAGCAGGACATAGTGTTTGAGAACATCGTCGAATATCTCAAGCAGAACCCTTCTGCCCGCATCCGTCTCGACGGCTATGCCGACAAAGCCACAGGCAAGGCGCGCACCAACTTGATGCTTTCCATACGCCGCACCGACAGCGTGCGTAATATCCTCATAGAGCGTTACGGCATCGCTCCGTCGCGCATCGAGGCGCAAGGCATCGGCAGCAATGCGCAGCCATACGAAGATAACGATCTTAATCGCGTAGTGATTGTAACAGCACTGCCCGAGTGATGCGTGTTTAGTAAAAAGAAAAAGGGGATATTTCTTCAGAAAAAGGAAGAACTTCTTTAAGAGAAAGGGGAGATTTCTTCAGCCCCAAGCACATTACCGCAGCGTGGTACTTCTGTTTCCGCAATGCGGTAATCTTATTTCCGCTACGCGGTAATGATATTTTCGCTACGCGGTAATCTTGTTTCCAGTCTGCGTTAATCGCATTGACAGGCTGGCAGATGGCTTGTTAAGGCTGGGGGATAGGCTGGTAGATAACCCGATTATCGAGTTATCTGCCAGCCTTTATTTTGCTTATATACAACGAGTTATGTCGAAACTGGAAGATATGGCAGATTTTTTCACGTACATACAACTATTTTGAAACAACAATCCATTGTCCACCTCTACATACGCACCCTTTTGTGGTATGACATGAGCAATGGTCTCGTATGATTTGGTATGTATAAGTTCACAATCAGTATTTACAACCGATTATTACTCAATATTTTATAGATAATAAGTCAGAAATATGGTTGTTATTTTTAATTGCACATTCTAAAAGGTGAAGATTTAACGCTTTTATTGATTATTAACTCAAAAAGGACATCAACTTGGGTCGTTTCTTCTCTTTTCCTTGCTATTCGTTTCCGATATTCCACTTTTGTTTTGGTCTATCTCATATGTACTGCAAAGGTATTGATTTTTGTTTGATATTGCTCCTTGCTTGCTCCTTGTCGTAGATTAATTTTCACACAGGAATTTTTGTTCTCTTTCTATAGGGGCTTGAAACAATCCATTTATTGGAAACAATTAAAGACGGAGCTGGTTTGCCCCAGTGCTTTTTAAGAAACAGGGCAATTATTTTATCTCCACAAAGGCTCTTGTTCCCAATTATGAGGAAAGCCTAATAAACGAGTTCTTACTGATGGGTATTTCGATAAAAGCTGCTTGAAATCTGCAACAAAAGTGTTGCCCATAGAAATGGAGTTAAGCCAATACACCACATAGCAGAGTTGCGGATAAAGTGTTTGTTCACGGAACGAGAAATCCGTAATCCATGTGTTTGGCATACGCATAGGCATCATTGGCTTGACAGGAAAGACCCGATTTGACAGTCTTGAATGATGGGCGCAGCAATTACGAAGTACGGGTCTGGGTACGGATTAAAAGGCTAAGTGATTATTTTCAGTCATTTAGCCTTTTTAATTATCTAATTTTTCCCCACATTTTCCCCACAGCTGTCTATTTATATATTTTAGAAACATATTTTTCCGTAAAGTTATGTACCTTTGTCGGCAAATAAAGATATTCTCGTCAAACAAATATAAATAATATAAACATGGAAAAAAACAGAAAAAAACAAATCGTAGTTTTGAGTATAGCTTTAGTTTGCATTTTCATCTTGGTATTTTCATTGTTCCATAAATCAGCGACAAAAGATAGCGCAAATCCTCCTTTAACAAATGTTTTGACTGATAGCATTTCTCAAATTGTCTCAGCTTGTCCTGGCGAAATTGGTGTGGCGGTTATTGTTAATAACAGAGATACGGTTAAGGTCAATAATAAGAGTGTTTATCCTATGATGAGTGTGTTTAAGGTTCATCAGGCATTAGCTCTTTGTAATGACTTTGACAATAAAGGAATTTCACTTGATACCTTAGTAAATATAAATAGGGATAAACTTGACCCAAAGACTTGGAGTCCTATGCTGAAAGATTATTCAGGGCCAGTCATATCATTGACAGTGAGAGATTTGCTGCGTTATACTCTTACTCAGAGTGACAACAATGCAAGCAACCTTATGTTTAAGGATATGGTTAATGTCGCTCAAACAGATAGTTTTATAGCCACACTCATTCCTCGTTCAAGTTTTCAGATAGCTTATACGGAAGAGGAAATGTCGGCTGACCATAACAAGGCTTACTCTAACTATACATCTCCTCTTGGTGCTGCAATGTTGATGAATCGTTTGTTTACTGAAGGTCTTATCGATGATGAGAAACAAAGTTTCATTAAGAATACGTTAAAAGAATGCAAAACAGGTGTAGATAGGATAGCAGCTCCACTTCTTGATAAAGAAGGGGTTGTTATAGCGCATAAGACAGGTTCAGGTTATGTTAATGAAAATGGTGTTCTTGCAGCTCACAATGATGTTGCCTATATATGTCTGCCTAATAATATCAGTTATACCTTAGCGGTATTTGTTAAGGATTTCAAGGGAAATGAATCACAAGCGTCACAATATGTTGCGCATATATCAGCTGTAGTATATTCTTTATTAATGCAAACTTCAGTAAAATCTTAAACTGCACTTGCTTTGATAATTAATGATAAACAATCTAAAAGCACTCTAATCGTTATCGGAGTGCTTTTAGATTACTAATCAAATTGCTTCTATTATAATTTGAATCCTCTACTTTTTCTTTCTTCCTGTTGCGGCACTCTTGCTCCATATCTAAGCCTGTGCCATTGCTCCCTGAACCAGTCGGCAATCGGCTTCCTGTTTATTGTCAGGTTCAGCCTGCTTTCATCGTCAGGGTCATTTTCCACCCTTAAAATATCATCCTTTATATCAAAGTTCCGCCTGTGTTGCTCGGAATAGATTTTACCGCTACATTTCAGGGCTTCTTTTTTGACTATAAGACTTTCAGTCATTTCTTTAGAGAATTCCAGCATGGCACAAAACTTTTCCATGCGCAGCATTTCCCTGAACATCGGAAACCACCTGAAAGCCTTGTCTATGATTCTGGCGAGCCGTGACAGTTCTTTTTCTTTCATGTCAAGTTCCTGCCTGTGCATTTCTCTGAGATTGTGGATTTGCGTATCATGCTGTTTCTGCATCTGCTGTACTTGGCTCTGCAATTTTTCAATATTGGTGTTCCGTTTTGAAACCTCGTCTTGCAGTTTTTCGTTGGCACGTTCCAGTTCTTTCAGTTTTCCACTCCCGAAAAGAGAAGCAACTCCACTAGTTATGGCTGTCGCTGCCGTGGTGGCTGTCTTCTTTAACTTGTCAGTGCGTATTTCTGATTTCACCTGTTTCAGTTCCTGCTCGGCAAGATTTATCTGTTCTTCTTTGTGCCGTTTGGCTGCATCCATGCGTTGCAGTTCAGCTTTCTGCTTCTCAATGATAAAGTCGTTCCGTTCCAGATGCTCCTTACCAGTGACAGCCTTTGACTGCCCGCGTTCCATCAGCAGGATGTCGGATGCAAGGGTCTGCATCTGCATCATGTCATCGTCATTGAGCTTTCGGCTCTTTCCTGTTTCGTGGTTCATCCAGTCGAAAACGATATGGGCATGATAGTTCGGCTTGAACCATCTGTCCCCGACTTTGAAGCTTTCCCTGTCTTCCGCTTCCGGCTGACCGTTCAGCCAATGCCCTTCATCCTTGTGCAGGAAGATTTGCAGCGGTGTGATTCCCCAGCGTCTTTGACACTCCTCACCGAATTTACGCACGTCTGCCAGTGTGGTGTCCGACCTGACAAGCAGCACTCCTTCACGTATGGGGGAGCATCCCGCAATCTTGACTATTTTACCGTTCTTGCCTTTGCGTTCACGCTCCTTTTCCTGCATGGCACGTCCGGTCTTTTCCTTTACCATCTGTCTGATATTGTCATAATGCATCCGCAAATCCGGACTGCCGAAGTCGGGATTTATCCACTGTTCGTTATCGGTGGATAGTTCAGGAACGACATAGATTCTGGACTCTCCGATGTGGCGCATGTATTCGGCAGTCCTCCTGTTGTGAGCCTCGCTCGATGCGATGTTGCAGGGCTTGATATGTATGCTTGATTTTGTTGCCATAGATACTTGTTTTTTGGTTTGTACTTTATTGTTTGCTTTTCCGCTGTCCGTAAACGCATGGGGTTCTTAGGGGTGCAACCCATAAGCGGAGATTGCAAAGAGAGGGTCACTCTTTGCTCTGGGTTCTCAGGGGAGAAACGCCCTGAGTGGGTCATTAGGGTAAAACCCTAATCCCCTCGGGAGAGCCCACAACTACGTAAGCGGAGCGTGTAGTTATAGTGGGCTATATCAATGGCAAGCCATTGTCTGCAAACTCCAGCCTACGGCTTCCGCTCTCCTCCGTCAGGGAGGTTTTTCATCATCGTTGCCGATTGGAGATGCACCGACCAGCACAAGGTCTAAATCGTCTATCAGTTTTTGCAGGACGGGATTCTTCTCTATCATCCGCTGGAGGATTCTCTCAGCCTCGACCAAGTGGTTGGCTGTACTCATCACCTTGCCCTCCCGTATCTGAAAGATAATCCAATCGGCTATGTCGATATGGGCTTCTTTTTGTTTCGGGGTGGCATTCCTTTCGATGATGTCCGAAACCACCACCTTACAAAAGTACATGCTCTCGGCTCGCTGTTTCCACTCGGCATAAGCATCGGCATCGGGAAAGAGAAGCACGGTTCGCCCTGACAGTACACGGAGTTTCTCTTCTCTCATCTGACTCTTACCACCCGTAGCCAGCCATACATAATCGGGGAAAATAGCAGAACCGATAACGGCACTCTTCTCGGATTCCACCAAGACCACCACCTTGTCGGGATGCGTTTTCAACAAGTGTTCCCCGAAAAGGCATTGGGATAGTTGCCAATCCTCTGCCAACACACGCTGCTTTTTCAATATGCTGTGTATCCAGTTCACTGCCGATGTCTGTCCTCCCTTGATACGGTGTCCGTCTTCGGGATTGTACTGCATCACCTTTCCCGTGCGTACCTTGCCCGTCCTGTCTATCTGCCAAAAGATAACAGAGCCGTCACGGGTAGCCCCCAAACGGTATTCCTCCAACAACCGCTTCAACACCTCTTTCGCCTTGTCGCCATAGTAGGAAGTAAGGAGTGTGAAGAGGAAACGGAAGAAATTGCTACGCTCGCTTTGCGACTTCTCCACATAGTGAGGGGGAATATAGCCGATGGCTGTCGGCTTACTTTGCTGCTTCACTTTCTTCTGCTCTGCTCTTTGCCTGTCAAAAGAGAAATCATTGGTAGTTCTGTGTTCAGGATGCTCTTGAAAATACTCTTTCGGAGTGTAGTGATACCCACAACCGCTTTCGTGGTTACATCTGCCGACCGATGGATGCAACGGCACATTATTTTCGTCCACGTAATAGACGAAAGAATGCCTGTCTCCGCATTTGGGGCAGGTATGCCGTGTTGCCGTTCCTTTATACTTCTGTAATGAATAATTGCCCATAGCTTAGTCCGTTTTTGATGGTTGATTGTCGGCTGTCCCATCCTGTCCCATTGTCCCACACTCTAAGGGTTGGGACAGTGGGACACTTGGGACACCTGCGTTTTTACTCTCTTTGCTGCGCTGGATGATACGGTTTACGGTGGACTTGCCACAATTCACCTGTGAGGCTATCTCCCTGACGGACTTGCCCGATTGGGAGAGTTGCAGAATTTGGCAATCCCTTTGGCTTGATTCATTGTCGCCCAATTTTTTCAAGTGTTCCTTTTCCGTGGAATAGCCCCTGAACACGAACTGCAAGAAAGCATCCACCTTGTCAATCTCGTAAACGATTACATTATCCGCATCATGAGAGAACGTGCCATAGCGCACTTTAAGCTGCTTCACATAGCGAAGCCCTCCGTCTTGGGCACTTTTTCCAATGGTGAACACGCTGTCAAAGAAATTGTAGAGCCGTTTGCTTCCGGCAAGGTCGTTGGATGTGATGGGACAATCCAAAGAGCGTTTGGGCGTATGTGCTAGGACAAGGATAGAGAGCGCATATCTCTTTTTGAGATTGTTCAGCTGAATCATCAGCCGTCCTGCGGCATCGCCTTTCTCCATGGCGCAACACAGGTAGGTAAGATTGTCAATGATGAAAATCTTGCAGTCGGTCTGCACAGCCATCTGTTCAATGCCGCCTATGATAGCTTCCTCAAAGTTGGCATCCAAAAGCTGGTTGCAGTCAATAGACACCCGATAGAGTTTGTCGGGAAAGGTGTAGAGCTCTCCATGCTCGTTGGTATAGCGGAGCTGGAACTGCTTTTCGGACAGTTCAAAGTCCAGATACAGCACATTGTCGGTTCGGGCGATGCGGTCGGCTATCTGCACGGCAAGGATGGACTTGCCCACGTTGGAATCGGCAAACAAGCAGGAGAGTTCCCCCTCGTACCAAAAGCTGTCCCACAGCGCACGGGGCGTAGGCAATAACGATGCTTCAAGAATGGTTTGGTTTGCCGTCTTGATATTCATCATGCCTACACTGTCGGGCATACCGTTATGCGCTTGGGATGCTTTTGTGAGGTCGCCACGTATCAGGTTGATATAGTTCTTATCCTCTTCCATATCATTCACCAGTTACGTGGGTTGGGCTTGCGACGGTGGGAAGAGGATAAGGACTTGTTCAGTTCCTCGTCTGACAACGGTATGGGATTCTTTCGGGCGGTTTCCAGCCACTTGTCCAGTTCGTCACGGTAAAGGCAATAGCGTTTGCCGGGCTTGGTGGCAGGGATTGTCCCTTCTGACAGTTTCATGTAGAGCGTACCCTTAGGGATACCTAAATACTCTGCTGCCTCGTCCACAGACATGGGCACGTGGGTGTCCACCGTTTTGGCATTGTTCACACTGCGCTGCTCGGCGAGCAGGCTTTTCAGGCTCATCACTTCGTCTCGAAGCTGAGCGACAACCTCGGGGAGGTCGTTGAAGGTAAGAATTGATTTTTCCATTCGCGTACTCGTCTCTTTTGTAAGACTTGGCGCAAAGGACTGAAATGATATATCCGTGAATATCTCCACGACACGTCATTGCAAAATAATTCCCGAATAATTAAGCCCAGCCATAAATGACGGGTAAAATTACTCGGGAAACGATGTAAAACAGGCGGTTATGAGTTACCGGATGGTTGTCGTTGGTGTCGTGATTATCCTAATTCCGCACATAATCCTCGGGATAGTGGAAATCAAGTTTGCCGTTTTCGGGTTCATCAATGGGAATTTCCGTCTTTAACGGCTCTACCTTGAAATTCTTGATGGTTGATAAGTCTGTATCAGCAAACGATTTCGGGAAAAGGGCTTTGATGAACTTGGCACGGTTATCCCCATTGTAGTATCTCTTGTACAGGAAACGCTCAGAGATATTCCATACGAAGTGACGGAGTGGAATGTTGTTGATGTCTTTGGTAAACGGTCTTTGTATGGGCTTCGGGGTATAAGTGTTAAGATTCATCCATTTGTCCACCTCAGTACAGATGTGGTTCACGGTTTCTTGGTCGGCAATGCGAGGCAGGTAATAATGGCAATACTCCATGACCATGCGGATGCGCTCTTCCTTTTCCCGTTGCTCTCTGCTTGCGTAATTGGCACGGTTCTTTTCGTGAAGATCCGGGGCGATAGTAAGCTCTATCGGTTGTGTTTGGATAAGTGTCTCTTCTTTTGTCGGGGATGATTCGGGTACAGGCTCAGGGACTGATGTAGGTCCAGGCACAGATGTGGCTTCTTCAAGTGTATTTTGTGACAGTTCTTCCTGCACCTCTATGGCTTCGGCAATCGTTTCTTTCTTGCCGAACTTGATTTTGTAGATTTCGTATGTATCAAAGATAAGTGTCTGAAAGGAGAGATAGAGCAACCATCCCAACAGGTTACAGCATACGAATACTATCCACCTGACAAAGTTGTCTTGGTTGAAGCTGTCCGCTATTACCAGCGTGGCAATGGAAGATATTAGGACGATGGCGAAGCCGACAAAGCCCAAGATGATGTATTTGTCCTTGATTGATGATTCCATATTTCGTTGAGAGATTGAATGTTCCTGTATTATTTTGTGCAAAGTTAATGCTATTTTTCCCAATTACTGCCCGTTATTTGCGGTTAGAACGGTCTTTTTCAATGTATTTCACGAAATGTCATCATATCATACTCTGTTTCATACTCTGAGGGGCTTATAAATGGTGGCATCAAGCCAAAAACATAGAGGGGCGATTATAGCCTTGTAGCCATAACCGCCCCTCTGAATACCTGTCAATGTGAGACATTTATGCCTCCTTGCGCTTCAAGGTTATCTTGTCCACCACCTGACACATCTGCTGCGCTGCTATCTTGGAATAGATTTGTGTGGTGGTAATGTTCTTATGTCCGAGATAGGCTTGGATGACAGCCATGTCCGTTCCCATTTCCACGTGCAGGCTTCCGAAGCTGTGGCGGGTACAGTGAAAGGTGATTTTCTTGGTTATCCCTGCTGCCGTGAGCCACCGTTGGAGTGGTCCTTGCAGCATCTTGTCCTTGAAATCCTCAAAGATAAGTCCCTCGCCCCGTTCTCCCAGCAGTCCATAGGCTTCATCACTGATGGGGTTATGCACTATTTCTTTGGTTTTCTGCATACGGGTGGTAACGAACATCCTGCCGTTGGTGTATGGTTGTATCTGCTGCCACGTGAGCTGTCTGATGTCGCTCTTTCTCAGTCCCGTAAGACAGGCGAAAAGAAAAGCTTTTTTCAAGACCTCCTCCTCACAGGGTGTTTCGGCAAGCCGTATCAGTTCCTCTTGGCTCAAATGCTCCCTGATGGTGGGAATGCACTCGATGCGGTCTAAGAAGCCGTTTGGGTTCTCCTTTATCTTCCTGTCACGGTAAGCGGTGTGCAGCACGGCACGGAAAGTTGACCAATAGCCTGCTGCGGAGTTGATGTGCAGCTTTTGGTTGGTGTGGATGGATTGGGGTGCATCAAGCAGGTATTCCATGAACTTGCGGCACAAATCCACATCCACCTCCTCAAAGGTGCATTTGCCGTTCACGAACCGCTGGAAATGCTTGTATACGTGCTGCCACTTGATATTCTTGCGGTCAGCCAGTCCTTTGAAATAGGCAAGGAAATCGCCCTTCATCTTGGTCTTGTCAAAAAAGCCGTTGTTTTCATTGAAAATGGCTTCGTAGCGCTGGTTGCGCAGGATGACCGCTTTCTTCATCATGCGTGCGTTGAAGTCCCGTTCCTGCTGGTTTGCAGGTTTGGCGAAGATGTAAATTCCTAAGGCTTCACGTGTAATCACTCTCATGGTGACATTGTCACGGTAGCCGGGATAGTAGTCAAGGCATAGTGAATACTGTGTCCCGTTCTTAATCTTGCGCTTACGCAAGGTAACTGTTTTGCATTTACTCATAATAATTATGTTTTAATTGGTTGTATACATTTTGGAGTTGTATCCATGTTTCCGATGGCAAAGGAACAACGTGAAATATCCGTGAATACCTCCACGATACATCATTTTGAAATAATTTTCGATAATCCCGATTTTTCACGGTTATTTGTTCCTTTCAGCCATGACACGCTCCACATCTGAGCGCAAAAGCAGGTTTTTCACACCCACCTTTATCTTTTCGATGTGCTTCACCTTGACGATATGGCAGATGTTGGCTGACGAAAGACCATAGATTTGCTGCACCTGCTCAACGGTATAGTAGCGTTCATCGTTCACAAGGTCAGTTCTGCGGAGTTCGTTCAAATGTGATTTGGAGTAATAGGTACGCCCGTACTCTCTTTTAGTGGGTATCTTATGGCGATAGGTGTAGGCACGGAGTGCGGTCGGCTTCATGCCGAACAGTTCCTCCACCTCCTCGGTCAGTAGCCAGTCGGTAATTTCGCTAATATCAACTGCCACACCGAAAAACTCGTCAATATGCTTCTTGCTGTAATAGTTCTTTCCTGCGATACGGCAGATGGGGATATGGTTACGCTTGGCGGAAGTGTAAAGCCATGACTGCTTTACCTTAAAAAGGGACATCACCTCCTCGCCCGAATAGAAGTCCAACACTTCTTCGCTTTCCTTTTCCCTTTTTTCTCTTTTGGCAGGTAAGGAAGATGAAGATGATTTCCTTGGTGTGGAGGTGTTGCCGGGCAGGATGCGGTGATAGGGATTGCCCTCCAACATCTGCTCGATGTCGGCTCTGCGGATGAATGCCATGCGGTTGCTGATGCGTGAGGCTTTCAGCTTGCCGATGGCTACAAGTTTGTAAATGTACTGTCGGGAACAGCCCATGAGGATGGCTGCTTTGGAAAAGGTGAGATACTCCTGATGCTGTATCTCCATCAAGGGTTGGGCGACTTTGAAGAGGTTGTTCTTCTGCATCACTCTGGCTCGTTTGGCTTCTGCCTGACAAGCCTCACTGCAATATCTTTGCATACCGCTTCGGGTTACAAAGGACTTGCCGCAAAAACTGCATTTTCTGGTTGCTTTCATACCGTTTTATCGTTTAATGGTTCATTTCTTCAATCCTATATCTCTGAAATGGTAAACGGATGTGAACGGAAGTCAACCATTGTCGCTTTTCTACACAGTGTGACTGTTTCCGCATATCGGGGCGGTTATTGTCGCTTGTCGTAAACGGTTGTAAACCCTTGTCAACTGTCTGCACGGTGTGACAAAAAACAAGCCCCGCAAATTCTCCACGTCAGAAATACGTCTCAAAAATATGTGGAAATTTGGGAAGCGACAAATGGCAACCGAAAAGTGTTAAATTTTAGAATATGCTGGTAATTAAAGATTTACACTCGGATATTTCTGATTAGTTTTGGTTGTTCTATGGTTATAAATACAGTCATAGAACGCACTGACCTTAATCGCTTCTACACCATTGGGAATATTTATCTCTTCGAGAAGACGACAATTATCAAAAGCGAATCTTCCGATATAATATACAGAACTGGGAATAGAGACCGACTTGAGTTCGTAACAACATTCAAAAGCATAGTCACCGATTTCAACCACTTTTTTCTTTTTGCCGTTCCATTTTACTTCAGATGGAATTTTGATTTTGCCCGTATATTTCTTGTCGCCATGGGTCACGACAGCGTTGCCGTAAACGTCATAACAGTAGTAGATGCCATCCACCTCAAAGTCGTAAGCATAACTTGCCATGGCAATTACGGCCAGTAAAAAAGCCGTGAAAATTCGTTTGGTGTTGATCATAATCATTTAGTTTTTGCTGCCATCGAGCTCCTTGGATGGCAAGTTTGGTCTGATATGGTTCCGTTGCGTATGGTCGGAGGCAGTGGAGCTCGTCTCGCGGCAGGGTGTCTGGGGTGCAAGACACGGTCTCGTATATACGCAAAATCCCCTCGCCACACAATAACTGCTAATATTGCATGGAAGGGGGGATCGCTGCAAACATACATATTATTATAATATGTTCCAAAGGAATGGGAGATTTTTTACCCATCCTAACCTTCCCCAAGGGAAGGAACAGGTTACTCCGAATATTGGTTTTAGCCCCCACCTAACCTCCCCCGTTGGGGAGGGACAGATACCATTGCCTGTCTGATTGTTGTCTATAGCCAGCTGATTATCAGTGGCTTGTCAGTAACAAGAGTAACCTTTGTCAACCAGTCCTTGACAGTAACGTAGTAACCAGCATCTCCCCTTCGGGGGAGACCGAGAGGGGGCTGAAATGATTGGCTGAAATCATAGGCAGAGTAATTTGTCATGATATATATGAACCGCTTTCCGCTATCAGCCCCCACCTAACCTCCCCCGTTGGGGAGGGATAGATACCATTGCCTGTCTGATTGTTGTCTGTAGCTAGCTGATTATTAGTGGCTTGTCAGTAACAAGAGTAGCTTTTGTCAACCAGTCCTTGACAGTAACGTAGTAACCAGCATCTCCCCAACGGGGGAGACCGAGAGGGGGCTGAAATGATTGGCTGAAATCATTGGCAGAGTAACTTGTTCCTTCCCTTGGGGAAGGTTAGGATGGGTTTGAGACCGAGAGGGGGCTGATGTTCAGTTGCAGAGTAACTTGTTCCTTCCCTTTGGGAAGGTTAGGATGGGTTGCCCTTTGGGAAGGTTAGGATGGGTAGCCTTTTAGGGAAGGCTATGATGGGTTTGAGACCGAGAGGGGGCTGATATTCAATACATAGAAACCAGCCATGGGCATTATTCCTCAAGTTCAAACTGCGCCACCAGTGGCAGATGGTCGCTGAATCCGTTGGCGTATCTGTATCCGTTGTAGGTCCTGAAAGGTTTCATCCCGCCAAACTTCTCGTCGCTCTCCATCAGAAACGGCAGGTCGTTGACGAAGCATCCCTTGAGCCTTTCCCTCATCCTGTGGCTCACGAGGATGTGGTCGATGCTCTGCCACATGCCCTGATATTTATACGTGCCCTTAGCCCCGTGGCTCCCCTTGACGCCAGCTGACACCTCCGACAGTCTGCCGGCCTCAAGAAAGCGTATCGACTTGTCCTTCGACTCATCATTGAAATCACCCGACACGATAATCATCGGGTCGGGGTGTATGCTGCGTATGGAGTCCACCGATGCCATCAGCCGCTGCATCACCTGCATCCTGTATGGCGTTGTCTTGCTTTTGCCCGAGAAGCGGCTCGGCGCATGGAGCACGAACACATGGATGGTGTCACCGCTCGCCACTTCGCCCGTGGCATACAGTATGTCGCGCGTAGGCCGCATCCCCTTCGGCGGCGTCACCCTCAACGGATAAGAGTCAATCAGCCGGAACGACATCGGTGAATACAGCAGAGCCACGTCGATGCCACGCTGGTCGGGCGAATCTGTCATCACATATTCATATTTCGCGTTTCTCAGCAGACCGCGTTTCGTGAGATAGTGCAACACGGAGTCGTTCTCAACCTCGCATAGCGCCACGAGGTCGGGAATCAGGTCAGTGCCCCTTTCGTCCTTGTGTCCACAAGCCAGAATCTCCTTGGATATGTTACCCAGTTTCTTCCAGTATCTGTTGGAGTTCCAGTGGCGCGGACTGTCGCTCAGGTATTCCGTGTCCTGCTTGAGCGAGTCGTGTGTGCAGTCGAAGAGGTTTTCGCAGTTTAGCTGCACGAAGGTGAATATTCCGAGAATCAGCGATGTAAGCATAGAGTGTAGATGTTAAGTCCCAAACAGCCGATGACCGATTGGGATTAATCCCCAAGCAGCCTCAAAACCGATTGTGAGAGTATGCGTTGCAAATATACTTCATAATTGTTGAACCCCAATCGGTCATTAGGCCGTTTAATGTATATTTTTAATAACTGCTTGCAGTCTTTTGCTTTTTATAAGGCATCTTTTGCTCGTTTTTAATTCGCAATAGCCCACTATTACTCATTAAAAGCCAAACAAAATCCACTCTTCTAAAAAAACAAAATCCAGGCAAACCCTAATGACCTCTAAGTTTGCAGAAGATTGCGACGAAGTCGCATAAACTCCAAAA
>ERZ791617.168-NODE-168-length-52772-cov-2.84212_pt1 | contig 52772 bp, 91 predicted proteins | sample MGYA00510272_ERZ791617 | MGnify/ENA primary metagenome ERZ791617 (study PRJEB30046, sample SAMN00715200) | human gut metagenome | study: EMG produced TPA metagenomics assembly of the A metagenome-wide association study of gut microbiota in type 2...
TATTATTTTATGAGGATATAGATTTAATATTTAAAGCTATTAAAAAGTTTTCTAAACAAGTAGAACCTATATATTGTTTATTGTCTTATAACGAATTGTTTGAAGAAATAATAGAAAGATTGGAAAAGCTGATGTAATTGAAAATAAAAAAAATAAATATAAAAGTTACTAATGGAATTATTGAAAATTGTACTAATTATGAAGAAATAAATTTGTTGTCTGATATTTCTTCTATAACAAATGATTTTATTGATTCAATTAAATTCCAAATAGATAATTTGTATGAAGCTAAAAAGAATTTAGATAATAATATAAAGTTATTAACAAATATTATTGATTAAAGGAGTGATATGATGTCAGATACAACAAATCCATATTTATCTGAAATAGAAAAAATGATGTTATTAGATAAAGCAATCAAAGAAACTTTATCTAATATAGAAAACTTAAATAAATGTAATTCTACAAAACTTTTATATTTAATACTTGTAAAAGAATTATGCGATAGTGTTGTTCCAATTACTGATCCAGGTTTAACTATAACTTCAATGGACTGTACTAATAGAATAATGAATTTATATATAACAGGATTAGATATTAAATATAAAGAGAAGCCTTTTAGAATAGATTTTTTGATACAACCTTTTCAAAATACTTATGTTTTAACATTAACAATTAAATCTTTTTTATTTGAAGAAAAAGAGAACTTCTTTTCTATTGAAGAAAATATAAATATCTTGGATGAAGAGTTTATAGAAAAAGAAAAAACAAAAATTAAAACTATGTTAGATTGCATATATAACAAAACTGTTAATTTTGAAAATTTCTTTAATTTATTAAGAAAAAGGATAGAAATAGATGAATAAAAATCATCAATTAACACTATCAAATTTTGAAGAAATAGTAAATAAAGATAAAATATTAAAAGGCAATATTAATTTCATAAAGGAGCTGATTAGAATTGAAGTTTAAATCAAAAAAAACAATTAAAGTTAAGGCTGAACAATTTAATGATACAACAGAATCTATATATAACATATGTAGAATGTTTCCAGAAAGTGATATAAGAGTAAATTACAATAATAAAAAAAGACCTTTTATGACAATACATATTGCTGGTGGAAGACTTTTTAACTTGTATCCTACAGATTGGATAGTTAAATTTCCTATTGAGTGGGTAGAAGAAGTTGATAAATTTAGAGTTATTGATAACAATACTTTTGTTAGTAATTTTGAGGAGGATATGGATGAAAATAAAATTTAAAGATAATATAATTTCTCAAGCAGTTCAATTTACAGATACAGAAGCAAGTTTAGAAGAAATAAAGAAAATATTTCCCGAAGCAGAATTAATCGAAATGAACAGATTAGGGGATTTAATTAAAGAGTTAATAATTAGAACTAAAACTAAAGATTTTGTTGTTCCTAAGAATTTTTGGATAGTTAAGTATCCAGAGATAAATATAATTAATAATAATCAAGACAATGTACAGGTATTTGCAGATTATGTTTTTAAACTATTATTTGAAGAGGTGAAAAAATAATGTTAGTCAAAATAAAGAATCAAATATTTGAAGTATCAGAAATAGCAGCTGATGTTATATCAGATGATGATTATGTTATACAAGCTTTATTCAAAGCAACTAGTTGTATATTAAATGAGTATAAACAAATTGTAAATTTAAATACAGAAGATATTATAGAACTTTACCAAAAAGCTTTGTCGTGTGCAAAACGAGATATTGTTATACGTAAATATATACAAAGAGAAATATTAGATTTAGATTAGGAGTGATACAAATGTATATAATAAACCCTTGGTTCTTTTATCTAGTAGAAGTAATTCCGAAAATAGGAACATCATTATTATTTATTTCAATAGGTGGTTTATTCATATCTCTTCTTTGTTTAGCATGTTTTGCTGGAGAAGGAGAAGATACAAGTACTCCTAAAAAATATTTAATAGCTTTTGTAATAAGTTTTATAATCTCTATATTATTTCCATCAAAAGAAACAATATATAAAATGGGTATAGCTTCTATTACGACAAAAAATAATATTAAAATAGCAGTCACAGAATCAAAAGAACTATATAATTTTTTAAAAGATGAAATTGCTGATGCAGCAAAATTCATAATAGATTATCAAAACGAAGAAGGAGAGAAAAATGATAAAAATTGAGAATATAGAAGTGTTTAACTTTAAAGGAGCTATTAGAGGAATGAGAAATCCATTAGAGAGTTGGCTAAAATCTGACTCAAAGGTAAATCCTGATGGAACGTTCCAATTAGGACCAAATGATCTAGGGTTAATGAGAAGATTATTTTTAGCAGGAAAAGATCATAGAAAATTCACTAGACAGATACTTATTAGCTTTGATGTTACAGCCCCTTTATATTGGTTTAAAGAATTTGATACTTACAAGATAGGTACAACAGCTAATTCAACAAGTACAATGCATAAAATACATTCCAAAGTATTTACAAAAGAAATGTTTGCTTGGAATACCGTTGAAGATAGTAGCACTGGTGATTTAATTCAATTAAATCGTGATAATACTTTATATACTCTAAATAAATTAAGAGAAACATATCTTGAAACTAAAGATAAAGAAGTTTGGAAACTTTTAATTCAAGCTTTACCAGATAGTTTTATTCAAAAAAGACATATTACTTGTAACTATGAAGTTATTTATAACATGTATTTCTCTAGAGTCAATCATAAACTTACTGAATGGAGAGAGTTCTGTAAAGTTATGTCTGCAGAATTACCATATTTTAAAGAAATAGCTGAAATAGAAGATTAATAACATTCCCCTATATCTAAAGGTATAGGGGTTATTTTTTTTATAAAGGAGTGATATGAGTGAGAAAAAGAAAAAGAATGAAAGTAATAAAGAAAGTTTTGTTGCACCATATTAATGACATGTCTGAATTAAACAGATATGCAAGAGAAAGAATGGAAAGAGATATATTCTTTTTTAAACCTGAAAATATATATTTTAAGTTAAGCAGAGATATTGAATCTAATTGCCAAATGTGTTGTATGGAAAAATATTGTGGTTATTTAAGTTATGGTAAAAATCATTATAAAAATCGTTATTTGAATTGTTTATCTATTGATTATTTCGAAGAATTATCTGAAATTGAAGTGATGATGCTTATAGGAGAATAAAATGAAAGTTTATGAAAAATATAATTTTTTAGATAGCGGAGATTTAAAACCTAATGAAATAATTAACTATGGAGGAAATTATCTACAAGTTAAAAATCAAACAAAATATGATTCTTGTTCAAATTGCTTTTTTAATAACAATAAATTTGGATATCAATGTTTCGAACATGTTATATGTATAGGATATGATTTAAGTTACAAATACATAGAATTAACAGAAATAGAAAGATTAATATTATTGGAGGAGGAAAATAAATGAATATGAAAAAAACAATAGAAGAAGCTAAAAAAGCTTTTAAAGATGCTTATGGTTTAACACCTATCATATGTGAACTAATTAAAGAAAAAAAAGGTGTATATGAATTCTATGTTAGTAGTGGGAAACAAGGAACTTTGGTAACAATAAAAGATGCAACATTTGTAGATGATTTTGATCCTAATAAAGAATATAGACACAATGATTCTTTTGTATTAAACAAAATAAACTATATAACAGTTATTACTAAAAACGTTTTTAACTATGATACATGTAAGATTTGTCAGATGGATAAAAAGTTTTGCAAACATATTAAATGTAATAAGAAAAGATTTTTTGTTAAGTTAGATAAATTTGAAGAAATATAATGGAGGAATTATGAAAGAGATAAAAGAAAGAGGATTTGAATTTAAAGGTTGGAAATTAGGGCAAAAAGTAAATTTAAAAAATGAAACTGGAATATATGAAATAATTGGATTCTCAATAGACAGATTTGATGGAAGTTTTAGTATTGCTATTAGCAAATATGATTTTTGGTATAACATATCTGAAAGTGGTGCTAGTAATTTAATTTATTGTGAAAATGAATATAATCATTTTACATGGGTTCTTCCAGAAGAAATTGAGTTATTACATAAATCTAAAATAGAAAAATTAGTAAATTTTAGAAAATTTATAATTAGTGCAACAAAAGAAGATTTAGATAATGATTTAGAAGGAGCTTTAAAAAATTGGTTAGATCCAGTAATAGATGGTTTAACGTTTGAGAAGTGATAAAAATGGTAATTCATAAAACGATAGAAGATTTTTTTAAACGAAAAAGAACTATAAGAAATAAAAATTTAATTATAAAAATCGAAAAAGATGTATACGGAATAAAAGAACCTACTAGCAAAGAATGGATAGAATATCATGGTAACAATATGAGTCAATGCGAACATTTTTGTGATTTTTATGAAGAATGTATTCAATATTCAAAAGAAGAATGCAAGTTACATAGAAACTTATTTTTTAGAAAATTATCAGAAATTGAAGCTTTAATGTTATCAAATAAAAAATAAGGGAGTGACATGAGTGATAAAAATAATGAAATGTGAAAATGAATTAACATTCGAAATATGTACTGATGAAGCAAGGTTTGATTTTCATATCATAATCTATGAAGAAGATATACTTACTACTTTTAAAATAGATAGTTTTGAAACTACTATTATGAATTATTTTAGTGTAGAAGATCTACCAGATTATTTTGCATTTGAAGAATTAACAGAAATAGAAACTTTAATAATGTTTGACAAGTATAAAAATGATTTAATTAAAATGTGTAATAAAAAAAGTAAAGAATTTCTTTTAAGAGAATTTAGAAGTTTAGAAATTGTAGAAATATTTAAAAAAACATTAGAAAATTGTAACAAATAAAATTAAAAGGTATAGTGTTCATATGATTTTAGATATTAGAAAAATGAAAACAAATTTGTTGAGTTTTTGGAGGTTGCATCCATCTGTTTTTACTCAACAATCTCATTAAGGTTATAAGGGGTGTGTCTCTCATTTACAAATCCTCTTATGGTTATCCTCAAACCAGTGATTGCAGAAGACCCTTTGCAGTGGTAAATGGTAAAGAGGCAAGGTTGGAGTTCACTGGCATGTACATGCCGAGAATGATTAAAATAAAACCTTTGAGGACAAGGGAGTGATGAGTTCGTTGATGAGGTTTTGCTACATTTTTTTCATTTTTCTGAAAACACAGGAGAAACTATGCCCTTTAATACAACAATATGAAGAACTAAAAAGACTAGTATAGCTAATATGTTTAGTAGCTAATATGTAAATATTAAAACTACTATTGATTGTTACAAAACGTGTTTTTACCATTCAGAAAAAACCTTTCTGAATGATAAAAACCAACAAGCGTTGCATTTGATGGCTATTACTGTCTGATAATTGCTGATATGTCTTCATGAAGATGTTAAGCTTGTTGAGTGATGATCAACGAGCATAACGTTACAAGCCGCTTCCTTTGTTGGAGCGGCTATTGAAAGCAATGTTAAATATTGTTGCTTATCTGTATTGTTTAGCGGCGTAAAGATAATATATATTTATTACTATTGTAAAAATCTAAATCAATTAAATGTTTTAAAAATTGTATCGATACAACTTAAAGAATACTATTGAATAATAAAGATGTTTTCCATTTAAGAAAACATTTAACACGAATAATGATATTTTAAAGGAGGATATATGAAGAATTTAAAAGTGTTTTCTTCAATAGATTTAAGTATTTTGACGAATATTGATATTGAAACAATTATTCGTGAACTTAGAATTGAAAGAGAAATTCTTGGTAGTTGTGATGATATGTTTAAAGAATTTCAGACTGTACTTAAGGATAGGTCTGTTCAAAATTATTTGCCATATTTTCTATTTACAGTTAAAGGAGCAATATATATTTTAAAGAAATATGGATTAATTGAAGAAAGTAAAAGAATTGCATTAATTGATAAAGATGTTGCTATTACTATAAATGACTTTTATGAATCATTTATAGAGTATAAGCAAGTAATAGTTGAAAAGAAAAAAATTGTTAAAAAGAAAAATAAGATTAATTATCATAAAAAGTTTTTTACAATAACAGAGATATGTGAACCATTTGATATTGGAGCTTCTAAAACTAATAAGCTATTAGAAGAATTAGGTATTATTCATAAATATAAAGAAGAATGGGTATTATCTCCTGGATATCATAGATTAGGTAGAAATCTTAATACTGGTTATTATCATAATCAAATGATTAATTATGGTAAAAATAAATTAAGGTTTAATATTGGTGGATTAAAATATATTAGGAATATACTAAAAACTCATGGAATAAAGTTAAAGGCAGACAAATAAGTCTGCTTTTTTAATTGGAAGTGATAAATATGAAAATACAAACTGATTTAGAGCATAGAAATTATGTTGATGTTAATGAAATCTTTAAATATAAAGATAGTTATTTGAGGGCAGTTGAATTAACAGGACATTCTTGTTCAGATTGTTATTTTGCTTATTCAACAGAATGCGATAAAGTGCCATGTTGTACCCTCGATAGTAATAACATTATGTTTCAAGAGTTATCAGAAATAGAAGTTTTAATATTAAAAGGTGACAAAAATGAAAATAGTTAAAAGAAAAAATGTTAAAGAATTACATCTAAATCCAATAGAGATAGATGAGATTGTATTTCTTGAAGAAGAAAACATATGTCTGCATTTAGTTAAAAGTAATAACGCTTATTGCAATGATGATTGCTATTTACAAGATAATTGTCCTCATACATGGGATGGAGTTGGTTGTAGGTTCTTCTATCATTTTGAAAAGTTAAACGAAATAGAAATATTAATATTAAATGATAAGGAGTGATTAAATGTATATTGATTTAAAGACTTTAGTAATGGTTTTAATTTATGTTTTGATAATTATTGTAGCTGTTACTGATGCAGAAGTTAGTGCACCAGTAGGAATAATATTATTTGGGTTATTTACAATATTCGTTTTGATGTTAGTTTAAAAGGATTATGTTATGAAAAATCATATAGAAGTAGGAGATATTATTGAATATCAAAATAAATATTTATTAGTAAAAACACAAAAAGATTGTAAAGGATGTTTTTTTGATTGTGAAGGAACAGATCGTTGTAATAAATCAAGCGATTTTGGTTCTTGTTATTTAAAAGAAGAAACAATTATTTTTAAAGAAATATCAGAAATTGAAAAATTAATATTAGAAGGAAGTAATAAGAATGGGAACTAGAGGAATTTATGGTTTAAGAAAAAATAAAAAAGATAAAACAAGTTATAACCACTATGATAGTTATCCTTCATGTTTAGGAGAACAAATGTTTGATTATATCAAAAGACATTCTATTGAAGAAATGAATGGTTTGTATGATAGGTTAATGCTTGTAGATGAGAATAAGAAAATATCTGAGCTAACAAAAGAAGAAAAAAATGGATTAGAAATTCTTTTCTCCTATAATGATAAAAATGAGTTAATAGATGAAGATATGTATTCTCTGTTAAGAAACTTTCAAGGAGATTTAGAAAAGTATGATAGATATCATACGGTAAATATAATGTGTGATAGTCACAACTTTATAAAAGATTCTTTGTTCTGTGAATATGGATATATTATCAATTTAGATACAAATGAGCTAGAAGTATTTGAAGGTTTTCAGAAAAAACAACAAAAGACTAATAGATATGGTTGTGAATGTAATAGAGGATATTATCCTTGCAAAATAATAAAGAAAATCAAAATAGATGATATTCATAATTCTGATAAAACATTAGAACAATATCTTGAAAAATATTATTAAAAGGAAGTGATTTGAATGATTAGTAAATTAATATTTTTAGCTTTAATAGGTATAGCTATATATACAAGAATACAAAATGCTTGTGAATGTAATGATGATAAAGAAATAAAGTATGATGTTTTACAAATAGCTATTATAGGAATTGTAAGCCTTTATATGATATATATTCCTGAATTAATTAAATTTGCTGGAGTTATAATTGTTTCTTATATCATAAAAAATATAGTTAAATTTGTTACTAAACCTAAAATTACTTATAAACATAGTAATGAATGTGATTGTAAGAATGGTTTTAGATTTTAAAATTCCGCATGCGGAAAAATTTTAAGGTAGGTGGTTATAGTGAAGCTAATAATAAACAATAAAGGACAAAAAGTATTGCTTGATGATGAAGTAGGCATAATACTAGAAGAACAGATTAAATGTCCTATTATTGTTGACCCACATATTGAAGAAGAATATGAAGAATATGAAACTTTATTTGATGAAAATGTAAATAATGTTTTTGATAATCCTGAAAAGGTATTTGAAAGTTGTTTAAGTTGCAACGTTAACAATAAGGAATTATGTAATGAAATCAAAAGTATTTTTCTTAATATTTTTCAAGAAAAAAGAAAAGAAGTATAATAACCAAAAGTGCTTGCTTAGCTCAATAGGTAGAGCAATTGCATGGTAAGCAATAGGTAGCAGGTTCAATTCCTGTAGCAAGCACCAAATAATAGTTATTAGAGAGTCATAATGACTCTTTTTTTATAAGGAGGAATTATGATTAAAATTTTTAAAATAGAAAGAGAAAACTCTTACATGTCTTTAAATATAACTTTTGGAAATGAATATGTTATTGATTACACTATAAATTCAAATAAAGAAGTTAATATTCATATAACTTATTATTTTGATGCAATGTATAATTGGAGAACTCCATTGGATGAATATGAAATATTATTTAATAAAGACATTAGAAGAGCAATTAATAAATTTTTAAGAATTCCAAATAGTAAAATAATAAATGATTCATTAGACGAAAACAATAGACTTGTGTTAACTCATATAACAAATAGATCTACTTTATCATTGATAATTAGTTCTATCAAAAGGGAGTTGAGAGCTAAATTAAATGGAAGTATATAAATTTAAAAGAGATACAATATCTTATTTCTTCTTTAAAGCCAATCGAAATACATTTGTAATATCTGGAAATGTTTTTTGTTCTGTTGATCATGATACAAATGATTATACACATTTAGAAACATATGAACTTTTATTCGATGAAGATATTGATGAATCATTAAATATACTAAATGAAATAAAAAGCATTTGTGATAAATGTATAAGTTTAAAAGAATGTTGTAAGGAATATAAATTTTTAGAAGAAAAAGAAGAATTATTTAACTATTTAATAGAGCTAAAAAAGACAAAAAGAATCGGAGAATTTGCTGAAGAGTAAGTTCTCTGTTTTAATTTATGAGAGGTGAAAATATGGAGAAAAAATACAAATGTAACTTTGTAAATTTCAAGATGGATGAATTCTTTGTATATGAGTATAACAAATGTCCATATAGAGCTTTCTCAAACAGTAAAGAAATAATTGTTAAAAGTTATAGTTCTAGGAATAAAAAAGTTAATTCTATTAAAACAAGAAAATATGTTCCATATGGAGAAATGCTTGAATATAGTATTCTTAAAAAAATATATTATAAAGCATTTCAATTAATCAAAATAAATGGAAAATTAGACTTTGATACTTATAAAAAGATGGCAATAACAATAATAGAAAAAGAGTTATTGGAAAATGCAAAAAGAATGTTTAAAGATTATGATTATCAAATGTCTATTAAAGAAAAGATATATAAAGAACTGGAATGTCATTTTGCTTTGCTATTAGAAGATGATATTGAAGATTCTATTTCTAGCTTTGTAACAGTAAAAGCTGATTTGAGAAAGTATTTAACTTATAGAGTTTCAACTCTGAATAAAAAATATCTTTCAACATTATCATTAATTGACTGGGACGAAGTAGAAGGAGATCCACTATTTATATTAGACTTTATAAACTTACAAAAATCAAGGGAGGGATTAAATCTTGTCATAACAGCACCATTAAGGATACATGAAAAATTAGTGCATAGACATTACTATTTTTCATTAATTATTCAATACATGTTTTATTTCTATCCTAAAGAAGAATTAAGAAAATTCTTTAACAATAAAGAACTTATACATATTAATAAATTAATAGTATATTTTCCTCTTATAAAGGAAAGAAAAGAATTTGTATTCGAAAATATAAATGGTGTCTTTAATGAATATGACCTAATAAAAATACTAAGAATATGGTTAGAAGGATTACATGTAAAAACAACAAATAACGATGATTGTGAACTTTGCGAACAGGCAAGAGTTTGCTTTCATCGTACAAATTGTCAAAATTATAAAGGAAGAAGAAAAATATTTCAATCAATTAAAAGAGTAAAGGAGATTATATTATGAATTTTTTAGAAAAAATAAATCAATTAGAAAAATGGGATAACGAAGGGTTAATTTCAAATGAAAAACATGAGAAATTCAACAAGATTTTTAAATTAGTTGAAGATTCTAATAAATCATTAAAAGAAACAAAAAACAAAATAGAACAATGTGAAAAATATTTAGATATGTTAGAAGATAAAAAAAATCAAGAAATAGAAACAATGTCAAACGCATTTAAGCATTTTGAATCAACTTATAGAATGTTAGAAGAAGAAATAAGAGCAAAAGAAAAAGTGGAAAATACTGACAAAGAAGAAATTACATTTGAAGAATTTTTAAAGGATATGATGGAAACTTTTAATAAATGGCAATAAGCAAACATAATGATATTTGTTTGTATTTTGCCACCACATGCTCTCTCGGATATTTAATAAAAAAATATGAATTATATAATAAAACCTTTTCTCATTTGAAATATTCTAAACATAAAAAGCAAGGTAAGACTACTAAAAGGAGAAAAGGTAATGTTGAATCAAGACTTGCTATAAGCAGAAATGCAGTTCATTCATTAAGTAAAATTATTTATTATAAAAAGAATATGCTTAATGACAAAATGGTAGTAGATCTACCAGAAGATTTTACTTATGATAAAAGCTTATATGAGTTTTTAAATAATTGTTAAAAGGAAGGAATATAAAATGATAGGATCAAAAGAATTTAAAAATCTATGTGAAGAATTTATAAGAAATTATATAAATGAACACTTAGACAAAACTGATATAAATGTAGAATACGATGTATACAATGTATGGTATTGTAAATCATTACAAAATCATAAAGGACTATTTAGTTCTTCATTGCCAGATGGCATGTATTACGAATGTACATTTAATGGTGATAAAAAAGAACTTTATATTGATGCATATAAAAAATTTGAAAATAGATCTATATATCTAGGTGAGGAATAATGACTTATGATATTATAGGGATAATTTTGTCTTTAATCGTTATAGGCTATATGAGATACATAGACAAAACTAATAAAAGAGGTTGGAAATGGCTTGTTTTTCCAATTCCAATATTATCTATAGCTTTTTACATAGCTTTTTTAAAATAAAATTATAAACGGAGGGATTTTAAATGAAACAAGAAGTAGTAAAAGTAATTAAAGCAGAAGGAGTAGTATTACCTAAATACGAAACATCAGGATCAGCAGGAATGGATGTAAGAGCACATATTTCAAAAGAGATTGAATTGCAACCATTAGACAGAGTTCTTATTCCAACAGGGTTAAAATTTGGTATTCCAGATGGATATGAAGTTCAAGTTAGACCGAGAAGCGGATTAGCTAAAAAACATGGTATTACAGTATTAAATACGCCAGGAACTCTGGATAGTGATTATGTGGGAGAAATCGGTGTTATTTTAGTTAACTTATCTAGAGAATCTTATACTGTTCAGCCAGGCGAAAGAATTGCTCAACTTATATTAACACCAGTAGTCCAAGCAGTATTTCAAGAAGTAGATGTCTTAGATGAAACTGAAAGAGGAGAAGGTGGATTCGGACATACAGGCAAATAGGTGATTGCCATGTATTCTTTTATACTAATATTAATAATCTTTTGTATAGTTGGATTGTTATATTTATTTAAAATATATAACGAAAAACAAAGATTTTTCAGAGAATTTTATCTTAATAGAGAAACTTTAGAGTTGTATTCATTAGAGTACAACTCTAAGATATCTGAGTTTCAAGTTAAAAATCAAACTGAAGATATTATAATTTTGCAAGCACCTTACAATTCATGTGCTGATTATATCCAAAAATTAAAATTAATTAAAATAGGAAGAAGTGAAGGAGAGTTAAAGAAATGAGTTTTAAAAAAATAGGAATAGCAATAGTTGCTTTAGGAGTTGTTGTAGCAGGATTAATAGCGGTACCATTTGTTACAGAAAGAGTTGATGCTGGATGTTACAAGATAGTTCAAAAGATGAATGGTGACCTTGTAGTTCTAGATAAACCAGGATGGCATTGGACAGGTATGGTATCAAACATTACAAGATATGATATGGCAGGAATCTATCAATTCTCAGATAATGATGAGGATGACGGAGGGCAATCTATTGGTGTAATATTCAGAGATGGTACCAAAGGTCACGTAAATGGTAACATTCAATATTTATTACCAACAAGTAATGAACAAAGAATTGCTCTGCACACAATCTATGGAAGAAGTAATGAGCAAGTAATTAACAACTTAATTATCAAATCTACTTCTGAAGTTGTTAAAGCAACTTCACCATTCTTTAAAGGAGAAGGAGCTTATTCGTATGATAAAGCAAATTTCATTAAAATGGTTGAAGATCAATTAGAACAAGGTCTTTTTACTCAAGTTAAAGAAACTGTAAAAACAACAGATGAACTTGGAAAACCAACTCAAGAAGTAATTGTTTATACTAAAAAAGATGAGAATGGAAAAGAAGTTATTTCTAAAGAATCTAAATTTGATAAATTTGGAGTACAATTGTTAGGTCTTAATATTGAAGATATAAGACTTGATGAAAAAGCTATGGAATTTATCGAAAAGAGAAAGGTAGTTGCATTAGAGGCTCTTGTGGCTCAACAAAACATGGAAACAGCTAAACAAGCTGCAGAAACTGCAAAAGCTAAAGCTAGAGAAATGGTTGAAGTACAAAGAGGTAGAGAAGAAGTTGAAAAGATGAAAGCTGTTACTGCTGCTGAAAAAGAAAAACAAGTTGCTATTCTTCAAGCAGAACAACAACTTGCAACTGCTCAATTAAATAGACAAGCTGCAGAAGAAGATGCTAAAGCGTTATTAGTTACTAAAGATGCTGAAGCAAAAGCTAATGCAAAATTAGTTCAAGCAGGTTTAACTCCTCTTGAAAGAGCAACTATTGAAAAAGAAACTGCTATAGGAGTTGCTAGAGAACTTGCTAAAATGAATGTTCCTCAAATAATTGTTACTGGCGGAGAAAACGGAAAAGTTAATCCTTTAGATATGATAGGTATTAACCAAGCTCTTGAGATTCAAAAGAAAATAAATCAATAATAATTGAAGGTAGAGATTAAATTCTCTACCTTTTTTTTCTTTTACAGAATGTTTCAAGTTTAAAAAAATCCTAGTAATTATTATAGAAAAAATGTTAAAATAAAGAAAAATATAAAAAAATATAATTACTAAATGTTTCAAGTTTTTTTGTTTCAAAAAGTTAGGAGTTCATTTCAAAAAGTTAGTTCTTTGTTACAGGAAGTTATATTTCAGTTACAGAGTGTTATATTTGCGTTACAGCTTGTTACAAGTATATCTTCAAAAGCCTTAGTTTTCAAGCAGTAACAAAGCATTAAACAACAAAACTCTTGAAACATGAAACATGAAACTACAGGAGTTGTTTTCTTGATGAGATTAAAGAAAAATGAAATTATTGAATCAGATAGAGTATTAAAACAACATAGTGCTTTAATTACTTTTAAAACAGAGCAAGAATATTACAACATAGATACTGAAAAAAGTATTATATCTATATTAGCAGATACTCAAATGGAATTACAGAAATTATTCTTTGACATATATAAACCTTATTTACGTAGATTATTTAGTGATAGCAAAACAATAGATAATTTGTTAAAGATTGCATATGTTAAAGACGGTATTAAAAAAATAAATATTGATTTCTCTAAAATAAAATCAGAAGAAGTTCCAAAACTTAAAGAAGAAATTTTAAGAAAAAAAATAGAAGCTGCACATTCTTCTTTAATAGATAAAACTAAAAAAGAAAAATATCTTCTTGATATAGAGGGTATAGATGTTAAAAAACTATCTATGAAAAATATGGAACTTTTAGTATATACAGATAACGAATTAATAGAACTAATAGAATCTATTAAGGATATATGCGTATATGAAACTTTAAACAGATATGGAAGAACAAAAATTATAGATTTTACTTCCTTTTCTAATAGATTAGGTATGAATTCTAAGAGATTAAAAGATAATCTTATAAAAGCTTCTAAAATACAATTATCTTTTAATTATATTGATAAAAAAAATCTTAAAATAGAATCTGTATCTAATATGATTGCTAGTATTGCTTTCATACAAAAGAAAAGAATGACTTGGATGAGCTATCAGATACCAGATGAAATATTGAAATATTTATTAATGCCAGAAGTATATGTGCATTTACAAGAGAAGAATACTCATAAACTAACTGGAAAATATTCAATAAGACTATATTCCTTTTTAAAAGATCATATTAAATTTGGATATGTAACTATAACTAAAGAACAATGCAAAGGTTTCTTTCAATTGCCTGAAAGTTATTTAAAAAATAAACAACATTTAGTAAATAGATTTCTAATTCCTACTATTGCAGATATAAAAGTAAAAACAGGAATGTGCATAGAGTATGAATTAATTCCAAATTATAATTTTAAAGAAATTAAATTTACTATGAGGCAACAAATAATAAAAACAAATAATGAAAATGAACCTATAACGGTAGATGCTCTATCAGATGTAGAAATAGATGAACAATTATCCAAAGCTATTACAAAAGCTAAAAGAAACATATATGTTAGTAAAGCTTGGAATAAAAATGTTGATAATAAAATTTTAAAACTCTTAAAAGATTTTGGTTCTGCATTTACTTGTGAAATATTAAATGATTTATATAGTAATTTAAAACAAGAGATAGAAAAAACTCTTGTGCAATATATAAATGGAATAATTAAAAATAAAAAAGAAGAAGCAAGTATTAAAATGGAAACTAAAATTAAAAGAACTGAAAAAGAGTTAAAAAATAAAACTATTAAAAAAGTATCAGATATGGTAAAAAGTGAATTACCAAATGTTTCAAGTGAAAATAAAACTTTATATGACATTTGTAAAGAAGAGAATAGATTACAATCTCAAGATAAATATATTGTTAGTATGGAAGAATATAAAAAAGAATTAGAAAGATATATCGAGATAGGTAATACAGAAAAAATGGCAGATATGATTTTAAATAAAATGTTTATTATAAAAGAGGAGGAATAAAAATGATTACCATTAGTTTGTGTAATAACAAAGGAGGAGTTGCTAAACAACATCAGGCGTTTAATTTAATTCATTATTTAAGTGATAATGGATTAAGAGTATTAGGAATAGATTTGGATCCACAAGGAAATTTATCTACTGCTTTCGGAACTAATCCAAATGTTTTGAAAGGTACAACATATGATATTATGTCTGAATATACTTTAATGAATAATAAAAACTCTGATAAACAGTTAACTAAATATCTTATAAATATAAAAGAAAACATAGATTTGTTGCCTTCTAACCTTACTTTAGAAAGAGCAAATATCAATTTTTCTTCTGAGCTAGGAAAAGAAAACTTATTAAAGAAAGTACTTTTAGATGCTGGTAAATTTTATGATGTTTGTGTAATTGACTGTTCTCCTAACCTAGGAACACTTACAATAAATGCTCTTGTTGCTTCTAATTATGTATTTATTCCAGTTAAAGCTGGTATATTTGAATTAAGTGGTTCTACAGTATTAGCAGAAAGTATAGAAACAATAAAATTAACATTTAATGAAAATTTACAAATGGGTGGAGTATTCTTAACACTTTATGATGAAAGAAGTGTAATAAGCAAAGAGATATCTAACGAATTAAAAAATATATTTGGAGATGTTTTGATGGCTTCTACAATTAGACAAAGTGTTACTATGATTGAAGCAATAGCGTGTAATCAATCAATATTTGAATATAAACCTAAATCTAATGTTGGAAGAGATTATGAATCTTTTTGTAAAGAAGTAATGAAAAGAATAGGAATAACTAAACAAAGAAAAAAAAGAGGGAGTGAATAAAGTTGGCTAAAAAAACATTTATGCTTGGAAACAGAGAAAACCTAAATAGAAATCAAATACAAAACAATCTTACTCAAATAATAAACACTAACACCTATACGTCAAAAGTTGATTACCAAATGTTGCAAGTAGGCGAGACTGAAAAGATAAAACTAATAGAATTAGAACAGATAGTAGTAAAGAAACAAGAAATAATTTCTAGTTCTTTAATGGATATATCTATGGCTTTATATGATGCTCAAAAAATATTATCAAGAGAAAAAGTTGGTGATGGAACTTTTATTAAATGGATCGAACAATTAGGCTTATCAAGACCTTTTGTATATAGATGTTTAGATAAATATAAACTTTATTTGATTTCTAATATGGAAACTGTTATGGATTTAACAGCTAGAGAAACAACTATGATCACTAAAGCTCTTAATAATAAAGAAATAGAGGAAGCAGAGGTAATAGATATTATAAGCTCTGATAATATAGCAAAAGCTATAGAATATAAAATAAAAGGACCTGAAGAACCAGAGGAAGTAGATATAGATTATTTTAAAGAATTATCTTTAGATGATAAAAAAGAAAAATTAAAACAAACGACTAAAGATAGAAAAAATCTTGAACTTTTGTTGAAAGAGAAAAGAGAAGAACTTGAAATACTTAAGGAAGAAATAAAATTACAAAAAGAAAAAATAGCAATTATTAAAGAATTAGAAAAATCAATGAAAGCTGAATTAGAAAACGATGTTTAATTCAATATAAATAATGAGTTTCTCACGTGAGAAACTGAGAATAAAATAACGCTATATAAGAAGCAGAGGTTTAATTACTTCTGCTTTTTTTATTATGTTATTTTAAATAAAAAAAGGAAGGTGATTTTATGGGGAATAGCCGTAAAACCCCTGACTTTAGTCATGGGGATATAAGGCTAAATAATCTGTAGCAAGTTTTTCTAATATAGCAGATACAGTAGTATCTTCATCTATTGCTCTTTTTTGAAGTTCCTTGTAAACTTTTTCATTCATCACTAATTGTATTCTTTTTTTCATATTTGTTACCTCCGATTATTAATATGTATATACACACAAAAACATATGTAAATTTGTTTAAAAGTATAATATATGTATAATATGTATATACATTATTATAATGTAAAAAAATATAATCGACAAAAGGAGGTGCAAAAATTGAAAGGATATAAATATAGAATCTACCCAACAAAAGAACAACAAGAAATTATCGATAAAACATTCAATTGCTGTAGATATGTTTGGAATGGCTTTTTAGCTTTAAAAGAATTTCGTTTTAAAGAATTTGGAGAAAAGTTAAATTATAACAAAATGTCAGCTTTATTAACTCAAATTAAAAAATCAGATACCTTTTTAAACGAAGTTGATTCTACTGCGTTGCAACAAACTTTGAAACAATTAGAAAGTACTTATAAGAATTGGTTTGAATTTGTAAAGGAAAATGGAGTTAGATATTCTCCTAAAGTTGTAGAACGTTTAAAAAGAAAAAATAAAAAACCAACAATTATAGACAGCGAAGCTCATCCTAAGTTTAAAAGTAAAAATAATCCTAAAACTAGTTACAAAACAACTACTTGTAAAATTAAAGGTAATCAAGTTTTGATTCCAAAAGTAGGATTAGTAGATATAATTTGGTCTAGAAAGTTTAATGGAAAAATTCTTTCTGCTACTATATCTAAAACTCCTACTGAAAAATACTTCATTTCTTTTTGCATTGATGAAACTACTAGTAAATTACAACCAGTTACAAAAGAAATAGGGATTGATTTAGGATTAAAAACATTTGCTGTTTGTTCTGATGGACAAGAATTTAAAGCTCCAAAACCAATGTGGAAAAATATATCTAGATTAAAAAAGTTACAAAGAAAGCTATCTAAAAAGAAAGATAGAAAAAGTAATAGATATAAAAAACTAAAACTACAAATAGCTTTATTACATGAAAGAATAGCTAATATAAGAAAAGACTTTTTACATAAACTATCAACTAAACTAATTCAAGAAAACCAATTAATTTGTTTAGAAAGTTTAGATGTAAAAGAAATGTCTAAAGATAAACGTATTTCTAAAGCGATAATGGATTCAGCATTTGGAACATTTGTAATAATGCTAAATAATAAAGGTAAAATGTATGGTAGAAATGTTGTACAGATAAATCAATATTATGCTAGTAGTCAAATATGTTCTGCGTGTGGTTATCAAAATGCACTTGTAAAAGATACAAGTATAAGAAAATGGGTATGTCCACAATGTGGAGAAGAACATGATAGAGATTTAAATGCTTCTATTAACATCTTAGTAGAAGGTAGAAAAATACACTAGAGGGTAGGATAGCCCTTCTGAGCTCGGTAAATTTAGAATGCTAACAAAAGGTTCTACTACCCGAGAATCCCACGAATTCATTCATTGGGAGTATCAACAGATTATGTAGATATTGTTTCTGGAAGAGGATTAGTAGGGATAGAAGAAGTACCATTTAAATTTTTAAATGATGAAGAATTTTTAAAAGAATTAAGAAACAAAGTAATAAAATATTGTAACGGAAATCAATTGAGACAAACTTTTTCTTTAAGTGCTAAATTATTAAAACATACAAAATTATTTGAAACTTTTAAAGATTTAATAGTAGAGTCAAATGATAATATTTTTTTTAACATAGGAGGACAAAAATGAAAATTTATAGAAAAGGCAACACATATTGGCTAGTACCAAGCGTTATAGAAGGAAAGAAAAAAGCAGGAATTAAATTCTATAAAGGAAAATTTGCTATGAATGAATATTGGGATTTAGATAAATCTGCTACAGAAGTAGGACCTCATGAATATATGTTTGATAATCATAAGTCAACAAATATAATCTGGTGTATACATAGAAGTATGAGAAATCTTGTAAATAATCAACAATATCAAGGATATCATACTAAAACAGCAACTTTGTTTGTAATATATGAATTTGAAAGAACATTTGAGAGTATACTTAAAAAATTTAAAGCTGAATTTTTAACAATAAGCAAAGACAGTACAAAATAAACTGTCTTTTTTTATTACTAATTTTTTGAAATGCCTTAAACAAAATATAATAAAAATAAATAAAATTAAAAGGAGTGATATGTTATGGCAATGAAAGGACAATATGGACAAATTATTATTAATGATGGTAAAGAGGTATTAGTAAGAGAAATAGTTAGAATGCTTCCTTACACAACTGTAACACTTTTAGGACCTTCAGGATCAGGAAAAACAACTCTAGTAGAAGAAATAGCAAAAGATCCAAGACTTGGAATAGACAAATTTGTAACTCTTAGAATGCAAGGAATGGCTGCTGAAGACTTTAGATTACCTATTATAGTTGATGAAACAGATGTGAAAACAGGAAGAAAGAAATCAGAAGAAACTTTATTAAACTTAGAAACTGGACATAGAAAAGTATCTAAATCAGTTGAATTTGCTAACATTGGAATATTTAAAGAAATAATTGATAATCCAGATAAAAAATATCTTCTATTTTTAGATGAAATTTTAAGAATTAATGCTGAATGCGCACCGTTACTTTTTGGGCTTTTAGAAAAAAGAATAGATGGTATAGTTGCTAAAAATCTTTATATTATGACAGCGGCAAACTATTAATTATGGTAGCTATAACAAGTGATTGTTATAAGAAAATTCGATGAACCTCGACAGAGGGTGTCTCATTTAGAGGCTAACGGTAGAAGTTAGATAAGACTTCCAATCGACGATATTGGACTTTTGAGCTTTTTAAAAGCAGACGAATACACTTCGTAAGAGAACCTACGGTCTTTCGTAAGATAGCAGGTAATACCGTGTTATTTATTTAATTTGTTTAGTTATTTGTTATTATTAAAAAATAAAGGAGTTTTGGTATGTCTGAACGAAAATATAGTATAGGAGATAAAATTGGTGATTACGAAATAGTTGGATATAAAAGAGAAAAAAATAAAAGACTAAAGTATTTATTAAAATGTAATATATGTGGAACTATCAAAGAAAAAAGTAGTTGTGATTTAACAAAAAAGTGTGGAATAACACATAAAAGTTGCAATAAATCAAAAAGACATTTTGATAAAAGATTTTGGGATATATATTCTGATGCAAAAAGAAGATGTAATGATCCAACTAGAAATCGTAGCCAATATTACTATTATAAAGGAATAAAATTTGAATTAGGAGAGTATGAAGACTTTCATCAAAAATGTTATAAAAGTTATATTGAACATTGTGAAAAATACGGAGTAAAAGATACTACTTTAGATAGAATAGATGGTAATAAAAATTATTCCTATGATAATATTAGATGGGCTACAAGAAGAGAACAGAGCTTAAATAAAGATTTAAAAACAATAGGGAAAAAGATTTCTAACGCTAAAAAGAAAATATCTGATGAGGAATTAGAAACACACTATAAATTATGGAAAAACAAACAAATAACAAAACAAGAAATAGCTAAAAAATTTAATGTGCATATTGGCACAGTTGAAAATAGATTTAGACAATTAAATAAGTAATGTAACGACTATCCCATAGGGCAACCGCAATATAAATTAGCCAATAGGAGTAGGGCTTGGGTGAAATTCCCAAGTGGGTGAAAATCCCTTAAATCGAAGGATCGAACTTCTTTAAAAAAAAAGAAGATAAGATAGTCTAGTCCCTGACTAACCAAGTCATAAATTAAAAATACCACGAAAGTGGGGGTATATCGGGATCAGAATATATAGTTAATTTAGATCTTTCAGATTCAGCTCTTAGAAGAAGACAAATATTTATCGAATGGGTTCCGAATAAAGAAGATATTCAAAAATTCATGGAAGAAAAGAATTATCACCCAGTAATTAGAGATCTAGTTGATTTACTTGATATAAATAAAATAATTGATCATGAAGCAGTCAAAGAATTAGAACAAGATTCTCAGCTTGGTTCTTGGAATCTTCTTAACAATAGATGGAAAGATATGGAATTAATTGAAAAAATACCTATGACATATAATAACTGTAAAACTGATGCTGTATTATTCGGTTCTTATTTCTTTACTGATAGAACTTTAAAAGCTATTACTGATAAACTTACTTTATTAGAACAAGTTAATACATTAGATTTACAAAAAGAAATTGTTGATAATGAAGGATTAACAACACCAGATTATGTAGTTAAAGATAGACAAGGACATCCATTTGATATTAAAGGAAAAGAAAGAGAAATTCTTATTAGAACTAAATATATGGTAAAAGACAACATTCTTAAAGATTTTAAATATGCAGAAAAATATGCTGATAAAATATTTAAACTATTTGTTAACAATGAAGCTATGCTTGCTGCTTTCTTTAATGAAATGAATAAAGCTTTTGAAGAACAATTTTCTGAATCTGTTGCTAGAGAAAAGAAAACTAATTTTGCGAACTATATTTACAAAGCTGGTGTTAAAGGAAGTAAAACTGATAAAAAACTAAAGAAAGTTTTTGATAACTTTGCAGAAGGAATTAGATTAGCAAACAGCGGTAGATAATCATGTATTATCAATATGGATTTAAGAATAATCATTTTGTTATAGAAAAGAAAAATTCTAATATGTTAAATCTTTATCAAGATCATGAATATCTATTTGATAAAGAACTAAGTAAAAAAGTAGCTACCTGTATATACAAATATATGCAGGTAGCTGATTTTACTTATAAAGAAAAATATAAAAAACAATTAAATGCTGATTATGAATATTTAAAAAATATAGGTGGTGAATAAAATGAAAATTTCTTTAAAAATGGGAGGAAAAGTATATGAAGCTAATCCAAACAATCATCTTGAAGTAAATGATTTGTTGAATAAATTAATATTATTTAATTCTAAAACATATCCATTTTTTATCAATATGTTGTTAACAATATGTGATATAGAAAATGTAGATGAAAAACACAAAGAATCTTTAGCATATACTTATCCTGATTATGTAAATGAAAGAATTAAAATAGTTGTTAATTTTAACAAAGTAGCAGAATATGGTTTTGATGATAAAGAATTATTATTTGTCATATTTCATGAATTATTACACAACTATTTTTATCATTTTGAAAGAATGAAACAAGAAACTAAGATAAGTCCTCAATTAGCTAATATAGTTGAAGATTATTATTGTAATTCTATGTTATTTGAAATGTTAAACATTAATTCAAATAACTTTTCTAAGTATAAAATAGATTTAATTAATTATGATAATTTAACTAAAATAGCAGGTAAACAATTACCTTTTTCAGATCTGAATGATGCTCCACCAGAACCTAAATTATTTAAATGGTTTTTAGACAATTGTGATAAATTACAAGAAGTTAATAATTATAGTTTGGGTAACTGTATAGATGATCATAATGTATCTGAAGAAATGTCTAATCAATCAGTTTCTGATTTTAACAAAAAGAATGAACAAGATTCAAATGGAAAATCTGCTAAACTTTCAAAAGATGATTTAGATTCTATTATGAGTTCTAAAATAAATAATATCGAAAGAGAAATATCATCTAGTGTAAATTATTCAAGTTCAGAAGGTAATATTATTAGACATAAAGAAAGAATTACTAAAAAAGACGACTTTTTAAATTTATTAGATTTAAAAAGAATAATAAGCAAAGAAATAGCTCAAACTTATGTTAAATCTTATAAGAGAGCAAGTAGAACACGTCAATCTAATAAAGTTGTGTTTAAAGGAAAAACTAAAGAATTTGGTAAAAAGATTCTTGTCGCAGTAGACGTTTCTGGTTCTATAGGTGATGAAGAGCTTAAAAAATGTTACGAAATGTTAAATGGTTTTTTATCGAAAAACAAAAATACAACTGTATTAGATGTCGTATATTGGTCATCTTGTAAAGTTGAAGAAAAACATTATCACCAGAATATTAAAGATATAAAAGATTTGTTAAAATTCAAAGTTCATTCATCTGGAGGAACTGATGTATCTTATCTTCATGAATGGATAAAAGATTTTTATAAAAATCAATATATAGGAGTAATTAATATTACAGATGGATATTTTAGTTACGAAAGAGATATACCTAATAATATAGTTCAATATGATTTTGTACTTACTGAAAGAAATATGGAAGAAGGTATTATTGAAGGATATAGTGATAAAAGAGTTAAAGCTCATACAATTAAAAAGGCAGGTTAATACCTGCCTAATTCATTTTTCCGCATGCGGAATTTTAATCTTCACTTAATAGTTTTTTTAGTTTTATCTTTTCTTCTAATGATAAATCAAGATATGAATTATGTGTATAAAAAGTCCAGTTTCTAGGATTTATATATAACCACATAATTTCTTCTTTTGTTAATACTTCTTTAAATAAAGTTAAATCTGCTACTTCAAAAGAACCTGTAGCATATCTACCAAACATATTATCATTTCCTACTGCAAATAATAACTTCAATCCATCAAGATCTAATTCAAATGTTTTGATAAGTTCGTTATCAATAATTAAATTTAGCTTCTTATTAATATATTGAAGTGTTATTTGATATATCTTATTTTCAGATAAGAATATACCTATAGGAAATGTCTCTTCTCCTACAAAATAAAATAAATTATTACTTTTATCATAACAAATACCAGTATGTATATTAGCAAATTCATCTTTTATATGATATATTACTGATTTATGATTTATATCTATAACAGTATTATCTTCAAAACTTCTTTTAATATTTTTAAAAGTTGCAGTTAACGTAAATGTTTTGTCGTTGATATAAGACATATTAGTAATTATTTTATTTTGTTGTTTAGTAGTTATATAAGGTAACAAAGGTTCTTTTCTTTCAGCATTATTAATTGTTAAAGTAATATCTGAATTACCAAATCCTTTATTAGTTAATACAGTGTCTTCTTTAACAAATTCAAAAAAGTCAAAAAATAATTTTGGTTTCAAACCAAATGTTTGACACCATATTTTAATTCCATCAACTTCTCTAAGTTCATAAGTTTTATTATAAATAGTAATTCTTGTTCCTATATCTAATGTATCTGTATTAGATGGTAAAGTAGAAAAATCACTACAACCTACCCAATAATTATTGGTTTTATCATTTAAATACATTCCATTAGGTATTTCTGAATTTTCAGTTATAAATACCATATTATAATCGAATGTCTTTTTTGCATTAGCTATAGAGGAAGAAGTTCTATTCAATTCTATTTCATCAATAGTATTTTTTAATTGTTCTCCTTTTTTCCTAACAACACCTGGAAAGTCTTTTACAATAGTGGTATTAGGTGGAAAATTAGGGTCATAAATTAAATCTACTTTCTTCATTTTCCCTCCAACAAATTAGTCTTTTTTTACTATAAAAGTTATAATAAAAAAGTTAAATAAAAATTCAATCGAGGTGATTAAATCATGGCAAATGATAACACAAATTTAAGATTTCCACAAATTCAAATCTGTAAACCAGGAAACAATGGAACAGTATTACAAGCAACTTTAACTAAAAAATGTGTATTACTATTTACAATGGCAAAACAAATAGGAGTAACTCCAGATAGAAAAGCTAAATTTGATTATGATAATAAAATGATTACTTATTTTTCTGATACAGAAGCGGCACAAGTAATATTAGGAATTGAAAAGGCATTACATGGAATTTATACAAATATAAAAATGCCACATTTAACTTCTAATGATCCTAAAAATATCCAATTAGAATTTAGTGATTATAATGGTAATGCTCAATGTAAATTTTCTCTAATATCAACAACAGGAAAGGGAATGTATTCAATTTATTTAAATGAAGCTGAAATGTATTTAATTATGCATAATTTAAAAGAACAAATAAGTTTATATAATAAAAGACTAATTACAGAAGCAAATGATGATGTAGAATTCAAATCATTTATGACACAAGGGAGATAAAAATGAAAAAACAAATATTTGTAGTTAATAAAGAAACAATTAAAAAAGAAATTTTTGATTATATAGATACTGAATTTGCTAATTATAGTAATTTTAATGATTTTTATAAAAGCATTATTATAGATGATGTAATAGAAGTTGTAGGAACTAAAACACTATATGACTATATTCAAGTATATGAAAACAAAGTAGCGGAAATAACAAAAAATCCTGTCGGAGTAATCACTGGTTTTTTAAAAGCAGTTAATATGTTAACAGGAGAACCTTTATACAATTATAAAATAGAAACAAAAATAAAAGATGATAAATTAATGTTTTTTTATGTTAATTGGTTAAGAAAAGATAATAAAAAAGATTATTATTCTTATAAATTAGAACATAATATTAATAACTTTATAGATCTTTTAAAAAAAGAAGAAAATATCAATACATTGGCAGAAAAAGATATTATTAATTTATTAAAACTTTTAACTGAAAATGTATATGAATATATTCAAGTTCAAATAGATGAAGAAAAAGAAGTTACACCAGAAACAATGATAAAAGAAACACTTTTTATTCTTACTGATATGGAAGCTAATAGAATTATTCCTAAAATATTAAAGGAAGAAGAAAAAGTTGAAGATAGTAAGAAGTAAATATCTTGAAATTCATTGTTATGGTGACTTTGAAAGAATTACTGTGCAAAGGTATTTGGATAAGCAATGTGTTTATCCAAATCCTAAATATGATAAAGCAGTAAAAAGAAAAAAAATAACAGGTTATATAACAGAAACACAATATGTAAAAACATACAAAGTAGAAAAACTAAAAAACGGAACAACTATTTTTAAAGTATTAAAAGCTAATAGAACAGTATTTGTTGATGTTATTAATAACTTAGGATTAAAAGTTGATGAAATAGTAGATGAAAGAATATGTGTTCCTGCAAGAATGGCTTGTCATGCTAAACCAAGAGATAAAATGCAAGAACAAGCTATTAAAGATGTAATAAATAACGAATGGAACTATGGAATTTTGTCAGCAAGCCCCGCTTTTGGAAAAACGTACTGCGCAATAGATATCATGTGTAGACTTAAAGTAAAAACATTAATAGTTGTTGATATGTCGTTATTAATAGAACAATTTTTAGAATCTATTCATAAATTTACTAAAGTACACGATACAAGAATAGGTATAATTAAAGCAAAAGATAGAGATATAGAAAACAAAGATATAATTATTGCAACAGCACAAACACTTTCTAAAGATGAAAAGTTATTGAAACAATTATCTAAGTTTGTTTCTTTTCTAATAATAGACGAAGTTCAAATAGCTTCTTGTGATATGATTCAAAAAATAGTTAAAGAACTTGTTCCTAAATATCAATTAGGACTTTCAGGAACACCATATAGAGATGATGGAATGGATTTCCTAATAACTGAATCAGTTGGACCTATTATCCATAAAGCTAATAGAAAAGATTTAGTAGATGCAGGAAGTATGGTTACTCCTATTCTAAGACCTATTTTTATAAAAGATAATAATTTATTTGAAAAGTATAATCTGAATAATGATGTAGATTTTAGGACTGTAGTAGATGAATACTATAATAATCCTAAAGTAATAGATAAAGTAACCAATATAATGTTATATCATTTAAATAATAACGATAGTCAATTAGCTATTTGTAAAGAAAAAACAATGGTAAACGAATATTATAAAACTTTATTATTAAAACTAAGGCCTTCTATTATAGAAGATGTTAAAAAATATAATCAAAAGATTATAAGAGAATATCATAAACAAATAGAAGAGATTAATAATACTGATATATTTAAAGTTGTACCAAGAAAAGAAAAAAATAGTTATGAGAAGGGACACACTAGACTGTCTACTATACAAAAACACTATTCTGATAAATTACAAGAATATAAAGAAAAAGAAATAACTAAAGTTATTAATAAAATAGAAAAACTTCAAAACAAAGAATGGTTTGAGTCAGACTATATAGAAGAACAAGAAGATTTACAAGTAGTTAGAAGATTTACAGCAAATATTACTTCATCACAACGTGATCAATTGGTAGAGGAAGCTAATTCTGGAAAAATAAAAATTCTTATAGTTAGCACTGTGATGGACAAAGCTATAAGTATAAGTCGACTTAATATTGAATACCTTCTATTTTCAACAAGAGAAAGAAATAATACAGTCCAGAGAGTGGGTTGACCAGCCATACGGCTCACTATAAATTTGGCTAACCTCGAAAGAGGGTGTGTTGTTAATATTAACAATGCTAACGGTGAATGGCTTATAAATTTGAACGAGGTTTATAAGAAGAACGCCGTGCTAGGATAATATCCGAGTGTAGAGAGTAACTGTGACAAATAGTCACGAGAGGGCTTACGTGAAACTCGTAAGTAGGCTATTGGCACGCCTTTAAATCGTAACACCAAACTTAGAAGACGTACTCCACAAATGCGTATTTCTCGTTCATTTCCTAATAAACCAACATCTATAGTTTATGACATTATATATGATCACTATATGAGTTGTTTTCAATTCTACAATAGGAAAGGTGATTGTAGACTATCTGCTCATCAAGGATTTACTAAAATTCATCCTAGTATAGAGTATTTTAAACAATTCCTTATGAATAGATTTAAAGATGAACCATTTAATGATGAAGCAAAATGGGAAGAAGTAAAAAATAAATATATAATAGATATAAATGCCTAGTCCAACTAGGCATTTTTCTATTAGGAGGAGATATGAAAATATTCAATTATAATGATGTTAATTTAAAACTTGTTAAAGGAATATGTAAAGGATGTTATTTTGAAAAAATATATAAAAAATATTGTGAAGCTCCATATAAACTAATGTCTCATTGTTTAGATTTAACGAAAGATGTACAAGATCATTTTGAAGAAATATCAGAGATAGAATATCTCATGTTAAAAAAGAAAGGAGCGAAAAATGAATGATGAAGATTTTAAACCAGGAAATATTATTAAATATAAAAATGTTTATTTAAAAGTTAAAATTCAAGATTCATGTGATAATTGTTTTTTTATAAATGGGTTCGGTTGTGATTTACCAGATGGAAAAGAATGTTTTTATTATGGAGGTGACAAAATACCTATTATTTTTGAAGAAATGTCTCCTATAGAAGCAATGGTATTAATGGAGGAAAAAGATGAAAATTGAAACACTTTATAATCACATTGTGTATTTGGACAAACAAAGAAAAATGTTAAAAACAAATAAATTTTTTAAATTTGAAGATGTAATTTTAAAAATTGAAAAACAAATAATTGATAAAGATAAGAGTTTGTGTGAAAATTGTTATTTTAATATTCATCAAATCTCTTGCAGTGGTATACCATGCAACTTAAATAAACAACCTTATATATATAAAGAATTATCTGATATAGAAAGATTAATATTATTAGGAGGAGATAGTGGAGTATAAAGCAGGACAAGTATTTAAATATAAAAAAAAATACTTATTAGTAACAGAAGGAAAAGAATGTTTCAGATGTTTTTTTGATTATGAAAATTATCCTTATAAAGAACAAGAAAAGAAAAATAAATTATGTTATAGAAAAAAAATATATTGCGGAAGTAGATCTAGACTTGATAACGCAGATGTATATTATAAAGAAATATCTGAAATTGAATATTTAATCTTGAAAGGAGATAAAAATGATTAAAAAATATGATTCTGATAAATTTTATAGCGAAGGAGACATAGTTGATGTTTGTGGAACTATATGCAAAGTACATGAATGGTACAGCTCAAATTGCGAAGAGTGTTGCTTTGCGGATAAGGAAAATGAAGTATGTCAATTTATTAATTGTAGAGATCCTTATATTAATTTTGAAAAACTTTCTGAAATAGAAGTTTTGATTTTAAAAGGGAGTGATTAACTTGAAACATTTAGTAACAATAATTTTATTATTATCATCACTTACAACATACTGTAAAGAAGATTTTAATGAAATCTACAGAAATACTCTAAAGTATGAAGGAACAAAATATATAAAAAACAAAATAGAAGAAAGTAAATATGGCATTACAAACTATTATTCTAAAGATGTAAAAGGATTAACTAAAGGTAAAGCTTATAGCATTGCTTATAACAAAATTTACAAAACTCATAGAATAAATGAGATTAAAGATAAAGATGTAAAAACATTTGTGTTTGATTGGTTATATCATTCATCTCCAACTAAAGCTATTAAGAATATTCAAATGGTTTTGGGAATAGAAACTGATGGTGTAATAGGTACAGAAACAATAAAAGCTATAAACTCATATAAAGGTGATCTTGTAAAAGAATTAAAAATAACAAGATTAAAATATGTAAGGAGTTTAAAGCATTATAAAAAATACAAAACTAACTGGGAAGATAGAATTAACAATATAGTATAGGTAGGCGATTAAATATGTTTAGATGGACTAAAAAGCTTAATAGCATTAATAGTAATAATTTTAATGGTGCAAAAATAATTGGAGATTCAGATATAGTTATTAATGATAAAGCATATAAAGGTAAAAGCATAAACATAAGCAATAATAAAATAATTATAGATGGAAAAGAAGTTGGAAATACTGAAAATGATACAGTAGTAAATATAGAAATATATTTAAAAGAAGGTTCTAAGGTTGAAAATGCTACTACTGTTTCTGGAAACATCGAAATTCATGGTGATGTAATAAATGCAAAAACTACAAGTGGTGATATAACTGTTGTAGAAGGTAATATTAATGGAAATGTAAATACTGTATCTGGTGATGTTCAAGCTGATAAAATAGAAGGAAATATTAATACTGTTTCAGGAGATATCATTGAAAAATGACAGCAGAAAGATTTGAAATTTTAAGAAGATGTTTTCAAAAAGGATTAACAGTAAATTTAAAAAATTTCCAACTATATTATAAAAAAAGTGGTAAAATATTAAAACCTATAAGATATAATAATAAAGATTATGTTATTATAAATAAACAAATATGGTGGTTACCAATGGTAATAGGAGCATATATAGGACTAGATGTAATAGGCACAACATGGATACCTAAAGATGGTAATATATTTAATTATCATCCTGGAAATTTTCTTTTATTAACAAAAGAAGAAAAAGAAATATATGAAAAAGAAAAATCTAAAACAAAATTTGATTGGAAAGATTTGGAAACTTTACAAGAAATGAAAATGCCAACTAGAGGTAATTATTTAAAAACAATATCTTTTATGTTTGGCATTTCTTTAAAAAATCTATATGCGATTAAATATCATGATTCTTTCAGAATATTTGGTTTAAGTTATAGTGGATTAAAAAGATATAATAGAATGATATAAGGGAGGGAATAGATGAGAAAGTTAAAAAAGAAAAAAATAGATTTGAATACTCTTGATGGGAGAACGAAGGCTATAAATGATTATTTTAAAAAAGCTTTAACAGAACAAGATTATAAAATATTTGTACATTTAGGATATGCTAATAATCAGTATGTAAAGGAACATACTAGATTAATAGATATGTGTTTTTTAGTATTAAAATACAAACAAAGTAATCAAAAAGATTATCATATTTATGATGTAAGGTTAAAAGAAGCATTAAAAAACTTTTTAGAAAAAGTTTATAATACTATAAAAGCAGATGTTCCTTTGATGGATTTTATTAACTTATTTGTAATAAACGGATATCTTTGTGATTATCTATCTATAAGAAATGAATTTTTAAGAGTTTGTATGAGTAGAGGAGAGTTGAAAATGTATAATTCATTCTTTGATAACTTTTGGGAAAGTAGAAAAAAATTCATGGATTATGAAGGTGCTTTTTCTCCAGAAATAGAAAAGAAATTTCAAGATTCTATTTATTGGATTTCTAACTCTTTATTTAAATTACTTCCTTATATACAATCAGTATATAATGCTGATATATGTAAAAAACAAATAGAAGAAGCTATGAATAATGTTAAATATGAATCTAAAATAACTGTTAAAAATCCACCTGATGAAAAGAAAATGATAGATAATATTATGAGAAGAATAACTTATATAAGACAACATTTAAATCCTAATCAATTTCATGTATTAGAAGGATTAGAAGAAAAAGAAATAAAAAAAGATTTAAGTGTTATTAAAGGAACTCTTACTAGAATAGAAAAAGCATTACAATGTATAATTGATATAATTGAAGTAGAGTATTTTGACGAAGATTAATATATATGTTATTTAGTTAATTAATAACAATTAACTAAGAGGTATATATAAGTGAGTAGATTAAAATGTGTTAAATGTGGAAAAGAATATAATTTTTATCATTTACACGGAGTACATAAAAAAAATTCAACTTGTCCAGATTGCAACAGTAAACTTAAATATATTGGAGAATGTGGCGAATGCTTGGATTTTTTAGAATATTACAATGGTGTAGGATTATGTTGTGTTTCTAATAAAAAAAGAAATAAAGATAATCACGGATGTAATAAATTTAATTAATAAAAATGAGGTATAGTTTTATATCTCATTTTTTATTTTGGAGGAAAATATGAAAAAATTAAGTGTAAAAGAATTACAAAAATCCGAATACGATAAAATAACAAATTATTTTTGTAAAGAAAATATAAACTTTTTTAATTCTGATGTTAATAGAATACAAGCTTATGAAAATGATTACTGTATATTATTTTTAGATAATATTAGATTTGAAAGCGAAGAGCATATAGCTAACAGAGAATACTATATTAAAAGATTTGATAAAGAAAATAATAAAATAGAAGTTTTGTTTTACACTATTAATGAAGAAGAAGCTATAAAAGAATTTAAAAGTTTTTTTAAAGGTGAATAACATAGAAAAAAAATATAAAGTTGGAGAAATATTTAAACACAATCAAGATTGGTTAATAGTTGAAAAAAATAAACTATGTAAAGGATGCTATTTTGATAAAAATGGTAATTGTGAAATGGAAAAAGAAATATTGTGTATGTCATATGATATAGAAAATTCTGCTCCTATAATTTTTGCAAAAATAAGCGAAATAGAAGCATTAATATTAAAAGGAAGTGATAGTAGTGAAGATTAAAGTAATTCAAACAGGTAGTGACGGGAACTGCGTATGGATTAACCATAAAGATACTAATGTGTTAATAGATGCAGGATTTAAAAGTAAAACTAAAATGCAAGAATGTTTAGAGGAAATTATGCAAGAAGTTACTTTTGATGGTATAGTTATAACTCATGAACATACAGACCATTTTAATAAATGGACTGGCAGATTAGCTATGGAAAAAAATATTCCTATTTATTTACATGAAAAGCATTTAATAGGAGAAGAGGAAAGAAAAGAAAAAAGACTTTCTTATATAGATAGAAGAAAATCTGAAGAATATAAAGCTGAATTTGTTTTAATAAAAGAAAATGAAGAATTTACTATTAAAGACTTAACTTTTTATCCATTTACATCTTACCATGATGCTCATAAGACATTAGGTTTTAGAATAAATGGAAACACTCTTTATCTTACTGATTGTGGATTCATTTCAAATGCTATAAAAAAAGAAGCAATGAAATGCAATAATTTTATTATAGAACTAAATCATGATGAAGAAATGTTAATGAATAGTGATAGACATTGTTCTAATAAATTAAGAACTTTAAGTAAATTTGGTCATTTATCAAATTCGGAAGCTATTAAGTTTTTTAATTATATGAAAGAAAAAGGTGTAGATGTTAAAAATATAATTACTTTACATATATCAAGAGCAAACAATACTCATGATATTATAGAAAATAACTTGAAACATTTAGTAACAACAAATCGTTATGTTAGTGATCGTGAAAATAATGATGAAATAATTTTTGACTAAAATTGATGAAATAAAAAAGAAACAATATAATATGATATAAAATTAATTAGGAGGAATATCAAATGATAAAATCAGTAATGTCATGGAATGAGGAAGTAAAAAAATATAACAAACAAATTAAAAAAATCGAAGATTCTTTAGCAGAAGATGAATATTTCATTGTAGACACTAAAGAAAACTTTGAAAAGAAGAAATCAGAATATGAAGGGAAAGAAAAATTAATATTATCTAAATATCAACAATTAGTAAAACTTTCAGAAAATAGAGATAAAATTAGAGAAGCAATTATGAAATCAAATGCTACAAGTTATGTTAAGGTAGCAGATAAAACTTATACAGTTGCATTAGCTATAGAGAAATATAGAAAAGCAGATGAGTTTTTACAACTGTTAAAATATCAAATAATTAAATTAGAAAATGAAAAGAAAAAGGTTGAAAAGAAAGTTGACTCTAGAATTTATGAATTAGAAAATAAATTCTTTGGAAATACTAGACAACCTTCTGAAAGTGAAAAAAGAATCATTGAAGAAGCTAAGCGTTTAAATGAACTTGTAGTTTGTGATCCATTAAATATTAATGATAAATTTTTAAAACTACAAGAAGAAACAGAAGAATTTAAATCTTTAGTTAACATTTCATTGAATGAGCATAATGTTAAGACAGAAATTGAAATAAATTTAGATTAATAGTATAACAATATATGGATAGTATATCGAAAACTTAGAATTACTCCGAGGAGTTATGGATTAGCTCCTCGAAAATCAAAATCTTAATCCAATTAAATACATTTCCCTAATAAGGAAATAATTAAAAAGAGATTCTTAAAAGAAGAATATACAGAACAATTTCTTAGTTAGCTTTTGTATATGTATATAAAAAGCATTCATAAAGAGTTAAGAATTTAAATGTATTAAGCAATAAAGTTAAAAGTTAAGAATGTGTAATAATAAATTAGATGAAAAATAAATAGCACACATTTCTTGACTGATAAAGTAATTAAGTTTTCAAGATATAAAGAATTAAAGTGATTTCTAAAAGTGTTAAAGGTAAAATAAAATCTTGGAACTAGGTTTAATACTTTGAGTAAAGTTGTAAGAAATCCTCCAAGCTGATATATTATCCATATGATTCGGAAGGTTAGCCTAATTGGTAAGGTAGCACACTGCTAACGTGCCGTCGTAACAGACTTACGAGTTCAAGCCTCGTACCTTCCTCCAGTATGATCCCATAGCTCAGTTGGTAGAGCGTGTGACTGTTAATCACAATGTCGATGGTTCAAGCCCATCTGGGATCGCCATATATGTGCATAGCTCAACTGGTAGAGCGTTAGTCTCCAAAACTAAATGTTAAAGGTTCAAGTCCTTTTGCACATGCCATTACAATATGAACCCATGGTCTTTTGACGTCTCATTGACGCATAACCTCACTAAGCAGAGATTAATTTCTCTGCTTTTTTAAAGAAAAAAAATAAGGAAGTGATTAAAATGATTCAACATTTAATTGATGAAATCTATGAAGAAAATTTACAACAAATAAAAGAACTAAAAAAAGATAGACATATTAAGCAGCCGTATGTTGTTATACTTAGCACAACAGACGATGAACCAAGTAAAAGATATGTAATGAATAAAATGAAGAAATGCAAAGAAAACGATATTAAGTGTGAAGTAAAATATCCTACTTCTATGGAAAGTTTAAAATGGATGATAGAAGTTGCTAACAATGATCCTCAAGTAACTGGAATTATTGCTCAGTTTCCTCTAGCATCATATGTTAAAAATGTTCAAGAAATATTTGATATGATTAAGCCAGAAAAAGATATTGATAGATTACATTCAAAATTTTATTATGACAAAGACCCAAGTAATCTACCTTTAACTGCAGAAGGGTTAGAAAGATTGTTACAGAAAGTTTCAAGTAAGTTCCCTTATGAGTGCAAAAGAGTATTATTTTTAGGAAATGGAATGACTACTAACAAAAGACTTTTTTTACATATGTTTGATAAAGGTCAATTTGATTGTCGTATTGCTAATAGTAAAACTCCTAAGCATTCTGTAAAAGAACTAATAGATTGGGCAGACATAATAGTTTCTGGAATAGGTAAAGAAAACTCTCTTGAAAGCAAAGGAAAAATAGTTATTAGTCCTTCTATTATTAAAACAGAAGATGGATTTAGAAGTGATTTAGTTGAAGAACTTAGAACTGCCAATGTTACTCATAAAGTAATAGGTAGTATTGGAAAATTAACTACAAGTAATTTAATATTAAGAGCATATAAAGATGCTAAACAACAATCAGCAGAGATTTAATTCTCTGCTTTTTTATTGGAGGTAAAAATATGAAGTATTTAGTTATAGATAAATTATTAAATGAAGAAAGAGAATACTATAACATAACAGATGCTTATAAAGATGCTGAAAAACATAATTGCATATTAGTTCATGTCAACAAACATGGAGAAAAAACTATATTAGAAGATTTTAGTTAAAAGGTAGGTGAATAGAGTGAGCGCTAGTAGAAACATTATGTTATATGATTATGAAGAAAAAATCATAATTATGTCACAGGTAAACAAAAAAGAACGTAATGCTAGTAAGATTGCAAGAAAATACAATATTGGAGAAAGTACTATTAGAAAATGGTTTATGGAAGCTGGATTTGGTAACCTTAGAAAAAATGGAAAAATCATTCTTTCTGATATGAAAAAGATAAATGTGGAAACAACTGAAATGAAAATGATAACTAAAATAAATCATTGTATATCGGTAGAAAATAAGATTATGGAATTGATTCCTTTTCTTATGGAAAATGGTTTTGATTTTGAAGATAGTTTAGAATTATTAAATATAAGTAGATATGAATATGAAAAATATAAAAGGGAGTTGATATAATATGAAACTTTGTATTGTAACAAAATTTTTTCATTCTAGTAATAAAGAATACGAAGAACAAAATAATGAATTAGAAAAGATTATGAAAAAAACTTTAACAGAGGCAGGATTAAAAAAAGATGTCTATAGGTTTATATATAATCTTGAGTTAGACAATTCATTTAGTTTAGAAAAAATAGATAAACTTCAAGAAATATTAGAACAAATGACTATAATTAGAAATGCTTATATATACACAGATAATCAAATAGCAATAGATTTAATATAGAGGAGATGATAAATATGAGTTTTAGTATAAGTAACCATGCATTAGCAAGATATGCAACAAGATATCAAGGAACAGTTTTAACAGATAATAATGTTCAACAATTTAAAAGCAGAAATCCAGAGGAAGCAAAAGCATTTGAACAATCTTTATTAAGAGATACAGAAAAAGCTATATTTATAGCAGAAGCTAACTTTGAAAAGTTTCCAAAATCAAGATTTTATATTAATACAGAAACAATGATGACATTTGTTGTTTCTCAAGAAAATTGTATAGTAACATGTTATCCAATTGATTATGGTTTAGAAGAAGATATGAATAGAGAAATGTTATCTATTTTAATAAAAAATAAAATACTTTTAGAAGATAAATTAAGCGAAACTAAAAATAATAATGAAGTTCAAATTTCTAAATTGGAAGAAGAAATAGCAGATTTTAAAGTTGATTTAGAAAATCTTAATACTCAAATAGATATTATTAAAGCTTCTAAGAAATTAAGAGAAGATACTATTAATGTATTAAAACAAAAACAACAATCTATTGATAGTCAAATAAAAGCTGCTGTTGAAAAAATAGTTAGAAGTAAAAATGCTTTTTAAGGAGTGGTTAGAGGGGTTATGTTGTTTTTTAAATTACAAAAAATAAGATATAGTTCTGTGGTTGATGAAGAATATGATTCAACATATATATATTTGGTAGAACACTTTGAAGAACTTAATACATATCATACATTAATTTTTACTCTTAATAATAAAAGTATATTTGAAAAATGTTATTTCTTTAAAGGATTACCATATTCAGTTTCTAAAAAAATAAGTAAAAGTTATAGTGATGTAGAAGAATTATCTGATATAGAAGGAATATTTTTAATATCAGAATATGGAAAAAATATAGAAAATTATCTTAAAGATTTAACTTATTTTGATGAAAAAGATGAAAAAATAAAAGAATATTTTCTAAATTATATAAACGATATATTGGGTGATGAACAATGAAATGGCGTATTACTCATACTACAAATGGAATATTATTGTTTATCATTAATAAAGAATATTCATTAAGGGTATTTAAAACCAAAAAAGGATCTAAGTGTTGTCATTTAATTAGCGTTGATAAATTATCATCAGATGATCATTTTAGAAATTCAAAAGAGATTTCAGAAATAGAAATGTTAATAATTAATCTATATGAATTAGTTAAAGAATTTATTCCTAAAATTAAAAAAATACCAGTATATGAAACATGTAAGAATAACTATAACAAAGAACTGCTTGAATTTAAAGAATATTTAAAAGAATTGGAGGTAAAGCATAGTGAAGTGGTATAAATCAAAATTGAAAGATAAAGAAATTATTTTTATAACAAATAAAAAATATACTATGATTTTAAGAAGTGAATATAAACATAGCATTGCTTTTAGAGAAGATTATATTCAAATTGTAAAAACAAAAAATATGAAAAATAATATTTATTTTAAATTAGCAGAAGAACTTTCAGATATAGAAGTATTGTTTCTTGATTTATATGAAATTATTAAAAATTACAAATATGTTATCTGTAATTTTTATTTTAAAGAAAAATTAACAAATAATAGAAATAAAGAAATATTAGAGTTTAAAGAATACTTTGAAGAATTGAAAAGGAGTAAAATTCCGCATGCGGAGAAATTAAGGAGTAGTAATGAAATGGACAATATATAATTCAAAGCTATCAGGAGATATATGCTTAACATTACATAGTAAAGATTATACTCCAATATTTGATAAAGATTACAGATTGGAAATATGGTTAATTAAAAAAATCAATGATATAAGTATTGACTTTAATTCAGAATTTATAGCAATAGGAAAAGATTTATCAGAAATTGAAGTTATGTTTTATTTAAAAGATTATAAAAAACAAATAATCGAAGAGTGTAAAATAGTAAAAAACAAACGTCATATTTTTCTTGAATCAAGTAATGAAGCAAGAAATGAATTGGTTAAATATTTGTTAAACTTTATAAGCAATATAGAGGACGGTGATTAGAATATTAAGTATAATTAATGGAATTAAAGTAATTCTTAATAATGATAAAAAAATAGTTGAAGTAAGAGTAAAAGACTTAAAACAATTAGAACAAATAAATAATAAAATAGATTCTGTTAAACAATTATATAAAGATTATTCTTTCTTTATTAACTTAGATAATAAATATAAGGTAGATGATTTAAGTGTAAATGAATTAGATAAATTCTGTAATCATATAAATCAGAGAGTTAAACTTCTTATATGTATAAAAGAATTAGAAGAGAAAAAAACAAAAACAGGAAAATATATGTATAACATAGTGGCTGAACTTCCTGGAAAAAGAAAATATATAAACTGTAGTGCTTTTAATTTAGTTCCTCTTACTATTGCTAAAGGAAAATACTATATAGCAGATGGAAAAATAGTATTAGGTGATGAAAAATATATTAAGAAAAATAAAAAAGCAATAGGTTTAACAAAAGATTATAAATTTAATATTGAATCTATAGAAGAATATAAATTTGAAGAAAAAGAAAATGAAAAGAAATATGATGTATCTAGGGCAGAACTTCATCTTCATACTTCTTTTTCCAAGAATGATGCTTTTATTACTACTAAAGATATAGAAAAAGCGTTTGATGAAAATAAACTACATACTCTTGCAATAACAGATCATGGTGCTGTATTTGCATTTGTTCCGTATATTAATAAATTAAAAGATAAATATAAAGGAACAGATAAAAAGATTATTCTTGGCTCTGAATTCTATTCAACAGATTATGAAGAATATCAACAAAGTTTGATAAACAAAATGAATGAATTAGAAATAAAAGAACAAGAGATACATGAAGATACAACTTTGTCAGAAATAGAATCTCTTAATAATCAAATAGCAGATTTAAGAAAAGAGAGAGACTCTCATAAAAGATATTCTGCTAGAAAAACAATATCTGATGAAGAAAGAGAAGAACATACAGCATTGTGTGAAGAAAAGGTAAGGGAAATAGAAGAAATAAATAATACAATTAAGGAATTAAAAAATCTTACTAAAGAAAAAGAATTAGAATTAGTAAGAATTGAAAACGAAAGAAAATATCTTAATGATGAAATAGGTCATATAAACGATATAAATAGAGATCACTTAACTGTATTACTTAAAACACAAGATAGCGAAATAGATTATAGAGGAGAAAAAATAACTATAAATGAAGGTTTAGTTACTCTATATAAACTTATCACAATGTCTTATCAAAAATATTTCTCTGCTCCTACAAAAGAAGAGTTTAAAAAACAAGGTAAAAGACCAATGGTTCCATATCATGAAATATTTAAACCAGAAATAAGAAAACATTTTCTTATTACCTCTGCTTGTGCATTTGGAAAGCATATGAAACTTGCAGTAGAAGGAAAATGGGATGAATTTAGAAAATGGATTCATAATCTTGATGCAGTAGAAATACAACCTTCTTGGAATAACAAATATATGGTAACCCATAAAGATTATCCTAATATTCATTCTATAGAAGATGTATATGATCTTCATAGAAAGATATACGAAGTATGTAAAGAAGAAGGAATACCTTGTATTATAACTTCTGATGCTCATGTAAATGATAAAGAAGATAGGATATTTAGAGCAAGGTTTAAAGAAGGATACATTTCAAGCATTTTACATCGTGTTAATAAAAACAATGAGTTAAAAAAGGAAGAGTCTTTAGGTGATGATGATTTTTCTATAGAAACACAACCATTTATTATGTCTTATGATGATGTAATAGAAGATTATATTAAACAAGGTTTTACTAAAGAACAAATAGAAGAAATGCACAATAATTCAAATAAATTAGCAGAACAATGTGCTAATGCGTTTGATATTACAATTCTTCCTAAAAAGTTATTCTTACCAGATTTTCCAAATATTAACGCAAAAGAAGAAGTGCCAAAAATAGTATGGGAAAATGCTATTAAGAAATGGTCTAAAGATGGTAACAAAGAAACTATTCATCCTATTATCAAAGAAAGAATAGAAAAAGAATTAACAGCAGTTGCTTCAACCGGCTTTGAAGTATTATATATGATTGCAAGATATTGTTGTTTAAGAGTTATAGAATTAGGTTTTGATCCAGGTTCAAGAGGATCTGCTGGATCAATGATTTTAACTTATTTATTACAAATAGGAGAAAATAATCCTCTTCCTCCGCATTATTATTGCAAACATTGTCATAATGTAGAATTTGTAGAAACAGATTTAGTTGGATTGGATTTAGAAGATAAAGTTTGCCCTGAGTGTGGATCAATGATGGAAGGAGATGGACTTAACATAGAAGCTCATAACTTTTTAGGCTATGCTTTAAACAAGTGTCCTGATATTGATATTAATCTTTCAGATGTAATACAAACTACAATTCATAAAGAATTAATAGATATGTTTGGAGAAGAGAACGCAATTAAATCTGGTACCCAAGGTTTCTATCAACAAGATGCTTTAATAAAAGATATATTCAGTCATATTCCAAATATAAAGGAACTGGTCACAAGTGAAGAGTTTGATATTGACTATATGGCTAATGAAATACAAACTCTTAGAACTACAGGGCAACATCCTGGCGGAGTTCTTTTAAAACCTAAAGATATACCATTTGAATATGTGACTCCATTGGTGAATGTATCAGACAAACAAGATGGACCACAATCTAGTTTTACTGTATATCACTTTATAGAATCTCAGCTTATTAAATGCGATTTATTAGGTCATTCTGATCCTACAATGTTAAAAGAATTATTTGATAATACAGGGTTAGATTATCATACAATAAGATTTAATAATCCAACTCTATATAAATCTATTCTTGATCCAACAGTATTAGGAATTACAGACAAAAATCAATTTCCTTTTCCTGCTACAACGTTAGGAATATCAGAAATGAATACTGATTTTACTATGCAAATGTTATCAGAAATAAAACCTACATGTATGACGGATTTGATATACTTTTCTGGTGCAAGTCATGGCGAAATGGTATGGAATGGGAATATTCAAAGAGAATTAGTAATTACTGGACAAAAAAAGTTGTCTGAAGTAGTGCCAGTAAGAGATATTATTTTTCAACAGCTTACAAAAAAATATAATTTTGAGCCTGAAAAAGCTTTTACTATTTCAGAATCAGTAAGAAAAGGTAAAGGTATAAAAAAATGGGAGGAAGAACTAAAAGAAAAATGTCCTTCTTGGTATATAGAAATACTCGGTAGTATTCGGTATCTTTTTCCGCTAGCTCATGCCGCAGCATATATAACAAATGCTTTAAGAATATTACATTATAAAATATATTATCCTCAAGCATATTATGCGGCAGCAATAAATAGATATGGAATAACAGATAATAATAATAGTACTTTTGATTATATTAAGTTCTTTAAGAATATTAACAGTATAGAAGATTTACAAAGATTCCATTCACATATTAGTCATAGTACAGATAATCCTGCAAAGGAAAAATCACAAAAAACTATTTCTAATATATTATGGGAAATGAAACTTAGAGGATATCATATCGAAAAACCAGACTTTACTTCTAAAGCAGATAGATGTACACCTAGTAAAAAGAATGACAAAGTAGTGCTTCTGCCTTTACAAAGTATTAGTGGTGTTGGTCCTTCTGCTGCAATAGATGCATCTGAGGCTTATAAGGTTTATGGTGACAAGTTGTTTGATATGACTAAAGAAGAATTGTCAGAAATAAGGATAGAAAGAGATGGGAAAAATAAAAAAGCATTTGGAAAGAAATTTATAGAAGCATATTTTGGAGAAGAGGCATAGTCCTTTTCTCCTTTTTTTATTGGTGATTATATGTATAGGAAAAAATTAAAAGAAATAGAAGATGAAAGAAAAATATTTATAGGAACTTTCGAAAGGTATGGAATAAAAAGTGGATATAAATGTCCTTTAAAAACAGTTCTTTTGTTAGATATAAAAGATGAAGAAGAAAATGAAATAACAGATCATTTGTGGTTTAATTTTACAAAAGGATTTGAAAAACTAGGAGAATTAAAAAGAGGAGATAAAATAAAATTTAGAGCTAGATCTAAAAAATACACAAAAGGTTATCAAGGATATAGATGGGATATCCCAAACAACATAAGTACAGATTATAAATTATCTCATCCTACTATATTGAGTAAAGAATAATTGGAGGTAAAATGGAATTTAGAAAATATAATAGTATTACTAATCATTTTGAAAAAAGTAGTCTAGGAAAATGGTTTAAAATGTATCCAGAATTATACAATGAACAATATATAATTCAAGAAAAATTAAATGGTTCTAACTTTTCTATTTGGTTTGAAAATGATAACGAAGAAATTAATATAAAATATGCTAACAGAACTGCTTTTTTAAACGAAGATGATAGGTTTTTCGATTATCAATTAGTTTTACAAAAAGAAAGAATAAAACAATTAATTTCTAATATAACTAAAAAAGTTAAAAAAGATAACATTAAAGAGCTTGTTATTTTTGGAGAATTATATGGTGGCAGAATTCAAAAAGGAGTTTATTATTCCGATCAAAAACATATTAAATTCTTTGATATGAGAATAGATGACGTTTATTTACCTTTTAAAGAAACAGAAGAATTCTTTAAAGAAATGGAATCTGAAGATTTATTAGTTCCTAAAATAGCAATAGTAAATTCTTTAGATGAAGCATTAGAATTTGTTCCAGAATTTAATACTTTATTATCAGATAAAGAATTTGAAGGACTGGATAACATATGTGAAGGAGTTGTCATCAAAACTTATAATAAAGTTTTTACCAATAAAGATGGAGGTTTTTTCTACATTAAAAATAAAAATGAAAAATATTGGGAAAAACATAAATTAAAAAGACCTAATCAAAAAGACTATACTATGTGTGATACTGCTAATGAATTAAGAGATATATTTCAAACTTATATTACAGAGAATAGATTGTATAGTGTTTTCTCTAAATATGGTCAAATAGAAAGTGTTAAAGAAATAGGTAAATATATAAGCCTTTTAACTGAAGATGCAAGACAGGATTTTATGAAAGAATACAAAGAAAAATTTGATCCTTTAACTGATAGAGAAAAAAGAAATATATTAAAAGTTTCTGATATTGCTTCTAAAATTGTAAGAAGTAATATGTAAATTGTACAGGAGGTAAAATGTTAGAAAAAGGAATAAATGAAGTAGGAAAAATTAAAATAAAAGATAAGTTAGTAGTATCTGATCCTTGTTATAGTTTAGATGATTGGACAATCATATTAAATGATATGCTAGAAGGAAACTATAGATGTTTCTTTGAAAGAGCAGAAGGCTATAGAATATTTGAATCTTGGATTGTACATGAAAATTATTGTATTTCAAAAGATAAAATAGAAGAATTAAAATATGAGATAGGAGTAGACTCTGGTCAAGCTGGATATTTTGAATATGATTATTTTGAAAAAAATTCAAAATTAGAAGAAATTGATAAAGATAAATATAATAAAGAATATTATGATAAAATTTGTGATTTAACTTATTCATATTTTGAAGAAATAAAAGATAAATATTTTTCTGGTGGTATAACACAAGAAAACGAAGCATTCGTTACTTCTAGTGGTTATGGTGATGGTTGTTATGAATGTTTTATCAAAAGAAATAAAGAAAATAAAATCATAGCAGTAAAAATTGTTTTCATTGAATACGATGATGAAGATGATGAATATGAAGATGATGAAGAATAAAAATAATCTATAAAATTGCTAACAAATATCTTTTTGTATAAAATAAAACAAAATAATATAGATATTTGGAGGTTGTTATGGAAAAGAAATTTTTAACACAAGAAGAATATAGAAAAAGACTTCAAAAAGCAGCAACTAAAATAGGAAAACTACATTTCCTAGATGATGCAATAACTAGATTAGTTCCAGAAAGAGAACTTAAATCTAAAAAGAAAAAGGATTAAACTGCTTGTGACAGTTTAATATATAAAAGACTAATTGGCGATAGTCTATAAATAAGTATGTGGTAGATACTTGAAAGAAAAATTATTTTATGGGCACATCTCCTTTCAACGAAAAAGGCGTAGATATTATTCTACGTCTTTTTCATTTTAAAAATATAAAAATATAAGGAAGTGATTATATATGACTTACAATTTAACAGAATATCAAATAGAAGAAATTTTAAGAGAAGGCGAATTTAATAAAGAAAAATATACAGATTATATGTCTTTAGTATCTTTTAATTTAGGAGATAGCATATATGATTATGAACAAAAACATATAGTTCCTTTAATAAAAGATAAAAATAAACTTTATGACATGATAACAAATTGTGATCTTTTAAGAGACTCAACGGCTGAAAATATTTTTGATGATATAGAAGATTGCATAAATTGTGCTATAGCAGAAATAGAAAGATTAATAGAAAGAGGAGAAGTGGTTTGATGAAAGATATAGAAGTTTTTGTTGTTCAAGAAATGTATATTAATAGTGATGACTACTTTTTAGTAGCTAGAACACCTAAGTATGAAATGTATTGTATAAATTTATCAAAATTATACAAAGGTTATAAATCATATTTGTTTTCTCATACAGATGATGTTTTTGAAAGTTATATATTAATAGAAGACAAAGATGTTTTGTTTGATGAAGATATAAATAAATATATTAAAAAAGTATTTGAGAAAAGTGAAGAAATATTAGAAAGGGCAAAATTATATGATAAAGAAAAAGAATATGAAGAAATCATAAATTGCACTAGGGAACAATATGGAATAATAATGGAGGATACAAATGGAAATTAGATATGATTTATTAAGCAGTATAGATAGATTTATGTTACTTGAAAATTCAATTAAAGATAAACTAAGCAAATTTGCTACTTATACTCATTGGGTTGAAAAAATATTTCAAATAAAATTATTGCAAAATATATTTGATGTAAAAGAAATATGTATAGATGAAGAATATGAAGAGAAAAAAAATTCAATGAGTGCAAAAACATTTAAAGAGTACATTATAAATCGTATAGAGCACTTAGATGTTTATTTTATTTGTGAATATAAAGGAATACAAATGCCTATTAAATGTAAATGTGAACAAATTTCTCAATATTATAGACAGATAGCTTTTACCTCTTATATAGATGATGATATAACTAAACCTCAATATAATTATGTTTTAAATTTTACAATAAAAGAAAAAGAATATATGGGTTCAGTTTCAATAGATATGCCTAAAGGTGATAAAATGATAAGCAAAAAACTTATAGATGAAAATATAAGACAAATTAAAAAACATTTAGATTCTGCATTAGATAAATTTAAAGCTTATGAATGCAATAAAGAAATTTTAGAAAATATGTAGTAATTTGATAGAAGTATAAAATACCGTTACAATTTGAGAAAAACTAGGAGGGATTAAAATGTTAGAATTCAATGTAACAGTAGAAAATGTAAATGGAGTTTTAGTAACAACAAGCAATAGAGTTGCTAATGAATTAGGAGTAAGACATACACATTTATTGGACAAAATTAATGGTTATGTAAATAAATTTAGCTCAGCCGAACTTTCGGCTCAGTTCTATATCACTAGTAATTACAAGGATAAAAGCGGAAAAACAAATAAAAATTTCCTTATTACTAAAAAAGGTATAGCTCAATTAGTGGGTGGATATTCATCAGCAGTAGAAAAAGCTTTTAGTTTAAATGTTGCTTATATAAATAGATTTGAAGAAATGGAAAAACAATTACAAGGAATAGGTGTACCTAATACATTTGCTCAGGCTTTAAAACTTGCATATGAACAACAATTAAAAATAGAACAATTAGAAATAGATAATAAAGAAAAAGAAACCAAAATAATAGAAATGTCTCCAAAGGCTAGCTATTATGATTTGATTCTTCAATCTAAAGATGTAGTAGCAGTTACAGTGATTGCTAAGGATTATGGAATGACAGCTCAAGCTTTTAATAAATTGTTGAAAGAAAATAACATTCAATTTAAATGCAATGGAACTTGGGTTTTATATAGCAAATATAATGGTAATGGATATACTGCTACCAAAACAACTAAATTTGTCCATGATTCAGGAGAACAGGGAAGTAGAGTAGGAACTTATTGGACTCAAAAGGGAAGAGTGTTTTTATATAACTTTTTAAAAGAAAAAGGTGTTTTACCTATGATAGAAAAAGAATTAGGAGAAGTGATTTAAATGACAAAAATTGATAAAAAAGGTACTTTGTTAGACTTAACAGATTTAATGGGGATAGAAAAAATTTATAAAGAAGAAAAAAGTCCTTTTTCTATGGATTCAATTAAATTTATTTTTAAAGATAGTCATTGTTTTGATGGAAAAAGAGTATATATTCATATGTATCCTTCTAGAGCAAGTATGGATCAATGGTTTAGTATAATTACAAAAAAATTACAAGGTGAAAAATAATAATATGGATAAATATAAATTTGATTTATATGTAAAAGAATGTAAAGAGGAAATAAAAGATTATTTAAAAACTATTTCAATAATTATATTTATGTTTTTAATCCCTGTTATATTCTTTACATTTTTTCTTGCACTTGGTGGATATTACTTAATATTAGGTTTTATATTTATAGTTTTTGTATATGTTCCATCAGTTAAATGTTTTAGTATATATGCTAAGCATAGAAATGAATGGGAGGAAAAATGAATTTGCTTTGGTTTGCAGCAGGAATAATAGTTGGATTAGCAATGGGATTAGTAATAACATGTGCTGTTGTTTCTAATAAAGATTTAAGAGATTTTGAAAGAGAGGAAGATGCTGATGCTTGGTAACAATATAGACGAAATAGAATATGAAGACGAATTATGGTCTTTTCAATTAGGATATTGTAAAGTTATAAAAATAGATCTAAATCAAAATATTTTTTTAGCTAAATCTATAAAAACAGAAGAAGAACTTTGGTATACATTCGATGGTAGAGAAAGCGGTAAATTTCATTGGGATGTAGAACAATCAATATTTTGGGAAAAACCAAATTTTGAAATTCCGAATAAACCTTTTAATTTAAAAAGAGCAATAAGAAAAATAGCGAAACTTGAAGGTATGTATGACGAAAATTATTTTTTAATGTGGAGTAATGAAAAAAATAAAATAGTAATGGGGTCAACAAAAGAAAATGAAGTGCCAAATACTATTTATTTTACATATACATCTATCGTTAACCTTTTAAATGAAATAGAAAATAAAGAAATAACAAAAGAAAAATTCTTAAAAGTAATGAAAGAAATGTATTTGGAGATGGTTAAATAATGACTAAAGAAAAATTATATATATTTTTGGATTTTGATGGAGTTCTGAACAATGCTGAAACAGATTTTGGAAGAACTTACTTAAAAGATAATAATGAAGTTGGTTGGGATAACTATAATACACTTAACATTTATAAATTAATTAACAAATTAGAAGAAATGTATGATGTAAAAGTAATTATTTCTTCTTCTTGGAAATTAAATAAAACATTTGATGGATTCATCAAAAAACTTAAACAGAAGAAAGCTTTGATAGATAGAAATAACATTAGAGTATTAGTAGGAAAACTAATAGATAAGTTTGTCGATAAAACTCCAGATTGGTTACATGATAGAGAAGATGGATATAATTCAAGAGAATTAGAAATAATGGGTTACTTACATCAAAATAATATTGTAAATGACAAAATATTAATATTAGATGATGAATGGGTTAGTATAAAATATGATAATCAATTATTTTGGAGATTGGATGAAAATTTTGGAATGACAGAATTTGATTATGAAATCATTTTAGCAGAATTAGATATTAAATTTAGAAATAAGGAGAAATAAAAAAATGTTTGAAAGTTCAAAAACGATAATAGGTGAACCGATAGAAATAAAAAAAGAATTTACAAAAATAAACTATAATTCATACATGGATCTTTATAATGTTATATATGTTAGCAAAGAGCATTCTAGCATTGTATTTTATCTTTCAAATGGTGACGAAAGAATAGAATCTTATGAAGGACCAGAAACAACAGAATTTTGGTTTAAAAAGATATTAGAAACATTAGGTATAAAAGAATGAAAGAAAAACTAAAACATAGAATAATTCTTCATAGAAAATACTGGAAAGAGTTTGGAAAAAGAAAAGTTAGAAGGAAATTAAATAATTTAAGTAAAGAATTTTTTAAAGATTTTTATATAAAAGTTAGATTTTATGATTATTTAGATTAAAAAGGAGTGAAAATGAAGGATAGCTGTTATTATTGTAAATATGCAGAAACATTTGGCTATAATCAAGAAATATATAAGAAATGTTCAGTCATAGGTTGCGAATTAAAAAGTCCGTTGCATACAATTTGTGATAAATATGAAATCCATGATTGTTACAAAGAAGAAAAGAAAATGGGTGAATTAAGAAAAAAATTAAATTTTAGAAATATAGATTAAAAGAGATGCTTAATTGCATCTTTTTTTTATTAGGAGGAAAAAAATGGGATACTATACAGATTATAGATTAGAAATAACAGTAGATGATAAAGAAAATGAAGATAAAACATTAGATGAAATAGAATTATTTATTAAAAATTTAGATGAAGAAAAATATTGGGAACTAAAAGAAATGATTGATGGTTATGAGTTAAATGCAAAATGGTATGATTATGATGTGGATATGTGTTATCTATCTTGTAAATTTCCTAATATATTATTTGATTTATATGGAACTGGTGAAGAATATGAAGACGTTTGGCATGCAACTTATAAGAATGGAGAACTAGTAGATTTAGATAGATATGAATATGTAAATAAATTTAAAAAAGAAAAAGACAAAATAAACTCTTTAAAAAATTTCTATGATGAATTGCTAAGCCATCAATATATTTTGTATTATTATAATAAACTTAAAGAATTAAACCTAAATGAAACAAGTGGAATATATGAAGGGCATATTAATAATAAAATAGAAAGGTGGTTGGAAAAATATGGAAAAAATTGATATATATTTAGATAAAAAAATTGATCCTAAAGAAGAATATGAATATGTAAAAAAAGAGGTGAATAAATATTTAGAAAATAATAATCTTGAATTAATTAAAATGTCTAAACGAGGAAAAGTAGTTTATGTCGTTGTTAAAGATAAAAATGAAAATGTATATGGGTTAAAAGTATTATCTTATATAACTAATATGTTTAAATACATATTACATATAAAAATATTATGCGAAGACGAAGAGGGATCATTAAATGATAGATTTTTTAATCTAAAAGAATTACTTTTATTTACAAAAAAGCAAAATGCTAAGGCTAGATATTTAAATCTAATAAAAGTTAGAAATAAATTAATAAGAGAACAAATAGAGGAATTAAAAATAATAAGTAAAAAAGTAGAAACTAAAGTTAAAATAGGAGATATTATTAAATTTGATATTCCTGTAGAATTCATGAACGGAATAAAAAAAGATACTTTGAAATATATAGGAAGAAACAAATTTGTACCAGTTAATGCAATAGATGATTCATTGATATATAAAATAACTAATTTTAAAAGAAGAAAGTTTGAAATAATCAATGAAAATTGCAAATAATGATATTTATGCTTTAATATCCTTAAAAATAACAAAATACGGAGGAATTAAACAACATGAATCAATCACAATTTGCAAGAATTTTTAAAGAAAAGGCTGGTATTTCTTCAATAGAAAAAGCTAGTAAAATAGTAGATCACTTCTTTGATGCTTTAAACGATGCTTTAAGAATAGAGGATAGTGTTACTTTTAGTGGACATGGAAGATTTAAACTAAAAACAATTAAATCTAAACCAATAGTTCATCCAATTACTAGACAAGAAATGCAAACTACAGAAAAGGTAGTAGCACAATTTAAAAATGCAGATAAATTCAAAAAAAGATTAAATGCTGTAAAATAATAATAAGAGAAAAGACTGTTATATTAGCAGTCTTTTTTGTTTACAAGGAGGGAATAGATGAATGAAGAAATAAGAGTTTTAATAGAAAACTTAAAACAATACACTTTACAATATGCAGCAGAACATGGAGTAGTTCCTGATTCAAGAGGATTTGTTCAATGCTTATTTCCAGATCATGACGATCGTGATCCAAGTATGCATTGGTGGGAAGAAAACAATATATTCTGGTGTTTTTCATGTAACAGAGTCTGTGATATCTTCACATTAGCAAATATATTTGAAGGAAAACCATTAGCTGGACCAGACTTCTTAGAAGATAATGTATTTTATTTAGCAGAAAAGTTTGGACAACCATATCTTCATTTAAGAAAAACATTAACTCCAGAAGAAATGGAAAGACAAATGTATTTTAGAACTATGAAACTATTTAGTGATTATGTAGTGTCACATGCTAATAAAGAATATTTAGCTAGTAGAGAAATAGAAGAAAAGACTGCCAAAACTCTTTCTATAGGTTCTGTAGATAATTATCAAAACTGTATTAATTATTTAGTTAATGCAGGATGTCAAAGAGAAATATTAAATAATATAGGTATAATAGCTAATAGAGTAAATGAAAATCAATTAATAATGATTATAAAAGATGAATATGGTAGACCTATGAGTTTTGTATCAAGACATATGCACTTTATTAAAGGAGAATCTAAGTTTCCAAAATATACTAATGGAAATGAAACTATCATATTTAATAAATCTAGAATGTTATATTGTTGGTATGATATTAAAAAACAATATAATACTTTAGAAAAATTATTAGTTGTAGAAGGTTATATAGATGCAGTTTCAGCATATCAAAAAGGATATAGAAATGTTGTAGCATTAGGTTCTGCTTCTTTTACTGATGAACATATAAGCTTATTAGAAAAAGAAAATAGAATTAAAAATGTAGCATTTGCTTTAGATAACGATGAAACTGGAAGAAAGAGAATGTTCTCTATAGTAGAAAGATTAAAAAATCAAAAGACTACTAATGAATATCAATTTGCTTTATATAAAGAGCAAGGTAAGGATCTTGATGAGATATTAAAGAAGTTTGATAAAAAAGTTTCCCTTACAAATATCTTTGAACTTGTAAGTATGTTTGACTATGAAATTAGGTGTCTAAAGGAAAATTATGGAGATAATATAGACGAATCTGCTATGTTTGATCACTTTATAGGAATAATTAGTAAAACTTCTAGACCAAAGGAAAGAGAGGAACAAGCTAAATCACTTGCTAAATATCTTCCTTCATATTCTTATAAAACTATACTTGCTGAAATAGAAATGACTTTGTCAGAAGAAAAAATCAATTATAAAAAAGATATAGTAGCAGTATTAGATAAAGCATACAAAGAAGCCACTAATAATCCAGAATATGCTTTAGAAATAATAGGAAGTTTAAGTGATGATATAGAGAATGTTCAAGCTAAATATGATAGAACTCAACAAGGTGTGTTTGAGTCATCTGTTAATAGATTTAAAGAATCTGAAAAATATAAAATGAATTCTGATTTATATCAAATAAAATTTGGTATTCCATGGTTAGATGATTTAAATCTAAAACCTGGAAACTCTGTAATAATGGCTGGATTACCTAACACAGGTAAAAGTACTGTTTTCCAATGTTTAATGCATAATATAGCAGTTAATTCGCCAAATGGTGTAATTATATACATAGCAACAGATGACAGTGAAGAAATGATATATGATAACTTAACAGCACAATTAAGTGGATTACCTAGAGAGTATTGTGGTAACCCATATTTTGATTCACAGTTTGGATTAAATTCATCACAACTTCCAGAGGCACAACAGTATTTTGATAAATATTGTAAATCTAGAGAATTTATAGAAAGATTAATAGTAAACAAAAAACTTATAATTCTTGATGTAAAACAAAAAATAGATAACTGGAATGGATTTAAAAAAGCAATAAGTAAAATAGTTGCAGATAAAGAGTTAGAAAATAAATACAAAATAATGGTTGTTGATTCTGTTAATAAAATAAGTGTAGACGGAATAAAAGATGAAAATCAAACAGCTGGATTCTTGTCTGCAGAAATTAAAAAACTTAATGAAAGAGATAGAATATTAGGGTTTTTAAACTTTGAGTTAAATAAAATGAGAGATAATTCTAAACTTTCTCAATTTGCTTTAAGTGGATCTAAAAGAATGTTCTATGACTGTAATGTATTAGGTTTCATATATAATCCTACTAGAAACTTACAAGAGTTTGAAGGAACTGAATATGAAACTAAAATGAAATGGCAGTTACAAATAAATGAATTTAATAGTATTCCTCAACCAGTAATAGTAACAATACAAAGTAAATCTAAAGCTGGAAATAACTCAATGAATGCAAGACCATATTTTTATAAGCTTAATGAATTTACAAGTAAATTAACTCCAATACCTTTGGCATCAGAAGAACATCAGCATTATTTAAAAATATGGCGTGATGAATGGAATAACTTATATACATCAAATTACAGTAAGGCGTAGATTAATTTCTACGTCTTTTTTTATATTAAAAAGGAGATGAATAGATTGATTAAAGGAAAATTACATATTACAACTCATGCAGACGGAAAATTAAAACATATTGTAAGTATAAATACTTCTACACTATGTAATGAATTTTGTAATGCAATGGGGAAAAGAGATTTAGCAAGAAAAGACAGAGAAAAGAAAAGTGTTTGTGAACTTT
>ERZ791617.172-NODE-172-length-51150-cov-61.6934_pt1 | contig 51150 bp, 58 predicted proteins | sample MGYA00510272_ERZ791617 | MGnify/ENA primary metagenome ERZ791617 (study PRJEB30046, sample SAMN00715200) | human gut metagenome | study: EMG produced TPA metagenomics assembly of the A metagenome-wide association study of gut microbiota in type 2...
TCAAAGATCTCTCGTGCTTACAGCGTATAGCTGCTTAGCACATTATTGAATTATTTACGAACTATTGTTAGAAAAAAACGATCAGTCAATATCGAGTTGTCTCATTTCTTCTCATTCTTTCTATTCTTATTATTCTTCCTATTCTTCCGTTTCCCATTTTCTGTTTCCCATTTTCTTTTTTCTATTTCTCTTCTTCATCAACAATCTGCGTAATGCGCCTGATGCTTCTGTTGCTATGGTTGATGATGAGCGGAACACGTTCTACCACCACCATGGATGTGTCGAGGCCCAAAGCCTTAGGCTCGTCAATGCCTATCTTGCCGATAAGGGCATAGATGGTCATCAGCAGGTTCTGTTGACGGTTGTCGGAACTCTCCGGGTAATATACGCGGTGGATGATGATGAAGCGGAAGTCGCCAGGTATTCCGTTTTTGCGGAGCGAAGGATAGGTACTTCTCAGATCTACCTTCTTGCTTGCCACCAGGTCTTCTACCACTTGTCGCAGATAGAGGCTCACCCTAGGCTCGATGCGGAAACCTATGCGCATGGTTACACTGTAGAGGGTGTCGGGAACCAGAGTCTCGCAACTGTACTCCAGCGTGTCAGGAGTATCTGCAAATTCCAGATTGATAAGCCAGTAATGGTCAGCACGTTTGGGCTGCTTGTTGATGATGGAATAGAGCAGCTTGTCATCCACCGCACCTTCCTTGTCGGCATGGTTCACATAAACCAGATTGGATGCGTACTTGGGGATGCTCTCGTCGGCCTTGATATCGGAGATAATCTGATAATACTCATCCAGCGGTTTGGTACTGATGTAATGATGGCGGATCTTGATGGCGTGGACCCATACATACATCATCAGGAACAGGATTCCGCCAATAAGCATCGTACACCATCCTCCTGCGAGGAATTTTGACAGGTTGGCGGCAAGGAAAATGCCCTCGATAACGCAATATGCGCCCATAAAGAGCAGGATGAAGATGCGCGCCACACCCTTGGTGCGCAGGTAGAAACCGAGCAGCAGGGTGGTCATCAGCATGGTGATGGTGATGGCGAGACCATAGGCTGCCTCCATGTGCGAGGAGTCGCGGAAGAGCAGGATGATGAGAACCACACCGAAGTACATAGCGAGGTTGATGACCGGAATATAGAGCTGTCCCTTTACATGGGTAGGATGCTTGATTCGCATGCGTGGCCAGAAGTGCAGGTTCATGGCTTCGCTCAATATGGAGAAGGTGCCGCTGATAAGTGCCTGACTGGCAACGATTGCCGCACCCGTGGCCATGATGATGGCAAAAATCAGCATGCTCTGTGGCATGATGGAAAAGAACGGATTCACGGAGGAGGCAGTCTGGATATGGTTCAGCACCCATGCTCCCTGACCCAGATAGTTGAGGATGAGCATGGCCTTTACGAAAAGCCAGCTGATGGTGATGTTCTTTCTGCCGCAGTGACCCAGGTCGGAGTATAGTGCCTCAGCACCGGTGGTACAGAGGAACACGGCACCGAGAATCAGGAACCACTCTGGCGATTTTGCCAGCAGCATGGCAGCATAGTAGGGGTTGAAGGCCTTCAGAATCAATGGGTAAGAGGTGATGCTGAAAGCTCCCGTTACGCCCAGCAGCAGGAACCATATCAGCATGAATACTCCGAACGACTTGCCAATACTCTCTGTACCAAAGCGTTGCACGAAGAAGATGATGGTGATGATGCCCAGTGTGATGGGGATGACTGGCAGGTGGGGACTGATGCTTTCGAGTCCTTCGATGGCAGTGGTAACCGTGATGGCAGGGGTGATGATTCCATCTGCCAGCAAGGTGCTGGCACCGATGATGGCCAATAAGTAAATCCATTTTCTCTTCATCTTGCGCAACAGGGCGTAGAGGGCGAGGATGCCTCCTTCGCCATTGTTGTCGGCACGCAGTGCCACACATACGTATTTGATGGTGGTCTGCAGGGTGAGTGTCCAGATGATGCACGACAATGCACCCAGGATGGTGCTCTCGTTGATGGCTTCACCCGTGTGCAGGATGGCTTTCATCACGTAGAGTGGGGATGTACCTATATCTCCAAACACGATGCCCAGAGTGATGAGCAATCCCAGGAAGCCTACTCGATGATGGCAGGCTACTGAACTTTCCGAATTTTCTCCCATATAATTTCTCTTATTTATTTAAAATATTATCCTTCTTTACATTAAGGAATTATCCTTATGTGAACATAAAATATCCCTTTATAGATTATTAATTTGGGTGCAAAGGTATGAACATAAGTGGTAAAAGATGATTTGTTTAATAAAATTTATCTGTTTTAACTTTCGTTTTAATCGACAGTAAGTGACAGTTTGGAAGATGTAAAAAAAGTGATATTCTTTCTCGGTGTCAAAAATAAGCCCCATCTACTATCCGAATCTTCATTCATGCTGAAATCGGAAAGTAGGTGGGGGGCATTAGATGAAGGTCACCACATTTGATGCTTCGTTATATTTACATATTTACGCAGTTTTGCGATACTCGCTTGGTGTCTTGCCCGTCTGTGCCTTGAAAAAGCGGACAAAGTGCTGAGGATACTCAAAGCCGAGGTGGTGGCTGACTTGCGTAATGCTTAAGGTTTCATCCACAAGTAACTGTCGGGCAGCCGAAAGCAGCCGGTCGTTGATCAGACTCTTGGCAGTTTTGCCTGTCTCGGTTTTGACTAATTCACCGAAATATTTAGTTGAGTAGCAGCATTTATCGGCAAAGTAGGCTACGGTAGGCAACCCTTCACGCATCGCTTTCTTGGCAATGTATTCATCGAGCAGAGAGACGAATTTCTTGACCACCGAATGATTGATCTCCTCGCGTGTGATGAACTGGCGGTCGTAGAAGCGCAGACAATAGTTCAGCAGCAACTCGATGTTAGAAACGATAAGTTCACGCGAATGCTTATCTATAGGATGCTCGAGTTCCTGCCCAATCATTGAGAGCACGTCACGGAAGATATTTACCTCGGCAGCGGATAGATGTAATGCTTCGTTGCTTGTATAGTCGAAGAACTCATAGCGGGAGATGTTCCTGCCAAGCTGGGTGCGGTTGAGCAGCTCGGGATGGAAAGCCAAAACCGTATATTTGGCAACCGGAACTCCTGGAACGGGTTCTACCTTAATCGTTTGTCCTGGAGCAAACGAGGTTACGGTCATCTCGTCAAAATCATATTCTGTTCTGCCGTATGACAGTTTGCACCCCTTGTTTTCCTTCAGGAAGAGGGCATAAAGTCCGTAGTGATTCACAGCCTCCTGAATAGGAGAGGTGTTCTCTACATGCGCAATGCTTACCAGAGGATGAAGTGTTTTCACCCCAATGTAGTCATTGAACTCCTGTATGGTATTAAAGAAAAATTCCTTCATAATCTTATGCTTTAAATTTCTAAACGTTCTAATTTATTTTTTTACGGGTGCAAAGATACGCATATTTCCTTAATTTTCTTATACCTTTTTTACGGTAGATATTACCTTTATCGTCGTGTTTTGCGATTTTTATCCTAATATCGATGAATTCCCCTCTCCATTTCGTATTGAAATGTTGGCTTCGTTTCTCCTTGTGACGATAATCACATGAGCCACCTATCCAAACGTATAATATGTAGAAGAATCTTGTATCATAATTTTTTTATCTTCAATGTCCGCAGATATTCCTTCTGCTCGGGCGTGATTCTGTAGCTCTCTATGCCTTCTGGATGGTCTTGTTGTGCGTCCAGGGAGCAAGGCGGCGTTGTTCGATGTAGGGAATCGTTGCGTCCCATTGCTTGGCAAGGGCGGTGACGAACAGTCTTTCTTGAAGTGAAGTCATTTTCATCCAATCATTTTTTGAATCTGTTTATCCGAAGCATCAGGCTGGATTTCTTTCAGATGCTCGAAAATTCTCTGATAAGATTCCTGGAGAGTGCGGTTGCATTGGCAAGCCTCCCTGCCATAGAGTTCTTCGGGAGTATTGAGCAGCGACCAACCCCACATAACTCTCAATTCTCAACTTTCAACTAATAAATAATGGGATTGGATGAGCTGCATCCAATCCCATTTTTATTAATACTCAGCCTCATTCGCCAAGTGCCACGTTGTAAGATACGAAGCACGAGTGATGTCTGTAAGCTTCGGATAGTTCACTGTGTCAGCCTCATCCGACGGGAAGTTGTAGTTGGGCTGACCGCCGGTGTGATACCACACGATAGGCACACCCTTCAAGTGGAACGACTGCTGGTCGCTGCCGCCGACAGGGGTATCCCAAGCACGATAATCGGGGTCGAAGCAGAAGTTATGCTTCGCCATATCCGCCTTGAGCCACTCGCCAATCTTCGGATGCGCAGCCGTATAGAAGTACATCAGATAGCGACTGTCTGTGCCGCTACCCACCATATCGAAGTTCAGATAGCCCTTCACGTTCTTCATATCCTTATAGACATCGGTGAAGTAGCGCGAGCCGAGCAGTCCGAACTCCTCGCCATCCCAGAATGCGAACACGATAGTGCGCTCCGGTGTTGCACCACTCGCCACGAAAGCCTTCATAATCTGCAGCACGGCAGCCACGCCCGACGCATTGTCGTCGGCGCCATTGTATATCTTGTCGCCTTCGATGTCGTTGTACACGCCCTCATGGTCGAGATGCGCACCCACAACAACCATTTCGTCGGTCTTCTTGCCTGGCAGCACCGCGAGCACATTGCTCAGATACATAGTGCGGTGCACCTGCTTCTTTATCTCAGCGATTGAATCCGCCTCAACGAAGTAGCGCACGCCACGCTGCAGTTTCTGCACAGCACAAGCCTCGAAGGGCTGTTCGTACGACTCGCCGAGGAAAGGCTTCAAGCCAGCCTGTCGAATCTGTGAGATGATATACTGCTTTGCGATGCGCGAACCGCGCTCGCCGGCACGGCGTCCTTCCAAGAGGTCGTCGGCAAGGAAATAGACATGCGCACGTGCCGCATCTTCGGTGATTGAACGCAAGCCGGCATCACACTGTGCAGCCAACTGTTTCTCCACTTTAGCCGACTTCTTCTGTGCGGCTTCAACAGTAGTCGCGCCGCTAAGAACGATAGCAGCCGACAATAATAGTTTATTAATCATATTCAAAGTATTATTCTTTATATTGTTACTATTTTATGTGCAAATACGTCATCAGTGCAATCTGTTTCACTTTAAAATTCTAACTCCACATCCATATCTTTGTTGATTTCTTGCCATTCCTGATGCTCTTCCAGATGATTGGTCTTTACCAGTACACTCTGGAAACCAAAACGCTTACCTGCCTCGGCATTCTCTGTGCGGTCATCGAAATAGAGCGTAGTGGCAGGATTCAATCCAGTCTGTTGCGTCATCTCTTCATAGATTTCGACGGATGGCTTCTCTTTCCGCATGGCGTATGAGAGGAATACTTCATCAAACAGCTCGTCTGTGGAATATCCCAGCTGCTTCATCAGACAGACCGATTTCTGCCAAAGCGTATCGTTGATGTTGCTGAGCAGATAGACCTTGTATCGCTTCCGTAGTTTGACCAATGCTTTCAGCCTTTCAACGGGCAGATTGCCGCACAACTCTTCGAGTACTTTCTCAATATCCTCGGTTGTGGTTCCTTTGCGGCAAAGGCTCAGCATCTCTTTCAATGTTTCTGATTCCGCCACCAGACCATTGATATATTGGTGCATCAGTCTCTTGATTTTGCGGACATGGATTAGCCGCTTGAACGCCGTAACGCCCAGGCTCTCCATGGCTTTCACAACAGAGGCATCATCAATATTCACGATGACACCTCCATAATCAAAAACGAGAGTTTCTATCTGTTTCATGCTCTAATCATTTGATAATGATGCGCCTGTAATCTAGGAGGATAAGCCATGCTCAACTCCATATCAGCGCAATATATCTGCAAAAATACAAAAAATATTCAGAAATGTGATTTTATGAATGAATTTTGTTTGCAGAGCTAACATGATTTAACCTTATTCTTAATCTAGAGGAGCATTGAGGGACAACTTGGGGGATATCTTGAATAACCGGAAATCCTTAATGACCTTAATGACCGTGACCTTAATGACCGGAAAACGGCCCGAAACATTTATTTGTTTTTCTGATGAAACTCCTTCCTTGTCTTAGCCATTGCTTTTGTAGCCCTATCGTGGGTCTCTATCAGCAATGGACTCTTGTAATATTGCACAATCTTGACTCTGACGCCACCTATCCAAACGTAATATGTAGAAGTATCTTGTGTCATAATTATTTTGTCTTCAATGTCCGCAGATATTCCTTCTGCTCAGGCGTGATTCTGTAGCTCTCGATGGCCTTCTGAATGGTCTTGTTGTGCGTCCAGGGAGCAAGGCGGCGTTGCTCGATGTAGGGAATCGCCTGGTCCCATTGCTTGGCAAGGGCGGTGGCGAAGAACCAGGCTATCATCATTTTTACGTAATACTCTTCGCTCCTTACTGATGCAGGAATTTCAAGATATTCTGCCTTGAAGTCTTTGTTCAGGTAATGAGACATAAGTATCTCTATACCAAAGCGACAAGTATAGACGTGTGATGATTTACTCCAAGTCTTGATCTTCGCCAATAGTTCCTTCTTGTGTTTGGCAAACACCTTCGGAGACATGATGTCGCAAACTGCCCAGTTGTCCACGAATGGCAGAAATCTGTCTGTAAGACGAATGCATTCCTCGTAGTCCTTTACCTCGGAAACGAGGAGTCCGTGAAGCATATTCTCATCGTAGTATTCGTGAGGAAGTTGATGAAGGAAATCTTTGCATTCTGATTTCTTTGTAAATTCTTTTACAAACTTGCGAAGCACAGGCACACGAATGCCTATGAAACTCTCCACAGGCACTCCCGGTGTCAGTTTGGCTTGGAAAGCAGCATACTGCTTATCCTGCATGGCGAACAGTCTTTCTTGAAGTGAAGTCATTTTTATCCTATTAATTTAATAATCTGTTTATCCGAAGCATCAGGCAGGATTTCTTTCAGATGCTCGAAAATCCTCTGATAAGATTCCTGAGGAGTTCGGTTGCATTGGCAAGCCTCCCTGCCATAGAGATCTTCGGGAGTATTGAGCAGCGACCACCCCCAGCCATATTCATGATTGTGCTTGTCACGAGGGTAGATGAAATCCTCGGTCACAATATAAGTTGCCATTTCCAGTCGGGTGAGATAACCGTCAAACTTGCTTCTCATTCCCTTGCCCGTAAAACCGCAGGAAGCTCGAAGTTCCCTTGTAATGAGACTGCCCGATGATTGAAGCGTGCTGAGAATGACTCCTTCTATCGAGTCATCATCTGGGCGAGGGTACTTGCTTCTTCTGTAGTTGCAGAAGTCCGGCCACCATTCCTGACTGATGAATCCTGCTTTCTTGTTGAAGAACTTTCCGTACATACACGGCATTTCCTGCACGATCTCGCCTTTCCATTTCCATAGTGGCCAGTCCCAACCGCCTTCAGGGAAAGTTACATATCGGCAATCCTCAGCCACGATGTCTTCGGCAGAGAAGCCTTCAATGCCGCTATCAAGGAGAGGGAGAAAGCCGATCTTCTGAATCAGCTCCATCATGCCTGTTGCTGAATATATTTCTGGAAAATTCATGTTTATTTATTTTTATCCTTTGTACTTAAACACTTTAACCATATCCTTGTCGCCACCCACAAGCTGGCTGCATCTGTTCAGCATTCCGGTGTCTGAGAAACCGCATTTCTCCATGACCTTTCCTGATGCAGGATTTGCTGTGAAATGATCTGCCCAGATGTTTTCTAAATGCTTTACTTGGATGCAGTAATCGAGCATCAGTTTCAAGGCTTCGGTGCAGATACCCTTGTTCCAATAAGGCTTTCCTACCCAGTAGCCCACTTCGCAGTCGTTTTTTCCGATAGGGATGTTGCTGGTTTCATGGGTGTAGTAGCCGATGCAGCCGATTGGCTCGTTGGTCTCTTTCAACACAATCGCCCATGTCGTTTCATTATGGAAAAATGTTCGGATTATCTCCCGACTTTCTTCTACTGACTTATGTGCTGGCCATCCTGCACGAGGTCCCACGTCAGGGTCTGAGGCGTACTTGAAGAGCGACTCTGCATCCGATTCCTGCCAATGGCGGAGTAAAATTCTTTCTGTTTCCATTAGATTATATCAATATTTTGCTGTCTATTTACTTTGTGTGATTACCCAAGCCAGTCGGTGAAGATAAGTATACATTCGTGCATCTTCTCAAAGAATCTCCCTATCCGGCGCTTGATGCCCTTCCAATAAATCCCATTCTTTTTAATGCTCATATACTTCGTTCTTTATAATGTTATTGATTCATGTGCAAATACGCCATCAGCGCAATCTGTATCAGCAGAATGGCTCGAATGCCGTATTTGAATTTCTTGTGCATCGTCTTATGGTGCCAGACTTTCATTCCCATCCATGCCCCGATGCTTCCTCCAAGTACAGCCAGCAACAAAAGCGTGGCTTCCGAAATGCGCCACTGGGCTTTCTTAGCCTTGTATTTGTCAACGCCGTACACGATGAATGTAACTGCATTGATGGCAAGGAGATAGTAGGCGAGGCAATTGTGTAATGTATTCATGCTCATGTTCCTATTTTATAATTCTCTTATGATATGCTTGATGGCAGCAATCGGGTGATACAAAATCATTCTCGGACCAGCCCAGCGCATTACTTTGCACATTCGTTCTTTCATCTGAGGGCGATAGCAGTGGATGGGACACTTCTTGCAAGTAGGCTTGTTTTCGCCAAACTTACAGCGTTCCAGTCTTGCAGTAGCGTACTGTAGCAACTCTTGGCACCCAGGACATAATTCCTTGTTGCCCTCCTTCTTTTCTGCAGTACAAACGTATCATCTGCTCCACAACTCGCTGTTCTTCCTTTATTCTTTTCATCTTTTTATGTCAAGAATGGATCAAGCGTAGCCAGCAGTTCGGCTTTATCTACCACACCGCTTGTGCGCCACAATACTTCTCCGTTTCGGAAAAGCATCAGTGTAGGCACGGATTGAATGCGGTATTGGCTTGCTATTACGCCGTACTTGTCCACATCCACCTTGATGATTCGGATGCGGTCGCCCAACACACTCTTCACCTGCTCCAGAATGGGGTGCATCGCCTTGCAAGGTTGACACCATGTGGCAAAGAAATCGACCAGAACAAGCTGGCCACTGTTTATTACATTATTAAATGTCTCCATAATTATTTATCTATTTCCGTGAAACGATTAAAAGTTCTGCCGTCGTAGCGAAGAATCCGTGTAGGAATAATATCTTCTTCATGCTCAAATCATTTGATAATGATGCGCCTATAATCTAGGAGGATAAGCCATGCTCAACTCCATATCAGCGCAATATATCTGCAAAAATACAAAAAATATTCAGAAAAGTGATTTTATGGATGAATTTTGTTTGCAGGGCGAACTTGATTTAACCTTATTTTATATGATAGAGGGATATTTTGAAAAAAACGAAATCCTTAATGACCTTGACCTAATGACCGGCCAGGATCCCACTGAACCTTCACGTTGGTAATGTTCTGCGCCGTAAACTTGTCGGCAGTCTCTGCGCCCTTGGAGCTGAGCAGGAGAGAGAAGTCGCCCAGACGGATCTTCTTGCCTTCGAGCAGCATCTCTCTCATGCAGTCCACAGCCATGTAGAGGATGGCGCTGATGTCAGCTCTTGAATACACACTGCCGTGAGAAGTGATGTGCTTGGCAAACTTCTCGATGGTCATCACATCGGTGTACTGCGAGATGGCGAACGCATTCTGCTTCTCGGTCTTCACCAGGTCGGTGTCCTTCTTGTCCGGCTCCTTGCCGTCCTTCTTAGCCTGGTTGATACGTGACTTTGCCTGGTTGATCTCAAGGAGGTTTGCGTTCACGCTGCGCATTACGATGCTGTAGTTAATCATACTCTGTACTGTTTTAAAAGTTCTTAGAAATCGCAACTGCCCGGAAAGCCCGTTTTCTGCCCCGATTTTGGGTCATAATAGATGACCGGCGCCTGCCATCATTTAAGCCCCGCCCCGGTCTTCATAGATGACCGGTTTTCGGCACGATAGGCTGTTCCTTCGATTGCTGGTGCAAAGATACGAAGATTTTCTGTATCTACCAAATTTTGGCATGTGATAAGGGTCGTTTTTCAGCAAAACACTTACGATTTGAAACTTCGTTAAAAAACAAGCTCTATGTTTTATGGGGCGCATCTCTATGTTTTTGCGGTATCGAAAACTATGTTTTGCGTTATAAACCAGTATATTACGAAGTAATACCCCGATTATAGGGAACGTATTCAGTATTCAGTATTCAGTTTTTTTCGCTCTTGTTGCCATCCTCTGTATAGATAGTATATTATATATATAAATATATATATAATATAAAATATCTACTTACAATTTATAACCATGGAAAGGGTAACTATCGCGAAAAAAACTGAATACTGAACACCCTCTTAGATACCTCGCACCCTGGGTATCATGGCAGCATCAGGAAAAAGATAGTACTAGTACGCGTACATAGTACGTACTAGGTAAATACAAAAATATTTTCGTACCTTTGCACCCGTAATCAGGCAAGTAAAGTCTGGTTGCGGGCGTTTTTTGTTTATAGGAATTCGGTGCCGTTCCTGAAACTGAAATTTGGTGAATATCTCGCAGTCCAACCCTTTAACATTATATATTAATATGGTAAGAAAAGCTTATTTTTCTTTGGCGCAGGCATAGTCAAAGCTAATCGATGTAAGCGTAAATAGTAACTCGCTGACAGATAATGAGATAGATGTAAGAGCAAATTGGCTCATACCTTTGACAGCCAGCTGCTGTCATCCTGACGACACGCAAGGCTGCATCCTCGTTGGGGAGAACATGCTCGAGGGTATGGTGGTGGACTCCCGCATCTGGCTGCAGCGACTCATCAACGCCATGATAGCGGCTCGCGACCGAGACGAAAGTATCTGGATTACCATCCAATAGATAGAGTGTCATAACTTTTACCGTAAGTGGTTGAGCGCAATAGCCCAGCTACTTGCTATGTTGGAATATCGGTGAAAAGATATGCTAAATAATCTGTTTTAAATTGTACCGAATTCGATACAATTAGAAATGCAGCAGGAAGCGACAACTTCGTGCTTTCTGTACAGGCATGGATTCAAAGAACAGGTGCAATAGGCATCATGGCAAAGCTGGTTGATATGGTGGAACTTATGCTCATCGAGACATTGTGTACCACTTCGGAATGTGGATTAGTCCTCGTTTCCAACTTTTGTTGGTAAAAGAGTATCAACGTCTTAAAGCTGATGAGCAGAAACAATTGGCATGGTCTGCCAAGCGGGAACTATCTAAGATAAACTATCGCATTCACACGGATGCTATCAAAGTAAATCTCATTCCTGCGGAGGTGACTCGTGAGCAAGCTGCTATGAAATATGCTGATGAAGCGGATGTACTCAACATCGCCATGTTCGGTATGACTGCGAAACAATGGCGTGAGCAGAATCCCGACAAGAAAGGAAACATTCGTGACTATGCCAGTATTAATGAACTTATCTGTCTCTCAAATATGGAGAATCTCAACGCTGTATTTATCAATGATGGTATGGCGCAGTCTGAGCGACTTATCAAACTCAATCAGATTGCCATTCAGCAGATGAAAATTCTTGAAGATACAGGCGGAAGAAACTTATTAAAATAAAGATGAATATGGCAATAAAGGATAAGGATGGAAATACGGTGGGATGCATTTTTATCTGATGCATCCCCCTATGTAAATCCATATATTTCTTGTAGCGGCTTTAAACTTTGTCTTCTATCTTTGTGAATAGGCATTTCCCTTTTCTATAATCGTTGGGAGAAATTCTTTTTTTGTCATCAAATTCTAATTTATAGTCTTCAACATCCCATTCCCAAGCTTCTAGCATTACATAATGTTGGTCATATAGAATCCAAATGAGTTTATCCCAAAGATAATTCGTTGCTTTAGGAACCTTTGTGACTTTACTTCCGGGCTTGCCACTTGGTCTATTAGCTTTTATCTGGTATCTTTGATGATTAAAAACAAAATCTGCACCCTTACTTACTGCTGTTTTATCCTGCATGTAATCAGAATAATCATTTTCAGACATTCCGACTAACATCGCTGCATCATATTCTGATATTACTGAAATAATCTGTGGTGCAACACCATATTTTGATTGCCATTGCAAGGCAATCTCGACAAGTTTATCTCTTAACATAGTAATTTATTTGTGTTGTGTTGTAACATTTACGATTCCCATACGTTGAAATTATTGCTTCGGAAGGGTTATTTTTGCAGTAAAACTCACTCGGAACAAAAGGGCTACTTTCCGATGCACCATACGTAATCAGTTGAATATCAGCTATTTAACATAGTTTTGAGCCATATGGTAGCCGGGCTAAAATATAAGGGTTTTTATCTCCTTAATTATCTGATATTCAGTACTTTTTAGTCATACATTCCTACTTTTTTCAAGTATCTTTTTGAGCCCTTTTCTACGCCTTTCACTTTCCCACGCAAATAATGAATGTCATTGATTCTCAGTCGGTTAAAAGTTAACGCGCTATTTGTGAGCCGCTTTCCTTCTGAATGAAAAGAATGTTGATTATCAGCTACTTACGATTTTCGTATTTTCACTTGGTTTTACTTGATTTCATTCATTTTGTATGTCACTTATCTTTACAAACCCCCATTTTTAGGGGTTGAAGATTTAACATATTTAACCTTTGTAAACACTCAAAATCTGCATTTTCGTGCTAAAACGTGGTTTTTTACCATTTTTGAGAGGTCGGCTTTTATCTGAATAAATCTGCCATCGTCAGCTGGCATTGGATGTCATCAGAATAGCCGCCCGGCGCAAGTCCATAGGAGGTAATCATCGTGATGAGTACCGTTTTCTCGGTGCCTGTTTCCCTGATGAAGGTCTCCCTTCGGTTGCGAATGCGATTGTCCTCTTCTTCTGTAATAACGTAAGGGGCGTTGGTATATTTCATCTCACAGAGATTAATTGTATCGTCATTTCTGTCGATGAGCATATCAATCTGTGCTCCCTTCGTCAGCGTCTTGCCTGTGGCAGGGTCTTTCGTTCCCTTATATGACCAGGAATGAACGCTGCTCACGACTGCTGAGAAGCCGAGGGCTGCCTTGATCTGGTTGACGTGCTGCATGCAGACACGCTCGAATGCTCTTCCTGCCCAACCGTAATGGATGGATGAACCTGCGGATGAAGACCAGAAATGCTCATCCCCATTGGTGTTCTCCGATATGAAATCGAAGTAGAATAGGGTGTAGTTGTCTATGAGCTGGAAGGTAGCATCCTTCGTCTTCTTGCCGATGGCTGTGAACTTGCGGATGAAACCGCACTGCTCCAGCTCCTGTAGCGCTTTCGAGAAATCTGCGTTGTCTGAGAGTTTCGACGCTTTCAGCAACTCATCTCTGAGCAGTCCCTGTTTCTTCTTGGCAAGCGCTGTGATGATTGCTATATGACAGCGTGGCTTCTTGAACAGGGAAGCGTAGAGAGCATCAAACTCTTGTGTGAGTTCTCCACCTGGCTGGAAGAATATCCGGTCGAAATTCTGTGCCACGCTCATTCCCTTTTTCAAGAAGCTCCAATAGTATGGGATTCCTCCCAAGGCCATGTAAGCTTCGAGAATCTGTCGGTCCTTATAGCCCAGATTCTTCGCTTCGCAATACTGCTTGCATTCTCTGAGGGTGAATGGTTGCAGCAGAACCTTGCATGTAAGACGGTTGTGAAGGCCACCATAGTTCATGACCACATTGTCGATGATCCATGATGTGGCGCTTCCACAGATGACCAGGATAAGGTCTTTTCTCGTAGAAGCCCATGCGTTCCAGAAATGGTCGAGTGAACGGACAAAGTTTGATTTAACAGTGTCCATCCAGGGAAGTTCATCGATGAAGATGACCTTCTTCTCCTCGTTTTCCGGAAACGTATTCAGGAAATTCCACAGCAGTCCAAATGCCTCAGACCATGTCTTGGGCATTGCGCATTTTCCCATTCCGGCAAGATAAAGAGATTCTCGAAAGTCGCTTAACTGCTGCCTGCGAGTGGCTCCGTATGTGCCGGTATGCTGGAAAACGAAATGACTCTTGTAGGCCTCTCTGATAAGAAAGGTCTTGCCGACACGTCGTCTTCCGTAAACAGCCACGAATTGTGATTCATCAGAACTCATCAGTCCGTGGAGTGTTGCTATTTCATTTTCTCTGCCTATTAACATTTCGTATTCCTTGTTTTATTCTCTTTTTATTATGTGGCAAAGATAGTGCAAACCGAATGCAGAATATCAAGCTTGCTTGAATATTTTGCTGAGGTGCAGCCTATCTTCTGCAAAGATACAAAAATATATCGATAAGTCGTGGAAATGTATCAATATTTAACAGATTTCCACGAGAAATCGTAACTTTTTCGGTTTTTTGCACTGAAAAGTATGTGGCTCAGATTTTTTTAGAAACCTATAGCAGTCTGTATTTACCACTTCATAGCCTCCTTAGGAAGCAACGGAATGGCTCCATAGCGCCCTAATAGATAACCCTTGCGAACGTCTTCACGAGGCTTGAATTCTGCCAAGGATGTAAGATGAGACGCTCCATCCTTTCCCTTCTCGACAAACCAGACTTCATCAGCTCTGATAAGGTCGAGGTTGAGCAGGTTACATTCATGGGTGGAGAAGATGAGCTGAGTGTCTCTTCCTGACTCCAGTCCTGAGAAATAGCACTCTAAGATTTTCTGCGAGAGCATCGGGTGCATACTGCGGTCAATCTCGTCGATTAGATAGTCAACTTCATTTTGCTTCAAATCGATGAGCATTGGGATGAAGTCGAGCAATCGGATGCTGCCATCTGATTCTTCGCTCAGATCAAAAACAACCTCTGTGCCGGAAGTAAGATTCCGGTGAACAGCCTTCTGCTTGTAAATTTCATATCCTCCGTTGGCATTTACCTCGAAAAGAAGCATTTCGCCTCCAACTGTGGCAGCCATGCTGTACGCCTTGCCGTTCTTTGCCTTGCTGAGTATGTTATCAAGTAAATCGGAAGATAAGTTCACACCCTCTTTCTTGATTTTGTACAGGCGCACGTCTGAAATGCCCGTGTTGAAGTAGGCAAGAAGCGAGCGAGTCGTTTCCTGCAGCTCATCATTGTTTTCAGTAAGGAAAGAAATTCCCTGCAGGCGTGTGCTTGGGAAGATGATTTTCAAACCGTCAGCAAACCAGTTCTTGGCCATGCGTATGGTTTCAAGTCCCTTGCCGTTTCTGCGCACATACTCTGAAAGGAAGCTGGAGTCGGAAGGAGTACTGTGGGCGATGAACTTCAGGAGCATGGATGTTTCTTCATTTCCATCCACCTTGCCAAACGTGAACTCGTTGCCGTCATCTGTAACCTTTCTTGTGAAAACTTCCTTGTCGGTACGGCTGTTGATTTCAAATAGCCATTCCTCCTTGATTCCTCCGACTGTGAACTCCATGCCATAGGCGAAGCACTTACCCTTGGTCTTGAACTCGATTTCTACCTTAGAGTTTTTCTCTTCGGTATCAGCATGCTTGAAAGGTTCCACCTTGCTTTGCGGAAAGCTTCCATTGGCAATCTGCTGGAGCAGTGCAATGGCCTTGATAACGTTACTCTTTCCGGAAGCATTGGCTCCATAAACGATACCAGCCTTCAGTACAGAAATGTCATCACGCTTCTCTGCACGGGAAACATGAGACGGATGTGCGTTGCTCTTACCTGCCACAAAGCTGATTTGAGTCTCATCCTTGATGGAATATATATTTTCAAATGTAGCTCTAAGTATCATAACAATGTCATTTTCTTATTAATACTGATGCAAAGATAAGCTTTTTCTTTGAAAAAAGTGTTTGTTAATGTCGAATACTTGCAAGAGTATTGCGTGTTTAACACACGTTAGTATGTTTGTGGCTAAGTCTCTTATGTAATCGTTATGATTATGTTCTGGTGTTGTACTATGATAAATGTAAATAAACCTTACATATAAAACGGGTTAGGTTGCTAGTTAAAAAAGAATAAATGTAGGCGAGCATTTCAACCACGTGGTTGAAATGCTTAATTTTGTATTTGCTTGTGATTCTTTAAATTATGACTTTAGAGAATTGCCAAAATGGGCAACTTGTAGAAAAATTTGGATAGTTCAAACTGGAGGAAGCTATAGTGTTAAACATGCCTCGTTGTTTAATAATTTCGATTTTTAATATCGATATGGATCTTACTTCATCTCTTTGGGGCTGCATTTCCATAAAGCCATAGGGTGACTTGTTATTCGTTCAACGATTGATCTTTCATTAAATAGTAGAATATGTGTCAATGTTTAACCAAGTTCAATGTAAAATGGCCACGATTCAAACACTTATGGTATTCTGATGTGACATTTTTTCTTTTTATAAAAGAAAGTGTCGGAAAAAGTTGGTGATTTCGAAATATTTCATTATATTTGTAATTAAAAACTTTTTAAGGAAGTAATTTGAAATTCAGAGAATATGGCAATCAAGGAAAAGAATGGAAATACGTTCCCTCATGAGCTATTCAAGGTTGGTGACTTGGTCACATTCCAATGGAATGATACGTTGAAGGATGGTATTATCTTAGTTGTAGATGCTTATGGTACATTTGAATCTCCCAATATTCCTTCTTATGATATTATGGTAGAGAATGAGAATATGTTGTATAAGCATGTAAAATGCGATTTGGTAAAATCGAAAATTAAAAGATAATGTGTCGATAAGTCGTGGAAATCTATTGAAAAACGATAGATTTCCACGACTTATCGGTATATATTGCAGGAATTGGTTATTAGTATGCAATATTTCTAAAGGCAAAATAACCAACAAAATATAAGTGGAAGATTAAGGTTCTAGCACCCATCTTGATTCTTTTCCATATGGACCTATTGCCGATTCGTTAGTAATATAGGTCATGCCAAATTTTACTTTTGTAGCCATAGCTTTACGAATAGACGTCATTATCTGATCCTTTGTAAAACCGCATTCTGAATAATTTTGAAGGGCTAATTCTACCGCACATTTTTGAGCTATACCTGCATTTCCCTTGGTATAGTAATCCACTACCTGTTCGTCTGTAAGTTCGTCCACGGACTTAACAGAACATTGTTTTAGATATTCTTGTATATTCATACAGATAAATTCTTTTTCTCAATTACACAATCCTCTGGTACATAAAGCTTCCATCGACATAAATAGGTGTCAGAATCGCCTGTGGAGGTTAGACGCTTGGTGTGCAAGGCACCTTTCGAGCGGCACATTTCTATGAATTGGTCGCTTATGTGATGATGCTCTTTGCTATGCTCCAGGATGAATCCTACCTTTTGATAGAGGAATGCTTTATTGTACAATGCCAGATACTTTTCGAGTTTGGGCTCATCAAGCAGTGATATTCCTTCCATGCAATGAAGCAATTCCTCAATGCCTCCAGCACGTTCTATACGGTCACAGCAGTCTATGACTGTTCGTTCCAAATCAGTTACATGTACATAAGGATTTCCCTTGGGAGTTATAACGCCATTTTCCGCAGTTGGTTCAAAAGGGGCTGCATAATACACAAAGTCTATTCCTTCAAAAGCAAAATCTTTGAAGCGGCTTTTGCTTCCAACATAGGCGTTGTAGAAAGGTTGGTGGGCAACTCCATGTAATTCAAGGGCTGTGTGCCAACCAACATATGAAGATTCTGAAATCTTGGAACTCAACTCGAACTTGTCACACATGGGAGCATCTGTCGATGGATCAATAGTGACGTACATGTTTCGTCTAATGGGCTTCAGAACCTTCTGCGATTGCCATCGGGATATGGCCGTGGATGTTCCTGCATGAGATAATTTCATTTCACGCATCACATCTTCAAAGTTGAAGATCCTCATATTGTATAAAGCCGTAAAAGTTGCCATTTTTGCATCGAAGTATTTATATATGAATAACTTTGTGCAAAAATAGCAACTTTTCTTCAGATATCCAAATGTTTAAGCAAGAAAAACAAATAATTATACTGTTTTTAGAATAGACCAACGAATGTTGTCAACCTTGCTCCATTTGGTATAACTATTCTTGCATTTCAGCAAGGAAAAATAGATTCTCCCAAAATCCTTGACTATATGTTAATAAACAAGTTTATTTCGGCATATATACATATATGGTTTTCTTAAACTTGTAAACTTCCAGGTTTGAGTGGTTAAAAATCGGTAGAGGTTTACTATTTGAGTTTGAAAGAACATGTATATATACATGGGTAAACTTAAACCTTAAACTTGTATGCGCCGTTAGCTTTGCCTTGGCAGCTGCTCTTTAGCTGGTTCAGGGCTTTGCCTTCTTCTCCTTGCTGAAATTCCGTAGCCCTTCTCTTCAGTTTCGCTTGTTGCCAAGAGATATTGGTTGGCTTGCTCCTTGTCTCAGGCATCATGCTTCTCTGGTCAGCTTCCCTCTACATGCTGATGCTTACCCTTGGCAGTCATAGGCTTGATTGTTCTGTCCTTGGCTTAACCTTATTCATGTTCATGATGAAGTTTGAGTTTTCCTGCCAATCTCTTGAACTTATAAGCCGTATTGCTCAACCAGTTTGCTTGAACAACATCGAAGAGGATGCAGCTTTCCTTTACCCAACCAACTGCAGATATTCTCTATTCATCCTTTTCATTCATATTTTTGGACGAAGCATCCACACTTACTTTTTCCGCTGCAAAGTTAGTGCAAGCCACATTTCTGCAAGTACCAGGTGCCTTATTCTCAGAATTTTTTCAAAAACTTTTCCGTCTGCTGCTCATCCAAAAAACTTTTCCTGCCCAAGGGTGAAATAATTCGATAATTCCTTGCTTCCTATGTTTTCCTTGCCAACTCTGAAAGCACCGTAAAAAATAAATGTTTCACTTCTAAAAATATTGAATTATGAAAAAGATGGAAAATTCTTTCGCAGTAACAGGTTTCGTAGGTAAGGATGCAAGCATCCATCAGTTTACAACCGCAAGCGTAGCTCGCTTCTCACTGGCCATCAGCCGCAATGAGAAGAATGGCGATGAAAACTCTCGCACTTCTGCCTTCATGAATGTAGAGGCTTGGCGCAAGAACGAGAATACCGCTTCATTCGACCGTCTGGTCAAGGGAGCACTCCTCACAGTAGAGGGCTATTTCAAGCCAGAGGAATGGCAGGATGCCGAGGGAGTCAAGCACAACCGAGTGATTCTCGTTGCCACCAAGTTCTACGAAGCTGTTGAGAAGGAGAACACTCCTGATTCTCAGCAGGGCAAGACCCAGAAGGATAAGTAAATCCTTCGCCCTCATAAAAGAGCGGCCTTCGGGTCGCTTTTTTGTGCTTATACTTTTCCTTGCTGAAAGGGAAGACATATTATAAGAAGATTCTTGCAGAATTGATAATCCCTTAGCATCTTGTCATTCACTCTTTTATTTTGTTATTTGATCCATATACCAAACCTTATCTCCCCATCCTTCGGCAAAGAGAGCAGGAGAGAGGGATGCTATAAAATACTGAGCCTTGTTGTTGAGATGAGTGAGCATAGTGACCAGTTTGAATTGCCATTCAATATCAAGTGAGTATGTAGGCTCATCTATCATTACGATGGCTTCGTTTCCATTTAGCAGAAACACTCTCAGCATAATCAATAGAATTTGCTTTTCGCCAGAAGACAGTGCTTCTACAGGTAATACTCCATTGTCTGTAAGGACAGTGAACTTGCAGCCTTCTATTTCGATGCGTTTGCCAGTCATGGCAAAGAAATCGTTTATGACCTTCTGAAAATCAGCTATCTTGGCTTTCATTTCAATTCTTTTCTCCTCTGAACTATCTAGTATAGACATGCGGAGGCTCATGAGTGAAGGTCCGGTCTTCATGTCATATATATAGTAATCCAATTCCTGCGATAGAGCGGTGGCTGTCTTGCGTTTGTCTCTCATTGCAATGTTGTCAATGGAGGGAAGATAAATGATATAATCTTTGCTTTCTTTGTCTTCTGCTAAAGATTGATATAGATTTCTCAGGAATGTGGTCTTGCCACTTCCAGTGCTGCCCATAATGATATTAACATCAGAATGTGGCTGAAACTGAACGTGTAGATTATTCCAGATTTCAACATCTATATTATTCAATATTATCTGTTTCATACTTCAATATATTTTCCAGGATTGAATGATTCATGTTCCCCATGAAATACATATCCCAGCTGATTTGACACACAGTTGGTATTGCCTATCTTCACATCCACGTTGTAGTGAGAGTGACCGAATATCCAGTAATCTATGCCGCTATTCTTGATGTACTCTTCCAATTCCACGGTGAAGGCACCATTGGCTTGACTGTCAGCGAACTTGGGACATTGCATCTGGAAAGACGGAACATGATGTGTGACAACTATCTTTCTTCTGGCCTTGCTGCATGAAACAGCATCTTTCAAGAAAGACAGGCATCTTTCATGTTCACGGTTGAAGTCTGCAAACGTTAGAAGATCTCCATTGAAGATGATGCGTCGGAAGTCGCTTATGACTTGTTCTGTATAATATGCCTCCTTCAGTGGAATTTTAGACCACAATGTTGTTATGAAGAGGTCGGTGTCTCCAATGTGAACAACAGCATTATAATAGCTGTGAACATTGGGACGTATTTCAAGACAATAGCCATCGTTAAGCTTGGCAATGTCATAGTATTTGTAGAACTCATGGTTGCCCATGCAGGCTATAACTTGCTGATAGTTCTCAGAAGCCCAGTCCCAGAAGGGATGCTTGGAATAGTTCTCGTCTCCCAGGTAGCCAATGTCTCCAGCCAGAATGAGAATATCTCCTGTTACTTGCAGGGGATTCTCCTTCAGGAATCTCCAGTTGTCGGCAAACTCCAGGTGGAGGTCTGATGCATATTGTATTTTCATAATTGTTCAGTTGTAAATAATTCGTCTAATTGTTCCAATAAAGCCTCGATGAATGATGAATTCTGATCAAGAGAAGTTGGCTTCAAAAGTCTCACGAAATTTCTCTAATCCTTCCATTCTATTTCATTAATTAAACGTTCAACTTCGCCTTCCACTCGTGGGTCTTCATCCTCACTCAGTGAAATGGCCAATGATAATCTGTCCACCCATTCAGCTTTGGTACCAATGGCGGTGACAGGTGGATATTTCCATGCCTCGATGATAATGTTGCCATCAAATTCGTTAGGTCGCACCAAAACTCCTGATGATTTGAATTCCCGGAGTTGTTTGACTGGCATCATAATCATCCTTTCAGAATCTGGATTCAGCCATGTATAATGCGCAAGTGCATTGATTCCGCATCCAGGGAAATGATAGTCTGAAAGCAGGTCGTCACAGAAAATGCGTTCTTCTACAGGATTGAGGAGGAACGGTTGAGCCTGCTCCCACAGTTCCTTTCCATTCTTGTCGAAGTGGACGACCTTTCGCTTAGATCCATCAGATACTTTCAGGCAAAGTCCCAAGTCTTCAAGGCAAGTTATTCCAAGCGTAATGCTTGCGTATGAATAAGGTATTTTATCTTCTATGTCACGTGCAGCCAATCCTTCAATACTCTCTATCTGCAGATGATAGAGTAGCAGGTATTGGGCTACTGGTGACAGAGCCTTAGCCTGCTTGGTCTTGCGAATGCGCTCATTAGCCAAAAGCATAGGTAAATGAACGTATTTGTCCGAGACTATGAAATAAACATCTTTGTCTATGAGTCTCTGTCTTTCATAAGCTGGACAGTTTGGCAGCAGGAATACGACAGGAAGTTTGAACAGTGAAGCGAGATTGCTTGCTGTAATGGCCAAACTTCGTGGTGGAGCTACCTTTCCTTTAGGTTCGGCGAAAGTAAGGACATACCGTGGTATTCGCCATCGAAGAACTTGTATGCAAGTGAATCTCCAATGGTGACACCTTTCATCTGCGCCTTCTTCCGTTCTTGCAGCTGTATAGGTCTTCCTAATATGATAACATCATTTCTCATTTTAATCATTCTGCTTCATTTTAATACCCTATTAAAACGATGCAAATATATTAAAATAAACTGGTAAAGCCAAAGTTTTTTGCATTTTTTATACAGAAAGGTTAAAATGTATGCAAAAACCTGATTTTCTTTAAGATAAACATGGTTATTTCCAAATAAAAGAGTATTTTTGCACTTTACATAAATATACGTAAAATATAAGGATAGAGCCGTGATACGGTCTTAGCAATATAGTAATAATGAAATATATTTGGTTGATTATCTTTCAGATATTGCCGATAGTCGGTGTTCTTTATACCGCTTGGCGAATGTGGCATTTACTGCCTTTTTCCATTGCCATGAAATGGGTGGCAGTGGGAGTTTTAGTTATGTGGTTCAGTACCATATTCATCGCCTTTTCGGGAGCGTTAGAGAAAATGCCACTTTTTGCGGCAACAGCAGTTTATGAAGTGGGCTTTTCCTTTATCTTCATCCTGTTGTATCTGGTGATGCTGTTCCTCGTGCTCGACGTTGGCCGCCTTGTTCATATAGTGCCTAAAGCTTGGCTATTTGACAATGGTTATACTTCTATCGGCATTTTTGCCTTCATGCTGCTGATTTTCGGCTATGGCAACATACACTATAATAATAAGGCGAGAGAACAGATTGATATCAAGACCGATAAGGCTATCAGTTTAGAAAAGAAGAGTACAAAGATTGTACTTCTTAGCGATCTTCATCTCGGTTATCACAACCGCCGTTCTGACTTCAGGAAATGGGTGGACATGATCAATGCTGAGCAGCCCGACCTCATATTGATTGCTGGAGACATCATAGACAACAGCGTCCGTCCTTTGATGGAAGAGAACGTAGCTGCAGAGTTTCATCGTCTGACAGCCCCTGTCTATGCTTGTCTTGGCAACCATGAGTATTACAGCAACCAACCAAAGGCAAGGCGATTTTATCGCGAAGCAAGCATTACGTTGCTGCAGGATAGTGTAGCAAAGATAGGCAATCTGTGCATCATCGGCAGGGACGACCGCACGAATATCCAGCGCAAATCCCTGGCGATGATTATGGAAGAGGCAAGAAAGAAGGGCTTCATTTCTGACTTGCATCATGGAAAATATTCGAATGAGTTTCTCATTCTTCTCGACCACCAGCCTTATCATTTGGAAGAAGCTGAACAAAACGGCATAGACTTCCAGTTTAGTGGACACACCCACCACGGACAGGTTTGGCCAGTCTCCTGGATTACCGATGCATTATACGAGAAAGCCTATGGCGCACTTCAAAAGGGCAATACCCGATACTACATCAGTTCTGGCATGGGAATCTGGGGTGGAAAATTTCGCATAGGCACTCAGTCGGAGTATGTAGTGCTGACAATTGAACATAAGTAGAATATAAGATTTGTATATTTATTAAGAGCGGCCTTCGGGTCGCTTTTTTTATGCCTGTACTTTTCCTTGCTGAAAGGATAGTCCTGTTATAGGAGGATCTCATTCATCGACTTCTGGGAATCGGTAATAATTCTGTTGCGAAGGTAACGGTTCTGTCTTATCTTTACAAGGTCAGGGCGCTGCTTTGCTGAAAAATCTCCACACCATTCGGGTAGTATTTTGCAGACAAAACCTTGTATGGATAGCCATAACACCTTCTGAATGCAACATAATTTTTAACCATCCCCGAAGTAGTTGATCTACGAAAGGGAGATAAAATCAGATGGCATTATGACAACAATGAAATCAATTCTCAGCCGACTTACCCAGGCAGTGAGCGGCACAGACAAGGAGCTCTTCAATGAAAAGGAGTTGAACCAGTTTGCTTCATTCTATCTTGATAAGTGGGATGAAAACACAAGCGAGGACGTGGTGGCAGAGTCTTTCGTGGACTATTGGTGGAATACCAGCAGGGCTTGCAGACGATGCTCGGAATGTGGCAAGCTGATGCGTGAGGGTTATTGCGCTGACATGGGAGTAGCCTACTATTGCAGCAAGGAATGTCTGCATAGCGACTTCACGGATGAGGAATGGACAGAGGAATGTGAATCCAACGACCAGAGTTATTATACAGAATGGTAATCCTGACGTTTCCCCTGACACTTTGGGTTGTTAGGGGAAGCGAGAAGGAACTCTCGCAAGATACCCGTACCTTTGTACACGTTAATACATGTCGCCACGTACACGTGAAGCCATGTACACATGAATACGTTAATACATATATACAAAAGATTTTATATTATGTCATTGAAAATCATTACATTCGCCAATCATAAAGGTGGTGTTTCGAAGACCACCTCTACAGCCTCCATCGGGGCTTGCATGGCACGTATGGGCAAGAAAGTCCTGCTCATAGACCTTGACGGTCAGGCAAATCTTACCCTGTATTTCATCCCGAATGAAGATGAGGTGCAGGCAAGTATCTTTGACTCTCTGGTTGATGGCGCACCCCTGCCAGTGAAGCACATCAGGGAGAACCTCGACCTCGTTCCTTCCTCTCTCGAAATGGCAAGCGCTGAGATTGCCTTGACCAATCTTCTGGCAAGAGAACAGCTGCTGAGCCGACTGCTCGAACCTGTGAAGCAGAACTATGACTACATTCTCATAGACTGTCCTCCGTCTTTGGGAATTGTCACCACAAACGCTTTCCTCGCAGCTGATGAAATCATCGTTCCGATGACTCCAGAGCTTCTTCCTCTGAAAGGTATGAAAATGCTCGATTCCTTTGTCTCTACATTGCAGCGAGTGAAGCCGAACCTCAGACTTGGAGGCGTTTTCATAGCCAGATTCAACCATCGCAAGTTGAACAAGGTGGTTGAGCAAGCCGTGAAGTCTCGTTACGAGACTATCACCATGAAGACTCGCATCCGTGAAAACATCGCCCTGGCAGAATCGGCAGGCAGCGGTCAGAGCATCTTTGAATACGACTCTCAGTCGAACGGTGCGAAGGACTATCAGGCATTGACAGAAGAAATTATTTCACGTAATCAGTAAAGACTATGGCAAAGAAGAATATGGACATCCTGCTTGGCAACATTCTCGGAAAGGCTGCCATTCATCCGCAGGACAGATTTGACAAGTCTCCTGGGAATCCTCAGGAGCAACAGCCCCCATCTCCCAACCCTCAGACAGAGAGCGATTCGCCTAATGAAGACCCCTGGCGACATTTCTCCTTTATCTGCTCAAAGGAACTCGTTGACAAGGTTCAGAGCATCGCCCGAAAGGAAGGCTTCACCATCCGCTCCTTCATGGAATACGTCATGAAACAAGGCGTTGAAGCTTATGAGTCGAAATATGGTAAGGTCAAGAAAATCAGGACTAAAACCATTAGGGAAGTCATGTAGGAAATGTGGATGTGTAGCCATGTACACATGAATACATTGATACACGTACACGTTGATACATATATACATATAGACGTTGATACATGTCCACATGTGGATATGAATACAATGAAATTAAATAACATCAAAAACGAAAAGTCATGAAAATGAAAAAGTATCTTTCAATCGCCATCCTTCTGATGATGATGGCTTCACCAGTAGTATTCACCTCTTGCGGCAATGATGACCCGATGGAGGATGTCGAGAGTCCGGAAACAAAACTGGACGTTTGGACAGAGCCTTACCATATCATGGGTGCGAATGTGGATGAGGTCAAGAGCTATATGGCTCAATCCATGAAGCGTTACCGCCAGGTAGCTGAGACTTCCGGCGACAACATCCAGTTGACCTTTATGACTGGGCAGGGTAGTGAAGGCGTTCTTTACAGTTTCTCCCGTCTTGACGGTTCGCTTTATTCTGTCATAGATACGGAGCGAAGTGTGAACCGTGGGCTTGTGATTGACTATCTGAAGAAGCACTACACGCTTGTTTCTGCCGATGAAGCCAGCCTGCAGTATTGCTTCACCAACCAGGACAAATCCATGGTGATTACAACCATGAGGATTTCAGATTCCTATTTCAATGTGAACTATTCATTGGTTTATTGATAGAGAAAAATAAGGTTGCCACCATCAGAACTTCGTGCTCTGGTGGTGGTAGTTTTAGATGTCTGTGCGTGCTTGAAGGAGCATCCTGCTCTTTATTGTGCTAAATAATAATAAAAATAACGTCTGATGGATATAAAAGCAAGTTTTATTTCTTATATTTGCAATCAAATAACAAATATCGAGGTTAAAATGGTTTTAGAGATACGTTTAAGCAATATGTTCTCGTTTCGAGACGAGGTGACTTTGGACTTGCAGGCTGCCAAGATTCAGACAAAGAAGGCAAGGGAGCTTGAAGGTAATCTGTTTTCCGTGGATGGAGAACAGATGTTGAAGAGCGTTGCCTTATTTGGAGCCAACGCTTCGGGTAAAAGCAATGTGATTAAAGCCATCAGAGCTTGTGTGAACATGGTTCGTTCATCACATAATTATAATGTTGACACCAGGTTTGCCATCTCACCTTTCAAGTTTGAGGATTATGCCAACAAGCCAAGCTTCTTCTACATCCGTTTCCTGCTGAATGGAGTAGAGTATGAGTATTCCTTCTCCTTTATGCATGATGAAATCATCACCGAGACATTGTACTATTATCCGAATGGTCGCAAGTCGCTGGTGTTCAGCCGTGATGAAAGTAGAGGAACAGAGAAGAAAGACATCTATGAGTTTAAGACTGTCATCAAGCGTCCTTTCGATGTAGCTGACAATACATCGAAGAAGACTCTCTATATTTCTCGTGCCAGCCAGATGGACAGGGAAATAGCCCAAAAGATTTTCCTGTTCTTCTGCAATGACATCGTGCTTGATTATCAGGTGGCTAACATTGATTCTCTGGATAATTTGTTCAAGGAACGAAAGGAGCAGATGCTGGAGGTGTTGAGAACGGCAGATAGCGACATCATTGACTTCAAGATTCAGAACAATACCATCACGACGTTTCATCGTACCAACCCTTCCGTTGCGTTTGATTTCGAGACGGAAGAGTCGGAGGGAACCAAGACTTTGTTCCAGATGATGGTGAGGATGATTGGTATTATCCATGAAGGAAAGATGCTCCTTGTCGATGAGATAGATAACAGTCTCCATACCCAGCTGGTGGAATTTGTGATAGGTATGTTCAATCATAGCGACCATGCTCAGCTCATCTACACCACTCATAACACCCATTTGCTGAACACCGATTTCCAGCGAAGGGATCAGGTGTATTTCGTGAACAAGCGAGAGGATGGAAGCAGTGATTTGTATTCTCTGTTTGATTTCAAGGATTTCCGGGACACGCTGGATATGGAGAAGGCTTATCTGCAGGGACGCTTTGATGCTATTCCTTATATTTCGACTCTAACACTTTAGGAATATGGCAAGAGTACAAAGAACTTCTAAAGGGAAGACGATGAAGCCCAACTATTTCGTCTTTTGCGAGGGTGAAACAGAGGTCGCTTATGTTGAAATGCTGAGAGCGCATTATCGTCTTCCTATTCATATCATACCTAAGCGTACATTGCTTAATGTTACACCTGCTCTGATAAGTAGGTGCAAGGCTAATTATGTGGAGACAAAGCATGATATGACATTCTTGATGTATGATTTGGATGTGCCTTCTGTTCTTAGCAGATTACAGAAGATACCTGGGGCTATACTGCTTTGCTCCAATCCTTGTGTTGAATTATGGTTGTTGTTACATTATACAGACCAACGTGCTGAAATCGGAAGTGCCGATTGCGTATCTAAGTTGTCTGGATATATTAAGCAATACAAGAAAGGCAAGTTATCCATTGAGGATAAATTAAGTTTGATGGACAATGTTACGATTGCCAGTAAAAGGGCAAAAAAAATGTCCCCATATAAGAATCCTTCAACTACAATTTATGAGTTGATAGAAGAACTTGATAAGTTGAAGGGTAAAAATTAAAGATTAGAGTCGGCTTTGTTTATATATAAAGCCGACTTTAATCTATTTAGATATTCGTCTATTTTTCTTCCGTACATTCCGCACGCAGTGTATTCGCAATTGGAATTAGTTATGGATTTCACCTATTCCATATATTATTTCATTGTATTCATGTATTTATCTGGACGTGAATTCTTGTATATATGTATAGGTGTGTACATGAATACACATTCAAAAGCCGTAAAATGCCGAAAAAGAGACCCTATAATCCTTCTTGAAAGTATAACAATTGTTATATATGCCAATTGGCTAATTGTTATATTTGCCAATTTAAAAGAAATAATGTATCTTTGCAAAAAAAAGGTTGATTATGATTGAAGACATTATTTTTGAAAGTAAAGGACATAACCAGTGTGAGATTAAATTGCAGCATTCTACAGGTGAAATTACTACACTGCTGTTTAATAGTACTTTTCCGATGCAAGCACAAGAGTATTATATAAAGGCGATACATCTATTGCTGAAGAAATATCCCGATTTGTCACCAAAAGATGACCTATTTGGGATATTCACACTATGGTTTGTTCAAAATTCTCTTGAAATGCCGTTAGGAGTAGGTACTTCAAAAAATGAAGAACGAATCAGAATAGGCAAGCGTATAAAAGAGATTAGGGAAGATAAAAAACTGGAGGCTAAGACACTTTCTTTACTCACAGGTATAGATGCTGCAAATTTATGTAGAATAGAGCAAGGAAAACAGTCCGTAGGCATAGATGTGCTATCCAAAATTGCAAATGCTATGGGATATAAAATTGATTTTGTAGAATTAAAAAAATAGCTATTATGAATAAGATGAATCAAAAGCATGAGTCCCACATGCTAATATATGCAGTGGATTCAAATGGATTCCTTGTCAATGTAGATGATGTTCGTACAGGCAATGAGTGTGGATGCTTTTGTCCTGCCTGTAAGGAGCCGTTGATGGCTAAAAACCAGGGATAAAAACGAATACACCATTTTGCTCATCAGTCAGGGACAGAATGTGATTTTGCGTATGAGTCGATGTTACATCTTCTTGCGAAAGAAAAAGTTCGTAATGCTTTTTTGAATAATGACGAGTTTTGGATGAGCTTTGAATATGGATCTTATTGCCCCCAATCTGAAAAATGCGTTTATGTACGATATGGGAATTGTCGGACTATTCAACAGAAGTCATTTGATTTGAAGAAATTTTATGACTCTTGTGAACAAGAGATACGTTATGACAAAATTAGAAGGCGTTCTGACCTCAAAATTTATTCATCCACGCATCCTGAGAGGGAACCAATATACATAGAATTTTGTGTTACTCATGCAAGTGATGATGATAAGTTACATAGTGGCAATAAAATTATCGAAATTCTCATTGAAGATGAGAATGATATTTTAAATATAGTAAAAAATGGGTGCATAGAACAGAAACCATTAAATGAATACACAGAACATAAACCGTCTAAAATAGAGTTTTATGGTTTCAAGAAAGAGGATTATAACAACAATGCTATAAGTAGCAGCATAGAGTTTGTTAGGTATGTCTTGTACCCATCTGGGAAAACTCGCTGTTATCAAGATGAAGATGATTGCAAAAGTTTTGCAAAATCCACCTCTCACTCGCTTTTTGAGATGCGCTTTCATACACCTGTATCTTTTGGAATTTATGATTACGCAAAGTACATAGGATTTCAGAAGTTTGGTATTCGCAACTGTTGCGTTTGTCGGAATTATGTCGATAGTTATAATGGATTAGGCAAAATTTGTCGTCTTTATAGGCATTTACAGATACCTCCATATGAAACGTTAGACACTTCAAGGGCGAAGACTTGTCGTTGCTTTATACTTGATAAAGATGATATGGAACAAAAACTGAATGGTTCGGTTCCTGCATCTTATGATATATTATAGTTATAGTCTTCTTGGCAAGAAAGAACAGTCTAATAGTTCTATTTCTGATAATTAAGTATGCATACGTGGATATTTATATACATGTATAGGTGTGTACATGAATACACATTCAAAAGCCGTAAAATGCCGAAAAAGAGACTCTTTAAAGCCTTTTTTAGGAAAAATCATTCAAAAAACAACTTTTTTGAAACTTTTTTCTTGCTACGAAAAAAGACTTCACTCTCCCTTTCTACCTTTGCATCGTCAAAACAAGGAAGTATGGGTGAGCGGCTTAAACCAGCACACTGCTAACGTGCCGAACCGAAAGGTTCCGAAGGTTCGAATCCTTCTGCTTCCGCACATTGGCTCGTTAGCTCAGTTGGATCAGAGCACGACGCTACGAACGTCGGTGTCGGGAGTTCGAGTCTCTCACGAGTCACAACATTGGAGGTTTGGCAGAGTTGGTCTATTGCACCGGTCTTGAAAACCGGCAGGCGGCAACGTCTCAAAGGTTCGAATCCTTTAGCCTCCGCAAACTTGCCCTATCGCATAACGGTAGTGCGGCAGATTCTGGATCTGCAAGAGGTGGTTCGATTCCATCTGGGGCAACATCAGTAAGGAGCTTTGGCAGACTTGGTGTATGCGCGGGACTGAAAATCCCGAGAACGTGGTTCGACTCCACGAGGCTCCACTTTAAAATTCGGGAGTGCTCCAGTGGCAACGAGGGTGGACTGTAAATCCGCTGTCTGATGACTTCGTAGGTTCGAGTCCTACCTCCCGAACTCAACTTGCCCTATGGTATAATGGTAGCACAACGGGTTTTGGTCCTGTTAGCGAAGGTTCGATTCCTTCTGGGGCGACAAGTTAAAAAACAACTCCATGGTGTAATTGGTAGCATGCCAGATTTCGGTTCTGGAGGTGGTGGTTCGAATCCATCTGGAGTTTATATGGAGTTTGTAGCTCAGTTGGTAGAGTGCCAGGTTGTGGCTCTGGTGGTCATGGGTTCGATCCCCATCAAACTCCCAAATGCTTCAATAGCACAGTGGTAGTGCAGCTCTCTTGTAATGAGCAGGTCGTAGGTCCGAATCCTACTTGAAGCTCTATATAAGAAAGGCTTCTCTTCAGGCAGTTTTGCTTGAAAAGAAGCCTTTCAACTTTCTTGTAAGACGATGTCTCGTTGATGTTCGTTCATAATTTTCCTCCTTTATCCTTACACAAAGTTCAGAATAGATTTGAGTCTGTCCTGTACCTTGTTGAGCACCTGGATGGTGTCTTCGTTATTCTTATCCTTCTTGTTTTCAAGAAGAATGATAGCCTTCTTTATCAGCTTGCAGTCCTCTATGGATAAAGGCATTTCAGTGATAGAGTAGTCTGGATCAGCGTATCTGTAGTATATTCTATCATAAACCTCTATAGGAGCATTGTAGCCAAGTTTGTCAGATCTCATAATCTGTATGTCCATCTGAACAGTTCTGGCGCATACTCCTTTGGTGATTCCCTCCATGTCGTAGAGAGCATCGCTACATGCCTCCACGAGATCATCGAGAGTCCATCTTCTGTATCTGTTTCTCAAACAGTTGTCTATAGTTTTGTACCTTATTAAGGCATTCTTATTTGCTGGCATAGTTCTTTCATTTTAAGCGTAAAAAATGGTTGGATTTCATCCAGCTTTTTCTCGCCATGTCAGAGCATATGCAAGCAGTTGACTAAAAAGAAAAAGTTGGATTCTCCCGGCAAGGAAACTCCAACTCTTTCGTATTATCTTTATTCTCTGTGGGGCACGCTGCTACGATGCCCGATAGAAATAACTATGCGAATAATGATGTGGAAATCCTATACCGGCTGTATCTGATGTACTTGATGTATGTACATAACTATTCCGCTCAAAGCGTCGATAGCTCTGAACGAATGATTGTGATGTTATGTGCATATTTAAATTCATTTCCGTATAGGATTTTTATTGTATTTTACTTCTAAATTCTTTTAACGGGTGCAAAGATACAAAAATAGTGCGAAATCTTTTTGCGTAGCAGCAAAAAAATGGTATAAACATGCGGATTTTAAGCAAAAAGAGCTGTTCTGATAGTGATAATCGACTGATTTCCCTGATAATGCTTCGCCCCACGCCATGAAGGATGCTACTGGAGTTCCACCTGATAGACTTTGCAGTTATGTCAGAAGAGCATGACGTAAGTGCAAAGTCCCTCAGTCGGAAGGTGCCCACGAAACGACATGCGGTAGCTTACAAACTGAGTAGGTGGGACGCAAGCGATTCCCACTTAATCAGTTTGACACTACTGCATGTCCATTCGTCGAGAAGGGCACTGGCTCACAGCATCAACCTTCATTTTCCCTCCCTTCCACCTTATTATAATATAATGCTTTTCGTTTTTATAGGCATTCTGTCATATCTCCTTCTAAAATGTATTCATGTGGACGTGAATACATATATACATGGATAGGTGTGTACGTGTACACATGAATACAGCTTGAAACCCTCATACCATGATGAGTAGCAGGCCTTTATAGATTTGCATTTTTATAAACAAGATGATAATGCTTCGCCCCACACCATGAAGGATGCTACTGGAGTTCCACCTGATAGACTTTGCATTTATGTCAGCAGAGCATGACGTAAGTGCAAAGTCCCTCAGTCGGAAGGTGCCCACGAAACGACATGCGGTAGCTTACAAACTGAGTAGGTGGGACGCAAGCGATTCCCACTTAATCAGTTTGACACTACTGCATGTCCATTCGTCGAGAAGGGCACTGGCTCACAGCATCCTCCTTCATTTTCCCTCCCTTCTACCTTATTATAATATCCTGGTCTTCTATTTTTTAATGTATTCATGTGGACGTGAATACATATATACATGGATAGGTGTGTACGTGTACACATGAATACAGCTTGAAACCCTCATACCATGATGAGTAGCAGGCCTTTATAGATTTGCATTTTTATAAACAAGATGATAATGCTTCGCCCCACACCATGAAGGATGCTACTGGAGTTCCACCTGATAGACTTTGCATTTATGTCAGCAGAGCATGACGTAAGTGCAAAGTCCCTCAGTCGGAAGGTGCCCACGAAACGACATGCGGTAGCTTACAAACTGAGTAGGTGGGACGCAAGCGATTCCCACTTAATCAGTTTGACACTACTGCATGTCCATTCGTCGAGAAGGGCACTGGCTCACAGCATCCTCCTTCATTTTCCCTCCCTTCCACCTTATTATAATATCCTGGTCTTCCTCTTTATAGGCATTCTGTCTTTCCTTTATAAATCTGTCGGCTTTTCTTCTTTATAATCTTCGCCCACGCCATAGTCCAGTAAGCATGAACAGTTAGTCAGGGTGTTGTTCTTTCGCAGGCCGATTATATCGACTTACGAAGGAACAACACCCTGGCTTTTAAAACTGTTGATACTTGCTTGGACTATTCCCACCCGGCTTTTTTTATCCCTTCAGTCATTCCCTGTTATATTTTTTCTTCTTACTGAAACCAGAAGTCTATGATTCCGTATCGTCTTTGGGATTTCGGGATTCTTTTTCTGCAAAGTTATCGCGTATTTGGCAAATAGCAAGTCGTGATTCGGTAACAATCTTCCTTTTTCATGAAACATGCAAAAGAGTATTCTTCCCATCAGACTTGCCTTATTGCCTTGTACGCACTTTGAAAAGCAGAAAAAGCTTCCCGATCCCAAGTCCGAAAGGACTTAACGAAAGGGAGAAAAAATTTAGAGACTATGGCAAAAGATTTCAACAACCGCCTGATTACTCCAGAATTGGAGAAGGCAATGCAGGACTATCCGCTCTATTCCCAGGATAGCAAGAAGAAGGATGCAGTTTGCATCGCAGTGTTTTTCATCGGCAACGCTCGCTGGTACATTCTTGAAGGACAGCGAGAGAATGATGATTTTGTGCTCTTTGGCATCGTTGTAGGTCTGGCAGAGACTGAGTACAGCTACATTTCTGCAAATGAAATGGCAAGTGTAGAGCTGGACGCAACCAAGTTCGGACTCGGCAAGGTCAGAGTGGAGCAGAGAAAGCCATTCCAACCATGTCAGCTTTCTGAAATCATTGACAGAGAGTTGCAGTCTTTCCTCAGCAGACTTTACGATTGAAAACATTTTCTCGGTGGGTAGTGGCTGATGGCTGCTACCTGCCAAGTAACAACACTTAAAGCAATGAACATGGTACAGGTTTACATCAAGGGACAGGAGGATAAGGAGTTGAGCAGCTTTTTGCGCTATTATCCGGTACGTATCAAGAATATCGGTATGGATGCTTTCTTCGACCGCCAGGTTATCTATGATTTCAAGGATGGTCGAAATCATGCTGATGTGGCGAAATGCGTGGCAAAGATGCTTGTCAAGAAGTTTGGTCGTAAGGTTCGCAGCGTGGTCTTCTCTTGCGTTCCTGCAAGCAGTCAGGAGCGTAACGAGGCACGCAACAAGAACTTCTCTGAACTTGTCTGCAAGTTTTCCGGAGCAATCAACGGCTTTTCCCATGTCAAGGTTGTTGGCGAACGTACCGCTGTTCATGGCACAAAGGTCAAGAAGGATGAGCGAGAAAAGCGCTTGAAGGAAAAGAATAATATTGAGGTGGATGCTAACTTCTTCAAAAACAAGATAGTCTGCATTTGGGACGATGTGGTCACTACCGGCACTTCTTTCTGTGCCTACACCGCACAATTAGAACAAGTAGGGGCGCACGTAACAAACGGCATTTTCCTCGGCAAGACATCATATAAATATGTACAGCAATGAAAAGAAAGAATATGACAAAGTTTGACAAGGCTGTTTCGGCAGCCTTTACAGGCCATCGCTTTTACAACTTCTCTCAGCAGGAGGTCATAAGAGAGCGATTGACCAAAGCCATCCTCGAAGCTTACGAGCATGGCATCAGTAATTTTATTTCGGGATTCGCCATCGGTATTGACTTGATGGCAGCCCAGATAGTGCAGTCGCTGATACCTTCCTGCCCAGGAATGACGCTTACCGCAGCCATTCCTTTCAGAGGTCAGGCAGACAGGTTCAAGCCCAGCGATAGGGTGGTTTATGATGGATTGATGGCTTCAGCAGATGAGGTGATCGTCCTTTCAGAATACTATTACACCCGATGTTTTCTTGATAGAGACGAGTTCATGGTTGAGAATGCGTCCCTTCTCATTGCCTTCTATGATGGGAGAGAGAAGGGTGGAACCTACTACACTTTCAAGAAAGCCAATAGTTTGGGCATTCCCGTGGTGAATATATATTGAATAACTCGTAAAATATCAAGCTTATGAATGAATTTGTTGACATCATCGTTATCTACATAGTTTTCCGTGCCATCCTCGCCTTCCTGGGCGCATGGTGGCATGGAGACGGACGCAACGATTTCAGACGAGACCGATAAATGGATTGGTCTCGATAGTATTGCCAATCATCGTGGTGAAACCGCCGGGCAGACCGAAGAGTGTAGAATACCACCATTTATGCATCCATCTGTTTCCCTTATCTGCGATGCCTTGAAAGATTCATTTCTACGTTACATTGGTTTTTCTGAAAAATATTCTTGAATTTAATGCTGAAAAACTGTATATCTCATCTTTTCTTTGTATTTTTGCAAAAGAATTACGAATTTAGGCACGAAAGATATGATATTACAATTTAAAGTAAAGAATTTCCTTTCTATAAGAGAAGAGCAGACGCTGGATTTTACGGCTTCTGCTGACAAAACGTATGAAGACTACGCTGTTGTTAAAATAAAAGGTGTTCGCATTTCCAAATTGGGCGTTGTTTACGGACCAAACGCATCTGGCAAGAGCAACATCCTCAAAGCTTTGGCTTGGTTCATTTTTTATTTGGTTGCAAGTCGTTCCAAGAAACCTGGTACAGGCACAGGACTGACACCATTCATGATGGATGAGGATAGCCGAAACCGAAACTCATCATTTGAATTGATTTTCTATATTGGTGATGTCAGATATGAATATTCCGTTGTCTTGAACAACCAAAAGATTTATAAGGAAGAACTGTACTTCTATCCCAATAACCGCCGTGCGCTCTTTTATGAGCGTACTTGGAATGAGGACAAGAGCAATTCTTCAATTTCTTTCGGACCATTGCTGAAGTTGTCTGCAACACAGAAACTGTTCATAGAGTCAAATTGCATTTCCAATGCTACGGTACTCACAACCTATAAGAATGCAAACGTTGAAAAGAATGTTGAACTTGACAAAGTCTTCAATTATTTTGAAAGCGAGTTCATGCCTTTGCTCAGCAAGAATGATAATCTTGGACAGTTGGCTAACGATGTGGTAAGATTGGATGCTGACAGCAAGAAGTTTATCTGCGAGATGCTTGAAAAGGCTGATTTCAACATTTCCGACATATACATCAAGGAAGAAAAAGGTGAGGTTTCTGAGGAAGCAATGGAGAAGTTCAGAAAGATAGCAAAAATCTTACATATCTCGGAACCACAGGACAAGAGCATATCTACAGAAGAATTGTTCTTCACCCACAAGACTCCTTTCTATACGGGAAGTCTTTCTAACATGGTGGAATCGGAAGGTACCAACCGTATGTACGGTTTGTCGGCATTGTTATTTACACTTATCAAAAACAATCAGACATTGCTGTGTGATGAGTTGGAGAACTCGCTGCATTACGACCTGTTCACCCATATTATCAAGACATTCCTTGTAAATTCAGACCGGGCACAATTGATATTCTCTACTCATAGTCTTATGCTTCTTGACGAGGATTTTATCCGCAGGGATATGGTGTATTTTGCCAGCAAAAACGAATCGGGAGCGACAGAGATTTATCGTGCCAAAGATTTCGGTCTCCATAAGGAAGTGTCAATCCTCAATGCTTACAGAGCTGGAAAGTTGGGAGCGAAGCCTCAGTTGGGCAGTATATTTATTGACGAATAAGAAAGGAGGTTAACATGGAACAGAGACCGCTTGAATATACCGTCAAAATCTATTGTGAGGGTTTTACGGAATGGTACTACTTTGAATGGTTGCGCACCATCCATCTTACTCCTGCTGAATATCGCAGGGAAATCAACGGGACTGCTAAGTGATGGCTAAAATTGAAAAGATACTCTATGATAATGCAAATATACAGAACTCTGCTATGCGAAAAAAGCTGTAACTTTGCATCGTCAAAAGAATAGTTGAAATTTAAAAGATTAGTTTAATTATGGAAAAGGAAATATTATTGAATAATGGAGTGAAGATTCCTACACCGGGTTTCGGAACGTTTCTTACTCCTGATGGCGCAACCTGCGTTGAAGCTGTGAAAGCTGCCATCGCTGCAGACTACACCCACATCGACACCGCTGCTATCTATAAAAATGAGAAGAGCGTGGGCGAGGGAATCAAGGAAAGTGGAATCAAGCGTGAGAATCTCTTTGTTACCAGCAAGGTTTGGAACACAGAGCGTGGCTACGACAAGACCTTGAAGGCGTTTGACAAGACTTTGAGCGATTTAGGTCTCGATTATCTCGACCTCTACCTCATCCATTGGCCAGCCAACGAGTTGCAGTTTGGCAAGGATGCAAATCATCAGAATGTAGATACTTGGAAAGCGATGGAGCGTCTGCATGAAGAGGGCTTGATTCGCAGCATCGGTCTTTCTAACTTCATGCAGCATCATGCAGAGCCAGTAATGGCGAAGGCAAACATCTGTCCAATGGTTGACCAGATAGAGTATCATCCTGGATTCACCCAGAAGGAATGTGTTGAGTTCTGCCAGAAGAACAACATTCTCGTGGAAGCATGGAGCCCATTGGGAAGAGGTAATGTCTTGGATAATCCTCTCTTGAAGTCGATTGCTGCCAGCCATGGCAAAAGTGTAGCTCAGGTAGTTATCCGTTGGGTGATGCAGACAGGCGTGCTGCCACTGGCAAAGTCGGTTACTCCAAGCCGAATCAAGGAAAACATCGATGTATTCGACTTTGAACTCTCTCAGCAGGAAATGTTTGAAATCGCATCGCTGAAGGCTGACAGAATAGGTGCAGACCCAGATACATGTGACTTCTAACATGGTATGGTTTGGAGTGAAATGCTCCCAAAATATATAAGATGAAAATGTAAAAAGTTACGGAGATAATTCATATTCTCCGTAACTTTTTACATAAACCACTCACTTTTGGTGTTATTGAGTTTCCCTCAGTTCTTCTATGAGATTTTCAAGAATATAATCATCGCTCATAAGCTGTAAACCATATTTGGGGTCAGACATCTTGAATAACCGGAAATCCTTAATGACCTTAATGACCGTGACCTTAATGACCGGAAAACGCCCCTAAACATTCATTTGTTTTTCTGATGAAACTCCTTCCTTGTCTTAGCCATTGCTTCCGTAGCCCTATCGTGGGTCTCTATCAGCAATGGACTTTTGTGATATTGCACAATCTTGACTCCGACAGAGTTGTGCCTTTTCTTTTCCTCGATGCATTGAATGATCAAGTCTGGATTGGCTGATTTAGCCGTTGGAGTCTTGTCAAAGTTCTGAATATAGGCAGCGTTGGTCAGGAAGAGAATGTCGGAACCTTCCGGTATTTCCTGCATTACCTTCACCATGAGGGTTAGCATCATGCGGAACTCAGTGGTGTGTAGGTCGCTGATTACATCACGGCTGATGATATTGCCGTTATGCTCAATCACAACGGCAGCACCACCAGCTCTCTCTTTATGGCCATAATCACATGAACCACCTATCCAAACGTAATATATAGAAGTGTTTTGTGTCATAATTATTTATCATCCAATCTCTATATACATCTCGAATTATAGAGATAATCCCATACTTCCTGAGTAGTATAAGTTATTCTCCTTGGCAATACTGATCAACCTATTACATTCCTCTTCCTCAGCAGCTCGCGAGCTTTGCCTGATATTTCCATGTCGTTGAGGGGATATCCCAGTCTCAAACATTCGAATATCGCTTCGGTCGCTATTTGCCTGTATTTTTTGCTCACGTTCATAAGATACTGCAGAGCTGTTTGACCGCTAACCAAATATATAGTCGATAATTTTTCTTCCAAATTCTCCATCTTAATGATTTTAAGCAAATATACACCAATTATTTTGAAATAACCAATTTTTAGCGAAATTTATCATATAAGAGTGAGCTCGTTTCTAAGAGTTTCTTTATTCTGTAGGTTTCACCACAGCTCTCCATTCCATAAACTGCTTGGTGGTTTCTCCGCTATGATGATCGAGGAAAAGACTGTGGGTGGTGTCGAGCGCAGCAATTTTCTGCATGTCCTCAGCATCTAACTCGAAGTCGAAGAGATTCAGATTCTCCTGCATTCTTTCCTTGTGAACGGTCTTCGGGATGATGATTACGTCGCTCTGCAGCAGCCAGCGTAAGGCTACCTGTGCAGCAGTCTTGCCGTACTTCTCGCCAATCTGGGTGAGGGTAGGGTTGGTGAACATTCCGTTCTGACCTTCTGCCAAAGGAGCCCATGCCATGAGCTTGGTGCCAAACTCATCCATGAATTTTCGGGTCTCGTGCTGCTGGTTGAACACGTGCGTCTCCATCTGGTTCACCATCGGTGCAATCTCCATGTTTGAAGCCAGGTCTATAAGATGATCAGGAAAGAAGTTGCTCACTCCGATGGCACGAACCTTTCCTGCCTTGTAAGCTTTTTCCAAGTCACGATAGGCACCGTAGCGGTCGCAGTAAGGCTGGTGGAGGAGCATCAGGTCGATGTAGTCAGTCTGCAGTTTGCGCAGACTCTCGTCGATGCTCTTCATGGTCTGTCCGTCGCCATAGTTGGAAGGCCAGACCTTAGAAACGAGGAAAATCTCATCACGATTCACACCGCTCTTCTTCCATGCGTTGCCTACGGCTTCCTCGTTGAGATAAGCCTGTGCCGTATCTATCATTCGATAGCCCACGCTGAGAGCATCCAGCACGCAACGCTCACACTCATCCGGTTCCACCTGATAAACACCATAACCCAGTTGCGGCATTTCCACGCCATTGCTTAACTTTATCTTCTTCATAATCTGTATGTTTTAAAGTTCGTTTATTCCATTCTGCCATATTTCATTTCCACGCCTTCTTTATCATACTGCTTGCGCTTGCCGGTTGGTGGCTCAGTAAGTGTGATGCGAACTACAGCCGTGCGTGAAAGGGAACGGGCGATGCTCTGGTCGAAAGCATCCATGTGTTGAGGAAGAAAACGCTCACAGATTAGTCGGAGACCATGAATCTTCTCTGCATCCTCGGTCACTATTTCAGCCTTGCCGAATGCGATGGCTGATTTGAATTGCAGGGTGAAACTGCCGTCTTTCGGACCAACCGTAGGCGCACAACGGGTTACGGCTGAAAGGCAGACCTCAGGATGAGCCTTGATTGCCTCCAACTTCTTGCCTTCCAAGGCACCATGAAAATACCAATTCACATCATCATCTGATGCGAGTGACAGGGGTAAACCATAAGGCTTGCCTTCTTCGTCAATAAAACTGACCGTTATATACGGAGCCTTGTGCATTACTTCCAATGCCCACTCACTATCCATTGCTCTTGATTTCTTTCTCATTTTTTTATCCTTTGTACTTAAATACTTTAACCATATCCTTGTCGCCACCCACAAGCTGGCTACATCTGTTCTGCATTCCGGTGTCAGAGAAACCGCATTTCACCATGACCTTTCCTGATGCTGAATTTCCGGTGAAATGATCTGTCCAGATATTTTCTAAATGTTTCTTTCATTCAAATCTGATCATTTTTGCAAGTTCCATAAAATAGTCATTCGACCAAATATCCAACTCTTTGGGATTCCTGACAAAAGGCAATACGTCTGCCTTTATTTGATTCATGTCTGCCGTGGCAAGTCTTTCATTCAGTTTTTGAAGGAACGTCTCCTTGTCAAGCTCTTCGTGATTGAACTGTAAGGCTCTTTCGCACAAGTGAGTAAAGTCAAGAGGAACATTGTGGCGAACATACCATTCGAAGTCATACCAATCACGTCCCTTGACTCTGTTCTTCCAGGCACGATACACCAGTGCATGCATCTTTCCTGCAAAGAGGGCTGGCAAAGTGAAACATCGTGTCATGAAAGATTGGGGGAGCAGAAGCAACTTCTGTTCTGTTTGGAATTTCAAAGGAGGTTGAGTATCAACTTCAATCTTGATCTTAACAGATTTCTCAGTTTGGAATGTAATATCATATACATCTGTGTTGTCTTTCAGAAAGGCAGACTCCACTTTGCCAAAGTTCTTTTTGTCCTTCTTTCTGATCTCAACCTCTCTACCCACCATAGCGAATTGGTCAATGATGGGCTGAAAATAATGTGTAAAATCAAAGTTTTCATTCGGAGCAAGCAGGGAAAAATCCATATCCTCTGAGAAACGCTGCAATCCATGGAATATACGCAGACATGTTCCACCATAGAAAGCTGCCTCGTTGAAAAAGCCACCATTGTAAAGACCAGAAAGAATAATCTGCTGGTTGACCTCAAAGATGGCATTGCGCTTTTGCAGTTCGGTCGTTATGTCATAGCTCGAAAGCATTTGATTGAATATCTCGTTTGTATTCATTTCCTTAAATATTTAATTAGAGTTTCTATGGATTTAGACTTTTTCCCAACCTGAGCATATCGCTCAAATATACTTATGTCCATATTTCTGAAATCATCTATTTCCATTCGGATGTCCTCCTCCAAATAGTTCTCTACATCCTTCAGGTAACGTAAATTAACCTTCGGAGAATTTGCGATTAAGTCACAGAGAGCTTTTTCTGGTGTTGCCATCAGAAAGGCGTAACTCTGCATATTGATGCTTGTAATCCCTATTGAAAAGGCTTCTCTTGACATGTTCTTATACTCAAAACGCCCGACAGGAGTATCAAAGCTACGGGAGTGCTTTAGTGTCATAGACTGAGTAGTATAAACAGCTTCTGGTATTAATCCATAATAACGTAAGGCTGTCTGCATAGACACATACGAAGGAGCATAAAGATGATTGGCTATCAGTTCTGTGGATAGAGCAACACGAGACACATTTGGGGCTACCACATAAAGCCCCTTCTTGAGTCGGATAATTTTATGAGCCGCCTCAAGACTGCGTACTTTCTGATTCCCTGCTTCAATGTTAGTAAACAATGAAGCTATAGCTGAAGTACTGACTGGTATGTTACCTATATGTTCTAAATCCATTATCATGGTGCAAAAATAGTAAAATCTGGAATAGAAAACGAACTTTTGCTTGCTTTTCTGTTCTATTTTTGGCTATTTTAACAAGTTGCTTAGTTAGACCGCTAAATATTGATGCAGAAATTAGGCTACATACTCCGAGTCAGAATAGTGCTCCTGTTCCATAGCATTCTCATTGCCCACATCAGAATAGCAGTATTTTTACATACCGTTTATATGCCTGTTGCTGAATATATTTCTGAAAAATTCATGTTCAATTATTTTAAAGCCTTGCCGTCGGAGAAAGCGTTTCCGACTTTCTCGCCCAGCTGGATATAGCCGTGATGAATAGGGTCGAAGACAATCAGTTCCATCTTCTCCATGTCTGGATTTCCGTCTTCTGCCAGATACTTTTCATCCACAAGAATATTGACGATTTCGGCAACGAGATAATAGCCGGTTTCGCTTTCGTCATATTTCTCCTTGATTCGGCACTCCAGGGTCATTGGAAAATTGATGAACACAGGAGCGTTGACCATAGTCGCCTTCTCGATGCTCCATCCAGTCTTCTCCATCTTCTTCGGGTCGTTCTTGGCAGAAACAATGCCCACGAAATCAGAAGCCACCATGGTTTTCTTGGTAGCGAAGGCAACGGTAAACTCGCCGCCAAGCTTCAGGTTGTCTGTGGTGACGTGGTTTCCCATCGAGATCATAATCTCCTTCATGTCCCACTGTCCTGCCCAGGCAGCGTTCATTGTGTTGGCAACTCCATCCTTATTATATGTGCCGATAATCAGCACAGGCTGTGGTGCAAACCACGGCTTTGGTGCAAAACTTTTCATATACTTCGTTCTTTATATTGTTATCTTTATGTGTAAATACGCCATCAGCGCAATTTGTATCACTTTAAAATCCCAACTCCACATCCTTGCCGAATGGTGCGAGCGAAAGCCCGGCCATCTTGAAATGCTGTTTTCCCCAAGGAATGCCGATGATGGTGATACATAAGAGAAAGCCGAAGAACAGATGCATGAGGCAAGCCCACAAACCTCCGAAAATCAGCCAGAGTAAATTCAACGGGATGCGAATGCAACCTGTTGGACTATTCGATTCTCTTACTGTAGAGCCAAAAGGGCATAGACAGAGCAGGCCAATCTTGAATGTCTGTATTGCAAACGGAGTGCCGATGATAGTACATGCAAGAGCCATACTTCCGGTGAAATAACCGATGGCAGCTTCGAGACCTCCGAAGAGCCACCAAAGTAAGTTTCCTATTATGCGCATAAGATTATTCTTTTATATTCTTGTTAATTTCTTGCCATTCCTGATGTTCTTCCAGATGATTGGTCTTTACCAGTACGCTCTGAAAGCCAAAACGCTTGCCTGCTTCGGCATTCTCAGCACGGTCATCGAAATAGAGAGTGGTGGCAGGATTCAATCCAGTCTGTTGCGTCATCTCTTCATAGATTTCGACGGATGGCTTCTCTTTCCGCATGGCGTATGAGAGGAATACTTCATCAAACAGCTCGTCTGTGGAATATCCCAGCTGCTTCATCAGACAGACCGATTTCTGCCAAAGCGTATCGTTGATGTTGCTGAGCAGATAGACCTTGTATCGCTTCCGTAGTTTGACCAATGCTTTCAGCCTTTCAACGGGCAGATTGCCGCACAACTCTTCGAGTACTTTCTCAATATCCTCGGTTGTGGTTCCTTTGCGGCAAAGGCTCAGCATCTCTTTCAATGTTTCTGATTCCGCCACCAGACCATTGATATATTGGTGCATCAGTCTCTTGATTTTGCGGACATGGATTAGCCGCTTGAACGCCGTAACGCCCAGGCTCTCCATGGCTTTCACAACAGAGGCATCATCAATGTTCACGATGACACCTCCATAATCAAAAACGAGAGTTTCTATCTGTTTCATGCTCATTTTTCTATTGTTACAATTCTCTCATGACATGCTTGATGGCGGCAACCGGGTGATATAAAATCATTCTCGGCCCAGCCCAGCGCATCACTTTGCACATTCGTTCTTTCATCTGAGGGCGATAGCAGTGGATGGGACACTTCTTGCAAGTAGGCTTGTTTTCGCCAAACTTACAGCGTTCCAGTCTTGCAGTAGCGTACTGTAGCAACTCTTGGCACCCAGGACATAATTCCTTGTTGCCCTCCTTCTTTTCTGCAGTACAAACGTATCATCTGCTCCACAACTCGCTGTTCTTCCTTTATTCTTTTCATCTTTTTATGTCAAGAATGGATCAAGCGTAGCCAGCAGTTCGGCTTTATCTACCACACCGCTTGTGCGCCACAATACTTCTCCGTTCCGGAAGAGCATGAGCGTAGGCACGGATTGGATGCGGTATTGGCTTGCTGTTACGCCGTACTTGTCCACATCCACCTTGATGATTCGGATGCGGTCGCCCAATACACTCTTTACCTGCTCCAGAATGGGATGCATCGCCTTGCAAGGTTGGCACCATGTAGCAAAGAAATCGACCAGAACAAGCTGGTCACTATTGATTACGTCATTGAATGTCTCCATAATTATCTTTCTATTTCCGTGAAACGATTGAAAGTTCTGCCGTCCCTTGTTACTTTCCCGAAGAACATATCTTCCGGTCTTACCCAATAGGCTTGGTCTCCATAGAGAGCCTGATAAACCACCATGCGCTCCTGAGTCTCGGAGTCGAAGGCAGAATGGATGAACTTGTATTTGCCGCCCTTAAAGTGCTGGAAATATCTTTCTTCCTTTGCTGAAAACTCCATCAGCATTTTCTGGGCGAGGGGAGCGTACCAGGTCTTCACCTCCTGCTCAGTAGGCGTATGACCGCCTGGGAAATGGAAGGCTTGGTTGTAATGGTGCAGGAAGAGAGGGGAGAAGTGAGCCAGGGTGTCCTGTTCACCAAAAAGTCCCCACACACGATTCTTATAATAGGGGTTGCAGTGGTCAAACTGCACGGCTTCCAGCTCCGCAAACTCCTCTATCAGCGCCTCGTCAATCACCAGCCGCTGTTTTCCGTCCCTTCTCGGCGCCTTGTATTCATACTCTCCGATTCGCTCCTTCAGAAACTCCGTCATCATGAAATACGGATTGCCGAGCAGGGCAGGAATGCCTACCACTGGAGCCAGCATCTGGGCGAGGAAAGAGCCGCAGCTGTTGCCCAAAAGCAAATCGGGCAGCTCCCGGTCGATGATGGAGCGAATCTCCTTCAATGCCTCCTTGGGGTGCAAAGGGAGGTCGGGAGTCAGCACCACCGCCGTCCCCTCAAACGCCTCTTTCAAGGCTCTCGCCATCGGACAACTGCCCGTAGCGAAGAATCCGTGTAGGAATAATATCTTCTTCATGCTCAAATCATTTGATAATGATGCGCCTATAATCTAGGGGAGATAAGCCATGGTCAACTCCCATATTAGCGCAATATATCTGCAAAAATACAAAAAATATTCAGAAAAGTGATTATATGAATGGATTTTGTTTGCAGGGCTAACTTGATTTAACCTTATTTTATATGATAGAGGGATGTTGAGGGATTTTTTTTGAAAAACCGAAATCCTTAATGACCGAAAATGACCGTGACCTTAATGACCGGATTCATAAATATATGTACACATATACATCATGGGGGAGTTTGCTCGTGATGAGTAAACTCCCCATAATTATCTTAAAAAATCTTATTTATTCAATAGAATGTTTTGATATTCAGAATATAATCATTATATTTGCACGTAATATTAGTGGCGATATTATGTGCAATATTAAATATTATATAGATGAAACAGCTGCATATTTCGGCAATATGTTGGGCGAAAAAGTAGCTTTGGAACCAGCAGATAAAGATTTGTTGGAAGGAATCCCTATGAATGTTTCTTCCAGGTTCTCTTTTTATAAAGGATGTATTTTGGGGCAGCACATTTTGATGGCTTACCTAAAGGATGGTGACTCTGTGCCACCTGCCCAGTTGAAGAAACAATTGGATATAATACATCGACAGACACAGCTCTTCGTCGTATTAATCACTCCATGCATTTCATCTTATAATAAGGTAAGATTGGTGGCACAAAAAGTTAACTTTGTTATCCCCAACAGGCAAATGTACCTGCCATCTCTTTTGCTTGACATCAAACCTGACAGAAAGGTCGGCTTGGATTTGAAAGAAACCATTCCTCCCTTTGCCCAATGTTTGTTGCTTTATCATTTGCAGATAGAATCCCTTGTTGGGACGTCTGGTTATGGACTGAGCGATAAGTTTGGCGTTTCTTATGCGACCGCAAACAAATCATTGCGCTGGCTTGTTTCCAAAGATCTGATTAAGTTGGAAGGAACAAAGACCAAGACGGTGCAAATTGATATAAGTAATAGGGAACTTTGGAATAAAGCATTGCCAATGTTAGTCTCTCCGATAGAGCAGCTTTACTATACGGATGCTATACTTGAAGGACAACAGACAAGTGGGGTGAATGCACTGGCTTCCTACACGATGCTTAATGAAGAATCAAGGCAATGTTGGGCTGTTACAAAGAAAGAACTGAAAACTTTGGCCATCGTAACCGACAAGCAGTTTGGCGAAAATGAAATCCAAGTATGGAAGTATAACCCAAAAATATTAAGTACTGAAGGAGTGGTTGATAAGCTCTCGCTTTATTTGTCATTGAAAGACAATGAAGATGAGCGAATACAAATAGAGTTGGAACGATTGATAAATGAAATGTCATGGTAAGAGGAATAGATACATTCAAGGAGTTCTTCAAAGGTTTTGAGGACAATTATGTTATAATAGGCGGTACGGCATGCGAAATCCATGAGGATTTGTATGCTCAGGTGCCTCGTGCTACTAAGGATATTGACATTATCTTAGTGGTTGAAGCTTTGTCGGCTGAGTTTGTAGCCAAATTCTGGGAGTTTGTAAAGAAGGGCAATTATGAGCAGCGAAACAAGGGTGTTAATGAGAATGTAGAGCCCAAACATGAATATTTCCGCTTCATGAAGCCTGCTAATTCTGCTTTCCCATATCAGGTTGAACTCTTCTCACGAAGTCTTGGCTTGATGAATTTCCCAGAGGAGGCTCGTATTACACCGATTCCAGTGGATGAAGACCTTTCAAGTTTATCGGCAATACTCATGGATGAAGACTATTATCGTTTCACGATAGAACATAGCTTGCAGGAAGATGGCGTGCATATCGCCAATATCGAGAGTCTTATCTGTTTGAAAAGCAAGGCTTTCTTGGATTTGAGTCAAAGAAAAACTAAAGGTGAAAGTGTTGATAGCAAGCATATTGCAAAGCATAAGAAAGATGTTTTTCGTCTTGCAGCAATGCTTACTCCAGCAAGTAGATATGAACTGCCCAATACATTAAAAACTGATGTTTGTGACTTTTGTGATGCTATCATGCAGGATTTGCCAAATGCCGATTTCATCAAGTCAGCAGGTCTTGGCAATGTGACAAGCCTGCAGATTATAGAACAACTTAAGAAATCAATGTTGTAGTTATGGTTAAGATACAATATGCTTCAGATTTGCATCTGGAATTCATGGAGAATACCCTGTATTTGGAGACTCATCCTCTTCAGCCTATTGCTGACATCTTGGTGTTGGCTGGAGATACTGGCTATTTAGGTGATGAAGGCTTTGTCAAGCATCCATTCTGGGATTGGGCTTCAGAGAATTTCAAGGAAGTAATAGTAATACCAGGTAATCATGAGTTTTATTTGGGTTATGACTTGGGGCAACTCTATGATGGATGGTGCATGGAAATTCGGCACAATATCAAATGCTATTATAATGCAGTAATACATCTTTCGGATGATACAGACCTCATCGTTTCTACACTATGGGGATATATAGAGCCGCAGGATGCTTTTTCAACCGAGCGCAGAGTAAATGATTTCTATCGTATTAAGGATTGTGGCGTTGTGATAAACAGTGAACGGTTTAATCAAGAGCATGCTAAGTGCCGTGCTTTCATCGAAAAGGCTGTTAGTGAAAGCCAGGCAAAGCATATTGTTGTGGCAACGCATCATGTTCCATCATTTCAACTGGTGTCTCCGGATTTCAAGGGAAGTCCGATAAACGGTGCTTTCACAGCAGAGCTGGGGAACTTCATTGCTTATAGCCGGATAGACTATTGGATTTATGGTCATTCTCATCGTAACATAGACAGGATAATAGGAAATACTCAATGTGTTTCGAATCAGCTTGGGTATGTGAGTCATGGAGAATCTGAGTCATTTGATTCAAAGAAATGTATTAATTTAATGCTTTAGTTGAGGCTCTACATTATATAGAGAACCAATAGCGTCCGTACTGCGGACGCATTATATTTCTGCAAAAATACAAAAAATATTCAGCAAAGGATTTTAAAACAGCTCTTCTAGCGAGTTCTTTTCCGATGATGCCTCCAATAAGTTACCTTTAGCTAACAGAATAAACGATTGATACTTTTCTCATTTTTCAGTATTATCGCTAAAATATTATTTTTTAATCTTTCAATGAAGTTTTTGGCTTAAGTTTGTGTTGTTTCAGTAAAAATGATTACCTTTGCAATATCGTCTGAAATTGCAGCCGGAAGTAATGAATAAAAATAATGCACAATATGCAGTATCCATTGATATCAGAATATGTAAAGGCCATTCAAGATGCAGGTGATAATCTTGAACAGTTGGCTCACTTGACTCCCGTACTGGATGATCACGGAGAGCCATTTCGCAGTAGTGGTGCTTTTGCCGTGGTGTTTAAGATGCAGGACAAGAGTACCGGGAAATATTATGCCCTCAAGTGTTTTACGGAAGAACAGGAGGGGCGAGCTGATGCCTATCGTCAGATTGCAGACGAACTGGATTTGTTAGATTCTCCATACATTACATCGGTAAAGTATATGGAGAAGGAACTCTTCGTTGACAGTCAATGCGAGGAGGATGAATTTCCTATATTGTTGATGGATTGGGTGGATGGAGAAACGATGGAAGCTTACATTGCTGCAAATTACCGGAATCAGTCAGCCATGTTGATGCTGAGTTATCGTTTTGGCAAGATGGCAGCTTGGCTCCGTACCCAGTCTTTTTCTCATGGCGACATTAAGCCAGACAATATCATAGTCCGTCCCGATGGTTCTCTTACATTGGTGGATTATGACGGGATGTTTGTGCCATCCATGAAGGGCAACCAATCTCCAACTATCGGTACCAGGGATTTCAGTCATCCTTTGCGTACTGTGGATGATTTCGATGAAACGATAGATGATTTTTCATTGGCAAGCATCGCCTTGTCATTAAAGGCTATCTCGATGAAATCTACTTTGTTAGATATCTATGGTGCCTCAGACAGACTTCTCTTCTCAGAAAATGATTATCGCAATCCTTCAAATAGCAAGGTTATATCTGCCTTGCAGGAGTTGATGTGTGATAAGGATTTCTGCACACTTTACTCTCTTTTCATGCTTGCATTGGCGAGAAAGGAGCTTTCGGCATGTTCTTTTAGATTGTTTGTTGGCGAAAAGCCTAATATAACTTCTGTGATGGATGAAGATTTATCAACTGAAACAACAGAAGAAGAGATAAAAGAAGCTTTTGTTGATGGAAGGGGAGTGAAATATAGCAAGGATGGAAGAAAATTGTTGAAAGCTCCAGGAGAATTAAGGGGAGCTTATTCTGTTAAAGAGGGTACAAGGATAATATGTGATAGGGCATTTGATTGGTGTTGTTCTCTGTCTAACATTGTTATCCCTGATAGTGTGGCTAGCATCGGGAAAGAGGCTTTTATGTATTGTGTCTTGTTGAAATCTATATCCATTCCTAAAAGCGTAATTTGCTTAAACGGCAACCCGTTTGTTGATTGGGATGGCAAATTAGAATGTTTATCTCCTGACTTTATTTATGAGGATGATGTCTTGTTTAATGAGAATAAAAGTAAAATTATTTCTTTCAGAAATAAAAATATAGAATTATATGCCATTCCTGATAGTGTGATTAGTATTGGCGATAGTGCATTTTCTGGTTGTCGTTCTCTGTCTAGCATTGTCATCCCTTCTAGTGTTACTAGCATAGGTGATAGGGCGTTTTATAAATGCAAATTTCCAGACAATCTTAGGCAAGAATTAATATCCCGGTTTGGAGATAAAGTATTTTGTTTTTAGTAAATATATTTTAATAATTATGATATTAATAGAATCTAAACGTAAGAAATACGAAAACATATTTACATATATATAATATATACTGAATGTAGCTTTTGAGTAAAGGAAATCCTCGCAGACATGTCTGAGATAGCCATTTCAACCATCAAGAAAATAGAGAGCGGTAAAGGAAACCCTTCTCTATCTACGGTTGAAAAAATCATAGATATTCTAGGCATGGAGGTTAAATATGAGATTCGTCAAACAGTTTAAATATTCCCTGTTTTTACCAATATGCTTCCAGAAGGAGCAAACAGAAAGATACTCTGCAGAAGTTGGCGATTGGATGAGAAGGATTTCTTTGGACTTCTTCTGAAGATAGCAACCCATGATACGATAGGAGCAATAACCGTAAAAGAAGTAGAATTTTGAACCCCCGAAATCCTTAATGACCTTAATGACCTTGACCCTTCATGACACCTGCGGAAATAAATAAACCGCTCCACCTATTTATATATATAGGAGGAGCGGTTGTAATAGATAAAATCTTCTCAAAAACTAATCACATGCAGATTTCATTCTGCTTTCCTGCATCTTACTTTCTGCTTTCTTGCTGCTTACACGCAGCTTGAAACGCCGAGCGAAGTGGCTATTGCGGTGAGAATGCTAATCGCAATCTGAATCACCATTTTCCAAGTATCCTTCTTCATAGACTTTTATCTTTTAGAAATTTACGTTGTCGCCGCCGCCGTCTTCACCGCCGATATTGCCGCCGCTGGTACCCTGGTCACCAGTGGTTCCGCTACCGTCAGCTCCCTGCGTTCCGCTACCTTCAGTTCCGGTAGTTCCGCTGCCGCCGGTATTGCTGCCACCGCCCTGGGCTCCACCGCCAGTGGTTCCGTCGCCATCGCCACCACCATCAGGAGTAACTGGAACGTTGAGGTCCACGTTGGTCTTGCCCTCCCTGATTGCCTTGATCACGGCTGCCTGAGCACTTCGGCTAGCCACGAGGTTGAATTCTGCGTCGTCGAGCAGGTTCTTGAACTGCTGACCTGGCTCCCACTGAACCTTCACGTTGGTGATATTCTGCGCCGTAAACTTGTCGGCAGTCTCTGCGCCCTTGGAGCTGAGCAGGAGAG
>ERZ791617.174-NODE-174-length-50352-cov-10.0783_pt1 | contig 50352 bp, 45 predicted proteins | sample MGYA00510272_ERZ791617 | MGnify/ENA primary metagenome ERZ791617 (study PRJEB30046, sample SAMN00715200) | human gut metagenome | study: EMG produced TPA metagenomics assembly of the A metagenome-wide association study of gut microbiota in type 2...
CACGACTGGTAACGAATCTAACCTACGTGGCTATAGTTTTCGGACAGTCTCCCCCCTTAGCGTGGGGAATGAAACCCCACATTAGGGGGTTCTGTTCCCCACGCTGTGGGGGAAATTAAAGACGATAAAAGCGTTGTCACAAATAGGTCTTCAGGAATGTCTCAAAGAAGCGACATCAATTCAGAGAAGTCATCTATCAGAAAATCGGCATCAGAGAGATCTTCGCGAGTACCGTTGCCGTAAGTCACGCCACAGGTCAGTGTTCCGGCAGCACGACCCATATCAATGTCGTATGTCATATCACCTACGGTAAGGGTGGTATCAGGGGTACCTCCGGTTAATTCAAGAACTCTCAGAACCATGTCTGGTGCCGGCTTCGCATTCTCTATATCATCCGAAGCCACAATACAAGAGATGCAATCCATAATGTCGTACTGCTTCACGTATTCCACAAGCGACTGCCGACTCCTGCTGCTGGCTATCGCCAAAGTCTTGCCTGAGGCTTTCAGTTTGCGAATGGTATCAATGACATTAGGGAAAGGCTTAACAGTCATCTCCTGTTTGTTCTCCATAAAGATGCGACGGTAAGTATCAGCACAACGTTGCCCATCAGCATCACTAATGCCAAACAGCGAGACAAAAGCCTGATACAGAGGTAGTCCGATAGTGGCGGCACACTCCTCATCGGTGCGCCGTGGCAGGCGGCATTCGCATATTGTCTGTTGAAGAGTCCTGACGATAAGACTGCGCGAATCGCCCATCGTTCCGTCGAAATCAAGTATTATGGTTCTTATATTCATATACATTTTCTTTTCACTATTTCACGAACCTCAGCCTTACCCATAGACTTCTCGGCAGCAAACGCCAGAAAGCCACGAGCAGACGGTAGCGCCAGTCTATCGTCACCACCTCTCTACCCTTCTCCACTGCCTTCACTATGTCGGCAGCAACACTGTCTGCCGACAGTTGCAATGGGAAATTGCTGCCGGCTATCAGATCGGTGGCCACGAAACCAGGCCGTATATCGGTGATGCGGACAGGCAACCGGCGCATCCGTGCCTGTTGCGACAAGCATTCAAGATAATGCGTCTGAAAGCGTTTCGTGGCAGAATAGGCAGGAGCAGCTCCCAGTCCTTTTGTGCCGGCAATCGATGTTATGCAGGCTATGCGTCCAGCCTTCCCGCTGTCGGCAAACCAATTGTATGCTGCCGTCACCATACGCGTAAATCCCACTCCGTTCGTCTCCACAGTAGCAATCTCCTTGTCTGCTTCAAGCGAACCGTTCTGCCAACCGATGCCGGAACTATGGAAATAGAGGTCTATTCCGCCAAGTTCCCGTATCATGTCGAGCAGCTGCTGCGGTGCCTCAGCGCTTCTCACGTCGATTCTCCTGTATGCAACTATGCCTTCGGTTTCACGCATGATATCTCTGAGTCTCTCCTCACGACGCCCTGCTATGCCGACTTCATATCCGCCGGATGCCAGAAGACGTGCCACCTCAAGTCCTATGCCCGACGTGGCTCCCACAACGATGGCCTTTTTCTTCATATTCATTTCCTTTAAAGATGTTGTCTATCAGACATACGCAAGTCTTGATACGAAACGATCCCTGTCAATCAAATAATTGTCAACAGGGATCGTTAATGATATTTATCTCTTCCACCTTCACAAATACGCATCAAAGACTGGCTGCAAGCCGTCTGTTGTCTGCAGGAAGAGAGAAGATTGATTTTTTATTTAGCGCCCTCAAACTCCTCAAGGAAGCGCACATCGTTCTCAGAGAACAGACGCAGGTCGGAAACCTGATACTTCAAGTTGGTGATACGCTCCACACCGAGGCCGAAGGCATAACCGGTATATACCTTGCTGTCTATGCCGCAAAGCTCCAACACGTTGGGGTCAACCATTCCGCAGCCCAGGATTTCCACCCATCCTGTATGCTTGCAGAATCCGCAGCCCTTACCGCCGCAGATGTGGCATGAGATATCCATCTCGGCACTTGGCTCCGTGAATGGGAAATAGCTTGGACGCAGACGAATCTTTGTGTCTGCTCCGAACATCTCGCGGGCAAAGGTCAGGAGCACCTGCTTGAGGTCGGTGAACGATACGTTCTTGTCGATGTAGAGTCCCTCTATCTGATGGAAGAAGCAGTGTGCACGTGCTGTGATTGCCTCATTGCGATATACTCGTCCCGGACAGATGATACGGATAGGAGGCTGCGATGTCTCCATCACGCGTGCCTGCACCGAACTTGTGTGGCTACGAAGAAGGATGTTCTTCGTAACATCGTTTGGATTCTGCTCTATGAAGAATGTGTCCTGCATGTCGCGGGCAGGATGGTCGGCGGCAAAATTCATCTTCGTGAACACATGCAGGTCGTCTTCTGCCTCTGGTCCATCAGCAAGCACAAATCCCATACGGGAGAAAATGTCGATGATCTCGTTCTTGACGATGGTCAGCGGATGGCGTGTTCCGAGCTTTATCGGATAGGCAGTCCTTGTCAGGTCGAGTCCCTGGTCGCCGTCTTCGCTTGTTTCGATAGCATCACGCAGGGCATTGAGCCTTTCGAGAGCAGTCTGCTTGAGCTCGTTGATTTTCATTCCCACCTCTTTTTTCTGGTCGGCAGGTACATTCCTAAAATCTGCCATTACGGCATTGATCTCACCTTTCTTGCTGAGATATTTCAGGCGCAACGCCTCTATCTCCTCAGCATTCGAGGCTTTCATTTCTTTTACCTCTGCAAGGAGGCTTTCAATCTTGTCAAGTATCATATCCAAATACTATTTTTCTTGTAATTTCAAATATGGAGAAGCTCACACCATTATCATCAAAAAGATGGCAGAACCCATTTCGGGAGCAAATTTACTGCATTTTTTCGAGAAACGTGCAAATGACACGATATATTTGACTTCAGGCTGCTGGCACCACGCATAAAAAGAGACGAAAGAGCCTTATTGCATCCATTTATCCGTCAAGCCATAATGGAGGATTGGGGTTAAGACGATTTTCTGACGACGCGGAAATATCGCTCTTATGTCAAGAGTTTTAGGCTATAACGAAAATTTTAAAGAAAATGTTTGCACAGTATATGATAAAATATGTACTTTTGCGAAAATTTGAGAGTAAACATTATTCTAAAAGATTATTTCTCGGTATAATAAGACAATGAGAAAAGGATTTCTATTTGTTGTCATCACAATCGTCACGATGATGCTGACGACAACGGGATGCGCTGACAAGAAAGCATCCGGAGCCGACTCCACGATGACCGACTCCACCGACACAACAGCTGCCGACACACTGGAACAGCTCATCACGGAACAGCCGATGCCAAAGGCAGCCGATGAGTTGTTTGACGATTTCATCTTCAATTTCGCCGCAAACAAAAAGCTGCAGATGAAGAGAATCAAGTTTCCGCTGAAGGTGGTAAACGGCAAAACGGAGAAGTTGCTCGAAAAGGGGCAATGGAAGATGGAACATTTCTTTATGAACCAGGGTTACTACACGCTTATCTTCGACAACCGCAAGCAGATGAAGCTCGTGAAAGACACGTCGATAAACAATGTAGTGGTGGAGAAAATCTATCTGAAGAAAAAGAAGGTGAAACAATACATCTTCAACCGCATAAACGGACAGTGGATGCTCGTGGAGGTGAACACGGGGGCGATGTATCAGAACAACAATGCCTCATTCCTCAACTTCTATCAGAAATTCGCTACCGACTCGACTTATCAGGCACACCATCTGAATTCCCCGATACATTTCAATGGTCCTGACCCTGATGATGACTTCAGCACGATGAGCGGAGACATCCTGCCAGAAACATGGCCTGCTTTCGCTCCTGAGTTGCCTTCTGGATTCATATACAACATAATGTATGGACAGAAATACACGCAGAGCAACCAGAAGATTCTCGTGATGCGAGGCATTGCCAACGGTATGGAGATGGAACTGACATTCGTAAGAAGGGGCAAGAAATGGCTCCTGACACGACTCTCAGAATAAAAAAGAAAAAATCAATAATACATGAAAGACTCCTATCGGCAGTGTTCAAATAGAACTGCCGACGGGAGTTTTTTCAATTCCGACCGCACTTTTCAAAACCCTATCAGCCGACAAGACCGGTCTGAAGGATGAAAAAGGTATAGGTCAGGCAACATCAAGGAAATTACACTGCGATTTTGAAAGATTCAAGAATTCAGGATAATTAAATTTAAACTTAAAAAAAGAAAGAAAGTGAAAGATTTACGAAACTACAGTCTGGCACAGCACAACACATTTGGCATCGATGCCAAATGCAGCCGCTTCATAGAGTTCTCCAGCGTGGCGGAAGCCAAGGAGACAGTGAAGAACATAAGCGACGAGGACATGCCGTTGTTGCTTCTCGGTGGCGGAAGTAATCTGTTGCTGACAAAAGACTTCAACGGCACCGTGCTCCATTCTGCCATCAAGGGCATCAGCTCCACATTCATCGATGGCGGAGTGCTCGTGAGATGCGGCAGCGGAGAAACATGGGACGATGTCGTGGCACACTGCGTGGCACACGGATGGTATGGCACGGAAAACCTGTCGCTCATCCCTGGTGAGGTGGGTGCCTCGGCTGTACAGAACATCGGCGCATATGGTGCTGAAGTGAAGGACATAATATACAAAGTGGAGGCTGTGGAGATTGCCACAGGCAAATCTTGCTACTTCACCAACGAACAGTGTGAGTATGCCTACCGCAAGAGCCGTTTCAAGGAGGACTGGAAGAACAAATATCTGATTACCCACGTGACCTACAAGCTGTCGCTGGTATTCAACCCGCATCTCGACTACGGCAACATCCGTGCGGAACTCGACAAGGAGGGTATCAGCGACCCGACGGCTGCCGAGCTACGCAACGCCATAATCAAGATCCGCGACGCCAAGCTGCCTGACCCTAAGGTAGAAGGCAACGCCGGCAGCTTCTTCATGAACCCCTTGGTAAGCAAGGACAAGTTCAACGAACTGCTCAAGAAATATCCACAGATGCCTCACTACGATGTGGACGACACACACGAGAAGATTCCGGCTGGATGGATGATAGACCAATGCGGATGGAAAGGCAAGACGCTGGGCAGAGCCGGAGTACACTCCAAACAGGCCCTCGTGCTCGTGAACAAGGGCGGTGCCACCGGCAATGACATCGTGGCGCTATGCGACCGCATCCGCAACGACGTGGAAAAGAAGTTCGGCATCGACATCCATCCCGAAGTAAATATCATCTGATATATATGAAACTTACATTTCTCGGAACAGGAACATCGGTTGGTGTGCCCACGATAGGCTGCTCTTGCAAAGTTTGCAAGAGCCATGACCCTCACGACAGGCGCACCAGATGCTCGGCAATGGTGGAAACGGAACAGACAAGGATTGTGATAGACTGCGGACCGGACTTCAGGGAACAGATGCTCAGACAGGAATTCCGCAAGATAGACGCCGTGCTCGTGACACACTCCCACTACGACCACGTAGGAGGAATGGATGATTTGCGGCCTTTCTGTCAATTCGGCGACATCAATGTCTACAGCGATTCTATTTCTGAAAAAAGTCTCCGGTCCATGATGCCATACTGCTTCGTGGAACATCCCTACCCCGGTGTGCCCAAAATCAGTCTGCATGATATTCATCCTCACCAGGAACTGAAAATCAACGAACTGACGGTCATACCCCTACAGGTGATGCACGACAAACTGCCTATACTGGGATACAAGATAGGCAGGCTCGCCTACATAACAGATATGAAGACCATACCGGAGGGAGAAATCGACTATCTGCAAGACATTGACTATCTGGTGGTAAATGCCCTTCGCTTCACCAAGCCTCACCATTCCCACATGCTCGTGGACGAGGCCCTCGAGTTTGCACGCAAGACAAGCGCCAAGCAAGTGTTCCTCACCCACATGTGCCACGACATCGGACTGTTTGACGAGGCTGAGCAGAAACTTCCAGAAGGTATGCATTTGTCTTACGACAGAGAGGTGGTAGAGATATAATCCCAAAACGATCATTAGACCGTTCCATGTATTTTTTATAACTGCTTGCAGTCTTTTGCTTTTTATAAGGCGTCTTTTGTCCGTTTTTAATTCGCAATAGCTCGCTATTACTCATTAAAAGCCAAACAAAATCCACTCTTCTAAAAAACAAAATCCAAGCAAGCCCTAATGACCGATTTGGGATAATCCCCAAAATCGGTCATTAGAGCAATATAAAAGTATCACGAATTTGTTTTGATACTAAGCTCTAATGACCGATTTTCATTGTATGAAGAGAAACAGCGTCATCTGTTTCTCAGTTCCCAGAACGCCACAGCCGAAGCTGCCGCAACATTCAGCGAATCCACATTATACGACATCGGTATACGTGCCACATAGTCGGCTGCGTCGATGGCATACTGGGGCAGTCCGTCGCCCTCTGTGCCCATAATTATTGCAAGTTTGTTTTCAGCCTTCAACCGTTCGTCGTCAATGGCAACAGACTTGTCGGTAAGTGCCATAGCTACTGTCTTGAAACCCAGAGCGTTGAGCTCCTGCTGATAATCGTCAGACCACGTCCATGGCACAAGGAACACCGTTCCCATCGACACTCTGACAGAACGGCGGTTGAGCGGGTCGCAGGAATTGCTCGTCACCACAACGGCATCAATGCCCAAAGCCGCCGCAGAACGGAATATCGCACCGATGTTGGTATTGTCAACCACACCGTTTATCACAGCCACACGATGTGCATCCCGGCACACATCAGCTATGCTGACAGTTGGTTTTCGACGCATAGCACACAGCACACCTCTCGTTAGCGTATATCCCGTGAGCGAAGCGAGAAGGTCACGTTCGCCTATATACACGGGGATGTCTCCGGAGCGGCGGATAATATCCTTGGCATCACCCTCGATATGCTTTTCCTCACACAAGACAGACACTGGCTCGTAGCCTGCATCCAATGCTACCTTTATCACCTTAGGGCTCTCGGCGATGAACAATCCTCCCAAATCGTCATAGAAGGATTTCAACTGACGCTCTGTCAGCGAACCGTATACTTCAAGTCCCGGCTCTGAGAGCGATGTTACTCTTATTATTGGCATAGTGTTTTATTTGTTGACAAGTTGACGAGTTGACAAGTTGCCCATCATTCTTCTATCATATTCAGGAAATCATCTTCGCTGACGATCTGTATACCGAGCTTTTCAGCCTTCTGCAATTTCGACGGTCCCATGTTGTCGCCTGCAAGGATAAAGGACGTCTTGCCGCTGATGCTCCCCACATTCTTTCCGCCATGCTGCTCAATCATCAGTTTGTATTCGTCACGGCTATGATGCTGGAACACTCCGCTTATGACGATGCTCTTTCCCTTGAGTCTGTCGGAGGCTTGTGCTGTCTGCTCCTCGCTCAGAGCCATCTGCAGACCGTAGCTTCGCAACCTTTCGACAATCTCGAGATTCTGCTCGTTGTGGAAATACGTCATTATGCTTTTTGCCATCACTTCGCCAATGCCGTCGATCTCGAGAAGCTGCTCCAGAGTGGCATCTTTCAGTGCATCGATATTCTTGAAATGGCGTGCAATGAGTTTTCCTGATGTCTCTCCCACGAAACGGATTCCGAGGGCGAATACCACCCGTTCAAAAGGCACTTGCTTGGATGCCTCAATGCCATTGATAATCTTCATGGCTGACTTCTGACGGCTGCCGTCGCCATTGATCTGCTGCACGTTGATGGTGTAGAGGTCGGCAACATTATGCACAAGTCCCTGACGGTAGAAGTCGTCAACGGTCTCCGGCCCGATACTGTCGATATTCATCGCCTTGCGGGAGATGAAATGCTCTATGCGCCCCTTTATCTGAGGAGGACAACCGGCATCGTTCGGACAATACCATGCGGCCTCACCCTCGTAGCGCACGAGGCGTGTGCCACACTCCGGACAATGGGTGATGAAACGGACGGGCTGGGCTATGATCGGACGCTGGTCGATGTCAACGCCTACAATCTTTGGAATTATCTCTCCGCCTTTCTCCACATAAACATAATCACCGATATGCAGGTCAAGACTACGTATGAAGTCCTCGTTGTTGAGTGTAGCCCGCTTGACAGTGGTTCCAGCCAACTGCACAGGGTCCATATTAGCCACAGGAGTGACAGCACCCGTCCTGCCCACCTGGAATGTCACTTCGTTGAGCTTCGTGCAGGCTCTCTCCGCCTTGTATTTATAGGCTATAGCCCAACGTGGACTCTTGGCAGTATAACCGAGGATGCGCTGCTGCCGCAGGGAGTTCACCTTGAGCACAATACCGTCGGTGGCAACGGGAAGGTTCTTACGCTCCGCGTCCCAATAACGTATATATTCATAAATTTCTTCGAGTGTCTTCACTTTCTTCATGCCCTGACTGATCTTGAATCCCCAACGGCTCGCTTCCATAAGGTTCTCATAATGACCGTCGGCAGGCAGTTCTTCGCCAAGTAGATAATACAGATAGGCATCGAGCTGACGACTTGCCACGAGAGCCGAACTCTGGCTCTTCAGCGTTCCGCTCGCCGCATTGCGCGGATTGGCGAAAAGTGGTTCTTCTGCCTTCTCCCGTTCCTCATTGAGACGCTCAAACACTTTCCACGGCATCAGAATCTCGCCTCTTATCTCAAACTCATGAGGATAGCCAGTGCCAGGCAGCACGAGAGGGATGCAACGGATGGTCTTCACATTGTCGGTCACATCGTCGCCATGCACTCCATCGCCTCGGGTAACGCCTCTCATGAGTTTACCGTCTACGTATGTCAGACTGATTGAAAGACCGTCGTATTTCATCTCGCAGCAAACCTCGAAATCCTCTCCTCCGAGTCCACGCTTCACACTGTCGTACCACTCTGCCACATCCTGTTCATTGTATGTATTGGCAAGTGAGAGCATCGGATACTTGTGTGCCACCTGCTGGAAATCATGTCCGAGGTCGCTACCCACTCGCTGCGTTGGTGAGTTCGGGTCGGCAAGTTCGGGATGTCTCGCCTCAAGGTCTTGCAGTTCGTGCATCATGAAATCAAACTGCTGGTCAGTGATTTCCGGTTGGTTGAGCACGTAGTATTTATAGTTATGATCATGCAACTCTTTCCTGAGCTGCAGTATTCTCTGTCTTTCGTCCATTATAATGATTGCTATTAAAATTCAAAGTTACAAAATCTGCATGATATACGAGTTATCATCAAACAAAATGATATTCTGTGAAGTTTCCCTTCAAATCCATAAACCGAATTGAACCTTCCGGTCATTGTCATGATTCACGGATAGTTTTATATGCAATGTCCGGAGAAGAGGGAATGCCTACTGCATATACTCCCTGCAAAACTTCTCTCCGAGCATGAAGCCTTCCTCGTATAGACGTTCGAGTTTGTCGAGGTCTCTCTCCAAGCGCCCCACCTCCATCGGTCTCTCAGGACGTATACATATTATCTCACCCTTCTCTTCCATCTCGTCGATCATATCGAGCTGACGGTTGTAAGCCTCGCAGCGATGGCTCAGTGCCACACGCAGACGAGGATAGCCCTTGTATATGAAATGGGGAATCTTATGGTCGTGTTCTGTCAAACGGTAGCCTTTGTTGCGGGTGAGCACAAGCACATTGGTCTTGTGTCCCCTCTCTATAGAGCGCATCAGCGGGATGCTGTCTACTATACCCCCGTCGAGCATAGGCACACCGTCTACGTTCACAATCTTGCTCACGTATGGCAGACTGCTCGATGCCATCACGATATCGATAAGACGCTGCTTGTCCTTTCGCTCCGAGAGATAACACGGTCTGCCGGTAAGACAATTCGTTGTGACCATCTCAAACTCATCGGGATTGTTGAAGTATGCATCGTAATCATAAGGCAACAGCTTTTCGGGAAAATCTTCGTAAAGAAGCTTGCGGTCGATGATGCATCCCTGCGAGAAGAGGTAGCGCAGACCGATGTATTTATACTTGAGGAGAAAATCGATGTTTGAGATGCGCGCTCTCCTTATCTGATGACTCATGTATGACAAGCCGTTGCAGGCACCTGCCGAAACAGCCACGACATAGTGGAAATACACGTCGTGTTTCATGAATCCGTCAAGCACTCCGCTGGTGAAGACGCCACGCATACCGCCTCCCTCAAGTACCAATCCCGTGTTCCAATTTACTTTCATAAGTATCTGTTTTTTCCCTAAAAAGAGTCTATATAGCTTGTAAAAGCTACACGTATTAAAGGAATTATAACGAAAAATCTATAAAATTCTATGCAAAGATAATGCTTTTCAAGCAATTATATCTATCTTTGCAAAGAGAAAACTTGCACAACCGTGCAGCTTTTTCTTGCCATGGCAAAGATTGGGCATGTCTCGTTTTGCTCATTTGGCTCCGATGTGAACCTTCAATGTAACAAAAGAAAAACAGAAGAATCAACTTGATCAATGTTTCATAGCATGTAAATTCAAATTTGCAAAGACTTCTCAAATCTGTCACAACGCTGATTTAGATACAAGGAGTCACGACAATGAAATTGTACAAAGCGACTCGATTTCACATATTTATAATATAAAGATAAAACACACGATATGTTCAGCAAAGAAACCTACGTCAACCGACGCGCCGAGCTCAAGAAGCTCGTAAAGAGCGGTATCATAATCCTTTTCGGCAACAATGAGTCTCCGGCGAATTTCCCGGCTAACGGATATTATCCATTCCGTCAGGACTCTACTTTCCTTTATTATTTCGGACCGAAGAGAGACGGACTCGTTGGAGTAATCGACGTTGACAACGACAAGGAGTTGCTTATCGGCAACGACATCGATATCGACGACATCGTATGGTATGGAAGCGTTGACAGCGTTCATGATATGGCAGAACACGCAGGAGTGAAAGAAAGCGCACCGATGAAGCAGCTTCAGGTTATCTGCGACAACGCCATGAAAGAGAAACGCACGATACATTTCCTGCCGCCTTACCGTCATGACACCATGATACAGATTTTCGACCTGCTCGGCATTCATCCAAGCAAACAGCGCGAGGCTGCATCTGTTGAACTGATAAAGGCAGTGGTGAAGATGCGTTCTACCAAGGAACAGCAGGAAATCGAGGAAATCGAGCGTGCTTGCGCTATCGGTTACAAGATGCACACCACAGCGATGCGTGTGACAAAGCCTGGAGTGACAGAGAAATACGTAGGCGGACAGGTAAATGGTATTGCCAACTCGTATGGTGCGATGGTAAGCTTCCCTACAATCTTCTCACAGCATGGTGAGATTATGCACGGAAATCCTTCTATGGCAGTGCTCGAAAGCGGACGACTGGCTCTCTGCGACTGTGGCGGCGAGACAATGGAACACTATTGCTCTGACAATACCAGAACATTCCCTGTAAACGGAAAATTCACTCAAAGACAGCTTGAGATTTATTCTATCGTGGAGGATTGCCACGACCTCGCCTTGAAAATTTCAAAGCCTGGCGTCAAGTATTTCGACGTGCACATGGACGTTTGCCGCCTTATGACAGACAGACTGAAGGAGCTCGGACTCATGATGGGCGATACGGAGGAGGCTGTAAGGGCTGGCGCTCACGCCATGTTCCTGCCTCACGGACTGGGCCACATGATGGGTATGGACGTACACGACATGGAGGGACTCGGACAAACCTACGTGGGCTTTGACGATGAAACAAGACCTAATCTGGAGCAGTTCGGAACAAACTGCCTGCGCATGGGCCGCCGACTTGAAGAAGGCTTCGTTGTTACAGACGAACCGGGAATCTACTTCATCCCAGCCCTCATCGACGAATGGCGCGCTAAGGGTCTCCACAAGGACTTCATCAACTATGAAAAGCTGGAGACATACAAGGATTTCGGTGGAATCCGTATCGAGGACGACATTCTCATCACAAGCGACGGCTGCCGCTTCCTCGGCGAGGAGCGTATCCCATATCATCCAAAAGACGTTGAGGATTTCATGAGCAAGAACTAAGTTCATGATTACATGATATAAAACGCAGAAAATCATAAAACATTAATTTATTTATAAACAATACAAAATGAAAAAAATTCTAACGTTAGCCCTCTTGGCTTGCCTCGCTATGGGAGCCAATGCTCAGGAGAAGAAGGAATCGGCAAACAAGAACAAGCCGGTATTCACCACAATCAAAGAATGTAAGATCACAAGCATCAAGGACCAGAGCAGAAGCGGTACCTGCTGGGACTACTCTACTCTCTCTTTCTTCGAGAGCGAAATCTTGAGAAAGACTGGCAAGAGCGTAGACCTCTGCGAGGCTTTTGTTGCAAACAAGACTTACATGGACCGCGCTATCACTGCAGTTCGCATGCATGGTGACGTTTCATTCTCTCAGGGTGGTTCTGCTGAGGATCCATTGTACTGCCTGAAAAACTATGGTATCTGCCCAGAGGACGCTATGCCGGCACCTGGCTCACTCTATGGTGACTCTCTGAACAACTTCAACGAGTTCTTCGCTGTAATGACTCCATACGTAGAGGCTGTAGCAAAGAGCAACATGAAGAAATTGTCTCCAGCATGGAAGAAGGGTCTGCAGGCTATCCTCGACACTTATCTCGGCAAGTGCCCAGAGTCTTTCAAGTATGAGGGAAAGACCTACACTCCAAGAACATTCGCTGACAGCTTCGGTCTGGATTGGAACGACTATGTAAGCATCACAAGCTACACTCACCACCCATTCTACAAGCCATTCGCTGTAGAGGTACAGGACAACTGGCGCTGGGGTATGAGCTACAACGTTCCTGTTGAGGACATCAACCGCATCATCGACAACGCTATCAACAATGGTTACAGCGTAATGTGGGGTGGCGACGTTTCAGAGCAGGGCTTCACACGTCAGGGTCTCGCTGTTGCCATCGACACAAAGGCTGTTCAGAGCCTTGCTGGAAGCGATGCTGCAAAATGGCTCAAGCTCACTCCGTCTCAGAAGACAAATCTCCTCGACTCTCTCGGTGTAAACACTCCTGAGGTTAAGCTCACACAGGAGATGCGCCAGGAGGCTTTCGACAATTGGGAGACAACAGACGACCACGGTATGCACCTCTTCGGTCTGGCAAAAGACCAGAACGGCAAGGAATACTATATGATCAAGAACTCTTGGGGTGAGCATGGCGACTACAAGGGAATCTGGTATATGACAAAGACTTTCAGCGCTTACAAGGTTATGGACTTCATGGTTAACAAGAACGCCATTCCTAAGGATATTAGAAAGAAACTCGGTATCTGATTCAACAGGATAACTACAATAACAAAAAATTCGGGAAGCAGGACAATTGGTCCGCTTCCCGATTTTTTTGTTGTAAGTTTTTTGCCTTTCCTATCAGCTACGGCAGTATGATGCCGCACCATGATTGTACTACTTTTACGCTTGTTACATCGTCTCGCTCTCTTCCTTCATGTCGATGAACTCTTTCTTGCTGTCATAGAATTCATACTGCAAGAAAGCCATCTTCTGAGAAGAAACGACATGTACGCCAAATCCGTATTTCATCTGCCACTTACGCTTAAGGCTGAAAATACCCTGATTGATATAAGCAGCCACATACGGATGTACGTGAAGATAGAAATTCTTTATTCCTATCTTGTTGACCAACTTGTCAATTTTGTTCTCCAACTGGTCTGTGAAAAGTATGCTCGACTTTATCTTTCCCTTTCCAAAGCATGTAGGGCAGGTCTCTTCCACATTGACATCCATGGCTGGACGCACACGCTGACGCGTTATCTGCATCAGTCCGAACTTGCTCAGCGGCAGGATATTGTGGCGTGCACGGTCTTTCTGCATGTTCTTGCACATGCGTTCATAAAGAATCTGACGGTCCTCGGCAAGGCTCATGTCGATGAAGTCCACCACGATGATGCCGCCCATATCGCGAAGACGCAACTGGCGGGCCAGCTCATCAGCAGCTCCGAGGTTCACGTCAAGTGCATTAGCCTCCTGTCCGTTGTTTGAACGTGTGCGGTTTCCGCTGTTCACATCAACGACATGAAGGGCTTCGGTGTGTTCTATGATAAGATAAGCACCATGCTTATAGTTTACAATCTTTCCGAAGCTCGACTTGATCTGCTTTGTTACGTTGAAGTTGTCAAAGATAGGCACCGTTCCCTTGTAAAGCTTCACGATGTTTGCTTTCTCAGGAGCGATGAGCGTTACATAATGCTTCACCTCCTTATACACCTCCTCGTCATTCACGTAGATGTTTTCGTACGAGGGGTTGAAGAGGTCGCGGAGCATTGCTACGACGCGGCTTGTCTCTTCGTAAACCAACTGCGGGCGTTTTTGGGTTTCCTGTACTTTCTTGATAGCGTCCTCCCACCGCTTCATCAGTACCTTCAGCTCTGTGTCCAGTTCAGCCACACGCTTTCCCTCAGCCACGGTGCGCACAATAACGCCCACGTTCTTTGGCTTGATGCTGTGGATGAGCTGTTTGAGTCTTGCCCTTTCCTCGCCGCTTTTAATTTTGGATGAAACAGAAACTTTATCATCAAATGGAATAAGGACCAGGTAACGTCCGGCGAAACTCAATTCGCATGTCAGTCGCGGTCCCTTCGTTGAAATGGGTTCTTTTACGATTTGCACCAGTACCTCCTGTCCCTGCTGCAATTCGCTCTGCACTGAGCCGTCCTTCTTCAAGTCGGGCAGTCTCATCGCCTTGGCAAAGGGATAAAGTTTCTTTCTGTCGCTCTGTACCTGTTTGATATACTTTTCATAGGAGTTGAACTGACTCCCGAGGTCAAGATAGTGTAGAAAGGCATCACGCTCATAGCCCACATCTACAAAGCTTGCATTCAAGCCCGGCATCAGCTTCTTGACTTTTGCCACGTAGATGTTTCCAACAGAAAACGACGCCGACCTCGGCTCGTTCTGATACTCCACGAGATTCTTGTCTTCAAGAAGGGCGATGGAGATTTCTTTCTGTTGAACGTCGATTACTAATTCGCTTGTCATGTCCTAAATACAAAAACTTGATTGATAAAATAAGGGCATGTCAATAAATACGCGTTCTTGATGATTGCTGCATTGATTGACATGCCCAGTCCGAATAGACCTTCCATTGAGCACTAACTCTGCAGTTAGTCTTACTTGCTCTTATGTCTGTTCTTTCTTAATCTTTTCTTACGCTTGTGAGTAGCCATCTTGTGGCCCTTTTTCTTCTTACCGTTTGGCATAATCTTATTGTTTTTTAATTGTTTAATATAATGTTGTTAATAATATCTTTCTTACTCTTCGCCCTTCATTTTGCTGACGAAGCTTTTGGCAGGCTTGAAACTTGGGAAGTCGTGGGCTGCAATCACAATTGTTGTGTTCTTAGAGATGTTTCTTGCTGTCTTCTCTGCACGGTGCTTCACGATAAAGCTACCGAAACCTCTCAAGTAAACATTTTCCTTTCTCTCCAACAAACTGTTTTTGATAGCTTCCATAAATGCCTCGACAGTAGTGGCTGCATCTTTTCTTGCCACACCTGTAGAAGCAACAATTTCTTCTATAATGTCTGCTTTTGTCATTTTATTTTATACGTTATTGTTTTATATATCTTTGTCCTTACTTTTGGGCTTGCAAATATACGAGTTTTTGGCGGCATACGGAAATATATTTCGGTTTTTTTGCATTTTGTGGTAAATACCTCTTTCAGAAGTGTTTAATTTTCATCACTTTATACCAAATTGCAGGATTGCAGACATAAGTCCGACTCGAATGGCGGCATTCTGAACATAATTACCGCACAGCTTACTTAGAAGCCCGATTCAAGAAGCCAAAACTACAGATTTGGCAAGACTGGTATCAGCAACATACGTCTGAAGACAATCTGCACTCCTTCAATTCAAATGGGCGCTCACGAATAATCGCAAACGCCCATTCTCCATATCCTTGTGCGGCAGCGCCGCAACGAACTCATTACAATGTCAAGCCTTTAAGCATCTCAGCCACTTCGTCGTTTATCTTCTTGGCGAAGTCTTCCTTGCTCATCACGCCCTGGTCGCCACCGCCCTGCTTACGCACGGCAACAGTACCCTCGGCCTGCTCCTTCTCTCCCACTACGAGCATGTATGGGATGCGCTTCATCTCGTTGTCGCGAATCTTGCGTCCAATCTTCTCGTTGCGGTCGTCAACCTTTGCACGCACGCCCTTGCCGTCAAGATACTTGGCAAGATTATTTGCGTATTCGTTATACTTCTCTGAGATTGGCAGGATAGCCACCTGGTCTGGTGTGAGCCAGAGTGGGAAATGACCTGCGGTATGCTCGATGAGCACGGCGGTGAAACGCTCCAGCGAGCCGAATGGTGCACGGTGTATCATTACCGGAGTCTTCTTAGAGTTGTCCTCTGCTGTATATTCCAGTTTGAAACGCTCCGGCAGGTTGTAGTCCACCTGGATTGTTCCGAGCTGCCATCTGCGTCCGATGGCATCCTTCACCATGAAGTCGAGCTTTGGTCCATAGAACGCTGCCTCGCCTTCTTCCTCACGGCACTGAAGACCCTTCTCGCGACAAGCCTCGCGGATGGCATTCTGGCTGTCTTCCCAATTCTGATCGTCGCCGATATATTTCTCTGTGTCCTTTGGGTCACGAAGTGAAATCTGAGCCTCGTAGTCCTTGAATCCAAAGATGTTAAACACCTTGAGGATTACGTCGATCACGTTTTCGAACTCTTTCTTCACCTGGTCCGGACGCACGAATATGTGGGCATCGTCCTGTGTAAACGTACGCACACGTGTCAATCCATGCAGCTCACCGCTCTTCTCATAGCGGAACACCGTACCGAACTCTGCGATACGCAATGGCAGATCCTTGTATGAACGTGGTTTGCGGGCATATACCTCACAATGGTGCGGACAGTTCATCGGCTTCAGCATATACTCCTCATCCTCCTCTGGAGTGTGGATTGGCTGGAAGGCGTCCTTGCCATAGTGTGCATAGTGGCCAGAAGTCACATAAAGGCTCTTTCCACCGATTCCCGGAGTAATTACCTCCTGATAGTTATATGGTTTCAGGAGAGTGCGAAGCAGCTCCTGCAGACGCAGACGCAGCTGTGTTCCCTTCGGCAGCCAAATAGGAAGTCCCTTGCCCACACGCTCTGAGAACATGAAGAGTTCCATCTCCTTGCCTATCTTTCTATGGTCGCGCTTCTTTGCCTCTTCGAGCATCACGAGATATTCGTCGAGCATCTTCTTCTTTGGGAAGGAGATACCGTAGATTCGTGTCATCTGCTCACGCTTGGCATCGCCACGCCAGAAGGCTCCGGCAACGCTTGTTATCTTGATTGCCTTGATGGCACCAGTGCTCACAAGGTGTGGACCCTTACAGAGGTCTGTGAAATGGCCCTGTGTGTATGTGGTGATGGTACCGTCCTCAAGGTCTTGGTCGATGTGCTCGTATTTGTATTCCTGACCGTCTGCCTTGAATTCCTTCAGGGCGTCTGCCTTTGAAACCTCCTTGCGCACGAGCAGCTCGTCTTTAGCCGCGAGCTCCTTCATCTTCTTCTCAATCTTGTCGAAGTCTCCCTCCTTGATCACTACACCGTCTTTCGGCATAACATCATAGAAGAATCCATTATCTACAGCAGGTCCGAAACCGAACTGGATTCCAGGGTACAACTCCTGGAGCGCTTCAGCCAACAGGTGGGCTGATGTGTGCCAGAAGGCGTGTTTGCCTTCTTCGTCTTCCCACTTGTACAATGTTACCTTTGCATCCTCGTTGATAGGACGGTTCAACTCTACCGTTTCGCCATTCACGCCGCAAGCCAATACGTTGCGGGCCAAAGCCGGCGAAATGCTCTCTGCAATCTGCAGACCAGTCACGCCCTGTTCATACTCACGAACAGTTCCGTCTGGAAATGTGATTTTAATCATAATTTTATTTATTTGTTTTTAGCGAGTGATACGAATACCCGCGATTGTTTTAACAAGTGCAAAATTACTATTTTCCTGTGAAACGAAGAAAGAACATACGTTAAATATGTCTTCATCTATCATTTTCCCTTCTTGTTTCCATATTTCTTTATTGCCACATAGGCATCAACGAGTCCCAGTTCGCCAGCTTTGCTGAGGTCTGCCACACCCTGTTCCACATTTCCGGCAAACACCCTCACCATTCCTCTGTTATAGTAAGCCTCTGCCAGTCTGCCGTCAATGGAGATGGCCTTGTCGTAGTCTGCCAGCGCCTTGCCATAGTCTTTGGATGCGGCATACAGGTTTGCCCTGTCGTAATAAAGATATGCGTTGTTGCCGTCGAGACTTATCGCTTTGGCAAGGTCGTCGATAGCCTTCTGCTCACTGAACATCGGTTTGCCTCCCATCGACGCATCGAATGTCCTCAACATCGTCAGACATACCGCCCTCTGCCAATATGCGAGTACCGAGGTGCTGTCTATCTGCAGATATGCCGAAAGGTCGTTCTCTGCATCGTAATAATTCTGGGTCACGCAATACGCCACAGCCCTCTTGAGCAGATACCCCTTGTCGCCACGCAGGTCCTTCGATTTCTGTATCATATCGCTCAGCGAGTCTATCATCACGAGATAGCGCTTCGATGTTTCCTCGTCGAGGCTCTTCGGATTACAGGTTATCTGTAGTGGCAAGCTGGCATTGTGTATCGTGGCGTCTGACTTCTCTGCCATTTCCTTGTTGAAACGGTCAACGATTTCATCTGAAGCGACATACGACTTCACGCCGTTGTTGTACTGGATGAACGAGAGCTGGTACATCGGCATATACTCCACATCGAGGTGGCGGTTCTGCACCTTTCCCCTGTAGGAGTTTTCATACTCATGGTCCACCTCTGCCTTGTCGTCAACCACGAGCTGGTTGTATTTGTCGAAGTTTATCTCGCTTCTCTTTCTCACATCACGTATCTTCTTCTTGCTCCAACGTGGCTGATAGCCATTCGACTTGTCGTTCTGCGCCTTGAAGATACGGAACTCATCGAACTCTGCCTTCGCCGTCATGCCGAGACGGCGGTAACAGCGGGCACGGTTGCTGAGTCCTACCCAGAAGTTGGGGAATTGTGATATCAATGTGGAATAGTCGGCAATCGCACCTCTCAGGTTTCCAATGCGCTCACGCAGCAGCGCACGGTTGTAGATAGCCATCACGTTGCCTGGTTCAAGACGGATTATGAAGTCGAAGTCCTCCACCGCCCTGTTGTCGTCGCCCACCTGCACACGCAGCTGTCCTCGGTTGTAGTGTGCCAGGAAATTGTTCGGCTCCAGTTCAATTGCCTTGTCGTAATCCGCCAGAGCTCCACGCAGGTTGTTGATATTGTATCTTGCCAACGCACGGTTCACATAATATCCCGCCATGCTTGGTTTCAGATGTATTGCCTTGGAGAGCTGCTGCTCAGCGTCTTTCCATTCCGACTTAGCCAGACTTATCATCGAGCGGGTCGCCCATGCCTCACCGTCGTATGGGTTGAGTTCCAGGCTCTTGTCCAGATACTGGCTTCCTTGCAGAGTGTCTTTCTGTTGCAGACACAGTTCTGCCTTGAGTCTGAACGCCTGTGAATATTTAGGCCAGCGCCTCATCATCACGTCGAGATCTGCTGATGCCTTGTCATAATCCTTGTCCTCCAGCTTACACAACACCCTGTTATACCACAGGTTCTTGTTGTCCGGCTCGTATTCTATCGTCTTGTCGTAGTCGGCTATGGCTCCAGAGAAATTGTTCTGCTTGATGCGGCAGAGTCCTCTCAGCTCGTAAATCACCGGCACATAGGGGTTCAGTCTTATCGCCTCGGTGCAGTCGGCCTCGGCTCCCACATAGTCGTCGAGCCTGAACTTCGCCTCGCCTCTTCCCAGCCATGGCTCGTAGAGATATGGCTTTGAGGCTATGGCACGGCTGAAATACTGTATAGACAAGACATAATCCTCATAATACAATGCGCTCTGCCCTACCCTTATCAATCTGTCGATGTTGTATTGCGCCCTGGCAAAGGCCAACGAGGCGAAACATAATACCAATAAGAGTATCTTGCGCATAGTAGCATGAGGATTACTTGTCTGTTGTTCTAAAAGAATATCTTCGTCAAAACGACGGCTCATCGAGCCCCGCGTCAGCGTCTTGCCGCCTTTGTGCGGTAGCTACAGCGGTAGCGTCCCTGCAAGAGAGCCTTCAGTTTACTCTTGATGAGCTGCTTTCTCAGCGGAGAGATACGGTCGATGAACATCTTAGCGTCGAGATGGTCGAACTCGTGCTGCATGACACGGGCCAGATATCCCTCCACCCACTCATCGTGCTCGTTGAGGTCTTCGTCGAGATACTGCACATGGATGCGTGTAGGACGTGTCACTTTCTCCTGGATGCCAGGCAGCGAGAGACATCCTTCCTCCAGGCTCTCCGTATTCGTTTCGTCGTATTCTATGATATGTGGATTGATGAATCCCTTCTTGAATCCCTTGTATTCGGGAAAATCTTCCGACAGCACATCGAGGTCGATTACCACAACCCTGATGTTCAGTCCTATCTGCGGTGCGGCAAGTCCCACGCCGTTAGCCTCCTCCATCGTCTCGAACATGTTTGCCAACAGTTCCTTCAGATTGGGATAGTCTTTCTCAATATCAGCCGATTCTTTTCTCAATACCGGCTGTCCGTATATATATATAGGTAAAATCATCTCTTTGACTCCAAAAAGCTTTGTAATATTATTGTTGCGCTTATTTCATCTACGAGCGCTTTGTTCTGACGCGCCTTCTTTTTCAGTCCGCCGTCTATCATCGCCTTGTGTGCAAGCACCGATGTGAAACGCTCGTCATAGTATATGATAGGCACCTGCTGATGGTTTTTCCAGCGCGCCACAAACTGTCTCACCCTCGCCAGGTTCTCGCTCGGCTCGCCATTCGGCTGCCGCGGCTCACCGATGACAATCAGCTCCACGCTCTCCTCGCTGATGTATTTCACGAGATAGTCGTAGAGCTGCGCCGTAGGCACTGTGGCAAGCCCTCCTGCAATGATCTGCAGGGGGTCGGTCACGGCAAGTCCGGTGCGTTTCTTTCCGTAGTCTATCGACAGTATGCGTGCCACGGTTCTGATTACTGCTGGTTATAGAGCAGCCATGCGTCCGGATACTGGCTTCTCAACTGGTTACGGCTCTGCACAGCCTCGTTCTTGGTATCGAATGTAGTTGCCACCACACGATACATCCTTGTAGCCGAGTCGTAAGCCACCTGTGCGGCATAGCCCTTGTTGTTGAGCTGTCCCTGCATTCCCTCTGCATTTGCCTGCACAGAGAAAGAGCCTACCACAACGCTGAACGACTTCAGTCCGGTACCGCTTATCACAGAGTATTTGCCCTGACGCACCGGCACATTGTCGGTATTGTCAACGACAACTGTCTCGTTGGCTGGCTTCTCCACAACTGGAGTCACTACTGCAACTTCTTCTGTAGGCTGTTCTGTAGCGGTCTTGTTTTCGGCAGCCTGTGCCTTTTCATACATCTTTCTGTATGCTTTCTCAGACGAACCACAGCTTGTGAATGCAACAGCCAGGAAAAGGCTTGCGCAGATTATAGTATATTTCTTCATTTCAGTTATATTGTTTGGTTATACATTCTTATTTTCAAAATCTCTGCAAAGTTAAATAAATTAGGTGTAAATAAAGAGATTGCGGCACACAAAGTTTGTTAAATACCTTCTTTATCTCTTCAGCAGGCAAAAAAAATAGTAAAAAGGCATTGCCGATACAAAAAAAAGCACTATATTTGCTTTCACAATAACATTTAGTCTAATTTTTAACATCTGAAGATTATGAAAGCATTAGGTTACATCGGAGCATTCCTCGGCGGAGCTCTGGCAGGAACAGCACTCGGTCTATTACTCGCCCCAGAAAAGGGTACCGATACAAGAGAGAAAATCACTGACGCCATCGACGACTTCTGCAAGCGCCACAGCATCAAGCTGACACGCAAGGAAATGGGTGACTTGGCTGACGACATCCAGGATGCGGCAGCTGAATCTGAGGAGGTATAACACCTGCCTCCAGCCATCTGCCACGCTTGGCGGATGGACAAAGAACAAGGTAAACGAACTATAACTAAATCCAAGGACATTGATGTTTTCAAGTGATAGGAACATCGGCATAATAGGCAGACTCGTGGAGTTAGCCCGTCATTACTTCGGCCTTCAGTGCGAATACATAAAGCTCGGAGCGATAGAGAAGTCTGTCAGACTGATAACGGCACTCGTGATAGTGGCGGTATTGGCTCTGATAATCATCATGACACTGATATTCTTCTCGCTCGCCGCCACGGTATGGCTGTCCGACTGCATCGGGTATGCTGGAGCCTTCTGCGTGGTGGGGGCATTCTATCTGGTTGCCTTCCTACTGTTCCTCCTATTCAGAAAACCGCTCGTTGAGCGTCCGTTGGTGAAATTTCTCACCGATGTTTTAATGGACCGATAGCTTATGGACAAGACTCAGAACCATCAACAGCATTTCCATTCATTGGACGACATCGCGGCTCGCCGTGAAGTGTTGCTCAAAGGAATGAACAAAGACCAGAAAGAAATTGGTCTGCTATGGAACGCGATGTTCAAGCCGGAGAAGAAGACCAGACAGAAAGGTTTCACTCTGTCGAGCGTCCTCAGCTCGAGCGTCGGCATCATCGACGGTGCCTTGTTCGCATGGAAGATTTACCGGAAGTTCAAACGATGACAAACGGAAAAACGGAATACACAATCCCCGGCACAAGATGCAACAAACGCTCTTGTACTGGGGATTTTCATTGTTTTCCACAGAAACGCCCACCACTCTTCAATATCCACACGCCTCTCTCCGACTTACCTCATGTCAATGCAAGTCAGTCGTTATCGTCCGCATGGTCAAATCGTCCGCAATCTCCAACTCACTATATGTCCACTCAAGCCATAATGACTGATGGTGATAAACGAGTTTTCGTGAAAAGAAGTGTCATTGTATCATTTTCGCCATTATTCTATAGTCAAACCTCTGACTTATAAAGACTTAGCTAAATGATACTTTTCTGAAGTATTTACAGAAAAGTATCATAAAAGTATCATTCTGAATACCGAAGTATCATCACTTCCAAACTATCCACAAACAACGTCAACAGTTTCTTTCACGCCAAGAGCTGCCAAACCGAGTAGTTCCATGTCCTGTTTCATCCAAAGAACACTTTGATTTCTGTTTTGGGCATCAACGGGCACATTCGGGGCATTGATGTTGCCCAAGTGGGGCACGGTGCTTGCCCAAGTGGGGCACTGTGCTTGCCCATCATGGGCACGCTGCTTGCCCCGGATGGGCACAATTGCAGTCAGACGTCTGCCCAATAAGTTAGCATGAGTTCGACGAATTAGAATAAGGTTAATTGTCTATCTATAATCCTTTGGACTGCAATTATTGGTTTCTTAGGAAAGAAACAATATGCAGCCAAAGCTCCAAGAGTATTGACAATGCCTGTCGCCTGAATTCCTCTCATCTGACAATTTCTTTCATCAGCAAACCATCCAGACAATTGGCTGACAATCGTAAGGTAGTCAACTGTCTGTCTGTCAAAATGTTACGACTAAAAACCAGACAATCTGACAGTTTGTGAGCAATTCTTGCTTTTACTAAGAATCAGCGATATGGGCAACTTTCACCCATATCGATTATCTTAAACCCAAATCGGTCATCAGGCCGTTCAATGGTAGTATTTTACAACTGCTTGCAAAAGATTTACCGGACAGCAATATTTAGAAATCTATTTTATTCTTGTTCTTCTTTTTGCCTGAGTTGATGAGTTTCACGAGCGACAGGACATCCACTCCTACAGAACAGGAGTTCTGATATGCCTTCTTGCCGTTGACTGTCTTGAAAAGTGGCGTTAGACCCAGCGAACCGCTGAAGACAAGCGGACCGATTCCCCAGACTACCGACATGTTAAGTCCCAGACGGTTGAGCTTGTAGGTCTCGTCTGCCGATATGTTTCCTTTCATCTTATACCAGGCATTGGTACGGATCTCGGGCGACAGTCCCAGCCCCAAATAGAAGTCATAGCTGCCATCCACGGTGAACATCATGGGCAGACGGAACGACATATAGTTGATATTGTTGCCGTCGGCTCGCTGGTCCATCTTCACGAAATCCCATTTGCCGCCGGTTTCCGTCACGACATAGTCTTTCTGAAAGCAGAGGTGGCTCCACACAAGCTGGGCTGCGATACTGAATCCCATACTGTTCTGCTTGTTGAACGGCACCGACATGTAGTAAGGGGTGACGCCAAATTCAAACGACTTTGAAAACCTTGCGTGGTGGAGCTGGCTCGTGCCGAACACCTTGCCGGTGATGTTTGCCATACCGAACCATACCGTAGGATAACGTGGGGCGAAATCGATGTGCTGCAGATTGCTTGTTGGCAGGAATGGCGAACCCACATATACCTGTTCCACTTCCTGGCCATCCACGAAGTTCATTTCGCTGACCTTCGTCTGCTCCACTCCGTCGTTGCCGAACACCTTGACGTTGGTCTTGCTGCCATCCACGTCTACTACGATTTTTTTGTCTTTCACCACAAACGTCGTGTCTTCTTTCTCTGCTGCCTCTCCCAAAAGCGGCAAGAAAGCAGCCAACAATAGTAATTTCTTCATATTTCAAGTTTTTTATTATCAAATTGACATCCTGTGAAAATGTTTTTGCCTTTCATAAAGGTCAGGACGGGTTGTTTTTTCAGTGGATTTCCGGAGGGCAGCCCTCAATACTTGGAATAACAGAGTTTCAGTATGTCGTCGGGCGACAGTTTCCCCTCTATATATATCACCGTACCCTTACGGCTGTCCACATAGCTGAAGAGGATGTATCTGTTGTAACCGCCCGGCAAAGGTTTCATCATGTAATATCCACTCACAAGTTCACCACCGTCGATTACCTCGCGCACCTTCTTGGCATTCTTCCTGTCGGCATCGAGATATGGCTTCACTGCATGGTGTAGCTTCTTGTATACCAGACTCTTATACACTCTGAGTTTATAGCCATGCAGCGTGGTGTTTTCCATCACCACCATCTTGCATCCCTTGGCTCTGCCATATCGCTGGAACACATTGTCAACGTTGAGTCCCTTTTGTCCCATCGCTGCAACGGCAAGCATCAGAAACACAGCCATGAACATCATGCGTCTAAACAAATATCGTTTCATAGTCATTGACATTAAAATTCTACATACATCACCATTCTCCAACAACAAGTCACCTCATCATCCGCATAGCCTCAAACGGATCATCGTCTGCCATTTCACCGACGTTGCGCAATGCCTCAGCAGCTTCTGCATGCACCAAGCGCTTGTCGGTGTACACTTTTCCGTCTTCAACCATATAGCACACCGCATCACTCTGGTGCGACGGAAGGAAAAAGACCAACAATAACGCCACAGCTGCAGCAGCCGACAGCCAGAGGGCTATCTTGCGGTGCAGACCGACGGTCTTGCCGGCGGTTTCAGGCTTCGCTTCAGCAGCAATGTCATCAGTTTCGTCACGAACCGTTTTCCTCTCTGCATCCACGAAGCAGAACATGACCCTGTATGGTTTCCATTCCGCCGGAATATCACCCGAATGTTCTCTGAAATACGTTCTCAAAAAATCTTCCTCCGCCATAGTGGTCTCACCGCCGATATATTTCTCCAGCAGTTCCGCAATATGAGCCGTTCTGTTGTCATTAATATCATTTTTCATCTCTTGCTCCTTTCATCAGTTTCATATAAGTATCTCTTATCTTCAGACGCGCTCTTGAGAGGTTCTTTCTCAGATTGTCGGCTGTACAGCCCGTTATCTGCATTATCTCTCCGGCATCATAGCCCTCTATCTCTTTCATTCTGAACAGCTGGCGCTGCAACGGCGGAAGGTGTTCCACTATATTCCGTATCAGCGCCATCTCGTCGAGAGTCTCCACGCCTCGCTCCTCAAAACCGGCGTCACCCTCTGACAATTCGGCTGAAGGATGCCGTTGCTGCCGGCGCCTGTCGTCATAAAAGGCATTGCGCAATATCGTATAGAGAAGTGCTTTTATATTGTCTGAAGCATCCAGCGAGTCGCGCCTTTTCCATAGCCTCAGCATCGCTTCCTGCACGAGGTCCTCGGCATCTTCTCCGTTTCCGGTCATGCCAAAGGCCCGCGACAGCAACTCTTGTCTAAGAGGCAGGATAATATGGTTGAACTCTTCTGGTTTCATCTCTCGTTTATATATATAACGCCAAAGAAAAGGATTTCGGACATTTGGCAGGGATATTTTCAAAAAAAATGACGGACAGACGAACAAATAAGGATATTGCTTCCATTTGTTGACAGACAGGATTATTGCTGAAACGTACAAGTCGAGACATATACCCTTGTCTACTCGTCTACTTGTCTACTTGCATACTTGTCTACTTGCCTAAAAATTATATAAAAAACCTGCTGGTAACATAAGTATTTGAGCAAATTTTCGTAACTTTACACGCTCTTTGGCCTGAAGGCTTAGGCTACGTGCCTTGAAATGCCCTACAAAGACATTCGCGAAGGAAATAAAAAGAATATATAAATGCATTTTAAATGGAAATACGATCCACCTACACCAGAACAAAAGAAAGATGCAGAAAAACTGATTGACAACCTGAAAGTCAGCCCCGTGATAGCGACGATAATGGCGAAGCGCGGAATAAAGGAAGAGGACGCAAAGAAATTCTTCCATCCGCAGCTCAACGACCTCATCGACCCTTTCCTTATGAAGGACATGGACGCCGCGGTGGAAAGACTCAACGAAGCCATGGGGCGCAAGGAACGCATCATGGTGTATGGTGACTACGATGTGGACGGATGTACTGCCGTCGCATTGGTTTACAAGTTCTTACAGCAGTATTACTCCAACATCGACTACTACATTCCCGACCGCTACGACGAGGGATATGGAGTGAGCCGTAAGGGTATCGACTTCGCCCACGAAACGGGTGTGGGACTGATAATAATACTCGACTGTGGAATAAAGGCGATAAAAGAAATTGAATACGCCAAAGAGCTGGGCATAGACTTCATCATCTGCGACCATCACGTGCCGGATGAGGAAATGCCACAAGCTGCCGCTATTCTGAACCCCAAAAGAGAAGACGACACCTATCCTTTCAAACATCTGTGCGGATGCGGTGTGGGATTCAAATTCATGCAGGCGTTTGCAAAGAGCAACGGCATTTCTTTCTCAAGACTGATACCGCTGCTCGACTTCTGTGCCGTGAGCATCGCTGCCGACATCGTGCCGGTGACGGGAGAGAACAGGATTCTTGCCTACCACGGACTGAAACAGCTGAACCAGAACCCTAACATCGGACTGAAAGCCATCATCGACATCTGCGGACTGAACGGACGCACGCTGTCGATGAGCGACATCGTGTTCAAAATCGGACCGAGGATCAACGCTTCCGGACGTATGGAGAACGGAAGGGAGAGCGTGAACCTGCTCGTGGAAAAGGATTTCGCCGTGGCTTTCGACAAGGCGAAACACATAAACGAATACAACGAGCAGCGCAAGGACATAGACAAGCAGATGACCGAAGAGGCAAACTTGATTGTGGGCAGACTGGAGAGCCAGCAGAAACACTCGAGCATAGTGCTCTACGACGAGAACTGGAAAAAGGGCGTGATAGGAATCGTGGCTTCCAGACTGACGGAAATCTACGTGCGGCCTACCGTAGTGCTGACACGCGACGGCGAGCTCGCCACCGGTTCGGCACGAAGCGTGGCGGGATTCGACATATATGCCGCCATAAAGAGCTGCCGTGACCTGCTGCTGAACTTCGGCGGCCATACCTATGCAGCCGGACTGACGCTGAGATGGGACGACGTGAAGGAATTCAGAGACAGGTTCCAGGCATACGTGGAGGAACATATACTGCCGGAACACACCGAAGCGGCACTCAACATCGACGCCGTGATAGACCTGAAGGACATCACGAAGAAGATGCACAGCGAACTCAAGAAGTTCGGCCCCTTCGGACCGGGCAACACAAAACCGATGTTTGCCACAATGAACGTATACGACTTCGGCACGAGCAAGGTGGTGGGCAGAGAGCAGGAACACATCAAACTGGAACTCGTAGACTCAAAGTCGAACAACGTGATGAGCGGCATCGCCTTCGGACAAAGTGCCGCAGCACGATACATCAAGTCGAAACGCAGCTTCAACATCGCATACACCATAGAGGACAATATCTTCAAACACAACGACGTGCAGCTGCAGATAGAAGACATACAGCCGACAGAGGGACAAGCTTGAACATTATAACACTGGCAGATGGCAGACGACAAATACCTCAGGATTCTTAAGGAGTATTGGGGCTACCCTGACTTCAGAGGAATACAAAGAGACATCATTGAAAGCATCTGTGCCGGGAAAGACACTCTCGGACTGATGCCTACCGGCGGTGGAAAGTCTATCACCTTCCAGGTGCCTGCCATCGCCATGGAGGGGGTATGCCTCGTCATCACCCCACTCATAGCGCTGATGAAAGACCAGGTGGACGCTCTGAGGAAGAAGGGGGTGAAGGCATACGCCATCTATGGCAGCATGAAACATACTGAGATACTGAAGATTCTCGACAATGCCGTGCTCGGTGGCGTCACCTTATTATATATATCCCCCGAAAGACTGTCGTCAGAATTGTTTCTCAGCAAACTGAGCCACATGACCGTGAGCTTCATAACCGTTGACGAAGCCCACTGTATCTGCCAATGGGGATATGACTTCAGACCATCATATCTGGCAATATCCGAAATCAGAAAGATAAAGCCGGACGCACCTGTCCTCGCACTTACAGCCACCGCCACCCTACCCGCCATCGACGACATACAGAAACAACTCAACTTCAAGGAAAAGAACGTATTCCGCATGAGCTTCATGAGGAAAAACATAGCGTATATCGTCAGGACAGCCGACGACAAGCTCGAACAGGCTGCACATATCATACGATCGCTCAGCGGTTCGGCAATCGTGTATGTCTACAGCAGGAAGAAGACCAAAGAAGTGGCTGAATATCTCAACGACAACAATATCAGCGCCACCTTCTATCATGCCGGCCTCGACCATGCTGTGAGAGACTTGCGGCAGTCAATGTGGCAGGAGGACAAGGTGAAGGTGATGGTAGCCACCAATGCCTTCGGCATGGGTATAGACAAGCCGGACGTGAGGGTCGTGATACATATCGACAGTCCTGACTCCATAGAGGCTTATTTCCAGGAAGCCGGGCGCGCAGGCAGAGACGGAAACAAGGCTTATGCCGTATTGCTTTTCAACGGCAGGGACAAGTCGATACTGCAGCGCCGCATCGCCGACCAGTATCCTGACAAGGAATATATCAAGACCGTGTATGAACATCTTGCGTATTTCTTCCAACTCGCCGTGGGCTGCGGCTTCGAAAGGACTTTCGAATTCAACCTCGACAAATTCTGCAGAAACTTCAAACACTATCCAGCAAGAGTGGAATCGGCACTCAAGATTCTTGAAAAATCCGGATACATAGAATACAGCGAGGCAAGCGACAACAAGGCAAGGATGCGTTTCCTCATCGGACGCAACGACCTTTATCGCCTGAAAGACATGACCGATGAAGAGAACGCCGTCGTTGTGGCAGCACTCAGAAACTACAGCGGCATGTTCTCCGATTATGCCTATATCGAAGAGGCGCTTATCGCACAGCAGAGCGGTGTGGACGACCAGCAGACTCATGAAATACTGAAGACCCTGAGCAGAAAGCATATCATACATTTCATACCCCGCAAGAGCATACCACACATCAAATATACGCAAAGCCGCGTTGACTTCGAGGAGATTGTCATCCCGATGAAAGTGTATGACTGGCGAAAGAAACTGGCTGAGAAGCGCCTTGAGGCTGTGGTGACATACGCCGAGAGCGAAAAGGTTTGCCGCAGCCAGCAGTTGCTCAACTACTTCGGAGAGACACGGTCTGAGAGATGCGGACAATGTGACGTGTGCATAGAACAGAAAAAGAGAACAAGAGAGGACAAACAGAGAGACAAGGATATAAGACTCGCCATTCTGAAACTGCTCGAAGACAAGAAGCCTCATCACATAAAGGAACTTTACACCCTCGATTTCGACATGCCGTCGATAGAACGTGTGCTGCGACATATGGCGGACGAAGAGGAGGTGTATAATATTGAGGGCAAGATAACACGCTGACATCCGCATTGCACACTTCATATCATAATGTGTCATTATTCTGACATTTCTTTATTTTTTTTAAGTTTTTTTGTTCTAAATGTATCTTAAAAAAGAAAATACGTGTGTCATTTTGTTCTATTGTTCGGAAAAACAAGTACCTTTGTAGGCAAATGCAAGGGCATTTGCCCGATATTCAACAATAGCATTATTTTTGGCGTACAATCATAAACGCTCAAACACAAATTTGCAATACGAGGTATTAGCTTAATACTAAAAAAGGAATAAGATGAAGAATAAGTTGAGAAGTGCGGTATGCACCGAAGGAAGGAGAATGGCAGGAGCCAGAGCCCTCTGGGTGGCGGCAGGAATGAAACACGAACAGTTCGGCAAGCCAATCATTGCCATCGTCAACTCTTTCACTCAATTCGTGCCCGGACATACTCATCTGCACGACATCGGACAAATCGTAAAAGAAGAAATAGAGAAAATGGGATGCTATGCCGCCGAGTTCAACACTATTGCCATCGACGACGGAATAGCGATGGGACACGACGGAATGTTGTATTCCCTGCCTTCACGAGATATCATTGCCGACTCAGTGGAATATATGGTTAACGCCCACAAGGCTGACGCCATGATATGCATATCAAACTGCGACAAAGTGACGCCGGGAATGCTTATGGCGGCAATGAGACTTAACATACCTACCGTTTTCTGCAGTGGCGGACCGATGGAAGCGGGACGCTGGAAAGGCGCAAACGCCGACCTCATCACCGCCATGGTGAACGGTGCCGACAAGAGCGTAAGCGACGAAGAACTGAAGGAGATTGAAAGTTGTGCCTGTCCTGGCTGCGGTAGCTGTTCAGGTATGTTCACGGCAAACTCCATGAACTCGCTTACAGAGGCAATCGGCATGAGTCTGCCGGGTAACGGAACGATTCTCGCCACCCACAAAAACAGAATAAAGCTTTTCAAAGACGCCGCACACCTGATAGTGGAAAACGCCATGAAATATTATGAGGATGGCGACGACAGCGTGCTCCCGAGAAACATTGCCACAAGGGAAGCTTTTCTCAACGCCATGACTCTCGATATAGCGATGGGAGGAAGCACAAACACCGTGCTACATCTGCTCGCCGTGGCACAGGAGGGCGGCGTGGAGTTCACGATGAGCGATATCGACAGGTTGAGCCGTAAGGTGCCTTGTCTGTGCAAGCTCTCGCCGAACACACAGAAATACAGCATTCAGGAATGCAACCGTGCCGGTGGAATCTTTGGAATTCTGAACGAACTGGCAAAGGGCGGTTTGATACACAAAGGCGTGAAACGTGCTGACGGAAAGACTCTCGGCGAACAGCTCGAAAAATACGATATCACGAAATCTGCAGTCGACGAAGAGGCTGACAGGATATACCGCAGCGCTCCCGGAAGAAAGTTCTCTACCAAGATGGGATCACAAGACGGAAAATGGGAGACGCTCGACACCGACCGCAGCGAGGGCTGCATACGCGACCTCGGCCACGCTTATACGAAAGACGGTGGACTTGCCGTGCTGTTCGGAAACATCGCACAGGACGGATGCGTGGTGAAGACTGCCGGAGTGGACCCTGCATTGTGGCACTTCGAAGGACCGGCAAAGGTATTCGATTCCCAGGAGGATGCCTGCGAGGGAATCCTCGGCGGAAAGGTTAAGAAAGGCGACTGCGTGGTGATAACCCACGAAGGACCGAAGGGCGGTCCGGGAATGCAGGAGATGCTCTACCCCACTTCGTATATCAAGAGCATGCACATGGGTAAGGAATGTGCGCTGATAACAGACGGACGATTCAGCGGAGGCACATCGGGACTCAGTATCGGACATATATCTCCGGAAGCGGCAGCCGGTGGAAACATCGGAAAGATAACAGATGGCGACATCATAGAGATTGACATACCTGACAGAACGATAAACGTGAAGCTGACCGACGAAGAACTGGCGGCAAGGGAACAACGCCCGATGACCCGCCAGCGCACGGTGAGCAAGGCTCTCAGGGCATACGCACAGAGTGTAAGCTCTGCCGACAAGGGTGGCGTCAGAATAATAGAATAGGCTGACGCCACAGTGAGCCCCAACCCGTAAAGCGGATTGGAATTGAAGCGCGAAACACAAATCAACAAATTGTAAGAGAAGAATGGCAAGAGAGAAGATAACCGGTGCGGAGGCGCTGATGCGATCATTGGCAAACGAAGGGGTGGATACCATCTTCGGTTATCCCGGAGGAGCGATAATGCCGGTGTTCGATGCGTTATACCACTATACCCGCGGCGACAACAAGGTGTTCAACCATATCCTTGTGCGCCATGAACAGGCGGCGGCACATGCTGCAGAAGGATATTCAAGGGTGAGCGGAAAGGTTGGAGTATGTATCGTGACAAGCGGTCCTGGAGCCACCAACACCGTGACGGGTGTTGCCGATGCGCTCACAGACTCCACTCCTATTGTGGTCATTGCCGGACAGGTGGGCATCAGCGCTCTGGGTACAGACGCCTTTCAGGAGGTAGACCTCGCCTGTCTCGCACAGCCGATATGCAAATGGAGCTACCAGATAAGAAGACCGGAGGATATAGCCTGGGCTATCAGCCGGGCATTCTATATAGCTAAATCAGGAAGACCGGGACCTGTGGTCATCGACTTCCCGAAGAACATACAGCAGGCTCTTACTGAATATGAGCCTCAACACATCGACTTCATCAGAAGCTATAATGCCTATCCGCAGCCGGACGAAGAGAAGACGAGGCATGCGGCGGAGCTCATCAACAAATCGAAGAAGCCGATTGCCCTCGTCGGTCATGGTGTGGAGATTGGAAATGCCCAGGAGGAACTGAAGAAGTTTCTGGAGAAGGCCGACATACCGGCAGCAAGGACTCTCATGGGATTATCTGCCCTGCCATCCGACCATCCGCTGAATATGGGAATGCTCGGCATGCACGGCAACTATGCACCGAACATAAAGGAACAGGAATGCGACTTGCTGATTGCCATAGGAATGAGATTCAGCGACAGGGTGACGAGCAATGTGGCTACTTATGCCAAACAGGCAAAGATAATCCATCTCGACATCGACGCTTCGGAGATTGACAAGAATGTGAAGACCGACATTGCCATCGTTGCTGACTGCAAGGAGTCGCTGCCCAAGATTACGGCTCTCGTCCACAAGAACAGCCATAAAGAATGGATAGACAGTTTCAAGCCTCTGTACGAAACGGAACGTGAGCGTGTGATAGAGCCTGCCATCCATCCGAAAGGCAAATTCCTGCTCATGGCAGAAGTGGTGAACGCCGTGGCTGAAGCTACCGACGACAATACGGTGATGGTGAATGATGTGGGACAGAACCAGATGTTCTCTTGCAGATATTTCAAATTCGCCAAACCGCTCTCGTTAGTGACAAGCGGCGGACTCGGCACTATGGGCTTCGGACTGCCTGCTGCCATCGGTGCCACATTCGGAGCACCTGGCCGCACGGTGTGCATGTTTACCGGCGACGGTGGATTCCAGATGAACATACAGGAGCTCGGCACCATTATGGAACAGCAGACACCGGTGAAGGTTATCCTGCTCAACAACAACTATCTCGGCAATGTGCGCCAATGGCAAGACATGTTCTTCGGAGGCAGAAGGTCGTTCACAAGGATGATGAACCCGCAATACGAGCTTATCTGCAAGGGTTACAACATACCGTATGGACTCGCCGTGACCCACGAGGAACTGAAGGGGGAAATAGAGAAGATGCTCAGCACCGACGGACCGTATGTCCTTGAATGTGCTGTCTTGGAGGAGGACAACGTGATGCCGATGGTGCCTCCCGGCAAACCTATCAACGAGATGATTCTCGGAAAAGAGGATTTCAAAGAATAAAGGACTACAGAAATGGACAACGACAAGAAATTATATACTCTGCTCATTTATACAGAAAACATGGTGGGCATGCTGAGCCAGGTGACCGCCGTATTCACCCGCAGACAGGTGAACATCGAGAGCATCAACGCTTCGGCTTCAAGCATAGAGGGTGTACACAAATACACCATCACCACATGGAGCGACGAGGAACAGGTGAAGACGATAACGAAGCAGATAGAGAAAAAGGTGGACGTGATAAAGGCCGACTACTATACCGACGACCAGATATTCATCCGCGAGGATGCTTTGTTCAAGCTGTCAACGCCTGTCGTGATGGAGAATCCGGAGATTTCAAAGATAATACGCCGTGCCGACGCACAGATCATCGAGGTGAACCCTACGTTCTGCACAGCCATGCTGAGCGGCGTGACAAAAGACATCATCGCCCTTTACACCAATCTGCAGGAAAGAAACTGCGTGCTGCAGTATACTCGAAGCGGAAGAATAGCCATAACGAGGAATCCTGTGGAAGAAGTGAACGACTTGATATCAATGCGCGAGAACAACATGAAAAACCAATAAAGATAGAAGAAAATGGCAACATTAGGAAAAATCGGAAGATATGACTTCCTGTCGGAACCGTTCCATTGCGACTTCTCAAAGAAGCTCTTCATGGGACATCTGGGCAACCACTTGCTCAATGCGGCGGATTTCCATTCCAACGACCGCGACTTCGGTATGAACTATCTCAACCCTATCCACAAGACCTGGGTGCTGTCGCGACTGGCGATAGAGATGGACGACATGCCGGCGGCATACGAGAAGTTCAGTGTGGAGACATGGGTGGAAAGCGCCTTGAGATTCTTCACCAACAGAAACTTCCGCATCTGCAGCACTGATGACAGCCGCACATACGGCTACGGCAAGAGCGTGTGGGCGATGATAGACACGGAAACGAGACAGCCGCTGAATATCCTCGCCATCAGAGACGGTGAGATAGAACGGTATATAGAGAAAGACAAGGAATGCCCTATCGAAGGCCTGTCGAGAGTGAAGATGGGCAAGGAGGCGAAGCTCGCAAGGACAATCGACACGCATTACTGCGACGTTGACGTGAACGGTCATATCAACAGCATCAAATACATCGAGCATATCCTCGACCTCTTCGACATTGACCACTACCGCAAATTCTGCATCAGACGCTTTGACATAGCGTATGTGGCAGAAAGCTACTGCGGCGACAAACTGAATTTCTATACCGAAGAGCGCGACGACGATACGGTCTGCGTAAGGGTAACGAAGACAAACGCCGAGACCGTGGATGCTGAAGTGGTCAGATGTATGTTGAAGTTCGAGAAGATATAATAAAGGCTGATAGCAGTATATATAAAATACACCATTAACGGTCATTGGATCGTTAATGGTTATAAGGTAAAAAGAACATAAGTGCCTGAGGGCACATAACTAAAACAAAACAAATATGGCAGAAATGAATTTCGGTGGCGTTATCGAAACGGTAGTCACCAACAAGGAATTTTCCTTGGAGAAGGCACATGAAGTATTGAAGAACGAGACAATAGCTGTGCTTGGCTATGGCATCCAGGGACCTGGCCAGGCTTGCAACCTGCGCGACAACGGTTTCAACGTGATTGTTGGTCAGCGCCAGGGCAAGACCTACGACAAGGCAGTGGCTGACGGATGGGTGCCGGGCGAGAGTCTCTTCTCTATCGAGGAGGCTGCAGAGAAGGGTACCGTGATCTGCATGCTGCTCTCAGACGCCGGTCAGATACAGGTATGGCCTGAGATAAAGAAATATCTCACCAAGGGCAAGACTCTGTATTATTCTCACGGCTTTGCCATCAACTGGAACGACCGCACCGGTGTGGTGCCTCCAGAGGATGTGGATGTCATCATGGTGGCACCAAAGGGATCGGGCACCTCTCTGCGCACCATGTTCCGCGAGGGACGTGGCGTGAACTGCTCTTATGCCGTATATCAGGATGCATCGGGCAAGGCTGAGGAGAAGACTTTGGCATTGGGCATCGGCATCGGTTCGGGCTATCTCTTCAAGACCACTTTCCAGCGTGAGGCTACAAGCGACCTCACCGGTGAGCGCGGTTCGCTGATGGGTGCCATCGAGGGATTGTTCGAGGCTCAGTATGAGGTGCTCCGTGAGCATGGACACTCTCCATCAGAGGCTTTCAACGAGACCATAGAGGAACTTACACAGAGCCTCATGCCTCTCTTCGGCGAGAAGGGAATGGACTGGATGTATGCCAACTGTTCTACTACAGCCCAGCGTGGCGCTCTCGACTGGGCTCCGCGTTTCCGCGAGGCCATCAAGCCTGTCATGGAGTGGCTCTACCTCTCTGTAAAGACTGGCAAGGAGGCTCAGATTTCTATCGACAGCAACTCAAAGCCTGACTACCGCGAGAAGCTTAACGCCGAACTGAAAGCTATGCGTGAAAGCGAAATGTGGCGCACCGGAGTGACCGTGCGTCAGCTCCGTCCTGAAAACAACTGATAAGCTTGGATTAATCCACAAAAAAAGGACTCTCCCGATAAGCATCAAGTCTTTGCCTGTAGTCTATCGGGAGAGTTTCTTTATTTTAGTCCCAACCGGTCTGAATATAAAGACCGGTTAGGATTGACGTTTATTCTCAAATCAGAGAATATTTCTGCAAATATTATTCTGTTATCTGTGCATTGCCACCTGATTGTGGTGTGAATCGCAATGTGTAACCATAGTTGCTATTCCACGAAGAAGATGGGCACATATAATCAGACAGACAGCTGTCGCCACCACATGAGTTGTTGCCGAGTCCGCGCTGCATATAGTCGAAGTGGGCATAAACCTGCTGATAGCGTGTCAGGTCATACCAGTGGAGATTTGTGTTCCACATAGAGTCACCTGATGTGCACCATTCTGTCTCGTCGTAGTGTGAAAGAGAGAATGATGCTCTTCCGCCTGCCTTGATTCCGATCTGCACGTTAGAAGCCTTGTTGGTGAGAATCAGCTCACGCATATCCTCATGGTCGCCGAATGTCTGAGGATGTATCATCTCGTCCACCATGTCGTCTACCGTAGTGGTGAAGCGGCCGAGATAAGAACCTGTCTTGCGGTCGCTGTAGTTGGAACGAGGACCGCGGGCATAGAACTCCACGTTCTCGAAGCCGGAAGCAAACTGCATGCCCAAACCGATGCGAGCGAGTGTTCCGCTTGGCGAGAACTTCACGTTCATGTCTACAGTGCCATCAGGATAGAATGTATAATTGATGGTGTAGCTGCAGCCCGTTGCCGAACCCTTGACTGACATCGTAGCGTTGTTACCACTCATTGCGAGTGTGCTTTTGATGCTGAGGTTTGACGACTTGCTGAACGAAGGTTTGAAGTTACGGTCATTGTCCACCTTACGGTAGCTATTGAAGTCTGGACCTGCTGCAATAAGGTTCTTGCCATCGTATGTCCATGAGGTCATCTTGCCTGATGAATTGAACACAATAGAATATGCCTTGCCGTTGTTGTCTGTACCTGTTACGGTATTGCCGCTTACGCTCAACGAGCCACCTGCAGAAGTGTAGCTTGGCAGCACCGGGAATCCCATTGTGCCGTCTGTACCCTGGGCTGTGCCGTTAGAGGTATTCTGCTCAGAGATCGAGAACTGTGCGTCAGCGATGCTGTAGCCTTCCTCTGCCCATGTAGTCCAGTCGGCAGCGCCATTTGTTGGCTTCTTTATGCGCAGTTCTATGTTTACAAGATACTCTGCGCTGTTGTCCACTGTTGCATTTATTGGCAAGGTTACAGTTGCTGAAGAACCTGCAGCGATAGTCTGGAATGAAGCAAGAGTTCCTTCCTCCACCAAGCGACCGTCTTTCATCACACGATAAGCGATGTCGAAGTTATCCTGCGAGATAGGCATAAACGCATACTTGTTCGCGATGTTTACAGACTTAGCAGAAGCGCTGAAGTCGCTGAACTTCACATTCTGGTACACCTTCTTCACCTCAGAGAGCTTGCCAGTCCATGTGCGGTCTGGTGTGATGATACCGTTGTTGAGGAAGTTGCCTTGGAAGCCATAGTTTATACCGCTTGTTGAGTTGTAGTCGTAGCCAGACACCCAGTAGTTGAAGCCGTTTTCGCTCTTCTTCTGACCGCTAACAAGCCTTGCAGGGTCGTAAACCGACTGGTCTACCCAGTCCCATATACAAGCACCGACGATACCGTTACTACCCTCAATCACATCCCAGTATTCCTTCAAGTTACCGACAGCCTGACCCATTGCGTGAGCATACTCGCAGATGAAGTAAGGCTTGCCGTTCAGTCCGCTTCTGTTTCCTTGTACTGACGAAACGGTTGGATACATGTTAGAACCGAGGTCGGAGTAATTAGTTCCGCTTCCTGCTCCCTCATAGTGAACGAAGCGTGAGTCGAGGTTCTTACACGTATTGTATGTAGTAGAGAAGTTGCTACCGCCGCCGCACTCGTTGCCCAACGACCAGAAGATTACGCTCGGGTGGTTGCGGTCGCGCAGCACCATGCGCTTTGTGCGGTCGTCCATAGCTGTTATCCAACTGCTGTTGCTTGACAAGTTCTGGTTGTAGTGGCACTCCACGTCAGCCTCGTCCATCACGTAGAAGCCGAGAGCGTCCATCATAGCGTACATCTTCGGCTGGCGCGGATAGTGCGATGTGCGCACGGTGTTCACGTTAGCCTTCTTCATCATTGTGAGGTCCTTCATCATGGTCTCCATGTCGATGGCACGACCATACTCAGGGTGAGTATCCTGAGTGTTCACGCCCTTGAAGTAGACACGCTTGTTGTTGATGTAGATGAGGTTGCCACTCTTTGTAATATTGCGGAAACCATACTTTGTAGAGAACGCCATCTCCTCAGCTCCGTTCTCGTCCTTCTGACTTACAACGACGGTGTAGAGATACGGATCTTCTGCGCTCCACGGACGCAGGTTGCTGAGACCGCTGAGTGTAACAGTCTTTTCTGCTGTTGATGTTCCGCTGTATGTCTGTGTTCCGGTAGCAATCTGATTGTCGTCAGCATCGAGCAACGACACCTGAAGAGTCTTTGTAGCAGAAACGTTGTCGCGGTTGTCCACTTTCATCTTCACCGTCATGCTGCCGCTTGTAGCGTCGCTGCTGAGCGAAGAAGTGATATAGTGGTCTGCCACAAACACCTTCGGCATAGCCACGAGATATACGTCGCGATGAATACCAGAGAGGTGCCACATATCCTGACCTTCAAGATACGAACCGTCGCACCAACGATATACACGTACCGAGAGTTGGTTGTCGCCGGTAGTTACGAAGCCGGTGATGTCGAACTCAGCGTCGGTGTTAGAGCTCTGCGAGTAGCCTACGTATTTGCCATTAACCCATACTACAGCAGCGCTGTATACACCGTCGAAATGGATAAACACACGCTTGTCCTTCCATGTCGCAGGAATGTTGATGGTACGGCGATAGAAGCCCGTTGCGTTGTGGTCTGTTACGCCATACTCTGACATTCCAGAGTTCGCATTAGGTGGGTTGTTGCTGAACGGATAACCAACGTTGGTGTATACTGGTTTGCCATAGTTGGCCATTTCCCAAGAGAGCGGCACACGGATGTCGTCCCAACCGCTGTCGTTATAGTCCTTTGCCTGGAACTCACTTGAGCCAGGACCATATGATGTTCCTGCAACATACTTGAACTTCCATGTTCCGTTGAGGTTGACATATTCAGCCTTTGTCTCGTCGGGCTGCTGCCAAGGCTCTGCGTAGTGAGTGGCGTCAGCCTTCATCTGCTCTACCGAAGCGTATGGGATGAATGTAGCGTGTGCATCCTCCTTATGGTCGCTCACCTTGCTCTGATTCTTAATCCAGCTAACATCGAACGAACCGTTAGGAGATGTTGTGCTACCACCAGTGCTACCGCCACCAGTTGATCCCTCTACTTTGATGAAGCCGAAGGCTGTTGCTCTATTTGAATTTGTTGTACGACCAAGCTTGCCGCCGTCGGTTCCATCGTATGTGAGGTAATAAGTTTTATTCTGTGTATAAGCGTAAATCTTATATGTGTGCTGTGTCGCATCTACCTCATCAAATTTCCATTCTTGGTTTACGTTAGCCTGACCACCATTGTAATCGTTTTCGGATGTCCACTGGAGTGGCCTTACATTAGTGTTGTTGCCTGCCATGTCAAGAGCCTTGGAAGACATCACATTTACGATGTGCCAAGGATACGAAGTGGAATATTTGCTTTGCTTTGTTATCCACTGCTGTCCGGTATTGCCGTCTGACTTGGCGGTTACTGTAATCTCCTCATCATTGTTAGATGTAGAAACAGTGAAGCATCTTGTAGGATAACCGGCAGGACATATATAATATGTGGAACCGTATGCCGGAACAGAGAAAGTTGTCGTTGGAGTAGTTGTGCCACCAGTAGTCTCCTTTGTGATGAGGCTAACTGACCTGTATGTAGCCCATGAGCGTGTGTTGCCCTGAGTGCTGCCGTAGAGAATAGACGTAAGGCTTAGGATATTGCTGATATTTGATGCATCGCAAATCTTCGTATCGTTAAGATACAGACCGTTCGAGTTCAACTCTATAGTAGTTTCGCCCGAGATGTTGGTGTGGTCTTCACGGTAAGTGTTGCTTGCGCCACCATTGAAGCAGTTCACCTGCAAAGTATTGCTGCTCTTAGTATAGAAGAGGTGGATGACGTTAGCATTTCCCCATTCATTTGTACCCTGCAAGTTGTCACCGATAGAGAGCACGTTCTCGTGTTCTGTGGTGCTTTGACAGGTGCTGAGGTCGAGCACAACCTTGAATGTCTGTTTCTGGAAGTCAATTGTTGTTTGCTCCGAGAACGACGAGCCGTTAGGCGTGTAATTGCTCAGAAGGTTTGTCTCCGCTGCGAACGCCTGCGTCACCATGAGAACGAGCAGTGCCGCTACTGCGACTATATGTTGCTTTATGTATGTTTTCATAAGGTCTTGGTTTTTATTTCACGATGAGTTTTATGCCGTTCACTATATATACTCCCGGTGTCAGTTTCGTTGAATTGGAACGATGGCGAACACGCTGACCATTGATGCTATACACATCGCCGATGGTGGCGCTTGAGGAATTGGGAACGGAAGAGATGTCGTTGGTCTCTGATGGATTCTCATCAACGCTCCATGTCAGTTCGCGAGCTGACTGCGGACCGGCTACATCTTCGAAATACATACGGAATCCTTTGGCTTCCATATCTGACGTGAGATGATAAATTTTGTCAGCACTGAAAACGTAAGACCTCGACTTGACGATGGTCGGAGAGAAGAATCCTGTCACCCTTGTCTGTCCTACAGTATACCCCGGATTACCTTCGCCCTTATACCAAGAGGATGCGGTAATGCCAGCAAACTTATATGTTTGGTCTTCGTTCACTCTCTCAGGCTGTAGCAGGCAAGGCTGTCCTGCCTCAATGTCTGTGCGATAGGTGAAAAACAGTTTGGTATCGCTATCACTGGTAAGATACGCCACCTTGGTTCCTACACCCCAAGTCTCAGCTATCTGTGCAGCCGACAAAGGGAAAGGCAGACACAGGGAGTTCCACTGTCCTTTCTTGAATTTACGCTTCAGCGTCACGTCCACCTCTTCTGAAAATGTGGGGCGCACATAATTCTGAGCCTCATCGAGAATCACTTCCTGATACGGAACTTCGGCAGCTACCGTCCATTGTCCGGCAGCAAATGTGGGGTCTGGCTCCTCATACGAGGTCGATATAGCTCCAGACTGTGCGTAGACAAATGCCGTGGAGTAGGCATCACTGTCCTGATAGCCCAAGGTGTATGACTGGCCGTCAGACGACTTCAATATCCACTTTACGTCTTTGCCGTTGAAATTCATACGCCCGGCATCAGCTTTCTCATCCACCATGGAGACTTCCAGCTTCACCGGCCGGTTTGATATTGCCGGCTTGCCATCGTCACCCACGGTGAGATACTGCCCCTGCGAATTGAATATATACACAGAAGTCAGTGCCAATGTATAAAATGTATTCATGATAAAATGTTTAATTCGTAAAATCTGTTTTTGGCGAACGCCAATGTCTGTTCACCAATAAGAAAAGTGGGAATATGGTTATGTTGTTTTGTCAGAACAGGTGCAAATCCTCATCCGTATCATCGTCCTCCTGGATGTCATCCCAGAGGAAACCGCTAACAGCATTATGTTCTTTGGCATCTATCTCAGGAGGATTGTCTTCCAATGTTGTTTTATCTTTACTGAATCCCCCCAGAGTTACGCATGTTTCAAGCGCAATGACCTCGAGATCCGGTTTTAAGTACTTCTTCTTCATAAATATAAAAATAGCTTATAAGTTTTGAATATCAATTTATTAAATTAAGATAAACTCCATAGGAGCATAAGTTCTGCAGCTTCAGATTTAATCTAATGCAACAGAGGTAAATAAGTTTCAGCTATATTAATGGCAGACTATTGCATCATAACCATAAGGTGAGAACACTCCCCACCCGTCGGTTTAATACAGACACACTATACGTGTTGATAATCTGTTGTCAATTAATGATCTTTTCCACAGCGAGAGTTTGACTTTCCCGCCATGAAAACATCTTCACAGGTTTAATATTTGTTATACTTTCTCTTACACATTTAATTTCAATTTGCAAATCTAATCAATTATCCGCATTAATTTTTACATTTACGAAATATATTAACCATTTTTAGCTATTTCGCACCTATGCTATTCTACGAATACGTGTTTTTTGGATATATATAAGATAGGCGGCACCTCGGAAGAAGAAATGAATAAATTCATTTCGTTCTTCTCTCGGTTTGCACTATCTTTGAATAAGATAGGCTATACCTCGGAAGAAGAAATGAATAAATTCATTTCATTCTTCTCTCGGTTTGCACTATCTTTGCAGAATAATACAAAATCGGATATCAGATATGGCAACAGAACAGAAAAATGGAATAATCTATGGACTCAACGACCGTCCGCCATTCGTGGAATCGGTGTTCGCGGCATTGCAGCATTTGTTTGCAATCTTCGTGGCGATAATGACGCCACCTTTGATAATAGCATCGCAGATGCAGCTCGACATAGAGACGACGAGCTTCCTCGTATCGATGGCGCTCTTCGCATCGGGAGTTTCCACATTCATCCAATGCAGGAAATTCGGGGCTGTGGGCACCGGACTGCTCTGCATACAGGGAACGAGCTATTCGTTCATAGGACCGATAATAGCGGCTGGAATGGGCGGCGGACTGGCTGTGGTATTCGGTTCGTGTATGGCGGCATCGGTAGTGGAGGTGTTCGTGGGCAGCATACTGAGATATGCACGCAAGATCATCACCCCATTGGTGTCTGGAATTGTGGTCACGCTGATTGGTCTCTGTCTTATAAAGGTGGGGATATCGTCGTGTGGCGGCGGCAATGCGGCGATGGCAAACGGTACGTTCGGCGCTCTGCACAATCTCGGACTCGCGGCTCTGGTACTTGCCACAATCGTGTTTTTCAATAGTTGCAAGAACCGCTACCTCAGGATGAGTTCCATCGTAATCGGACTTGCCGTGGGGTATGTATTGTCGTGGGCGCTGGGATATATCGACTTTGACTCGGTGAAGAGTTTCGGCGGCGTGTATGTGCCGGTGCCGTTCAAATATGGACTTGACTTCGACCTCTCTGCCTTCATCTCGCTGAGCATAATCTTCATAATAACGGCGATAGAGGCTTATGGCGACATCACGGCGAATTCAATGATTTCCGGCGAACCTGTGGAGGGTGACCTCTTCATGAAGCGTGCGTCGGGAGGTGTGGTGGCAAACGGCGTTTCATCGTTTATCTCTGCAGCCCTGAACTCCTTCCCCAACTCCATTTTCGCACAGAACAACGGTATGATACAGCTCACGGGAGTGGCATCGCGCTACGTGGGATATTTCATCTCTGCCTTTCTCATCATCCTTAGCGTGTTTCCTGCCGTAAGTCTGGTATTCTCGCTGATGCCGGAACCTGTGTTGGGAGGTGCCACACTGCTGATGTTCGGCACGGTGGCGGCATCGGGAATAAAGGTCATCGCCTCGCAGAAACTGGGTCGAAAGGAGATTCTGGTGCTGGCGATAAGTCTTGCCGGCGGACTGAGCGTGGAGTTCATGCCTGAGATTCTGTCGGGCTTCCCCGAGACGCTGCGCAGCATTTTCTCATCGGGAATAACTACCGGCGGACTGCTCGCCATATTCTCAAACCTGCTGATAAGGATAAAGGAATAAGGTGCTGACAAGTTGACAAGTAAACAAGCAGACGAGTAGACAAGGATATCAGTTCTCCATTTTGTAACAAATGGCAACTTCCTTGTCTACTCGTCTGCTTATCTACCCGTCTGCTTGTTTACTCGTCTACAGAATCACTTTCTTCTCTTTGTTGTAGACTTCTTTTTTGTAGTCTTCTTTTTAGAAGTGGTCTTCGTGGTCGTTGTTGTCTTGGTAGTGGTGGTAGCCACTGGCTTATAGTATTTCAGAGCCTCTGGCAACCATTTCTGTATGTCGGCGATACGCTTGGCGTCGGATGGGTGGTCACTAAGGAAAGCCGGTGTAGTGCTGGTGGAACTTGCCGCCATGCGCTGCCAGAAACTTACTGCCACGTTAGGGTCGTAGCCCGCCATCGCGGCAAAAACGAGTCCCATATAGTCGGCCTCGCTCTCATTCTGACGAGAATAGTGGAGATTGCTGAATTTGCTTCCGAGTCCGAACACACCCTGTGCTATGCTGGTGGTATTTGAGCTGACTCCGGCACCGCTGAGCACGGCACCCAATATCTGCGATCCATACTGCTGCTTCATCTGCTTGCTTATCTGCTCTGCCGAATGCTTTGCCACGGCATGGGCAATCTCATGACCGAGAACGATAGCGAGAGCACTCTCGTTCTGTGTTATGGGGAGCAGTCCTTCGTATACCACGATCTTGCCGCCAGGCATACAGAAGGCATTTGCAGAATTGTCCTGCACGAGATTGAACTCCCAATTGTAGTTTTTCAGTTCTGCCGACTGGTTGTTGGCTTTTAGATACTGTTCCACGGCTGTGGCAAGGCGCTGGCCCACACGTTTCACCATCGCCGTGTTTGTGGCGTTGGTAGACACCTTAGCAGTCTTCATGTAGTTGGTATACTCCTTGTTGCTGAGACCGAGCACCTCTTCGTCGGAAACGAGGATATGCTGTTTTCTGCCTGTAACAGGCACCGTGCTTGTGGTTCCACAAGACACTACTGTCAGCGTCATGACCGCCAACAGTAATTTGCTGATTTTATTCATATTCGTCTGATGTTGTTTTTTGATTCATCACTTCAAAGGCAGAGCGCCAAGCTTGCTTGAAAGCTATGCTGAGGTGAAGCTTATCTTATGCAAAGATAATGCAAACCGAAGGCAGAGCGCCAAGCTTGCTTGAAAGCTATGCTGAGGTGAAGCTTATCTTATGCAAAGATAATGCAAACCGAAGGCAGAGCGCCAAGCTTGCTTGAAAGCTATGCTGAGGTGAAGCTTATCTTATGCAAAGATAATGCAAACCGAAGGCAGAGCGCCAAGCTTGCTTGAAAGCTATGCTGAGGCGAAGCTTATCTTATGCAAAGTTAGAAAAATCTAGCTTACGATGATAATTTTATGGAAGAAAATATTGAATGAGAAACACTTTACATACCAACAGCATGTCGGACCAGCTTCACAGCCAGTCCGACATGGGTATATAATACAAAAACATTATGAATTTTATCTTAATGGGCAATCATCAAGATGATAATATGTAAATTACTTGACTAAAAAGAAAATCTTTGCTACTGTAGCGCCGCATTGCATTTACGGCACTTGCGCTCACAATAGCGCTCGCACTGAGCGCAGATGTCATACCCGAGCAGTGCTCCGAGCATGAAGTCCTCCTCTGGAGTGAGCTTGCTGAGGGGACGCGTAACCATCAGCCGTATGGCATCCATACACTCCTTCTTGCCGAAGAAGAGGTTCATGCGGTCGTTGCCAACGGGCTGTATGATATAGTCTATGTTCTGACGCTTGAGACGCTCCAGAGCGTAACACTCATATTTCTTGTTGAAAGTGAACAGTACCATTTGTCTGACGCCCTTTTTGAACTCATAGATATGATTCATCAGGACCTTCATGTCTATCGGCATTACGCTCGCAGTGTCTTGCATCATCATTTTGCTTTAATTGTTAGTATCGTATATTTTTATATGTCAACAAGTCAGTCACCCACGGGAAACACTCCCCTACACTCTATCCGGTTCGGGAGTCACCACGGGAAACGTCAGCCCGCAGGTGTACTGTCCTGTCAACGGTGTTCCGCAACCAATGCGTTGCGGACCGTCAATTTTATGTAAAGTCTATGGCTTAGACATCGTGACTTACAGCTCACCCTTGATGTCATCCAGCCATGCGTCAATGCGGCCTGGGGTCTTGTCGTCTTCGTTTATATCATCAAGAGCGAGACCCACGAACTTGCCATCAACCACAGCTGCAGAATCGTCGAATGTATAATCATCGGTTGATACCTGGCCAACGAATTTCACACCCTTGTCCTGAAGGGCAGAATAAATCTCGTCCATGCCACCGCAGAAGGTGTCGCCATACGACTCGCAGTCGCCACAGCCGAAGAGCGCCACGGTTTTTCCATTGAGGTCGAGTTTCTTCAGTTTGTTCAGTCCGTCATACCAATCGTCCTGAACTTCTCCGGCGCCCCATGTTGAAGTGCCGAGAATGAGATTCTCCGCCTCGTTCACCTGAGCGTCATCGAGGTTTGCCACGTCTACCACTTCTGCTCCGAGCTTTTCCGCGATTGTCTCTGCGATGCTCTGGCAAGTTCCTGTTGAGGAACCATAAACAACCAATGTCTTTTTCATATTCTATCTCTATATTACTAAGTTTGAAAATCCAATGAATCAATATGAAAAAAGAAAACTCCTTGTCAACTCGTCTCCTTGTCAACTCGTCAACTCGTAAGACGTAAGAATTATCCTTTTCACGGTTGCAAAGATACAGCATCCGCCACAATGCTGCAATACCTAAAATTAGGGTTTTGTGCAAAATACCTAAAAGTGATTATACGGGAACGAAAGGAGGAACAGAATACCTTTTGCGCTATTTCCTGAATACGCAAGACCCTGTGAAACCGGGCGTTACCGACGTGGTCTGCACGACATACACACCTGATGGAAGTGACGACAGACTGATGCCGGAAGAATCGGATGACAGGCGTACTGCCTTCTGGAGCATCCTCTTTCCCGCCACAGAATATATCGCCACGCTTACCCTCTCTGCCGGAACTTCACCCTCGGCAGAGAGCCACACCGTGTCGTCAGCATATTTGATATCGAGACGGGAAGGATGGTGATTGGAAATCTCGCTTATGCCATCGAGACCAAGCACACGGAGCAGACCGGCATAGGCATCTATCTCTCCATACCCCCAACGGTTATCCTTTTCTCCCTGCCGGGCGCCGTCCCTACGATGGCTCGTTGCCGCCAGCACATCCATCACCTGCCGGGTGGTGAGATCAGGATTGGCTTGCAGCCACAAGGCTATCGTACCGGCAACGACGGGTGTTGACATCGAGGTGCCGAGGAATGCCGCCCACGGGTAGGTGCGGTCATGGAATCGGGAAGTGGCTACGGTATAATCTTTCACGCTGCCCTCCGGATTCGCCTCTATGAAATAACTGCTTGCCGATGACACCACATGAGTGCCGTTGGCAACGACATCGGGCTTGATGCGCCCGTCGCGGGTCGGACCGACGGAGGAATAGTCTGCCACTTCGCCGTCGTGACCGCAATCATAGGTCTGAGCCACACCGTCGGCATTGACGATATGGTCGCGGTATGCCGTGGCTCCAACGCATATCACCGATGGGGCACAGCCCGGACTGCCGACACTGTATGCCGGTTCGCCGCCACTTATCGAAGGGTTTATCTCACTGGGATAAAACTGTGTGGCGCTACTGTAAAAATCCACTGCGGCTTCCTCGCCAACGGCCTCGGCTGAGAGGAACAGCGACCACCCCACCCCGCCTTGCATCTCTGCCAACAGGTAGTAGGCTATGAGGTCTGGATTGAAATATGCGCGGCATGCCTGTATGGTGTATTTCAACCGGTGACCGAAAAAGTCTACGGAGTCTACCACCGTGGAGTCTTCGGCATTAAGGATATCGGCGGTAGGAATATATAGTTGTTCTCTGTCCGTGGCTGAGGTGTATGCCGAGAGGCATATCTGAAACTGGTTTTCTGAAGCCATGCAGAAATAAGTACGGTCTGACTGCGAAAGAAAGAACACTCCGTCGCGTTCCACCCCACGTGGCTTATGCTGATATGTCCTGCGCGACCCGTCGTTTCCGGCACTCGCCACAAGGATGCGGCCCGGCCCCTGTATCTGTCCGAGCACTTCCTCGAAAAGCCGTTCATCATCGTCGAACGACTGCGAACTGCCCTCACTGAATGATATGACACAAGGTTTGCCCACCTCCTGGGCATAGTCGAAGATGTATTTGAATCCGAGGACGTCGGTTGCTGATGTGTATTTGTATAACAGTTCTTCGGGAATCAACGGCAGGTCTGTATTCACGGCATTGCTCACGATGCAGATATCGGCATCGTATGCCATACCGCGATAAGGTGTGTCGAAACCCGTGCCTGCAGCTATTCCCAAGGTGTGGGTGCCGTGGGTCTCTATCAGTCCGTCGTGGGAGTGGGCATAGGCGAGAATATCCTCCGGCGTGCGATAGTCAGCGCCGACATACATTCCGCTGCCGATACTGTCTGGCGAAAGCTGGTCCCAGAAGCGCCGTATGCGTGTGGCAGTGAGTGTGGTATCATAGAAATTGGGACTCGTCACATCAAAGCCTACGTCCATGACGCCGACCACCACTCCCTGTCCGGTATAAGCCTGGGGCAAAGAGCTGCCGTTCCACACCGCGGGAGCATCCACTATCACTGCCGTGGTGTCCATCGTCAGCGTGTGACTCCTGCCGGCTTCAATCCTCAGCACACTCTCTGACAACGACAAGCCGTCGAGATGCCGCAACGGAATATCGGCAATATATATATCCCCGAACTGAGCAAGAGGCGTACAATGGTTTTCTTCCAACACACGCCTGCCATCTCCCTTCATCTGAACAAAAGCACATAGGCTGCGCTGACCGGGAACATCAAATGCACGGCTGTCGCCTCTCTCTCTTCCTCCGGTCAATGTCTTGGCATATTGTCCTTGTCCATTCCTTGCCTCGATGGATGCAAGTCTGACAAGCCTCGACATTTTGTAAAGGCTCGCTCCCGTATGTTGCGCACTGCCGCTGGTTGCCACCGACAAGAGCAGCAATATATATAATAATGTCTTTTTCATGGATGCAAATTAAAGAAAAAAAATCATCACCACCAACAATCTACTTCAATATATGGCAAACAAAGTATATCTTTGACTTGCATCCATATAGAAAATTACGTATCTTTGCAAAAAAAAGCAGCACCATGACAAAAAAACAATCAATTGTTTCCATATAGTAAACAAATATTATTAAAGTAATAAGCACAGAGTTAGGATTCTTAACAAATTTTAGCTTTATAAGAAGGCTGATTCCTTTATAGTCAGCCTCCTTATAATTTAATATTCGAACATATGAAGAAATCATTATTTATAACAATATTATTTTTTTGTCAGTTATTTATGATGGCACAAGATGCTGACCAAACAGTCGGTCAGCTCGTCAATAACCAAAACTGGTTGGAATTGAACAGGCAATATACTCAACTAAAACCTCAGATGAAGTCTGAGGTACTGAAAAGCATTGCCGAAGCGATGATTGGATACCAATTCAACCGACCGGAACAGACTATGCAGGCTGTGAACATTTTGCTCAATAAGCATCAGACAGAGCTTGGAACGCAAAATACATACAGTTTTATCATTCTTCTCGCCAAGACTCTCTGCCAAGAAGGACAGTATGCAAGTGCAGCTTCAATGATGGGCAACATTATCCCTGCGTTGTCTTCACAGCCTCGCACAGGATTGGTTGGAGCCTTGTTCGCATACAATAAAGAAATTCAGGCATTAAGGAATCAGCAGCCTATCAGAATCAGTCCTGTGTCACAGGATATTATTGTTCCATGCAGTAATATGATGAACATCACAGCTGTCATAAACAACAAGCCGTTAGCATTTGTCATTGATCCATGCAGCGACCATACGGTAATTCCTATTGAAACGGCAAAAGAATTGAATATAGGGATGTTCTATAAATTAACTTGTTAACAATTAGAGATTTACTTTGATATTTCAG